>WNGO01000753.1_pt1 | contig 36345 bp, 36 predicted proteins | sample 5400511 | NCBI WGS metagenome assembly WNGO01 (sample SAMN13153380, study PRJNA577476) | soil metagenome | isolation source: 20 cm soil or saprolite under Garry oak tree replicate 2 | place: USA:California | collected 2016-06-15 | reverse complement strand
TTTATCCCGCCGCCTATCAGAATGATGTGATGGGTGTGGCCTCCACAAGTAACACCGATACCGTCTCGTCTTTTTCCAATTATGGTAATGCGATCGTCTGGGTGGCAGCTCCTGGCGAAGCCATCATTTCCACCTATCCCTTTGGCACCTACGCCGCCGGATGGGGAACATCCTTCAGCGGGCCCTTCGTTTCTGGGGCAGCTGCCTTGTTGCGGAATCGGCGATCCAACATGAACGAGTCAAGGGCCGCCGCCGCCGTGGCTCATGCGGTGTACGTAGGCTCCGATATGGGCCATGGCCGATTGGACCTGGTTCAAGCACTTCACGCCACGCGGGGCGCCGAGAACGACTTTGATGGAGACGGCAAGGCCGACATAGCGGTGTTTCGGCCCTCGACTGGACAGTGGTACGTCATCCCCAGCAGCAATCCGAGCGTTGCCTACGCCCAGTTGTGGGGGACGCAGGGGGACATCCCAGTGCCTGGAGACTACGATGGAGACGGGAAGACGGATTTCGCGGTGTTTCGGCCCTCGAATGGACAGTGGTACGTCATCCCGAGCAGCAATCCGAGCGTTGCCTACACCCAGTTGTGGGGGACGCAAGGAGACATTCCGGTGCCTGGGGACTATGACGGAGATGGGAAGACGGATTTCGCGGTGTTTCAGCCCTCGACCGGAGAGTGGTACGTCATCCCCAGCAGCAATCCGAGCGTTCCCTACGCCCAGCAATGGGGAAGCGCCGGTGATGTGCCTATCCAGAAGCCGATTGGGCAGTAAGGCAGTTCAAACCGCCATTCTAGCTTCGAGGGAAGGCTGAACATGGCGAACCTCAAGGTGGGGAAGCTGTCGGACTTCAGAATCCTAGCGGGAATGGTCATCTGCGCTTTGGTAGCGTAGCTATTCGCCCATGATCGCCTGGGTCATCGAGGAGGAATTCGGCATTCATTATCATCCCGGCCATGTGCGGCAAGTTGCTCCATCGTTTGGGCTTCTCCGTGCAGCGCCCGCGTCGCGTGCTGGCTCGAGCCAACGCTGACCAGCAAAATCGCTGGCAGCGGTATACTTATCCCAGCCTTAAAAAAGAGCGCAGCGGCAAAACTGGGCGTTGATCTTCACCGACGAAGCGAGCTTTCGCCAAGATTCTACCCTGCACGCCACCTGGAGCCGGGTTGGTTGTCCCCCGGAAGTTTCCGTGACCGGACAGCGCAAGAGCGTGAAGATTTTTGGGGCCATTGAATTGTGGAAGACTCGCTTCCATTACCGGCAAGACACCGTCTTCAACGCTTCCACGTACTTTGCTTTCCTGGAACAACTGGCTCGCAGCTATCGACGGCAGGGAGCCCTGCTCATTCAGGATAACGCGACCTACCACAAAGACGGCGATGTATGGGCTTGGTTCGATGCCAATCGCCACTGGCTGGAAGTTCATCAACTACCGCCGTACTCACCGGAACTGAATCCGACCGAGCGATTGTGGAGATATACGCGCCAAACAGGGACTCATAATCGATATTTTCCGGATGAGAAAGAATTGACCGGCACGCTGAGGCGCGTGTTCGGTGAGATGCAAACCTATCCGCAACTCATCCGACCCTATTGGCAATCTTTTTTGTAATCATTATGTCCCTTTATTTATGCGCGTCTATATAGCTTAGCTATAGCTAGCCTAGCGCTCGTGATTTGGGCTCAAGCCTCCACTCCAGATCAGGGCCGAATCAACAGGTCAGCACTCTTGGACAAGTGGCGTGAGCTACGGAGAAGTTCTGAAGGCTTTGCAGACTTTTTCGGGGCACACCGACGTGCCCATCAGCTTTCAATAGGAATCGTAGACATCCTCGCGGAACGATCTTGGCTGCGAAAGCGGTAGATTTTCTCTAGAAGTGGTTTATCGCATTCAAGGTTGGAGCCATCCGTTTCAAGCTGCTTCTGTAGTCCTGTAAGCAACTCCAAGCAGCGTTCGAGAACTTTGAGATTGTGGGTTTTCCTGATCAGGCAATACTCACATAAAGAAATGTTATGACTTCCGACCCCCTCTGCATTCCTCGCGCTCTCTGTCTCGCTTATCCGATTCCACAAACTCCCTATTCTTTCGAATGCCTCTTCCGCGCGTGTGAGACTATGCCAACTCGGCCCTACGAGTTTGATAATATGCAGGCACGTAATCTAAGGTAAGGTAGATCCATGAAGGCACTTCGCACCTTTCTCACGTGTGTTCTTGTGACTTTATCATCCGTTTCGCTGCTTTGTTCGTGCGGCAGTTCGGGCTCACCGCCTCCAACAGAGAATCCTGTCCCTGTGATTCAGGCAATCTCACCATCGAGTGCTGCTGCGGGAGCAAATGGGTTCACACTGACCGTTACAGGTTCGAGTTTTGTTTCAAGTTCCACGCTGAGCTGGAATGGAACGGCGAAACAAGCAACGATCGTCGGGTCATCAGAAATCAAGGTGGCAATTTCAAGCGCGGATTTGGCCGCGAGCGGAACCGTACCGGTCACGGTAAGCAATCCGGCCCCTGGTGGTGGTCAGGCTTCCGCGAACTTCGCTGTGTCTCCTCCTGGGTCCCCAACTCTGACTTCGATTTCTCCAACCGCTCTTGCTGTTGGGACCGGACCGGCCAGCTTGACCGTTACGGGCAACAACTTTGTTCTGAATTCGGTTGTGCAATGGAACGGTTCGAACCGGCCGACTACATATCTGAGCAATACGCAGCTCACTGTGTCCATTCCCGCTTCCGATCTCACCATGCCTATGAGCGTGGCAGTCAACGTGGTGACACCGAGTCCGGGTGGAGGAAACTCGAACAGCGTCCCGGTAGCTGTGCAGTATCCTGCGCCCGCCATCAATTCTCTTAGCCCAACCCAAGTGGTCTTGGGAGGGCCAGCCTTCACGCTCACTGTGAACGGGAGTAATTTCGTCAGTGGGGCCACGGTTTATTGGAACAACGCCAGCCGAGCAACGCAGTTTGTCAATTCAATTCAACTGACAGCAGCAATTCTGGCGTCTGACTTGGCGCTTGCGTCTCCAAACAGCGCGTCTATTACGGTTCAAAATCCGTCACCTGCCATTGGAGTTTCCAATGCCATTAGTTTGGTGCTGGCGAACCCTGTTCCTCAAATCATTTCGGTCAGTCCGACAAGTGCTTTGGCCGGAGTCAGCGTTTCGATTACTGTCACAGGTTCCGGATTTGTTCCAGGAGCCACTGTGCAACTCGGCAGCCAGACTTTTCCAACGAATACTTTGATGCCCTCCATGCTCTCTGCGCAGGTGACTGCTACGGTCGGCTCACTGAACCTTAGTGTTTCGAATCCGTCCCCCACCTCCGGGCCGTCCAACGGAGAAACCTTTACCGGCATAGCCGCCGGACCCGGCGCCAATATCGTGCCAGTCTCGATCGACCCCAGCGGCAAAATATTGGATGGAATTAATGCGCCAGGAAAAGGGGTGATCAGTTCTTCGGGGCGATATTATGCGTTTAACGAAGATATTTCTGCCGGTTACGTGCGCGATACCTGCCTTGGAACACCAACAGGTTGTCAGCCTTCTACGACCGAATACCCGTTGGCGAATGCGATAAGCTGCTCTACGCTGGACCTGTACACGCAAAGCGTCAGCATGAACGGTGAGTCTGTGGCTTATTCGTGGTTTTGTCTTTCGGACACGAATCTGGCCAATCTAATGCTTGCTGATACTTGCCTCGGAGTTTCTAACGGGTGTACTCAGTCTGCAAAGCAGATCGTAAGTTCCGTTGTTTATACGGATGCGTTTCTGGTACCGAGCGGCCATTATATCGCTTACGGCGTCGGAGGAGCACCTGCCGGAAGCAATTTCCAAGGAGATCTTTACGACACGTGCATAGGTGCACCGTCGGGATGCAGCCCAACGTCCATCCCCGTGACTAGCGCCTTTGGTATTTCCGTGCCGGTGCCAAGCAGCGACGGTCGCTTCTCGGTCTACGGGGAAACGCAATTCCCAGGCGCCCCGAGCTCGTTTCAGGTCAACTTGCACGATTCGTGTCTGGGCGCCGCTACAGGGTGTACTCCGTCCGACACTGCAGTCTCCGCGACGGGCTGCCACCTGCCTTCCATCGCGAGCGACGCTCAGTATATTGTTTATGCTTGTGATGGCAACCCCTCTCCCATTGGAATATTCCTCCAGGCAACTTGCCTGGGAATGCAGATGGGTTGCTCAACTTCTCCTGCCCAAGTTACCACGCCATTCCCTCCACCTTTCCAATCCCCGCCATTAGTGAGTGCTGGAGGCAGATGGGTAGTATTTTCCGGCCACGGCGCCACGATTATGGGGCAACAGGTAACGAATACAGTAGTTTTCGTCTACGACAGTTGCAATGGAGCGGCGGCAGGATGCCTTAAACAGACTGTCCCGGTCTCGCTTAGTTCCGACGGAGCCGTTCCGGACGGCGATTGTACTCTCAGCGGCATGACCTCCGACGGACAGTACATCCTTTTTCGATCACGCGCGTCGAACCTAACTATCCCTGCAGCAGACGCCTATATTGTGAAGAATCCATTATTTTAAGGTCTGCGCGGGTTTTTTTGGCGGGAGTGAATCTTTGCTAGAGTCACTCTGACGTCCTGATCCTGTCTCTGGAGCGAGTCTATGGAATACTCCCGGACAAGCGGAGAATCGAGCTACTGGGCAGGCTTGGAGGTTTAGAGAAGGCTAGTGAAAGTGCTACACAAAAGGAACCTCGAACGAGGCTGAGCTTGGAAGAATACGAGCCACTTCGGAGGCACGTGCTCGAAAGGGGATAATTAGCGGTGTCAAGAATGTGGTTCCATGAAAAACTTAGAAGTCCATCACATGAAACGCAGGAGCCAGCTCGGCGACGAGATGATACGATGCACAATCTGATTACACTTTGCGCGGTTTGTCACAGAAAACGTCACGAACAAAACAGATAGGACTAGCGTGGTCATCAGAAAGCGGTTTTGCTAGAAACTTGCTCTCTCTCTTTGTCCAGGCTCCGCAGCAAAAGGAACCTCGCGCAGCACAACCTCAACGATGTGCTCACCGGCCCGCCTGTCCCAAAAAAGCGGGATGCGGCCAGTTTTCCTCTTACCGGCCAGGATCGCACGGGCGGTAGTGATGATTGCGGCGGGGTCAGTGCCGACGATCTGATTCGTGCCCTGAAAGACGGTGACGGGGCGTTCGGTGTTCTCACGAAGGGTGAGGCATGGCACGCCGAGAGCTGTAGTCTCCCCTTGAATGCCCCTGAGTCGGTCAAGACCAAACGGGCGTGGTTCATGAGGCAGAGAAACTCGAGATAACCGACAGGAGGCAGCATATGGAGACCAGGGTGCGACCTTGAACGGCCGGTTTTGAGCTTCTCCCGTGTGCGAGGGTGGACGGGAAAGATTACAGGCAGTTCTTCTGCAATGGCGCTGCCAGCGTCAGGCAGCTTTTCGAGCTCACTTCAGGAGAGTTGACATTCGATGGACGGTGCAAGGTGAGAACCGCAAAAGGCATGTAGCAGAGGCCGTCGTCGAGTCCAAGCTCTGGGCCGATGCGGGACTTTTCCGCGATAGGAGGATACTTGCGGAGCGCGTCGACCATGACGTTGCCAACGAGGTAGATGCACTCGCGGGGACGGCCCTCCCGAATGAGGTTTTCGACCCCCGCTTCCTCTGTCTCGAAAAGATAGTCAGCCAGGACATCGGTTAGAAAGGCTTTCATCGTAGTGCTGGCCGGTGTCGATCAGGACAGGCTCGATTTCGGAATGGCGTTCCATCTCACGCAGGAGAGGCGCGATTTTGACAATGTTGGGACGAGCACCAACGATATTTAAGTATCCTAAAACGCTTGTGCATTTGGGGTCTTAAGGACTCAGCCAGCTTGTCGAAAACACTTCAGATCTTGCGCGGGCCAAAAGAAAATCCTAGCTACGAATGTTGGTAGGTAGAACCAAACTAAATCAAGGCTGACAGGGATCGAGTCATGGCCTGCCTCACTGCGAATGGGCTCGGGCAAATTGTATGTGCCCCTTGGCCACTAGATACTGGCGAAGGCTCTGGCGCCAGTGAGGTATTTCACCAACGATTTGAGAGCTCTTTCGGTTATCCAAAACAGTGTAGGAAGGGCGAATCGCTAAAGTGGGGTACTCCCGGCTGCTCAGGGGAACTATGTTCGCTGGGATCCCCACTTCCTCTAAAATCTGCCGCGCAAATTCGAACCACGTCGCCGAGCCGGAATTCACCACATGATAGATTCCCGGGGGCGCGTTTTTCTCGAACAGAGTCAAAATCACCCGTGCCGCATCAGCTGTCGAAGTGGGCGACATGGTGATGTCCTGGACCACGCGTACCTCACCTGCTTCCTCCCCCTTCCGCAAAATCGTCTCGACAAAATTTCCCCCTTTGCCGCTTGATCCCGCCACCCCAAACAGCGATGCCACGCGCGCGATGTACCATCACTCCCACGGCGTGCGCGTTGATTCGAAACGCCTCCGTCGCGCGACCCTCCACCTCATCGGTTTTGTGATAGCTAGTACAGTTCACCAAAGCATCGAACCGTTTCCCGGACACGGCTTCCGGAATCTCTTCCAGTTCACAAACGTCCAAATCCTTCCTCGTAAGCGCCAGCGTTTCGACATCCCGAAACTCCCTCGCCACGCGCACGAGGTCGCTGCCCAACTGCCCATTCGCACCGAGCACCGCTACAATCATATGCTGACAATGCCCCCGTATATTTCTACTTCGTTGATAATCTGGTGCCACCGGGTCAGCTCTTTGTACCAATCGAGCGTGATAGTCTGCGGCGTCTTCTGAAGCGCACCGGACTCCAGGGCTTGGTACACTTCCAGGGCTCCTTCTCTTGCCTCGAACTTCGCTTCAAATCCCAGCGCTTGGATTTTGTCGAACGACACTTGATACGAACGCCGATCCGGATCACCATACCACTCCACCCGAATTTCCTTTGGCAGACACCCTATGACGATCTCGGCCAGCGGTCCCACTTGGTAGTTGTTACGGTTCGCTCCGATGTTGAAAACCTGCCCATTCACTTTTGCCGAATCCGCCTTCAAAAGAAAACAGATCGCCGCCGCCGCGTCTCGCACGTGCAGCATGGGCCGCAACTGAGTTCCATCGCGCATCAGAGGAAGCACACCGGTCTTCGACGCACCATACGTCATGCCATTGATCGCCAGATCGAATCGCATCCGTGGCGGATAGCCGAGCACGTCGCTTGCCGGATCACTACCGCGCAGAAGCCGTTCTTTGCCAGCGGCAGAATCCCTTCGTCCGCCGCGCGATTCGCCTTCGCGTACGTTGTCAGGGGATTCGTCTCACTGTTCTCGAACACTGCTTGCCCATTCGCCTGGAATCCATATACGCTGCACGACGACGGCAAAATGTACCGCCGGGCCCCCATTTCTTTGGCCAGTTTTGCCGTGCGCACCGGCGCGTCGCATGTCTCCTTCTGGAACAGCTCTCCGCTCGGATCGTTCGAGAGAGCCGCCAGGTCCACTACCGCCTCTATACCAGCCAGATGCTCTGGGCGGATTTTCCTCGAATCCTCTTGCACTACCTCGACTCTCCGGTCCTCCACAAGAAGTTGCCTCCCGAAGAAGAACCTGTCCAGCGCCCTCACTTCGTATCCCTGTTCGAGCAGTGCGGGCACTAGCAGCGTCCCGATGTACCCGCCCGCCCCCGTGATTAATATTTTTGCTATTTTTGCTGTGTGCGTTCTTCTTTGTCTTTAGAAATAGTGCGGCAAATCGCGGAGCCGCAGCTGCATCCTGTCCTGGTCCGAAAGAATGATTTCGCTGTCTGCAACCAGCCAGGTAATCCCCGGGTCCGGATCGTTCATAGCAACCCTCGGTCATGCTCCGGTGAATAATAATTCGTGACTTTGTAGATGACCTCCGTATTCGTCTCCAGAGTACAAAACCCGTGGGCGAACCCGGCCGGGACCAGAAACTGGTTCCAGTCGGCCGCGCCGATCACTCGTGCCACGTATTTTCCGTACGTGGGCGACCCTTGCCGAATGTCCACCGCCACATCAAAAACCGATCCCCGGATCACACGTGCAAGTTTGTCCTGCGCGAAGGGTGGAATCTGAAAATGTAGCCCACGCACGACGCCCCGCTCTACAGACAGCGAATGATTGTCCTGAACGAAATCCAGTTCGGTTCCCAGCGCCGCAAGGCGCGCCTTGTTGTACGTCTCGGGAAAAAATCCCCGGCGGTCTCGGTGGATTCGCGGCACGATCAGTTTTACGTCCGCGATCTCTGTTGCCCATCACCTGTAAGTACGGAAACGCACTAGCAGCCATGCCGCCTCCCTTATTTCCTGTTTCTTATTATCGAGTCAGTGCGCTGCGGCGAGCAGAGCACGCTGGGCGCGATTTTGTTCTCAGGATGGATTCGCAAATCTACTAAACTATTTTCTCACGAAAACGCATTCGCCGAGCTATCGCTTGGCGGCAGCGGCTACCGCCAACTCCTCAGTCAGGAGCGCCTTTTCTCTCATCAGCTTTGTGGCCCGCCATAGGGACTCGAACGTTCCCGCGTCCGTCCACCCGCCATCGATAATTTCGTGTTCCAGCTTCCCCTCACCCAGATACGAATTGTTGACATCCGTGATCTCGAATTCTCCGCGACCCGAGGGCCTTAGCCTCCTCACACGGTCGAACACCGTTCCGTCGTAAAAATACACGCCAATCACCGCATAATCCGACCCCGGCACCTTGGGCTTTTCTTCGATCTTCGTAATGCGGCCGCGCTCGAAGATTGGCACGCCGAACCGCTCGGGGTCTGGCACTTCCTTCAACAGGATGCGTGCGCCTTGCTCCTCCCGTTCGAAGTGTTCCCGCGCTCGGCGGATGCTCTTCTCCAGGATGTTGTCGCCAAGGATCACGCAGATCTTCTGGCCTGCGGCAAAGGGCTCTGCCAGCCGCAGGGCATCTGCGATTCCGCCTTCGCCTTCTTGATACGCGAAATGCAATTGTTGCAGACCAAAGTCCATTCCGTTCCGCAGCAATCGCAGAAAGTCCTCCGCGTTGTTGCCGCCTGTCACAAGCAGGATGTCGCGAATTCCGGCATCCACGAGCGTTTGCAACGGCTAATACACCATCGGCTTGTCGTACACCGGCAGCAGATGCTTATTCGTCACTCTTGTAAGTGGATTGAGCCGGCTTCCTGTTCCCGCCGCAAGCACAACACCCTTCATTTCAACATCCTGAATTCGACAATGTCCAACTTGATCTGAAACAAGCGTTGCCTCACTTTTACGACGATTCCAGCCTGCAACAGAACAACATCTCCTGGACCCAACACGAGTACATTAACTATCATATCAGATTGTCAAGCAATTGCAGAAGGTGCCGCGGACAGGCTAATCGTTCCCCGCGGCCGCTCGGAAATGACGTTCTTCACGCGTTTCCTCGCCGCTCTCTCGAGAATTGTCTGGATGAAAGGAATATTCCGGGACGATCTCCTTAATCTTGGCGCGGACCGGTGCTGCCCCGTCCACGCTCATTGATGCCCGAAGCTCCTCCAATTGACGACACAATTGCGGCCAATCTCTTAGCGGTCCTTTCGTCCGTCTGATCTTTTCATATGATGTGGGAATAACTTTTTCGTACTCGTAAAAGAGCTCCTCGCTAAGTTTTTCTCCTTCGCGCAAACCCGTGAACCGGATCTCCACATCGCGTTCAGATTTGCCGGAAAGCCGGACGAGAGTTCGTGCCAACTCTACAATCTTCACCTGCTTACCCATTTCCAAGACAAGAATGTCACCGTGCTTTCCAATTACAAAGGCCTGCAAGACCAACGCCACTGCTTCACGGGTTGTCATAAAGAAGCGTTTGATTTCCGGGTGCGTGACCGTCAACGGCTGATGGTTGCGAAGTTGTTGAGTCAGCACGGGAACCACGCTCCCGTTCGACCCCAGCACATTTCCAAATCTTACCGATACGCAGCGCATCCCATTTTGTGGTTTTGATGACAGGATCAATTCGCACGTTCGTTTGGTTGCACCCATTATGTTCGACGGATTGACAGCCTTGTCGGAAGAAATAAGGACAAAATTCTTGCAGCCTGCCTCATCCGCAAGCCCCACCAAGGACAACAGGCCAAGCACGTTGTTTTTAACAGCCTCGTAGACGTTGGATTCCATTAGTGGCACATGCTTGTACGCAGCGGCATGAAATATAATCTCGGGTCTGAATTCCGCCAGGAGCCTGCGAACACGCTCATCGTCAGTCACGTCGGCGACGCAAAAGTCGACTTTAGTTCCGTTCTGGAGCGTGTCCAGTTCCAAACGAAGGAAGAACAGCCCCGTTTCGCTTTGGTCCAAACAGATAAGTCGAGCAGGGCCGTAATCCAGGATCTGACGGCACAGTTCGGAACCGATTGAGCCAGCGGCGCCGGTCACGATAACAGTCCGAGCGGCGATCTGGTTGCGGACGGCCTCAAGATCGAGTTGGACAGTTTCTCTCCCAAGCAGATCTTCAAGCCGCACTTCGCGGAATTGATTGATGGTAGCTTCACCGCGAATTATGTCACTCAGCGTAGGCACCGTCTTGAAAGGTAATTTCACCCTTTGGCAGGCATCAGCAATACGCTGCATCTGTTTGCCGGAGGCCGACGGAATGGCAATTAGGATTTCTTCAGCAGGATTATCCTTAACAAGAAGTTCGAGTTCCTCGATAGTACCCAAGACCGGCACGCCTTGGATGTGGATGCCGATTTTAGACGCATCATCATCAACACAACCGATTGCCACATATCCGCTGTCAGGTCGTGTAAGTTCGCGAATGACCATCTGCGCCGCAAAACCTGCCCCAACGACTATTACTCGCTTCGAACGAGAGGACTCGCGCCGAACAGATTCTACTAGGACGCGTGAGCCAAGCCGCGCACCCGCGAGAAAGCACGCCGTAAGAACTGCTTCCAAGAAGTAGACGGAGCGCGGGAAGGCAACCGCACCGAGAAGGTAACGGTTTACCGCAAAAAACGCCATAGACCCAACCGCCACGGCCTTAAGGATGTTTATTGCATCACTCACACTTGTGAAGTGCCACCAACCATGATTAAGGTTGAATAAGCGTAGAGTGATCAGGCGGATGACAACAAGCAGCAGACCGGACGATAGTAAGACACGCCGATATGGTAAGGAAAAATCAAAACGCAGCAACCATCCCATGACCAAGGAGGCGAATACGAGCATTGTTTGGAAAACATAGATGAACACAGGCCGCCTATTGAAAAGAAGCTGCGGCAGTCGGAGTAAGTGTTCGCGCATGGATTTAAGTGAATCTCCTCGTTTTCATATACTTCGAAAAAGGACGATCCTTCCTACAAAGCCTCATTCAGCATCTACAACGGTCTGCTGATGTAGCGATAGCGTCGATGTGTACGAGACCAAATAGACCCAGTTCAAGTGTGGCTGGACAAGTGAAGTATTGGGGACGACGGGACGGCATTGCGAAATCCCCTGTAAGTCATCCGATCCAGGATGATCTCGTCAATGCTTCACCCCGTCTCCGCGTATCACCTTTAGGACGGTTAGGCAAAGGATTTGTAAATCGACGAGAAACGTTCTCTTTTGTAAGTATTCGCTGTCGTACTGCACCTTTACGGGAATGGGAAGATCGTCTCGACCATTCACTTGAGCCCAGCCCGTGAGCCCTGGAATAAGGGCGTGCACTCCCCGCTCGGTCCTTAAAGCTACTAGGTCGTTCTGGTTATGGAGCGCGGGGCGTGGACCAACGAAACTAAGGTCGCCCTTGAGAACGCTATAAATCTGTGGCAATTCGTCGAGACTCGTTTTTCTGAGGAACGAACCGATGATCGTCAGGTGAGCCTCTGGGTCTCTTAGAAGGTGAGTGGCCACCTCGGGGGTTCCGAGATTCATGGTTCGAAACTTCGGCATTCTGAAAATCTTGTTATCACGGCCGACGCGGTTAGACCAATACAGGATGGAACCTTCGGATGTCAGTTTGACCGCAGCAGCAATTACGGCCATCGGGATGCTCAACATCGGGAACAAGAAGAGACCCAGGACGAGATCGAATGTCCGCTTGGCATATGAACCTGCTCTGCGCGCCTCCTGCTCGCATCGAACTATAGTGGTACGCTTAGCGTGGGCGGTCGATTCAGTCAGCTGTTGTTCCATCAATTGCTGGTCCTCGGAAAAACTTCTGAAAGAATCCGGCTCTTGAAAGATCACCAATCATATTGTTCAGCGAGTCTTTTGTTTACCAGAAGAATGGAGATGCTGTGCGAGCCCGTCTGGCGGATCAGAAGCTTCGCGGACCGACGGCTTGTTAGCCAAATACCACCGGACTGTCTCCCTGAGCCCCTGAAACATCGTGTAAGGAGGCGTCCAGCCTAGTTCGAAACGAATTCTCGTGCTATCTACTAGTAGTGAACTGAGCAATCGCTGCGCTTCTTCTGACTTGCCAAGAACTCTTGCCAGGACTCTCAGTAGATGTGTAGAACAACGAAACATCCTTGCTGGAAGGTCCATGGCTTCCGCGATGTGTCTGATTAATTCCGGGGTCGAAATGTCGTCGCCATCGCTGAGCAAAAAAATCCTGCCTTTTGCTCGCGGGTGGGTGGCACTCGTAAGGACAGCATCCGCCAAGTTTCTGACGTAAATCAGACTTCGACGATTCGAGACTGAAGCCAGTGGCAACGGAATACCTTTAGCTACGAGATTAAGGAGCCGCCCAAAATTCGCCCCAACACCCTCGCCGTAGACCAACGGTGGACGTAAAATTACGATCTCAATCCCGGACTCAGCCGAAATTTGATACAAAGTCTGCTCCGATTCCCACTTGGAAATCGCATAAGCATCCTGGGGTCGTGCGGCGTCGGCCTCTGTGAAAGGCGTCGTTGGTGTTTGTTCGCCGTTCACTTTAATTGTACTGATATAAACCAGCCGTTTGACCCGAGCATTCACGGCCATCCTCGCTAGTCGCTCCGTACCGGCCGTATTTACCGCCCTGTATTCAGCTAGGGGGTTCTGGACGGTGTCCTTCGAGATGTGTACGCGCCCTGCCAGGTGGATCACTACATCTATCCCGATCAGCGCATGTGACCAATCGGTATTACTGTCGGCAGATGTAATCTGGACCTTCTCAACCCCTTGCGGTACCAATGACTGCGAGCCTAGGGATCGATGCGAGCCTCTAACTTTCATCCCGAGATTCAAAGCCGTTTCGCACACTGCTCGCCCCACAAACCCGCTGGCACCGGTGACGAGCAAGCACGTCATCGCCTGAATCACAACCTCGCTTCGTGCGGCAAAGAACTTGAGCGTTCGGTCAGTGCCGATTCCCCAACGAGTGCTTCTCTTTTTTCAAATTGTCTAAGTATTTGCTGCACAGCCTTCTCTGCGGAGAACAATCGTTCTAGAAGCTGGCGAGAATTGTTACCCATCCTTGCGCGAAGTGCGGCATCATTCGCGAGCTTCATAGCAGAGGCGAAAAGCTTTTCGTCCTCACCATTCACATGACAAAAGCCCACCTGATAATTCTCAATTAGATCGAGAAGGTCATTACCAGGATTGATACTTGAAAGCAGGGGCTTGCCACAATACATATACCCAAGCAGTTTGCCGGGCAAGTTGTGTGTCTTGAGCCGACGATCTAACGAGATCAATCCGACATCGGCCTCCGCAAGCATAGACATGTATTCCCGCTCTGGCAAGGGTGGCAAAATCTGAATATTCGAGAGTTCCCTCTCTGAGATGATCCGTTCTAGCTTTGAGGTTTCACTTCCGTCACCGACGAGCAAAAAATGGACATGTCTGTGAGGCGTAAACCGAACCGCGAGTCGAATGATGTTTTCTAGGTCCTGAGCCACACCGAGATTGCCCCCGTACAGAAACACGACTTTTTCCTTGAGGCCCAGCCTCTCGCGGTAGCCAGTTGAGAGCAGATCCCGACGATCCAAGCTAGCCCAGTTGTAAAGCACCTGCAAGCGTTGCCTTTTTTCCGGAAAATTTTCAGAAAAGTATTCGAGGTTGGCTGGTGACTGAACACCGATCAAATCGGCTACCTCGTATTGCTCGATTTCCTTCTTGCGAAAGAATCGCCAAACGGAACCCTTGCGCAGGATTCCAGCGTCCACGACCCATTGAGGGAAAATGTCGCGCAGGATCAGATAGGCTGGGCAACCCCAGAGCTTCTTCAAACGGCGGACGAGTCCACTGAAAAATATAGTTGGAGAATAAAAAATAATAAGATCCGACTTATTCGCCAACAGGAAGGGTTTTGCTAGCCGCCACAAACTGCTTGAGAGACGAACTTCTCGGAATGCTCGGAGGAATTTTGTCGTGCCCTTGATCTGTTTGGTCTTGACGCGGACGACACGCAGTCCGTCTTCAATCGTTATCTCGAAGGGTTTGGATACTTTATCGCTTGGCGTCAGTATGGTCACTTTATGACCCTGCCGTCGGAATTCCACACCCAGATCATGAATCAGCGTTGCACCCGATTCGACACTAGGCGCATAATAAACAACAAGTATCAAAATTTTCACGCTGAAGCCTCTGGGTTTGGAATCGGAGATCAAATAGTCATGGGGAGCAGTATCCGGGCTGCAGCGCAGCCTACTAGACCCTTTGACTCGGAAGCTAGGCACCTGTCAGCCCGCTGGGTGCTAATCAGCAGCGACGTTCGGCGGCCTGCAAGTTGTACACACTACGTATCCATTCCACGGTGAGGTGCATTTCTTCGTCAAGACTATAAGTGTTCCGTGTTCTGGGGTTTCAGGTCGCGGACAGATTTTGGATTTATCGACTTTTCCTCGTCGTCAACATCTTCCGAGCAACGGTATGAGACCAGGTTGGGCCAACCATCCTAAAGCAAGGTCATGGAAAAACTTAGCCGATGACGTCGTTGCCGAATATGAGCCTCAAGTAAGAGCAGAACCCAAATCGTGTCACGCATGTGGCTACCGCCTTAACGCGGACCTCGCCACCGATAAGGTTGGAGCAGTGCACGAAAGCTTATCTTAGGCAAGGATCTCAGTTGGGAGGGATTTCCAATCATCAAGCATGAGCTGGCGGCTCCTGAGCAATTGAATTGTCTCGTCCAGGCTCATAACGTTTTCCGCGGAACTATACTCTTTTCGGAGTGTGGCAAATCCACTCCGACCATTCCGAAGTTCCGGAAGCATGGGAAGGATCACATAGTTCTTGTCAACCTCGGTCGTGCGATGAGCCTCTTCCTCGCTGACGAGTATTTCGTGTACCTTTTCGCCGGGCCGGATGCCAACAATCTTTATGTCGATAGGCATATCTCCGATCAGGGCTTGAGCGATGTTAACTACGCGTGCAGACTGCACCTTCGGTAGATAGGTCTCGCCTGGTAGCGCATCCCGAACAGCGGCAAAGACCGTATCAACTGCATCATTCAGACACAGGAGGAACCGGGTCATCTCTGGGTCCGTGATCGTAATTGGGCCTCCATTTCGGATTTGCTCATGAAACAGAGGGACAACCGATCCGCGCGAAGCTAAGACGTTGCCATACCGGGCGCAGACAAAGCGCGTGCTTGGGCAGCGTAAGTTTGCTTGGATGAAAACGCGCTCCTGCAACGCTTTGGTCATGCCCATGACGTTGACAGGCTTGCACGCTTTGTCAGTTGAGATACCGACCACCGAACCTACGGCCAGTTTGTGCTGCTGAATTGCCCGAACGATGTTCTCAGGACCCGTGACGTTCGTCTGTACTGCTTCAAATGGGAAATACTCACAGGTCGGAACCTGTTTCAAGGCAGCCGCGTTGAAGACGACATCCGCTTCACACAGAACAGAGGCTACGCTGTGAAAATCGCGAACGTCTCCGATGCGGAAGTCCAGCTTTCGCTGGAAATTGTTGTATATGACTTCATCGGTAGCGGCTTGCTTTTGTTGAAATGCCAGCCGCATGTAGTGCTGCTTGGCCTCGTCGCGAGAAAACACGATGACCTTTTCCGGATTTCCCATCTCTCCTTCGAGCAATCGGCGCACAAGCACCTGTCCAAGCGAACCGGTGCCTCCTGTCACTACTACCCGCTTACCTTCAAGAGGTTTCATTTTCGGGGTTCTCCAAAGTTATCTTTTATCAACGCACGCTTGTACGGCAGTGTTCGAACGCTGTCCCTTGTGCCATACAAAAAAATTCACGTAGTCGATATAGCTCAGCACAATGCGCAGAACTTTCTGTGAAACATTCGGTGCATTGTAGTCCGGCACTAGCCGCAACAACCGATCATTACCGCGCGGCTGCGAAGCAAGGATTTCCAGGCCTTGCAACACGCGATCTGCTTCTAGGCCTGTCATCATTACTGCTCCTTCCTCCATGCCCTCGGGACGCTCATGCGCCTCGCGTAAGTTCAGCGCGGGAAAGTTCAAGATGGATGCTTCTTCTGTGATGGTTCCGCTGTCCGATAGAACAGCGTATGCGTGCTGCTGAAGGCACACGTAGTCTAGGAATCCGAATGGCTTGATCAATTGCGCGAGCTTGTGAACCGCTAGTCCCGTCGCCTGCAAGCGCTTTCGAGTCCTTGGATGCGTGGAGACAATCACTTGTTTGCCATAGAGTCTGGCGATAGTGTTCAGTATGGTCACAAATTTACTCAGATTCTCATCCGTGTCAACGTTCTCCTCCCGATGCGCGCTTACCACAATGTATTGGCAAGGACGCAAGCTCAATTGCGACAGAATCTGGGACTGTTCTATCTTCGGCATATAATGGTGCAGCACTTCGTACATCGGGCTGCCGGTCTTAACAATTCGGTCCGGCGGGATGCCTTCCCGCAAGAGGTATTCCCTCGCGATGTCACTGTAGGGAAGATTGATGTCGCTTAGGTGATCGACTACTTTCCGGTTCGCTTCCTCTGGGACTCTTTGGTCGAAGCAGCGATTGCCGGCCTCCATGTGAAAGGTCGGGATTTTCCGTTTCTTGGCCGCAATCACAGCCAGGCAACTGTTGGTGTCGCCCAGGACGAGAAGCGCATCCGGCTGCTCTTTGTCCAGTACGCCATCGATTTTACCGATGATGTTACCGATAGTTTCGGCCGGTGTTCCGCAGGCAGCATCAAGATAGTAATCAGGCCGCCTCAGCGCGAGCTGCTCAAAGAAGACTTCATTCAGCTCGTAATCGTAATTTTGGCCCGTGTGCACCAGGATATGGTGGACGCTCTCATCGAATAGTGCCATCACGCGCGACAGCCTAATGATCTCCGGCCGTGTCCCCACCACGGTCACAACTCTTATCTTTTCGCTCATCGAGTTCAAGCCACCGATCCCTGCCATCTACACAGACTCAGGAAAGGTGTCGGGGTGCGCGGGGTCAAAGATCTCGTGCGCCCAAAACAGCGTAATAAGTTCCGAATCTCCAGTGTTTGTAATGTTGTGTGTATTCAGCGTCGGCATATCAACAAACCGCGGGGAGTCGCCTTGAACTTCAAACTCAGTTAGCGCCGTGTCGAATACCTTTCGCACGCGGATAGTTGCTGTCCCTCGCACCACAAGGAAGCGCTCGAATTTTCTCGTGTGGTAATGGTTCCCCCGCGTGACTCCTGGTCTTGTGCTGGAAAGGAAACATTGCCCGCCATGAATTGTTTTTACAGCCTCGAACAGACTGCCCCTCTGATCCGTATGAACCTTTACGGTCACGGGATACCGTACGGGAAATAGGTAGGAACGGTAAGTATTGAACAGGTCTAGGCTGATCTCCTCTCTGAGGTCTGGGACAACATGACCTTGGTATTGCTTCGCCAGAAGTGTCAGCTTCGAGAGGAGTTCTGTAACCGTAATCGGCACACCCCGAACCCTGACCTGGCCTCCCTTTCCCTCGCTTGCAATCTCGAGGATCTTCCGGGCGAACTGTTGCGCATGCAGGAGTTCCAGTTCCATGTCTTTCTGAATCTCAGGCTTCAGATCGTTCGCCAACTGGTGGCAGAATGTGGATACCACGGAGTTGTAAAAGGGCTTTCCACACTCGCCGAACACGTGCGGCAAGACGACATCGGTGAAAACAGCTCCGGCGCGAGCGGCCCACCGTTCGAGCTTTTCTGCGGCGCACCGTTTTGACCGGCCGTAGGCATTGTCCTGTGTGGAATGTATCGAATTGGAATAGATAACGTGAGGCATGCTCTCCGTGCGCTCGCATGCAGCAACCAGCGCCTCGGCCAGGGCTACGTTGGTCGCCTCCACTTCGTGATCGCTGCCGCGGTTCATCCCGGCCAAATGCACAAGGACATCGCATTCGGACACCAGCGCGTCAAGTTCCTCTGCAGTCGTAAGCCAGGATCGCGGTGCTGGGACCACCCGTAGGTTGGCATCGGTCTGCAGGAAAGCGCGCAGGTGCCAGCCCAACAATCCGGTCGCGCCTGTAATGCCAATCGTCTTCCTCTGCGTTGATGTTTCCACTGGGCTGTCCATGCTTGCTTTGTTCGATAGGATCATGCTTTTTGCGTGATCGCAAATGAAGTTTTCTCGTACGAGAAGAAGCCTCATGGAAACGATCGAGTGCGAAATCAAAACCTGAGAAAATACTGTCTCAAATACGCGTCGTCGACCCTCTTGCTTTCTTGAATTTGGGCTCGTTTCCGTAACAAGTCGGGCATTTGTCGCCCAACTCGCCACCAAGCAGCTCCAAGTGCCAGCAAACTCTTGGGCGACCTGAGGAAAAAATAGGGAATGAGCGCAACTTCAGTGGCAGCTAGGTACGGAAGCAACCGCAGCAGAGTCCTCCGCGGAATGTTTTTGATGATCGTGAAATGCCGGTTTCGCAGGACACGCAATTGGAAGTCGAGAGCTTTCGAGAAAAATGTCGCTTTCCCCCCCACGGAACCCGATCCCACATGCCAGCCGAACGCGGACGGAAGAAATAGACACCTCCACCCTCTGAGATGCATCCGGAACCACATATCCAAATCTTCCCACCCTGTCTCGTAAGACTCGTCGTAGTAGTAGCCTGATGTTCCCTTCAAATCTTCTAACATCCTTCGCCGTAGGAAAGGGAAAGCTCCGGTCGGGGCGAAAGTCAGTGTGGGCTCATCCCTGAAGTGGCCTCCGTCTCCTTGGAAGCGCTTTCTCATGACGAATTGCTCTCCTTCTCCCTCTCTGAGCCGGTCCGTCAGTTCGTCGCCGATCCAGGAATACACTCGGCCGCCAACAGCTCCAAGTGTGGAATCCTCCTGCATTTTTTCGACACACCGGCTTACAAATGAATGGTCAAGGCACACATCCTGATTGAGGGGTACAATGAAGTCCGCGCGCGAGGTCGCAATTCCCTGATTCATTCCAGCCGCATACCCTTTGTTCGTCGCATTCTCGATGTAAACGAAATCGCGATGATCCGCCTTGATCCGTCCCAGGGAACCATCGGCTGAATTGTTGTCTACGACGATGATCTCGATGGGCCGGTAATCCTGGCCCACTACGTGCTCCAAGCACCGGTGTATGTGTTCCTCCCCATTCCAGTTGAGCACCACTAAGCTTACCAAGGGCATCGATTCCAAAATTTTTCAGCGCCTCCTTCCCGCTGCCACCGCAGTCTGTAAAGCCCAAACATCATTCCCTCGGGATCTCATGATTCGGCGAAGAGATAATATGATAACTTCAATCGGTCGGCCTAACCGTGATCCCAAGCCTGCCCCGTATTCCATCCCACAGGCCCCGCCACATAAAGTGAATGCGCCTGACTTTCTCAGGATCGTAGAGCAGGCTGCCGATCATCTGTTTCAGGAATTGACGCACGACAAACAACTTTGCCCTTATGCTTGGGACTTGGTGCCACACTACGAATGCGCGGTTCCGCACCTTGTAGTAATCCCGCCAAGGTGTATGCGTAATCCAATTCTTCGGCTTCCCTAGAAACTTGACGGTCCGCGGTTGCCCTATGGTGTGCGGCATCACGCACTGATTTACTATCGCGATAAGGAAGCCGCTTCGTCTTAGCCTGAGGCAATGTTCGTAATCCACAAAATCCATAAAAAGGTCCTTACGTGGCAGTCCAGCCTTTATAACGGCCTCCCTACGAATCAGGCTCCCGGACGAGATGACCATGTCCACCAGCGTGAGGACTTCCCCTGCAGACGCTGTGGGTACTTCAATTTGCCCTTCCTTCCACAGAAACAATGAGTTCGGTGCGCGGGTTGCCTCATCGATCGACAGCGGAGCGATAAGACCTAGCTTGTCTCGGTCTGGGAACGCCTCGGCGGCAGCAAGCAGCTTTTCCACTGTGCTTGGCAAGGGCCGGCTATCTTGATCGAGCATCCAAACCCAATCATAGTTACGGCCAAGCGCGTATTCTAGGCCCGCGGAGTACCCTCCCGAGACACCCTCGTTGGTCGTAAGCCGGATGACCTTGACGGATGGAAATTGCTCGTTGAGGAGCTCTATCGTTCCGTCTGTGCTTGCGTTATCAACAACGATGAGTTCGCTCAGAGATTGTGTTTGATTCAGCAGCGATTCCAGGAGTCCTGGCAAAATTGCTCTTCCGTTCCAGGAAACTGCCACGCTTGCAACCCTAGCGCTCCTTGATGGCTCTTGGAGATCAGGAAATGCTTCCCGGCTGCTAAAACTCTCTAAGGACATATTCTGATGCAGCGATTCTTTGAATACTCACTAAGCGCCCGCAAAGTCCGCTGTCAGGAACTATGGGCCAGTGCTACCGGCCAGGTTCTTCGAGCCGGCCGGTAAAAGGTCTTAACCAGCACGATAGCCAAAACTAACATCCCATTGGAGGACATGAGCAAAGGGTTTGCAGTGCACAAATACAGATACCCGATGTAACCCAAAAGCAAGTAATGGTCAGTTCGAGCCTCCTGACTACCCAAGATGCGGAGTGGATACAGCAACAGAACATAGAAAATGCAAGCCATAATCACTCCGTAGACTCGAATGAACTCTACGTAGGTCAGCTCAGTTACAGAGACGCGCGCACCCAGCGCGGTGGAAAAGAAACTGGCGCCAAACCCCTGGCCGAACAAAAGGGTCAGCCAGTTGCTAAAGATCGTCGAGTAATCGCGAAAGTAAAGCAATTTAGTCGCGTTACTGACGTCGTCCGGACTGAACATCGCCTGGACAACTCCAGAGCCCAGCCCTGCTGACAAGACCACCGCCAGAGCCGCAACAACCGCAAGCCTGACCTTTGTTCCCTTATACCAGGCGATGACCATCAGGGGCATGAGCAGCCCGATGATCATATTGTTCCGCGTGCCCAATAGCATCCCGCCCACATTGAGCAGGAGCAGCAAAACATTCCAGAATCTTGCCCTGCCCGCCGAAATCAGGGACTGGTAACAAAAGTACGCTACGGCAACGACCAGGAGTGGCGATGTATGGAAATATGCCAACTGGTACGAGAAGCTTCCGTAGCTCCTCGCGGACAGACTAAACAGAGTGTATGTGTCCCCGAGAAGCCCTAGTTGTCCGCGTAAAGCATCATTATTTGCCGTAATTGCATACAAAAAGATCGTGGCGAGCGATAGGACACACAGGATCAGACTGAGAGGGCGGATAAGGTCGATATGCTTCGTGGAAAGAGGAACGCAGAGTGTCAGGAAGAGATAGGATTTATAGTAGCCAAATCCGTCGTACCCCTGCATTCCTCCTCCCCTGAGCAGATAAATGAACATGCCACTGAAAGGGAGCAAAATCACAAAGATGTATAGGTACAAGTAGAGGTTCGTCGGCACTGGATATCGCCCACGCCTCGAAATCATCATGTCAGCGAAAAGAAGTATCCAAACTCCTGCGAACAACGGAACTTTAAGGTGAGTAATCAGGTCGGCAGGATCGAATACGGCGACCAGTAGGAGAGCGTACAGGTTCAACTGAAGCAGTTTATTCACCGCTTCCCCAATTTATGCACTTGTAAGAGCATAGAGCACAAGTTCTGATGTAACTTCCGGCAATACTGGAGCAACGTTAGATCAGCGCTAAGTGTGGAAGAGAGCTTGGCACAGCGGGCCTGAGGCAGGCCGCGAGTTCGTCGTATCCATTCACGGCCATTCTTCAGCGCTAGGGCTGCACCCAAGTGCGACTCAGAGCAGAATCTCACGCACTTCATCGCGCTGTATCTCGGGCTCGTTCATACCTAATTGGGACAGTAATCGTGCTTCTAACCTGTCAATAGAATCGTCGAAGGACCAACTCGCCCGCGCAAACTCGAGAGCCTTCATGCTCAAACGGTGGTGAAGTTCATCGTCAATCACCAATCGCTCGATGGCACCAGCCATGATTTTGGGATCGTGCTCGACCAAAATTCCGTTCACTCCATCCTGCACAGTTTCCCGCACACCGCCTTCTGCCACCGCTATGACTGGAAGCCCGCATGCGCTCGCCTCCAACGGGGCATACCCAAACGGTTCTAACCGTGGAGCATAGAGCATCATTCGAGCCCGATTCAGAATATCCAGGAGCTCCGCATCTTCGATCCGATTCTTTATTTCAAACACTACCTCGAGCTGCCCTGCCAACATCCGAATTCGTCGGAGATAGCTAGGTTGGATAGTGTTCGCAATCAAGAGTAGCTTCGGGCGCACGGTAACTGAAACTCTCGCGAGCGACTGGACCAGAAACTCTACGTTCTTAGACGGTATAAGGGCCCCAAGAGCAACCGCGAAGTGTTCACGCTTCTTGCCTTGGTTAACGAATTTGCCTGTATCCACTCCCAGATAGCATACCTTCGAGTCTAACGCGAAGGCGCGCAAAACGCTTTCACGGGAAAAAAACGAATTGACTAGAATTTCGTCAAATGCCAATGCGTTTCTCCGCTCTTCCCGCGCCAAAATCCTAATCCCGGCGAGTCTCGCCGTGTGAATCAAGGCTCCGCGCAAGAATTGCACGCGAAGCAAATCCCTGAACTTCCAAGAAAGCGCCAACCAAGGTAGCTCCGGGAGAGCTTCATAAAAGGGCCTATTGGGTTCCTGCAGGTAGACAACACTGGGAATCTCAACGAACCGGCCGATCTGCGGTGTGTGAAAAACCAAGCAGCAGGCGGCGAACATCAAATCGAAGCCTTTCGAGTTAATTTGACGCGCGCACTCCTTGCAGTGCCTGTCCATGTCTCTCAACCTGGCCCACGGGTTCCAGCGAAGCGGATGCATACGTCGCAGTAAACCAACCTCAGGGCCCAAATAGGACCCCACGCGCAAAGGCACTACGTGCTCGGCCACTACGTCGCTCAAGGGCAGATACGAACGATCTGCCGTCGGGGGACACCAGGCCTCCACTTGGTGTCCCCGCGCCACAAGGCCTCGGACTTGGTCGTACAGAGCGCGCTTGCCGCCCCCACTTGGGAGATTGTGCCAAACAGCTATCTTCATATGAACTTCGTCACGCTACAGAGCTGATTTCTACAGTCCCATGGCTTTGCAGTCGGAGTTTCTGCTTCGAATCACCTAAAGGAGCCTGGGTAGCGCGCTCTAGGAGTACGGTCTCGACCTCATCCGTGGCCTTGCAAATGATATTTTTCTTGTGTCTTGCGTCAACGAAATTCCTTGGTTGCGTGTTGCTATTCAAATTGAAAGGCTGATGTCACTTTTCAAACTCCAACCCAATCACACCTTCTCCCGGCAATTCACTGAGGTCTTTGTAATAACGAAAGTCCTGGCCCATCATATAGGGCTCTCTCCAGTAGGGATAAGAAGGGTCACCCATCTTTCGGTCTAAGTTTCTGCGAAGAGAGCCGGGAGACCTCTCTCCGTAGATCAGGTGGCGTCGTGGCCGTCCTGTGATGCAGAAAATTCTCTCCTCAAGCGATACTGGGTCATACAAGCGTTGGAAGAAGAAGTAACCTCCTTCATTAGGCGCGAGCAAGCCATATTCATTTCTATTGATGTATTGTTCTGAAGATCGAGCCGCGCACGGCAAGGTCAGAAGCAATCGGCCCCTCGGCCTCAGCAAGTTCCACATTTCGTGAATAGCCTGAGTATCTTGGGGGATATGCTCGACCACCGAAATGCTGGTCACCACATCAAACGACCCAGAATCAAACGGTGCAGCGCTGATAAGAAGGCCATGAAGGTTACACCGGCTCTCAAGTCCCAGTGCTTTAACCAAGCTGGCGGTACAACTGAGGTCGTTAAGATCTGGATTCATCAGTTCCGCAACCAGATTGCGTTTCTTAAAGGTGAGAATGATCGGAAATAACCGGGGTGACGAGACATCCAGAAAGCGCGAGACCGAAACGTCCGTTAGCGCATCCCACACGAACGCAAATTCAAAGTACCGAGTAGAATCCATAGGCCAAAAGAGCAGGCGGTAAATATCCTGAAGAGATAGCGGCACCTTTCCGCGCAAAAGCAGACGAAAAGCTAAAAGCGCACATTCTCTTCGGAATTTCAGCCCGGGGACTCGGTAACGATATGCCAACAGCCAATAGATTGGGGACAAGACACTCCCGACCAGAGCCCGGCCGAGTCTCCTCGATCGGCTTATGGTTTGCTTATTATGAGGAACTCGAATATATGTTTTAGTTTGAATCGTAGAAAGCACGTGCACTCCCCTCTCAGCTAGCGAGCCAATCACGCCCGAATTCCGCTAGAGCTTCCAGCCTGCATTGTAATATTGGAGTTTCGCGCCCATCACCTGGACCCGTGCCCAAGACCTAACATGTGGTGCGGCTAGAATGGCCATCACCAGACAGCCGAGCCATACGCTGGAGACGCAAGCAAGCGTCACGACCGGAGAAGTCAAATCTGCAAGCACCAATCGGCCAAGCAGTGCTATTCCCATCGTGCATATAAGAGGAAGACCGATATCGCCGAAGTAGCGCCAAGCTTCACCTCGCAACAGGCGCCGATGCATGATCGGAACGGCGATGAACATGTTCACGACGTTCAGTACCGCCCACATGCTGGCTGCGCCCAAGGCCCCAAAATATTTAGTCATCGGGAACAACGAGGGAATGACAATGGCGACCGACAGCAAGCCTGCCACGAAGCTCAATTTCGTCCAACCAAACGCGAGTTGAAGCGCATAGGGCACAAAAAGCAGCGCATTCAGCGCTGAGCCGACAACTAATACACTCAAAATGCGCGCATCGAATGCCGCCGTCTCAGTGCTTTCCGTCCACAAGCGCAGGATGTCGAAGGAAAAAAAACAGAGGACCGCCGCCGATGGCAGGACAATGACGGCCATCAATTGCGCCCCACGGTGATAGGATTGCCGGATTCCGCTTTCGTCGGACGCCGCGACCTGGGCGGACATCCTTGGGAAAATGACGTTGAACACCGCGCTTGAAATGACCAATAAGCCGTTTGCGACGGTCCAAGCCAAGCTGTAGTACCCGAAGACTCTCAAGGTGAGTAACTTGCTTACGAGCACTTTATCGACCTGGGTGAGAATCAAGCCGACTAGAGTAATGCCGCTCATCCCGGCCGCGAACCGCCAGACTCCTCGGATAATGGACGGGTTGAAGCGTGGCGGTCGGTCCGCACCCGGCAAACTACGCCACAAAAGGACCGCAATCAGCACAGCCTGGGCGGCACTGACAGCGACCTGCCACAGCAGAAAAGCCTCGATCGTGGCTGAAACGCGCCACAAGACGAGGACGGCTCCCCCGTTGCAAAGAGTAACCGCGACAACTCTGAGGGTGTTGTACAGGACCTGGCGGCGCAGGCCCATTAATGCGCCTTGGTAAAAGCTGACCGGCCACTGGAAGACTGCCAGAATGCCCATTAACATTATGGCTCGTGTGATAGTGGAAGCCGGCAGAGCACTGGATTTAATCCAATGGGTGGCGAGCCACGGCGCAGAGGCCAAAACAGCGGCGCCGAGAACGAGTCCGATGAGCCAATAACCGACCTCAAGTGTGCGCACAAGATCGCGCGCCTCGACGGCCTTTTCCGGTTGTACCGAGTAGCGAGCCATTTCTCGATTCACGGTAGGGCTCAACCCCAAATCCAGCACTTGAAGCAAGGTCTGCAACATTAAGTAAAAGCCAATCAGTCCATAGCCTTCGACGCCCAGGAATTTGACGTATAGGGGAATGCACGCCAGCTGTGCCAAAGCCGCAAAGCCGGTTCCCGCAAAATTCGCCAGCAGCCCGACCTTCAAACCTGAGAACGATTTGGGACTCCAGGATGGGTTCATTTCGCGGCCGCGCTCATACGCCGACCAAGCCACTTACGATAGGCTCTCGCTTAAGCAAGTTCGCACAAACTTCACACTGCCCTTCGCTGTCAGCTACCACGAACTGAGGCTGCATTTGACAAACTGTTGCCAGCCCCTTGCACCGTTTCCAGGTCTGCCTCCACCATCATCGTGATCAGTTCTTCAAACGTAACCTCCGGGCGCCAGCCTAGCTTCTCACGGGCTTTTGTCGCGTCCCCGCAAAGGAAGTCCACTTCGGCGGGACGTATGAGTTTGGGGTCGATTTCTACATACTTCTCCCAATTCAGGCCTACGCACCCAAACGCAATCTCAAGAAGCTCGCGAATACTGTGCGTCTTGCCCGTCGCCAGCACGAAATCATCCGGTTCGGGCTGCTGCAGGATAAGCCACATTCCGCGGACGTAGTCCCCGGCGAATCCCCAATCTCGCTTCGAGTCTAGGTTGCCCATCAGAAGCTTTTCCGCCATGCCGCACTTAATTGGCGCCGCCTGATGCGTGACCTGCCTCGTTGACCTTCCTCGTGACAAACTCCATGCCCCTCCGCGGAGATTCATGGTTGAAGCCTATCGCCGAGCACGCAAACAGCCCATAACTCTCGCGGTAATTCACCGTGACGTAGTGGCCGAACACTTTGGCAACTCCGTAGGGACTCCGCGGATAAAAGGGAGTTTTCTCTGTTTGCGGCGTCTCGCGCACTTTGCCGAACATCTCCGAGCTGGAAGCCTGCAAGAATTTAGCCTGCGGCCGGTGCTTGCGAATAGCTTCAAGCATGCGAATCACCCCTAGACCTGTGACATCGCCGGTCAGCACGGGCTGATTCCACGAGACAGGCACAAAACTCTGCGCGGCCATGTGATACACCTCGTCCGGTTGTACCTCATGAATGACGGTATCTAAAGAGGATTGGTCAGTAAGATCGCCTTCAACCAATTCGAGATCATCCATGAACGGTTGAATGCGGTCAAACTTTTTGACGCTGCTGCGCCGAACTATACCGAAGACCTCGTATCCCTTCTTAAGCAGAAGCTCGGCCAAGTACGATCCATCCTGCCCTGTAATACCTGTGATTAGAGCGCGCATTTCTCTCCTTTTTTGGCAGCACTAACGGAACTTGCTGTAGGTGGCCGCTGGTCAAGTGCCCGGATACATCTACCGCGACGGACCTCTGGATCAGCTCCAGCGACACGATCACCCTCAGATTGTTCTTCTTCCGCTTCAGCACTGCTTCAAGTCTCGCGAACGACCCTCCGGTTATCCGTACGCGCCTTCCAACGGTCAGGAACGGATGCGGTTCCGCACGCGAGCGCTCGCAGAGCCCCGCGCGCAGGATCTCCATCTCGTCATCAGGCAGCACGGTGGGCAAGCCGCCAAAGCCAACCAGCCGGACCACGCTTGGAATTTGTCGCACGCCCAGCCGTTCGCTGAGAGCAAGCCGGACGAAAATGTATCCGGGAAAGAGCGGCAACTCCAAACTTACGCGGCGGTCTTTCCAGTGCCGCACGGAACAGTAGAGTGGCAGGAAATGTTCCACGTCGCGCTCGACGAGTTGGCTTGCCACGCGCTTTTCATGATTCGCGCACGTGTATGCCGCGTACCAGTGTAGGCCGACAGGGGAAGCCGCCAACCCAACCGCCCCTAAGTAAACTGGCGGTTCGTGTGCCGCTATGGAGTTTGTCGAAGACGCCATTCTCAAGCCGCGATACGGCTTCGCCCCGTCACTTACAGGGCAATATGTGACCTAACCCTTTATATTCTTTAGCTTACAAACGCTCTTACAGCTCTTCGAGGACGCTTTCCGCTACGTCTGCTGACAACCGGCCGTTTAGCCGTCCCAGAATCCCTTTCTCTCCCCGGTCAGCACTACCACCGTTTCGCATGGGCCATGGAACGCGCGCTTTCACCGTTGCCACGACTTCCTGCGCCAGAATTTCGCTGTCATATGTGTCCTTGCTTAACAGTGAACTGCGGTCGGACCTAATGATCTTTTTCTTTCGGCCAGACATATGTATTCGTTCCCGCATCCGTCAAGAAAACGGAGTCCGTTGAAAAACCGTTCGCGATCCTCGTTCGCTGAGCCTTTGCTACCACCTGGACGCTTCCGCTGGGGTTTCGTGTGAACCGAACGGAATCAATCACAGTATCTGCTGCGCCGGAATCCACCACTATGCCGTAGTCCGACGAACTATCGACTGCCGTGTCTCTCACGACGGTGCTAGTGCCATTAATATGGATCGGACGGACTCTCCCGGCGCCCTCAATGTGCAGCGAGTCCAGGATGTTGAAATCTCCGAGGACATCCACCGCTCCCGGTCCCCCCGTACACCCTTCTATGTCCACGTTCCGAATCACGTTGTTCGATGCGTTGGGGCCCAGCTTGATGGCCGCCCCGAGGCCCGCATTTCCCACGGTGCTATCCTCCAGCCAGTTGAAGTTGGAGGTCCCACTGATCTCGAAGCTCTGGTTCCCGGCGCTGGTGGCAATTCGCCGAAAACTATTGAAATAATCCTGCCCCGAAAGTCTGATCGCGTCGGTGCCTGGAGTAACGTGTCCGTCGATAAAGATATCGTCGAAGGTGTTTCTTTGGGCGTTGTAGAGGGAGATGGCGTCACCACTGTTTTTCCCTTGAGTCACCATCAGATTCAAATTCTTAACCGTGACCCCCGAAATGATGTTCGGCTGATTAATACTGATTGTCGTCGTACTTGTGTTATTCGAATTGTCCTTCAAGACTGTGCCCGCCACATTGCCAGCATAGAAGGCACCCGTTCCAATGATTTGCACGCCGTTGCTTCGGATATCTACAATCGGATTCGCCGTTGACGCGATGGTCACATCGCCCAAAAGCAGCACCATCCTTTTGGACAGCACAATCGAAGTGCTGGCCGTGTTTACGAGTCCCGTGAGCGCGCGCGCGTCCACGCCAGAACACGTAGAGATGGCCGTGCAGTCGGCAATGGCCCGTTGTAGGTCGGCAAAGGTAAATGGGTACTTCACCCCGTCCACCATAATCGTGCCGTTGCCCTGCCCGCAGACAAACCTGGGAATCAAAAGCGCTGGGACAAGCGTGGTCCACCATAGCCAAAATTGAAACGCTCTTCTCATCGTCCGGGTGCTCCCATGGTTTGGCATCGCTACGCTGATTGTCGCCGTGGAACCGATGCCCCTCCGCGCACGTAATATGACAAGATCGAAGTGACGGGAAACATTGACCGGACAGGTGGGTCTGTCTCCTTGTAGGGCGGTTTGTTTTCCCCATCAAAAACATAATCCGTGCTGAGATGAATAAAGCGAGCGCCTTTTGCCCTACACGCATTGGCCATAGCTTTCACTGCGTGTGCGTTTAGCCGGAATGCTTCCGTGGCGCGTTCCTCCACTTCGTCGGTTTGTGGTAGCTCGTGCAATTCACCAGCGCATCGAATTGCTTTGTCGACAGGACTTCTGCAATGGGCGCCAGTTGGCGAATGTCTAAATCTTTTCTAGCCAGGGCCAGCGTTTCGATATTCTGAAACTCCCGTGACTTCCGTATGAGGTCGCTGCCCAACTGTCCATTCGCTCCGAGCACCGCCACAATCATAGGCTCACAATACCCCCATACATTTCCACGTCGCGGATAATCCGATGCCACTTCGTCAGTTCCTTGTACCAGTCGAGCGTGATCGTCTGCGGCGTCTTCTGTAGAGCTCCGGATTCTAGCGCCTGGTACACCTCAAGCGCCCCGTCTTTGGCCCCAAACTTCGCCTCAAATCCCAGCGCTTGTATCTTGTCGAACGATACTTGGTACGACCGCCGGTCCGGATCGCCGTACCAATCCACCTGAATCTTTTTCGGCAGGCACCCGATTACGATCTCCGCCAGCGGGCCTACCTGGTAGTTATTCCGGTTCGCTCCGATGTTGAAAATCTGCCCACTCACCTTCGGCGCATCTGCCTTCAGCAGAAAACAGATTGCCGCCGCCGCGTCCCGCACGTGCAGCATCGGCCGCCACTGCGTTCCGTCGCGCATCAACGGAAGAACCCCGGTCTTCCACGCTCCGTAGGTCATGCCATTAATCGCTAGGTCAAAGCGCATCCGTGGCGAATAGCCGAAAACCGTGGCCTGACGGATCACGACCGCACAAAAGCCATTCTTGCCAAGCGGCAAAATTTCCTCTTCCGCCGCCCGATTCGCCTTGGCGTAGGTCGTCAACGGATTCGTCTTGCTCTTCTCGCAAACCGCGTGCCCATTAGGCTGAAAACCGTACACGCTACACGATGACGGCAAAATGTACCGCTGCACACCCAGTTCTTTTGCCAACTTCGCGTTGCGTACTCGCGCATCGCAATTGATCTCCCACGTCTCTTTCTGAAACAGCTCTCCACTCGGATCGTTCGATAGAGCAGCCAGATCCACGACTGCCTCTACGCCTGCCAGGTGGTCCGCGCGGATTTTTCTCGAATCTTCCTGCACCACTTCGACTCTCGGGTCGTTCGTGAGCAGTTCCCTCCCAAAGAAGAACCGGTCCAGTGCCCTCACTTCGTATCCTTGCTCCAGCAAGGTGGGGACCAACACCGTGCCGATGTATCCACCCGCTCCTGTTACCAATACTCTCGCCATGACGCTCCTCTCTTTTAGAAATAGTGTGGCAGATCGCGGAACCGGGGTTGCTTCATGTCTTTGGCAGAGAGAATTGCCTCGTTTTCTCGGATGGGCCAGGCAATCCCCAAATCCTCGTCGTTCCACAGCAGCCCACGGTCATGTTCCGGCGAATAATAGTTCGTCACCTTGTAGATGACTTCCGTATTTGCCTCCAGCGTGCAAAACCCGTGCGCGAATCCGGCCGGAATCAGGAACTGGTTCCAGTTCGCCGTGCTGATCACTCGCGCCACATGCTTTCCGTAGGTCGGCGACTCGCGCCGGATATCCACCGCCACATCGAAAACCGATCCCCGTATCACGCGCACCAGTTTGTCCTGCGCGAACGGCGGGATCTGAAAATGCAATCCCCGCACCACGCCACGTTCCACCGACAACGAATGGTTGTCCTGCACGAATTCTAGATTCACACCCAGTGCGACCAGGTCGGCTCGGCTATAGGTCTCCGAGAAGAAACCCCTGTGGTCCCGATGGATTCGTGTCACGATCAGCTTTACGTCTGGGATCTCCGTCGGCACCACTTCTGTTGTTTGCACTACACTTGTCGCCATAGAATCTCCTCGACTTCTCACAAATTTGCTGCGGCTCCCGCCACTCGCGGGCCAGTTTTCCTACTTTCCCGGAGCCGCGCCGCTGCCAGCGCCTGTTCCTCAGCGAGCAGCACCTTTTCTCGAACCATCTTGCTAGCCCGCCACAGCGATTCGAACGTCCCCGCGTCCGTCCACCCACCATCAATTTTGTCGTAACTGAGTTGCCCGTCGCGTAGATACGAATTATTGACGTCCGTAATCTCGAGTTCGCCCCGCCCGGAAGGTTTCAGCGTCCTAACGCGCTCGAATACTGTCGCATCGTAAAAATACACACCGATCACCGCATAGGGTGAAGCGGGAAGTTTGGGCTTTTCCTCGATCCGCATTATCTGGCTGCCTTCAAAGATCGGTACGCCGAAACGCTCAGGGTCCGGCACTTCCTTCAGCAGAATAAGCGCTCCCTCCGTTTGGCGGTCGAACTTCTCTCGCGCCAGCCGTATGCTGTTCTCCAGGATGTTATCTCCCAGGACGACACAGATCTTTTCACCAGCGGCGAACGCTTCCGCCAGTCGCAGCGCGTCCGCGATCCCTCCTTCACCTTCCTGGTATGCAAAGTTGAGTTGTTTCAGGCCAAAATCCTTCCCGTTCCTCAGCAGCCGTAGAAACTCCCCCGCGTTGTTGCCGCCCGTCACGATCAAGATGTCCTGGAGGCTCGCATCCACCAGAGTTTGCAGTGGGTAGTACAACATTGGCTTGTCGTACACTGGCAGCAGATGTTTGTTCGTCACCCGCGTCAGCGGATGCAACCGCGAACCCGTTCCTCCCGCCAGAATCACGCCTTTCATGAGGCTCTCCCTGTGTTTGTTTTTGAAACTAACTCGTCAGCGCCGCCAAATCCGGTTCGTCTATCTCGATCGCCATCGACCGCTGAATCAAGTCAAAGGAAATCACCAATCGGTTGCGATTCTTGCGTCGCAGGACGATTCCCTCCATGCCGGCGAGTGGGCCGCGCACCACGCGCGCCCTTCTTCCCACCTGCAGATACGGATGTGGTTCTGCACGCCATCCTTGTCCCAGAAACTCCCGAATCCTATGCAGATCCTCTTCCGGCATCGGTGTCGGGCTCCCGTTGAAACCCACCAGCCTGACCACACCGGGCACTTGCAGCACGCGCAGCCGCTCTTGTGCCGCCAGATGAACAAACAGGTAGCCGGGAAAGAGTGGCAGTGTCAGCCGCACCTTGCGGTCTTTCCACCGGCGCACCGATTCGTACTGCGGCAAGAAATGGTCCACGCTGCGGCTTACAAACTGGTCCGCGACGCGCTTCTCGTGGTTCGCACACGTGTAAACCGCGTACCAACGCGCCTGTTGGGCGGCGCCCAGCTTTTCGTGGCCGAAAGCCGTTCCAGCTGCTGCGCCGGCGGCGGTGAACGCTGCTCCTGCAGCAGTCACCCATGCGTTCGCGTCGCTCAGAATCTCAGGGCCACTCCCCACGGTGCCCTCCACTTAATCTCCATACAGCTCCGCCCCGTCACTTACAAGGCGATGTGTGACCTAACCTATTTATTTACTGTAACTTACATACACTCTTACTACTCTTTAGGACACTCTTACCGCTCTTCCGGCCCGCTTGCTGGCGGCTGCCGGTTGAGCCGTCCCAAAACCCTCTTCTCTCCCGCTTCAGCCGCCCAAAGCCTTTTTCTCTTCGTACTCAGCGCCGCGACCATTTCGTGCTACCCACGGAACGTGCGCCTTTACCGTGGCCACAACTTCCTGCGCGAGCATCTTGCGAGGATCGGCTGGATCAGCCTGCTGCCACTGGCTCGAGCCCAGCACCCATACCACGGATATCGCTGCCGCAAGGAACGTGCCGAGAAACATGATCAATAAACGTGGAGGAAACGATTTCCTTTCTGGAATTGTGGCCGGATCCAAGACTTTAACGCTGGGCGTTTCTTTCGCTTCTTGTACTTTCGCGAGTTCGGATTGCTCTGTCAGCAATTCAAAGACGGTTTCCTGAATTTTCGCGCGACGATAGTAATCTGAGTACTTTGCTCCGAGGAGCGGCAGGCTCCGGATCGTTGGATATGGCATCGGGCCGTTTTGCGTCGCCGGTTGATCCACAGACGTGTTGGTTGCTTGACTACCAACGGCGTCCGTAGCCTGGCCAGGCGGTGGATCGGCGGCTTCAGGTTTTGTCGAGCTCAATGCTTGAGGACTCTTCGCGCCGTTGCCCTGCGTGCCGCCCAGCTTTTCAAGTTGCCGGCGAAGCTCCGCGACGCGGGCATTCAATGACCGGACGCGGGAGTTGTTGTCGGTATAGATTTGCCGCAACCCTTCAAGCTGGGACTGCCCGGCAATCAGTTCACCGGCGATCGTTCCAGCGGCATCTAGCATGGCTTTGCCTTCCTGCTGGATGTCGAGCGTGTTGTTCTTGCTGGAAAACTGCGCGAGCTGGTTGGCGGCTTCGTCCAAATCCCGCTTAGCAACCTTAAGACGTTCTTCGAGGAATACGCGTTCCCTGTGCGCGGAGGAAGTAGAAAGCTCGGCCACCAGCGAATTCAATTCGTCGACGTAAGCGTTGGCAAGGGCCGCAGCGCGCTGCGGACTGTGATCCGTCACGCTTATGCTGATAATGCCGCTCTTGCGGTCTTCCGAAATCGATGTGTTTTCGTCGAGGCGCCTGCGTGCATCCATGATGAGCCGGCTGCTATATACTTTCCTCAGGTCGAATTTCTCCACGAGCCGATCCTGAGCGGTCTGGCTTCTCAGCACGCCGATAAACAGTGCACCCGAACTTTTCACACCCAGCAGATCACCGGCCACGGCGCCGAGTCCCCCCCCCGCCTTGGCAGCCATTCCCGCCATTCCCGCCATCATTGCCAGTGCCGACGTGGATTGCTGATCCGGCGGCATAAGTTGTGCGGTCGAGGTGTAGGATTTGGGAACCAAGAAAGCGACCAGCGTCGATGCTAGAAGTCCCAAGGCGCTTGCTCGAAGAAAAAAACGGCGGCGGTTCCAAAGCAGACGAAACCGTGCCGCCTGCAATTCGCGCGAATCTTCCAGCGCAATTTCAGGCAACAACAGCTCGCCCGCGGCCGGTTTTGGCCCGACCTCAGGCTGCGGTTTGGCTGCTGTCTGCGTCACTTTTGTTTCATTCCATCCTTGGTTGCGTACCAAAGCTCCGCGTACTCATTTCCAGCGATGAGGCCAGAAAGTGAATTGCACGGACGTTGTCACGTTCGATTGCGTTCCAGACGCCAGAATCGGGTAATTCCACTTTTCGTATTGCACTAAGCCAGACACCGTCACGGCGGGCTTGAGTTGAAACTCCACATTGATACCGCCGTCGTTCAGAGTGCCTCCGTGCGGCAAGTAATCTCCGTCCACCTTCTGATGCCGAAACTGAAGCTGGATCTTGTTGCGCGACGAGAGCCAGTACGTGCTCCAGACTCGTTCGCCCTGTCCGCCGCGTCCCAGCCAACTACCTATCAGGTTCCCGCCATTCACGTAAGAGCCGCCGGGATAGCGGTCGTTGATATAAAAGCAGCCAGCGCAACCTGGAAAATCCACTGGCGCCGTAGTTCCTCCTTCTATACGAAGGTCGAGCTTAGGGAGACCAGGAAGTCGCGGCATGTAGAGTCCGCCCTGTATGGCAGCTTTGCGCGGGTAACTCAGCGGCGAATATTCGTCTTCTGTAAAGGCGTCTCCGTAAAACGTAAGCCATTTGCGCAGCCCTGGAACTCTATATGAGAAGTCAACTCCAGACCGAGGGTCGGTTATGTCTCCTGAATTTTTTACGGCGAAACCGCTGTAGCTCTTCAAAAAATTGTGCCCGGTGAGCGGTGTCGGGCCACCTACGAAAACGGTAGTTTCATTAACACTGAACTCGAGGTTGGCGGTAGGCTTAAAACTGAGTTTTTCTCCATGGAGAATCGGCTGCCGACCGAGAGGAACACCGAACTGGCCTACAAACCCCGCGGTGTCGTCATGTACAAATTCGTGCCCAGCGAGTTGACCCACGAACAATTCCAGTCGAATGGGTCCCAGCCAACCCAAGATGCTGGGAAGCTTGAACGGCGAGACGCGGCTGATGCGGAACATGTTGATCGGTTCGGCGTTGTCACTGAACATCAGCGGGCCGCTCTGCATGGGACTCCACCACAGGCTCTGCTTGCCGAACGAAACCTGCCAATTGTCGAAGGTTAATCCGGCATAGGCGTCCAGCAACTGAACCTGGTCTACGGCTGAGAACGGAGCAGCGGGCGGAACGCCCCGGAGACTATCGACAGCACCGATGAACTGTCGCGCCGACAAGGGCTGTGCAGGTGCGGATGGAGAATGCTGGTATTCGGCTCGCGCATACGTGGCCCAACGACCGCTGGTCGTCCATACCGAAACGCCACCAACGAAGTTGAATCCTTCTTGATACGGCTTCCCGAAATCATTGGTGATCGTCTGACCAAAATGATTGCCATCGGTGAGCGGTTGACCAGAAATGTTGGTCATGCGGGCGTAGACAGATTCCACCTCGGCGCGTAGGCGATTTTCGCCGCCATCTCTCTCGAGTTCGCTGCGGAATTCTGCTTCGAGCAAGTTGTAGATCTTCTCGGCCTCAGTGCCGCCTACGCCCGACTCGACACGATCGCCCGCCTCACCTAGAAGCCGCACGCACTCGTTTCGCGTCCAAGGCCGCATGCCGGCAAAACCGCTGTCGATCAAGCCCATGGCAGCTAGACGATCCAGCGCCGGATAAATCCAGCTATCGAGCGGAACATACGGTGAACCCTGATTTGCGGGAGAATGAGTTCCATCACCGCGGAAAATCTGGCTGATCGACCTCCACTCACCCCCGCCCAGATCGAAATCATGATGTCGGCTGTAAATATTCTGTGCGACGAGGTTGCCGATGACCGTACCAACGAGCACGTCCGACGGAAAGTGCTTTTGAGCCTTTAGCCGGGAAATATCCACAAGTGATGCGAGCCCGTAAGCTAGGATCTTCGTGAAGGTTCCCGGGTACTCATGAGCAACGACACCGGCTACGGACCAGGCCGCGGCAGCATGTTCAGAAGGAAACGAAGTGCCACCCTTGAAA
>WNGO01001170.1_pt1 | contig 36347 bp, 29 predicted proteins | sample 5400511 | NCBI WGS metagenome assembly WNGO01 (sample SAMN13153380, study PRJNA577476) | soil metagenome | isolation source: 20 cm soil or saprolite under Garry oak tree replicate 2 | place: USA:California | collected 2016-06-15 | reverse complement strand
GCATCGGTGTCCAGGCGCGCACCGGCAATAATCCGATCGTGGACACGGTGCTGGAGCAGGCGATCGCGGTCCTCAAGGCTCAGGGCGCCGAGGTCGTGGACCCCGCCCCCATCGAATCGGCCGGCCAGCTGGGCACGAATGAGCGCGACGTGCTGCAGTACGAATTCAAGACGGATCTGAACGCCTATCTCGCCACGATGCCCGCCGCCGTAAAGGCGCGCACTCTCGCGGACCTGATCGCGTTCAACGCGGCAAACGAGGACCGCGAGATGCCCTACTTCGGGCAGGAGACATTCATCGCCGCGCAGGCGCGGGGAGCTCTCACCGATCAGGCCTACCTCGACGCACGCGCCAAGTGCATCGAGCTGACCCGCACCAAGGGCATCGACGCAACGCTGGACAAGTACAAGCTCGACGCGATGCTCGGCCCCTCGGGCGGCATCGCGTCACTCGTCGACCTCGCCGGCGGCGGCGGCGGTGGGGGCGGTGGGGGCGGCCCCGGCAGCTCGCAGTTCCCCGCGGTCTCCGGATACCCGCACATCACGGTGCCGGCGGGTTTCCACTTCGGGCTGCCGCTCGGCGTCTCGTTCTATGGGCGCGCTTGGAGCGAGCCGGTGTTGCTGCGGGTGGCGTATGCGTTCGAGCAGGCGACCAAGGCGCGCCGGGCGCCCGGCTTCACGCCGACGCTGGCCCTGAGCTAGACGCGCGCTCGCGCCACCTCATACAGGTACTCGACGTACGAGCGCGTGCCGCCATCGATGCCCTGCACCTTGGGATTCGTGGACGCGATGACGTAGTACTCATCCGGAGCGTGCGCGCCGCTCCCATGGCCGAGGCCAAAGTGTCCGGCCGCGAGCTTCAATGGCTCGCCGGTGAAAACGTAGCCGGGCCAGGAGCCGGCATTGCGCGGCAGCAGAATCGGCTCGATGCGGGAGCGCCGATACACCGCTTCCTGCGCCCGAATCACCATGGCGTCGCGCGCCGTGCTCGTCGGATCGTAGCCCCCCGTCATGTTGACCTCGATATCACCGAAGCCGCGCCTGGCGAGATGTGCCTTGAGCGCAGCGAGTGCATCGGCGGCCGTCATGTCGGGCACGAGGCGCAGATCGAGCTTCGCCGTGGCCCGGTGCGGCAGAATCGTCTTGCCGCCGGGGCCGGTGTAGCCGCCCACGAGTCCCTCGATGTTGACGGTGGGACGCGACATCAGGAGCTCCAGCGCCTCGGTCCAGCCGGCATCGTGGACCCAGTGCTGCACGCCGAGCAACTGCTTCGCGGCGTTCTCGTCCAGACGAGCGGCGGCGGCGGCGATCATCGCTGTTTCGTCCGCGGAGAGCGGCCGAGCCTCATCCGCAAAGTTGTCGATCGCGGGATCGTTGCCGTCGGGGGAGACGAGCGTCGCGAGGGCCTGCACCAGGTGCCACGCGGGGCTGTCGACTCTGGCCTTATTGCTCGAGTGAATGTCGGCGCGCGGACCGCGTCCCCACCGCTCCCCGCTCGAGACCAGCTCACACTCGATCACGCCCTTGGCGCCGAGTGTGATCGTGACCTGGCCGTCGAGGCCCTGGGCGGCCGATGGCATGAAGATGCCGACGCAGGGCTTCAGCGCCGCGAGCACCTCTGGTCGCCGCACGATCTGCGGGAAATGCGGCGAGCCGATCTCCTCTTCGCCCTCGGCGACGAGGACGAGATTGACGGGTAGCTTGCGGCCCGCGCCGCGGATCGCGTGCAGGGCGGCGAGGAATGTGGCCTCGGGCCCTTTCTGGTTCACCGCGCCGCGCCCCATGACGACCTTGCCCAACCCTGGTTTGTCCACGAGCGCCGCGTCCCACGGGGGCGACGACCATTCCGCTGGGTCGACCTGTTTGACGTCGTACATGAAGTAGAGGCCGAGCGTCTTGGGCGCGCCCGCGTCGAACGTGGCGAAGATGCCGGGCTGCCCGTCGCTGGGGACTTTCGTGACCTGTTGGAACCCCGCATCGCGCAGCATCCGCATCGTCAGCTCGCAGCCGTCGTTCATGCCCCGGTTTTCGGCGGCGATAGACGGCTGGCGGATCCATTCCTGCAGCCGTTGCACCGATTCGTCGTGGCGGCGTTCGATCTGCGCCAAGATTGGGGCGAGATCGGATTGCTGGGTTCGAATCGAGAGCGGTACGGTCAAAGCCGCTGCGGTGGCAGTTGTGTCTTTGAGAAAGGCTCGGCGATCGATGCTCATAAGCTCCCTCGGTTGGTCTTGCGCCAGCAATTTTGGCTGCTAGGCTTGCAGAAGCGCTAGGGGCGCATCCAGTCCGCGGCAAGGAGCTTCGTGTGTTTCCCAATCCGCAGGACGCACTGCCGCTTCCTCCCCGTCCCAGCCTCCAGCAATACCGCAAGCTGGCCAAGGACCTCGTCAAAGCCTGTGACTCGGGCGCGGCGGCAATCGCCGCATGGGCTGACCGCTGGATGGCAGTGCTGCCCGTCGAGTCGAAGCGGGACACGATCACTCGCGCGGCGCAGAAGGTCGAGGAGTTCGCTGTGAGAACATTGAGCCGCGACGAGCGCCGCTGCGTGCTGGCCGACGCGCAATTCGTCCTCGCGCGGTCGCACGGTTTTACGAGCTGGCCCACGTTCGCCGCTCACATCGATGCCCTCGCTCATGCTGGCACGGAGACCGCCGCGTTCGAGGCGGCGGCCGATGCGATCGTCCGCGGCGACGAGGCGTTCCTGCAGCAGCTCCTGCGGCAGCATCCGGAGTTGATTCGCGCGCGATCGGCGCGGGAGCATCGCGCCACGCTGCTGCACTACGTCTCGGCGAACGGCGTTGAGAACTATCGGCAGCAGTCTCCCCCGAACGCGGCTCGCGTCACCGAGCTGCTGCTCGCGGCAGGGGCGGATGTCGAAGCCGAGGCGGATGTGTATGGCGGTGGCTGCACGGCGTTGGGCCTCGTCGCTACCAGCACTCCTCCGCGCGAGGCGGGCGTCCAGATTCCCGTAATCCAGGTGCTGCTGGATCACGGCGCGCAGATCGAGCATCCCAATCTGGCCGGTAACAACGCTGACGCGGTGTATGCGTGTCTCGCTAACGGATGTCCGGAGGCCGCGCAGTACCTCGCCGAGCGTGGCGCCCATGTCGGGATCGTCGGGGCGGCAGGAATCGGACGGCTCGACGTCGTGCAGCAGCTCGTCGCCACTGCCGACGGGTCGAGACGAGAGATGGCCCTGCGGTATGCCGCCGGGTATGGACAGCGTGAGATCGTCAGCTTCTTGCTCGAGCACGGTGTCGAGCCCGATGCGCATACGGGTGACGGCGCAACGGCGCTCTTCTACGCAGTACTCGGCAGTCACGTCGAAGTCATGCGATTACTGCTCGAGCGCGGCGCTCGCCCGGGGATGCGAAACCAGTACGGTGACATCGTCGAAGCCGCGATCTGGCGGGCGGCGCATGGCGGCAACCCAGACCGGTCCGCCGAGATCATCGAGGCGCTCATCGCGGCCGGCGGGAAGCGGCCGGACCCTAAGACACGTCCTGGATGCTGATCTCGGACTTGAGGGTCCGATGCACCGGACACTTGTGGGCCACGTCCATCAGCTTGCTTTGCTGCTCAGGTGTCAGCGCCCCTGAGAGCTGGACCTCGGTTTCGATACGATCGAGCATCGTATCGTCCCGGACCACACAGTCGGTACAGTCCCTGGCGTAAATGCGCGAGTGCCGTAACCGGATCACGACATTCTCGAGCGGCCACTGCTTTCCCCGCGCATACAGCGCGATGGTCATGGACATACAGGAACCAAGGGCCGCCAGCAGGAGATCATAAGGACCGGGGCCCCGATCTGTGCCACCGGAGCCAGCGGGTTCATCTGCGACGAGATGGTGACGGCCGGCGGTGATTTCCTGAACAAACCCGCGCGCACCGCCCCGCACCACCACGACGCCCTCTTCGAGTACCGGGGGATGGTTCATACCATCGATAATGCCCCCGGCACTCGCGAAGGTGCTAGCGGGTCAGTCTATCTTTTGCGCCGCGGGGACCTGTCGCCGCGCAAGTTGCAACGTCGCCCCCGCCAACCCGAACACGAATGCCGCGAGCCCCCAGCCGGCGCCCGCCAGCCGATCGCCGAGCAGCGCGTCGAGTGACAGCGAGCCGGGACCGGTGAACGCGACGCTCAGCGCCGCGATCCCAAGGATCAGCGTGTATTCGTAGCCGCCGTTGTGCGCGAAGAAGCCCTTCTTGATGTGTGCGCTCACGCCTGCCACGATCATCACCGAGAGGGCGATCGCTGAGGCGAGCGGGGTCGCCAGGCCGAGCGCCAGCAACAGCCCCGCTCCCGTCTCCGCCAGCCCCGCGAACAGCGCGGCCCGCCGGCCGGGAACGAAGCCCAGCTGCTCGAGGAAGCTCCCCGTGCCCGTCAACCCGTAACCGCCGAACCAGCCAAACAGCTTCTGCGTGCCGTGCGCCGCCAGCGTCAGGCCGACGACGAGCCGCAGGATCAGCAGTCCGATACTCATATGCTGTTTTCCCCATCGCTTTCTAGTGGAATGTCACTATCTAACAGGAAGGAATGGTAGACATTGTGCTTCCCTGCGTCAAGGGGCTATCCTTTGGGAAGCGACGGCCTTATAGTAGGGCATGACAAAGCGGGTGGATTCTCAGTGCCGCTCGTTCCAGACAGCCATCGAGGTCCTGGGGCGGCCGTGGAATGCGTTGATCCTCAACGTGCTGCAGGAAGGGCCGTTGCGCTTCAGCGAGCTGTCCGGGCGCGCCAAGGGACCGGGCGACAAGGTCCTCTCGGCACGCTTGAAAGATCTGGAAGCGCGCGGGCTGTTAGAGCGTCACGTCGATGCAGGCCCGCCCGTGCGGGTGTCATACGAGCTGACGCGCAGCGGATGCACGTTTCGGGAACTGGCCGAAGCGATCGAACGTTGGGGCCGTGAGCTCGTCTAACCGATCCCTACACTTTTCACTACACTTCCGAATTGAGCGTGATGGACGTGGCAGGTAACGACGTAATACAGGTTGGCATCGACAGCTTTGCAGCGGCATACGACGAGGCGAGCCTGGCGGTCAGCACGTCGGACCGCGTGCGCAACCTGGTCGAGCAGATCGAGCATGCCGATCAGGTAGGGCTCGACGTCTTTGGAGTTGGAGAGCATCACCGGCGGGATTACCTCGACTCCGCCCCGGCGATGATTCTCGCCGCAGCGGCGGCGCGAACGCGGCAGATTCGCCTCACCAGTGCCGTCACCGTCTTGAGCGCGGCGGACCCGGTGCGGGTGTTCCAGCAGTTCGCGACGCTCGATCTATTGTCGCAGGGACGCGCCGAGATGGTCGTGGGCCGCGGCTCGTTCATCGACGCGTTCCCGCTGTTCGGCCTGCGGCTCGAGGACTACGACTCGCTGTTTGCGGAGAAGCTCGATCTCCTGCTCAAGATCCGCGAGAACGAGCACGTGCGTTGGTCCGGCAAACATCGGCCGGGGCTGACCGGTCAGGGCGTATACCCGAGGCCCGTACAAGACCCGCTACCGATCTGGTTGGGTGTCGGCGGAACGCCGGAATCGTTCGTCCGCGCCGGCATGCTGGGGCTGCCGTTGATGGTCGCGATCATCGGCGGTGAAACGCGCCGCTTCCGCCCGCTCATCGATCTGTATCGCGAGGCCGGTGAGCGCGCCGGACATCCGCGCGAGCAACTGAAGGTCGGCGTTCACTCCCTCGGCTACGTCGCCGCCAGGACACAGGAAGCCGCGGATGACTTCTTCCCGGGGTATGCTCGCGCCGTCGACTCCGTCTCGCGGGAGCGCGGCTGGCCACCCATGACGCGGGCGAGCTTCGACGCGCAGCGCGGGCCATACGGCGCGCTGCTGATCGGCGATCCCGACGAAGTGGTGGACAAGATCGTGCGACACAGTGAAGCGTTAGGTGGGATCTCCCGGATCACGTTCCAGATGAACGCCTCTTCCCTCCCCCACGCCAAGCTCATGCGTGCCATCGAGACGCTCGGCACGCAGGTCGCACCCGCAGTGCGTCAGGCATTGGCACTGGAGAGCGCATGAGTAAGCGATCGAATGACCGCGACGCGACGTTGACCATCCCCGTGGGGCCGAAGGATCATGTCAAAGGCCCCGAGAATGCACCGCTTACGCTGGTCGAGTACGGGGACTTCCAGTGCCCGTATTGCCGGGAGGCATACCCGATCGTGCAGCAGATCCAGGAGCGGCTCGGCGCGCGGCTGCGCTTCGGGTTCCGGAATTTCCCACTCACGCGCATCCACCAGTTCGCGCAGCACGCGGCCGAAACGGCAGAAGCGGCCGCGGCGCAGGGCGCGTTCTGGCAGATGCACGATCGCCTGTTCGAGCGGCAGTTCGCGTTGGAAGACGAGAATCTGCTCGAGTACGCCCGCGACCTGGGCCTTGACGCCGACCGGCTGGGCGGCGAGCTGGCCGCCGGGACCTATCGCAACCGCGTGCGCGATGACTTCATGAGCGGCGTAAAGAGCGGCGTGAACGGCACGCCGACGTTCTTCATCAACGGCGTGCGGCACGAGGGCGGTTATGACGTCGAGACGCTACTCGGCGCGCTCGAGGCGGCCCGGGAGCGGTAGAGCATCGCGCTAGTGAATCGCGAACATGAGGCCGAGCTGCGGCTCCCAGTCGGTGGACTTTGAGAACAGCCCGACCGCATTGGCGAATTTCACGTAGACGGCGTCGCGCACCCGCCAACCGGCGGCCGACACGAGGACGAACTCATCGGGCGCGCCGCTCTCTCCCCCCTCGATCGCCAGAAATAGCCGCCAGGTGCGCGACACCTGGCGCAGATACTCGATGGAGGTCTCTCCCAGATCCCAGTGCGTGTCGCCGTGATTGTACTCGATGGTCGTGCGAAACGTCATCGTGCCCCAGCGGTAGCCGTGAGTCGCGCCGATCTCGCCTTTGACGTCCCACCGAGGTTCGCCGATGAGCACGCGGTGCCGATAGGACGGTGGGAGTATCTCGATGCCGGCAAAGAACTCAGGACGGCGCCCCCGCTCCCGACCCAGCCGCATGCGCACCTGGCCCGAGAAGTCGGCGATGCCCGATTCGTTGATGCGGGCGGGGGTCGCCGACGTATCGCTCGGAGATTTCTCGAAATGGGCGCGGATGTCGGAGCTTTCGAGCTCCACGGCAAGCCAATCGGTGATGCCGTACGCGACGAACAGCTGCTCCGCGGTGCTCGAGTAGCGGCCGCGGAAATCTTCCTGGAGACCGTAGCCGAGCGACGCGGGCTGATACTCGAAGTTGTGGTCGTGGGTATACGCGGCGAACGGGAAGACGAGCAGCTGATGCCTGGCGACGAACGTCTCGAACATCGAGGTGCGGCTACCGCGGCTCGAGTCCGGTACCTGGCCCCACGCCCTGGCGGAGGCTGTCAGCGAGAGGATGACGAGGAAACGCGCGCGCATGTTAATTCAGTCGTCGAAGCAGCCGATGATGGAGCCGAGCCCCGCGGCGACCGGCCAAAAGATAACGACGCCGAAAACCCGTACCTGCCGTGCCACGGGTCCACCTGCGGTACGATGGCCAGGTGTCGCTCATTGTAGCGTCGCGCCGACGCCGGTGCCGTCGCGATATCGTAGATGGCCAACCCGGTCACCGCGGCTGCCGACACCAGGAAAGTGCCGCCGCTGCAGTCCTGCGCCTGCATGTCCCTACTGCTTAGAATCAACAGGGCGAAGATCACCAGACCAGTGACTCGAGTCATGAGCCATCGTGGCCCTCGATATCGCAGGTGTCAAGCGCAACGAAGGGGAATCGAAATCAAAGGAGGTCTTTATGCCGATCAATTTCCGCCACGACGTGGATCAGGTCCTCAAGGACGCGAAGGCGCAGCGTAAGCCCGTTCTTCTCGACTTCAGCGCCGCACCGATGTGAAGTGGCTGTGCTCGGCTGGATGCCGAGGTGTGGCCGGACGAGCGGGTGGTGCGCTTCGTCAACGAGAATTTTCTTCCTGCTCGCGTGCACGTGAAGGACGAAGGACAGGCCTTCAAGCGGTTCAGCGAGCGATTCCAGGCTCCGTGGACCCCGACGATTCTGTTGCTCGATCCCGACGGCGTCGAGCAGCACCGCATTGAAGGCTTCCTTCCCGCTGATGACTTGCTCTCGCAACTGATGCTGGGCCGGGCGAAGTTGGCTTTTGCGCAGCAGCAGTGGGCCGAGGCGGAGCGGCGCTTCCGGGAAATCGCGGAGAAACTGCCGCACACCGACGCGGCGCCGGAAGCGCTGTACTGGGCGGGTGTCGCGCCGTATAAGGCAACAGGGGATCCGGCGTCGCTCAAGGCAACCGGGCAAGCGTTTACCAAGCGGTATCAGGACAGCACGTGGGCGAAGAAAGCGTCGGTGTGGCGGTGATGTAGACAAGGGTCTACTGCGCGGGTAGTTTCGCCGCCTCATGTCCCCCTTCCTCGCCGAGCTGCTCGGCACCATGCTGCTCATCATCCTGGGCGATGGCGTGGTCGCCAACGTCGTGCTCAACAAAACCAAAGGCCAGAGCTCCGGCTGGATCGTCATCACCGCCGGCTGGGCGTGCGGCGTCACGGTCGCCGTGTACGCCGTCGGCACGTTCAGCGGCGCGCACTTGAACCCCGCGGTCACGATTGGGCTCGCCTCGATCGGCAAGTTCGCGTGGGCCTCGGTGCCCACCTACATCGCCGCTCAGATGCTCGGCGCGTTGCTCGGTGCCACGATCGTCTGGCTCGCCTATCTCCCGCACTGGGCCGTGACAGAGAGCCAGGCCTCGAAGCTCGCCGTGTTCTGCACCGCCCCCGCCATCCGCAGCCCGATTTCCAATGTGCTGACGGAAATCATCGGCACGTTCGTCCTGGTGCTCGGCGTGCTCGCCATCCTGACACCCAAGAATCTCAACCCGGCGTACGGGTGGAACGTGGGATTCGGGCCGGCACTCGTCGGCGTCATCGTGTGGGCGATCGGCCTGTCGCTGGGCGGGCCAACGGGCTACGCGATCAACCCGGCGCGCGACCTGGGGCCCCGCATCGCGCATGCGATCCTGCCCATAGCTGGTAAGGGGAATTCGGACTGGGGCTACGCCTGGATCCCGATCATCGGCCCTGTCATCGGCGGCCTGATCGCGGCCTTCCTCTATAAGATGTGCTGGCCGGCGTGAAATACATTCTCGCCCTCGACCAGGGGACGACCAGCTCGCGCACCATCGTCTTCGACCACGGCGGCAACGTCGTCGCGTCGGCGCAGCGGGAGTTTCGCCAGATCTTCCCCAAGCCGGGCTGGGTCGAGCACGACGCGAAAGAGATCTGGGCCACCCAGCTGCACACCGCCTCGGAAGCAATCGGCAAAGCCAGGCTCACCGCCGCCGACATCGCCGCCATCGGCATCACGAACCAGCGCGAAACCACCGTGGTGTGGGACCGCGATACCGGCGAGCCGATCCATCATGCCATCGTCTGGCAGGACCGCCGCACCGCCGCCGCCTGCGACCGGCTGAAGGCCCGCAAGCTCGAGCCGATGATCAAGCGCAAGACCGGCCTCGTCGTCGACGCCTATTTCTCCGGCACGAAGCTGGCTTGGTTGCTCAAGAACGTCCGAAAAACTGGCCGCTTGGCCTTTGGCACGATCGACACGTGGCTCGTGTGGAACTTGACTGGCGGCCGAGTCCACGTGACCGACCCTTCCAATGCGTCGCGCACGATGCTGTTCAATGTGCGAACTGGCGATTGGGACGACGAGCTGCTCAAGCTGTTTGGCGTGCCGAGATCGGTATTGCCCGAGGTGCGCTCGTCCAGCGAGGTGTACGGCGAGACGACGCTGTTCGGCGGCCGAATTCCGATCGCCGGCATCGCGGGCGACCAGCAGGCGGCGCTGTTTGGCCAGGCATGTACCGAGCCAGGCATGGTGAAGAACACCTACGGTACCGGCTGCTTCATGCTGATGAACACCGGCACGAAGCCGATCGCGTCGCAGAACAATCTCCTGACGACGGTGGCGTGGCGCATCGGGAAGCGGACCGAGTACGCGCTGGAAGGGAGCATCTTCATCGCCGGCGCGGTGGTGCAATGGCTGCGCGACGGGTTGGGCATCATCAAGTCCTCGTCGGAAGTGGAAGCTCTGGCATCACAGGTGACTGATCCGGAAGGGGTCTATCTCGTCCCCGCGTTCGCCGGCCTCGGCGCGCCGCACTGGGATCAGTACGCGCGCGGCCTCGTCGCGGGCGTCACCCGCGGCACGACCGCGGCCCACATCGCGCGCGCGGCGCTCGAGGGGATCGCGTTTCAGGTGGCCGACGTGCTGCGCGCGATGGAGGCCGACGCGAAGATCAAGCTGAAGGAGCTGCGCGTGGACGGCGGCGCGTCAGCGAACAACCTCCTGATGCAATTCCAATCGAACCTGCTCGCCGTCCCTGTGGTGCGCCCCAAAGTCACCGAGACCACGGCACTCGGCGCCGCATACCTCGCGGGACTGGCGGTCGGCTACTGGAAGGACCAGAAGCAGATCGCGGCGCAGTGGCAGGTGGACCGCCGCTTCACGCCCGCGATGAAGTCGGGCGAACGCAAGAAGCTCGAGCGCGGGTGGCAGAAGGCGCTCGATCGGGCAAGGCGTTGGGAAGAGGTGAGTTGAAACGCCGTCTCTTGCTTCTACCGCCCGAAAGTGAATGTTGCACCTCCGTGAGCATCTGGGATAAGGCCATTCGATCGCTGCGCGCGCTGCGCCTCGACACCGTGAGGGGCAAGTTCGTCGCGTTCGCGGTGTTGGCGACGCTGTTCACGACGCTCGCCATGACCGTGATGCTGTACGGACGCAATCGCCGCTCGCTGAGCGTCGGGCAGGAGCTCCGCGGCCTGAGCTCGGACATGGCTCGCGAAGCGGATGACTGGCTCTACCAGCGGGTGTACGATTTGCGCTTGCGGGCGAGCCCCTACGTCGTTTCAGACAATCTGGCCCGCGCCACCGGCCGGAACGGGGCGCAGTCCCTCACCCGGCTCCGCGACTACCTCAACGCCGTGCGGCAGAACCTGCCGGCGCACGAAGGACTCGCGATCATCGGCCGGGACGGCCAGGTCCTGACGAACAGCGGCAGCCGCACCGGCTTCCGCCTGACGCCCGAACGCATGAACGATCTGCGGACCCGGGACGCGCTCGTGGGCGAGCCGTTCTGGGATGCCGGCATCGGCAAGGCCGCGCTGCTCCTGGTCGTGCCGATTCGTCAGGATGACGGCGTATTTCTGGGCGCGCTGGGCGCGAAGATCAATCTGGACAGCCTCCGTAACGTGCTGGACGGGCTGTCGGGGGATCACTCGCGAACCCTCTACTTCATCACCGAGCAGGGGCGCGTCGTGATCAGCTCGGCGGGCAACTCCGCGGACCTGATGAAGACGACGTTACCCGAAGCGGCCACGCGCGAGCTCAGCGAGCGCGAAGGCAAGACCGTCGCACAGTCGCGGCCGCAGGGGCGATCGGTCGTGGCGGTGCTGCGGCGCATTCCCCAGCTGCGCTGGGCAGCCGTCGCTGAAACGCCGCGTGCCGAAGCGGTGCGCGAGGCCGGCGTGCTGCGGTTCCGCACGGTGCTCCTCCTGATCGCGCTGCTGCTCGGCGTGGGGCTGTTGGCGTTCATCGCGGGTGCGTTCATCACGGGACCGCTCGAGCGCCTCAGTGAAGCCGCGGGGCGCGTGGCCGCCGGGGACCTGTCGGTCGAGCTCCCCGCCGGCGGCAGCGGGGAGGTCGGGTACCTGACGCGGGCGTTCAATACCCTCGTGTCGCGCCTGCGAGAGAGAGAGAGTCAAGGGGAGCTGGAGAAGCTGTCGCTCACCGATTCCCTGACCGGCCTCTACAATCGCCGCCACCTCATGGGGACGCTCGCCAGCGAGGTGCAGCGGTCGCGCCGGCTGCGCCGCGCGTTCTCGGTCCTGCTGGCGGACGTCGACCGTTTCAAGCAGTACAACGACACACATGGACACCTCGCGGGGGACGCGGCGCTCGTCAAGATCGCGGAAGTCTTCCGCCGGACGACCCGGCAGGTGGACTGCGTGGCGCGCTACGGTGGCGAGGAATTCGTGGTGATGCTGCTCGAGGCCAACCTGGCGACCGCCACGCTCGTCGCGGAGCGCATTCGCGCCCGCGTGGCCGAGCAGGATCTGGGCGAGGGGAACCTCACGCTGAGCATCGGGGTGGCGGAGTACCCCGACGGCGGCGACACGCCCGAGGAGCTGATTGCCACCGCCGATGCCGCGATGTACAAGGCGAAGGGCTCGGGCCGGAACCAGGTCGTGGTGGCCGGGACGAGCGAGCAGCGCCCGCAGGAGAACGAGAAGAAGCCGACGCGGCGCAAACGAGAGGCATGACGCTCGGGTTTGCCACTCTTGCTGACTTCACGAGTGCGCGGTAATGTCTGGCCAGCTTAGTTAACCGTTCCCCAAAACCCGTCGAGTTGACATGAAAGCCCACCTCCCCATCACCGTCATGGGACTCTTCCTCGTCGCCGGTCAGGCCGTTGCCCAGCAGAAGGTGGTGACCGGCACGGTGCGTAGCGAGCAAGGCACGCCGCTCGCCGGCGTGGCGGTCACGATCAAGGGCACGATCGGCCGAACCGCGACCAACAACGATGGAACGTATTCCATTCACGTGGCGCCCGGACAGATCCTGCAGTACCGGCTCATCGGCACCGCGTCGGTGGAGCGGACCGTCGGCGAGGAGAACGTCATCGACGTCGCGCTGCGCCGCACCGCGTTGGACCTCGACGCCGTGGTGGTCACGGCGCTCGGGCAAACCAGGGAGCAGCGCGCGCTGGGCTATTCGCAGCAAAGCGTGCAGGGCAACGATATCGTCGCCACACAGCGCGACAACTTCATCAACGCGCTCTCGGGGCGGGTCGCCGGCGTTGACGTCACGAGCACATCGGGCGTGCCGGGCGCTTCGTCTTCCATCACCATCCGGGGGATCAGCTCCATCAGCAGCAGCAACCAGCCGCTGATCATCGTAGACGGCCTGCCGATGGACAATCGCACGTTCAACACCACGGCCATGGCGTCGGACGTGAACTCGACGACGGCGCTGAGTAACCGCGGCATCGATTTCACCAACCGCGCCGCCGACCTGAACCCCAACGACATCGAATCGGTCACGATTCTCAAGGGCGTCGAGGCGTCGGCGCTGTACGGCATCGACGCGGCGAACGGCGCGATTCTGATCACAACCAAGCGCGGCCGCTCGGGCGGCGGGGCGGAGTACAGCAACAGTATTCGCGTGGAACGGACCCGCGCGACACCGACGCTGCAGCGCGTCTATGGCCCGACGTCGATCAGCGCGGGCGGCGTCCTGAGCGCCCAGACGTACTTCGGCGCTCTCTACCCCGCCGGCACACAGTTCTACGACAATATCGACGGCTTCCTCCAGACGGGCGTCACGCAGACGCACAACCTCGCGTTCAGCGGGGCCACGCCGGACAACGCGATCAACTACCGTCTCAGCACGTCGCTCGACCGGCAGGAGGGCGTCGTCCCGAAATCGGGGTACGATCGGCTGAACATCACCGGAGCGTCGCAGGCGCAGGTCTCGCGCTGGCTCAACGCCGATCTCTCGATGGTGTACAGCTACGCCAACAACGACCAGGTCTACAAAGGCGATATCGGCCCGCTCATGGGCTTGATGCTTTGGCCGCAGAACGACAACGCCAAGGATTATCTCACACCGGCGGGGACCCGGCGGCGGCTCACCAGCCTGACGGCCTCGGCGGAGCTGGACAATCCCTACTTCAACATCAACAAGAACGCCATCAATTCGAAGAACAATCGCATCATGGCGAACGTCGGCTTCCTGCTGACGCCGTTCTCGTGGGGCAGCCTCAAGACCAACATCGGCACCGACAACTACGCCAACCAGAACCTCATCCTGCGCAACCCGGAGAGCGCGGCGGGGTTCTCGTCGGGCGGCATTCTCGATCAGGCGGACGTGATCACGCGCAATATCAGCGCCCAGACGTTTCTCAACTTCAATAGTCACCGGCTGACGAACAGCATCTCCATCAGCGGGCTGGTGGGAAATTCCATCAGCGATTTCAGGACCACCACTGATGCCGCGGTCGGCACGGGGTTCCTCGACCCCAACTTCGTATCGATCAACAACACCAGCTCACGGCTCCCGAAGACCACGGCGGAGCGGCTCCGGCGGGTGAGCTTCTTCGGACAGGCGGCGCTCGATTACCGCAACTACCTGTTTCTCACGGTGACCGGCCGCAATGACCGGACCTCCACGATTCCACCGCCGCGCAATTCGTTCTTTTATCCGTCGGCATCACTCAGCTTCGTTTTCTCCGACGCCTTTCCCGGTCTGCAGCGGTTCGTAACCGGAAAGCTGCGCGCGGCGATGGTGGGCGGCGGCAAGGACGCCCGGCCCTACGCCTATAGGCCGGCGCTCCAGTACAAGACCACCTCCTTCGGCGGTTACGGTTACGACTTCTGGGGCCCGAACTTCGCGCTCAAGCCCGAGCACGCCAGCGGCTGGGAGATCGGCGGCGAGGCGAGCTTCCTGCACGATCGACTCGGACTCGATGTCACCGGTTACCACAAGATCACCACGGATCAGATCGTCAACGACATCCGCGGCAGCTATGGAACGGGCTTCATTCTCTTCAATCTGAACGGCGCCAAGACGCTGAGTCGCGGGATCGAGATGACGTTACGCGGCACACCCATGCTGAAGCCGAACGCATCGTGGGACGTGCAGGCGAACTTCACCCTCGCCCGCGGCTACGTGTTGAGCTTGCCCCGCGACCTGCCGGAATCGTATGTCTCCGACACCTGGTTGTGGGGGGACGTGCGCAGTGGCGTGAAAGCAGGTCTCTCGACGATGGCGCTCACCGGCCGGTTCTATCTGCGCGTGTCGACCGACAGCGCTGCGCGAAAGGGCCAGCTGCTGATCGACCCGACGACGGGCCTTCCGGCTCGGTCGACCACGTTCATCGACGGCGGCTACGATCGGCAGCCCGACTTCACGATCGGCTTGCAGAACACCATCCGCTACAAGCACTTCACGCTCGATTTCCTGCTCGATATCCGCAAGGGCGGAGACGTGTTCAATGCGACCGAGCACTACCTCACGACGCGCGGCCTGAGCAAGGAGACGCTCGACCGCGACCAGCCACGCGTCCTCGAGGGCGTACTGATGGACGGCAAGCAGAACAGCCCCAATCCCACAGTCAACAACATCGTCATCGTGCCGAGCGCGCAGACCGGCTATTACACGAACATGAGTGAAGAGCTGTTCATCGAGAAGAACATCAACTGGCTGCGGCTGCGAGACATGCAGCTGACCTACGAACTGCCGGGCCGCTTCCTCGGCGCGCGCAATGCCAGCGTGTTCGTGAAGGGCACTGATTTGTTCCTGATCACCAACTATACGGGGCTCGATCCGATCGTGAACGGCAACAGCGCCGCGGTGGGCGGCTCGGGCGGCGTCGGTATCGACTTCGGCAACTTCCCGATGCCTATTGGTGTCAACGTCGGCGTCCGGATGGGGTTCTGACCATGAAAAAACTCTACGCAGCGGCACTGGTCGGGATCCTCACCGTCGGCACGGGATGCGAGCAATTCCTCGACGTCAACACCAATCCGAACGGCCCCACGACGGTATCGGCGAATCTGTATCTGCCACCGATGCTGCATTGGATGGTGACATCACCCCAGCTCGACGGGCGGTACGTCGGGCGCTACACGCAGGAATGGACGCTCCCGGGGACGGCTCTCAGTACGTGGGACCGCATGGGCTACGATCCGTCGAGCGACGCCGGGGCGCAGCAATGGCGCGATGTCTACTGGTCGTTGGGGCAGAACCTGGTCGACATGACCGCAAAGGCCGAGGCCGAGCAGCGCTGGGACCTGCTCGGCGTAGCCATGGTTCTGAAGGCGTGGGGCTGGCAGGTGCTGACCGACCTGCACGGCGAGATCATCATCCGCGAAGCGTTCGACGTGTCGCGCACGAAGTTCGATTACGACACGCAAGATTTCGCGTATCAAGAGGTGCAGCGCCTCCTGGACAGCGCGATCGTGCTGCTGCGGCGTACCGATGGCGCCGTCGATCAGGCATACCTCGCCCGGGGCGACAAGATTTACGGTGGCGACCGGCTCAAATGGCTGAAGCTGGCGCATGGCATGTTGGCGTTGAACCTGAATCACCTTTCGAACAAGACCACGGCGCCATTCACGTACGACCCCCTCCGCATCATGAGGGAAGTCGATTCGTCGTTCGCGAGCAACGCCGACGACGCGGTGCTGGCATATCCCGGTACGAGCCCGGACTTCGCCGACTACAATTTCTGGGGACGCACCAGAAACAACATCACGAACTACCGGCAGACGCGATTCATCGTCGGGCTGATGGACAGCACGCAGTTCGGGATCGTCGACCCCCGCATGAGCCGCATGCTCGCGATCGACTCGGCCAACCAGACCTACCGCGGGCTCGATCCCAACGTGGTGGGCTTCGGCGGCCTCGCCGCGCCGCAACAGCCACGGAATTTCTTCGGCTACACGGGCACTGGTGGGCTGGGTTTGCCGTCCCGGTACATCTTCGGCGATAAGTCCAAGATCCCGGTCATGACGTACTCGGAGCTGCAATTCATCAAGGCCGAGGCCGCACTGAAACACAGCGACCAGGCGATCGCGCTCACGGCATACACCAACGCGATCCGCTCGCATTTCCAGTTCGTGAACGACCGCAACAGTGAGGCCGGCGGCCCGCCGGCAATTGCGACCACCACGCGCGATTCGTTCCTGGCGTCCCCAAATATCGTCCCGGCGACGCTCACGCTGTCGCACATCATGTCACAAAAGTTCATCGCGCTGTGGGGCTGGGGGCACAACGAGATCTGGCTGGACATGCGGCGCTATCACTACACCGCCGTCGACTCCATCAGCACCACCCAGGTGTTCCGTGGATTCACGCCGCCGACCAACCTCTATCCCGATAACGGCGTGGATCTCGTGCAGCGTATCCGGCCGCGCTACAACTCCGAATACGTCTGGAACCGCGATGCACTGCAGGCGATCGGCGGTCTCGACGCCAATTATCACACCAAGCTGCTATGGGTGACGGAGAAATGAACACTCTGACTCGGTATAGGGCAGTCGGCGCCCTGCTGTGGGTCACGGCGCTCGCCTCGTGCGACAAGAACGCGGTCCAGGTCCTCCCGAACGGCCCGCTCGAGCATTCCCGCGTCAAGTTTTTCAATTTCGGCGTGGGGGCGCCTGGCGTGAATTTCTACGCCAACACCACCAAGATGACCGCCATCTCGTCGGCAACGGACACGGAAGCGACCACGGGAGTGGCGTACGGGAGTGTCGGCAATGGCGGAGCGTATTCCGCGATTGTGCCCGGGACGTACAGCCTCACCGGCAAGATTGCGGCGAAAGTGGACAAAGACCTGTCGATTGCACGGGTCGACACGACGATCGCGGATGGCAAGTTCTACTCGTTCTACATGTGCGGCGTCTACAATGCGACCGGTAAGATCTCGGACGCGTTCGTGCTCGAGGATGCGTACCCGTCACAGATCGATTACGCCGTCGCACTGGTCCGGTTCGTGCACGTCATTTCGAATGCGGCGCCGTTGACCTTGCGCGCCGCGAATACGCTCACGTTCGATACGGTGACCGTGGGGGGGGGGGGCCCAGTCGGTTACAAGGGCGGCAGCGCGTTCACCGCCCTGCCCCCCGGCGTGTACAACCTGTTCGCGCGTTACACCGATTCGACGACGAACAAGGTGGTGAGAACCGAAGTGTCGTTCGTCGCGGGCCGCGTTTACACGGTCGGCGCGCGCGGGGACATCACCATCACGTCCACCACCGCGACGAACCGGCCGTTTCTCGACAACACGGCCAACCGCTAGTCAGGGCTTATCGCTCAGCCGTTTCGGTGGCGCGCCGGTGCTAGGTAGGAACCGTTGCTCTGCGGGCGCCGGCGGCGGCGGCGGCTCGTCACTCGTCGTGGCGTCCTGCAAGCCACGCTTGAACTCCTGAATCCCCTTCCCGATCGATTTGCCGATCTCCGGTATCCGCTTGGTGCCGAACAGCAGCGTGATGACCACAACCAGAATCAGGATGTGCCAGATACTCAAGTCCGCTAACACACATGCTCCGGGAGAATAGGGGGTTGGCGGGAATATACCTCAGCGCCGAGTCTTCGTCTTCTGACCAACAAGCTTCCAGAACTGCCGGTCTCCGATCACCGTCACGGCGTGCCCCTTCTCGGCCAGGCGCCGGATCTCGATCAGCTTCGACCCGCCGACCGCCCCGGCAATCTGCAGCACATTGGGACGGCCCCGCACCAGCACGTCGGTCGTCCTGCCCGGCTTCGACTGCACGATCGCCCCTGCCCGCTTGGCGGCCTTGATCGCGTCGCTGCGCGGGCGGCTCAGGAAGCCCGTGAAGGAGACCCGTTTCTCGGCGAGACTGCGCACGCGGCCGAACCCCGGTTGCTTGCGCGGCATGCGGAGCGCCTCGATCAGCTCGCCCGCGGCCTCGTAGCGCTTGCCCCGCACGCCGAGGCAGCGGTGAATCACTTCCTTCAGATGATCGCTGCACGGCAGCCGGCGCACGTCGCGGCTGAGGATGGCGCTGGCGATGTCGCCCCGCAGCAGCATGACGGCAATCAGCGCGACCTGATAGATGTCGTCGCGCTGCTGCCAGCGCCGCACCCGTCCCCACGCGATCTCGTTCGGGACGTTGAATACGTTGAACGCGTCGGCGGTGACGCCGCGACGGTTGAGCTGGTGTGTGGCAATGCCGAAATCGCCCAGCTTGAGCTGCTCGCCCTCGCACACGAACACGTTGAACGGCGTCAGGTCGCGGTGCAGCGCCTGCCCGCGATGCAGCGCGTCGAGCACGGCGAGGATCCCGGCGATCTCGCGCCGCACGAAACGCTCCGGCTGTGGCCCCTTGAGCTTGAGCCAGGCGCCCAGATCGCCATGCACGGCGAATTCCATGGCCAGGCAATAGCGCGTGCGCGCGCCGTCGGCGATGACGAACCGGTCGAGCACGCGCAGCGCGCGCGGCTCGCGGTCGAGCAGCTCGGCGAAGTATGACTCGCGCAGCCACGGCGTGAGACGGTCGGTGATCTTGACGCAGATCTGGGCCGGCAGCCCGTCGCGCCGGTTGGGCGTCGCGAGGTACACTTCCCCGAACCCGCCCTTGCCGACGAGCTGGTGCAACTGATAGGTTCGCCCGCTCTCCGAGCTGTAGACCGTGAGCAGTGCCGCGGGCCTGGCCTTGTGCCCGGGGGGGGAGCCGGACACCACGGTCGTGGACCTACGGGTCACCGTGCGCGTCACCATGAGCAGCAAGGTAATTGTTTGTGGGGCGCGTTGCTTCTTGAACGACTAGCGGCCCGTGCATAATTGGGACAAAATCGAAGCCCCTCTCATTGGAGGTCGTACCATGCAAACCCGAGCCTGTATTCTGCTGATCGCCATCGCCGTGGCGCCACAGGCGCTCGCGGCACAAGCGACGCCTGGCACGAAGCCCCCCGCCGCCGCCGCTGCCCCCGCCCGCTCAACCAGCCCCGTCGCCGATGGGCTCCGCGCCATGCACCAGCGCTTCTCGGGCATTCTGATCGCCGCCGCCGAGGCGATGCCGGCGGACAAGTACAACTATCGTCCCACGCCGGCGCAGATGAGCTTCGCACAGATCCAGGTGCACCTCGCGAACGAGGGCAACGACGTCCTCTGCGGCAACACCGCCGGCCTCGCGGTGCCGCAGCGCGCGGCGGTAGACAGCACCGCGACCAAGGAGCAGCTCGTCGCACGGCTCAAAGAGACGTTCCAGTTCTGTGAGCAGGCCTTTGCACGCATGGACGACTCGAAGCTGGCCGACCCCATCTCGATGTTCGGGATGAACATGACGCGGGCGACGGCAGTCCTCATTACGGTGGCAGACTGGTCGGATCACTACAGCCAGGAAGCGAACTACCTGCGGCTGAACGGCATCCTGCCGCCCACGGCGCAGCATCGCATGTAGACACCTCACCCCCCGTCTGCAGGTAGGGGCGCAGCATGCTGCGCCCCTACAGACGGGATCGGACCTATGGAAGTCATCGTTCAGCGAGACTACGCGGCGATGAGCAAGGTCGCGGCGCAGATCGTCGCGGAATTGCTCAACACCAAGCCGAACGCCGTGCTCGGCATGGCGACGGGCTCCACGCCGCTCGGTCTGTATCAGGAGCTGGTGCGGCTGCACAAGAAGGAGCAGCTCGACTTCTCGCGCGTGACGACGTTCAATCTCGACGAATACGTCGGCCTGCCCGTGAACCACCCGCAGAGCTATCACTACTTCATGCACGAGCACTTTTTTCGGCACGTCAACATCCCGCCGCACAACATCAACATCCCGTCGGGCACCACCAGCAACTACACCGCCTTCTGCGAATGGTATGAGCGGCGCATCGGGGAATGCGGCGGGATCGACCTGCAGATCCTCGGCATCGGCACCGACGGCCACATCGCCTTCAACGAGCCGACGAGCTCGCTGAGCTCGCGCACCCGGCTCAAGACGTTGTCCAAGCAGACCATCGACGACAACGCGCGCTTCTTCGACCGCCGCGGGGACGTGCCGGTGTACGCCATCACCATGGGCGTCGGCACGATCCTCAATGCGCGCAAGCTGGTGCTGGTCGCGAGCGGCACGGCGAAGGCGAAAGCGATCGCGCAAGCGGTCGAGGGGCCGGTCACCAGCATGGTGACGGCGAGTGCGCTGCAGCTGCATCGCGACGCGATCGTGATCGTGGACGAGGAGGCGGCGGCGGGGCTGACGATGCGCGATTACTACGACTTCATCTACGCGGCCAAACCGGCGGCGCCGAGGGCGTGAGCGAGCATCCGATTATTCGTGTCCAGCACGTCGTCAAGACGTTCGGGAAGGTCACCGCCGTGAACGACGTCTCGTTCGACGTGCGAGCCGGCGAGATCTTCGCATTTCTCGGCCCGAACGGCGCCGGCAAAACGACCACCATCAAGATGCTCACGACGCTGCTCCGCCCCACGAGCGGCGCGCTCGAGCTGGACGGGCTCGATCCCGCCACGCAGCAGACGGACGTCCGGCGGCGCTTCGGCGTCGTGTTCCAGGATCCGAGTCTCGACAGCGAGCTGACGGCGGGGGAAAACATGGATATCCACGGCGTGCTGTACCATGTGCCGCGCCAGATCCGGCGACAGCGGTCCGAGACGTTGCTCACGATGTTCGAGCTGTGGGACCGGCGCGATGACCTGGTGAAGACGTTCTCGGGCGGCATGAAACGCCGCCTCGAGATCGCGCGTGGCCTGCTGCACACGCCGAAGGTGCTGTTTCTCGACGAGCCGACGCTGGGTCTCGATCCGCAGAGCCGCAATCAGATGTGGACCCACGTGAAAACCCTCAATGCGAGCGAGCGCGTCACCGTGTTCCTCACGACGCACTACATGGACGAAGCCGACCGCGTGGCGGATCGCATCGCGGTGATCGATCACGGGCGCATCGTCGCCACTGGCTCGTCCGCGGAGCTCAAGCGGCAGACGGGCACCGATTCGCTCGAAGCGGCTTTCCTCAAGCTCACGGGCACCACGATTCGCGACGAGAGCGCCACGGCTGCCGACCAAATGCGGCAGGTGTCGCGGGTTTGGAGGCGCTAGGCGCATGAGCGTCATCTACATCCTGTGGCTGCGCGAGGTGAAGAAGTACCTCCGGTCGCGCGTCCAGATCGTCGCGTCCCTCGGCTCGCCGCTCATGTACCTGGGCGTGCTCGGGTTCGGCCTGGGCCCCGTTTTTCAACGCGCCGGCGAGGGCAAGTACCTCCAGTTCATGGCGCCCGGCGTGATCGGCATGACCGTGCTGTTCACCGCCATGTTCTCAGGGATCGCGATGCTGTGGGACCGCCAATTCGGATTCCTGAAGGAGACACTGGTCGCGCCGGTGCCGCGCCTCCTGATCATGATCGGCCGCACGCTGGGCGGCGCCACGGTCGCGGTGCTACAGGGCACGCTGATTTTCGTCGTGACCCTCATCGCGGGGTTCCGCCCCACGAGTCTCCTCGCGGTGCCGCTGGCGTTTCTGGTGATCGCACTGATCGCGGTGATCTTCTCGGCGCTCGCCACCGCGCTCGGATCGAGCATCAAGGAGATGCAGGGCTTCCAGATGGTGATGAACTTCCTCGTGATGCCGCTCTTCTTTCTCTCCGGCGCGATTTATCCCCTCGAGGGGCTCCCCCGGGTTCTGGCCGGGCTCACGCGGATCGATCCGCTCACGTACGGCGTCGACGGCGTGCGCGGCCTGCTGACCGGAAGGACGCACTTCGGCATTGCGTTGGACGTGGCCGTGTTGCTGGCCGTTGGCGTCCTGTTCGTCATCTTCGGTGCGTGGCGGTTCTCAAAGATCGAGGCTTAGCATGACGCTTTTGACCTTACTTCTGGTGGCGCAGATCGCCGGGAAGCAGGCGATCGTCTATACCACCGCCGAGAGCACCACCTTCCGGCTGACACCGACCGACACCCTGTCGTTCAAGCCGTCGGAGCCGACGTCCGAGGGGAAGGTCTACGTCTTCGTCGATCCGCGGAAGACCTTCCAGCCGATGATCGGCATCGGCGGGGCGCTCACCGATGCCGCCGCCGAGACGTTCGCGAAGCTGCCCGCAGCGCGGCAGGACGAAGTGATCACGGCGTATTACAGCAGCGACCGCGGCATCGGCTACACCCTGGGTCGGACCAACATCAACAGCTGCGACTTCTCGAGCGCGAGCTACACGTACGTGACCGAGGGCGATTCGGCCCTTATGTCCTTCTCCATCGCGCCCGACCTGCGCTACAAGATCCCCCTGATCAAGCGCGCCATGGCCGCGAGCGGCAACCGGCTCAAGCTGTTTGCCAGTCCCTGGAGCCCGCCGGCGTTCATGAAGGACAACAACGACATGCTGCACGGCGGCCACCTGCGCCCCGAGTACGCGCATTCCTGGGCTCGGTATTACACGAAGTTTATCGAGCATTACCGCAGGGAAGGCGTACCCGTGTGGGGCATCACGATTCAGAACGAGCCGATGGCGACGCAGACGTGGGAATCGTGCATTTATCAAGCGTCGGACGAGCGGGACTTTCTCAAGAACCACCTCGGTCCGGCGATGACGCGGGCGGGACTGCGCGATGTGCACATCATGGTCTGGGACCATAACCGCGATCTCATTATCGAGCGGGCGCTGGCGATTTTCGACGATGCCGCGGCCGCAAAGTACGCCTGGGGGATCGCCTTCCATTGGTATGAAGACTGGTCGGGTGGGACGCAGATGTACGGCAACGTCGCGCTCGTGAATCGGCTGTGGCCCGCCAAACACATCCTGTTCACCGAGGGCACGCCGGCGAACTTCGACTCCACAGGGTACGGGCGCTGGAGCCTCGGCGAGGCGTACGGGCGGTCGATGATCAACGATTTCAACGCAGGGGCCGAGGGCTGGACCGACTGGAACATTCTGCTCGATGAACGGGGCGGCCCCAACCACGTGGGGAACTACTGCTTTGCCCCGATCCATGCCGATACGCGCAGCGGCGCGCTCATCTACACGAACTCTTACTACTATATCGGTCACTTCTCGAAGTTCATCCGTCCCGGCGCCAAAAGGATCGTGGCGGCAGCGAGCCGCAGCATGCTGCTCACCACCGCCTTCGTCAACCCGGACGGGAAGGTCGCCGTGGTCGTCATGAACCCGACGTCCAAGGGGGGCGACTACAGCCTCGTGGTCGGCTCCACGTCGGTGCAGATCGGCACACGGCCACACTCGATCCAGACGGTGGTGTTTTAGGGCGGGAGGTCAGCCTGAAACAACCCTTTCCGGGGTTCCGTCATCCAACCTAGAAACCACCCCGGAAAACATCATGCTGCTCGGATTGTCGCTGCTGGCCGCCGTCACGCTCGTCAGTCAGTCGCCGAATCATCCGCCAGGCCGCGGGGCGGACTCAGCCGCACCTCCAGCATCCAAGCGCGTCACCGCCACCCGCGCCACGCAGCCCGTTACGATCGACGGGCGTGATGACGATCCCGTCTGGCGCCAGGCGACGCCGATTACGGAATTCCAGGAGTGGCGCCCCAGCGAGGGCGGAGCGCCAAAACTCCCCACCGAAGCCAAAGTGGCCTACGACGCCGGCAACCTCTACGTCTTCGTCCACTGCTTCGATCCCCACCCCGACAGTATCATCACCGTCCTCGCGCGCCGCGACTACTTCACTCCCTCCGACATGGTGTGGCTGTTTCTCGACTCGTATCACGACCGCCGCACCGGCTTCGAGTTTGGCGTCAACCCGTCCGGGGTGAAGCTCGACGCCCAGATCTTCAATGACGGCAATGAAGACTTTGCCTGGGACGCGGTGTGGGACGTCGCCACGCGCGTGGATTCGACCGGCTGGACGGCGGAGTTCCGCATCCCGCTCACGCAGCTGCCCTACGGAACGCAGCGCAGTCATGTCTTCGGGTTTACGGTCGATCGCGACGTGTACCGCTACGCCCAGCGCGTGAGCTGGCCGCTGTTTCGGCAGTCGCTGGCGGGATTCGTGTCACAGTTCGGCGAGGTAGACGGTCTGGAGGACCTCGCGGCGCCCCGCCGGCTCGAAGCGGCGCCCTATCTCGTCACCAAGAACGTCTCCCAAATCAACAACAACATCCTCGAGCGCAGTCAGGATCTCACCGTTGGCGGGGACTTCAAGTACCGCGTGGCGTCGAATCTCAAGCTCGACGCGACGATCAATCCGGATTTCGGGCAGGTCGAAGCCGATCCTGGCGTGCTGAATCTCACCGCGTTCGAGACGTTCTTCCGCGAGCAGCGGCCGTTCTTCGTGCAGGGCGCCGGCCAGTTCCAGTGGAACGTCAACTGTACGGCGGTCAACGATTGCGGGACCGGTGAGGGATTGGTCTATTCGCGCCGCATCGGACGCGCACCGGAGTTGGCGCGTGCATACCAGGACACGACCTCGCCGGCGTTTACGACGATCCTCGGCGCCGGAAAGCTCACCGGCCGGTTGCCGGGAGGTTTCACGATTGGCGCGCTGGATGCGGTGACGGCGCATGAGACCGGTGCGGGCGACGTCACCATCGAGCCGACGACCAACTATGGCGTGCTGCGCTTGCGCCAGGATCTGCGCGGCGGCGAGTCGAGCGTGGGTGGCATCGTCACCAGCGTGAATCGCCACAACGATTCCTGGAGCTCACCCTATCTGCATAGCAGCGCGTATGTGGGCGCGATGGACTTCCGCCATCGGTTTCCTGGCGGCCGCTACGAGCTCTCGGGTTCGGTCGACCTCAGCCGCGTCGCGGGCACCGCGCAGGCGATCGCGAACACGCAGCGGAGCGCGACGCACTACTACCAGCGGCCCGACGTCCTGCGGTTCGATTCGACGCGCACGTCGCTCTCGGGCGACGCCGAGGGGCTCCAATTCGGCAAGGTGGGCGGCAATCACCTGCTCTTTCAGACGAACGTCGAGCGTCGCTCCCCCGGGTTCGAGATCAACGACCTCGGCTATCTGCAGCGGGCCGACCAGCTGGCGTGGAGCACGTGGGCCGGTTACTTCGATCGCCACGCGCGCCGGTTGTATCAGCGATTCCAATGGAATTTCAACTGGTGGCAGTATTGGACGACCGCGGGTCTACCCGAGGAGCGGGCGTTCAATACCAACACCCATACCACGTTTCCAAACCAGTGGTCGCTGCACTTCGGCGGGACGGTGGGCCGGCTCGGCACCGTGTACTGCTATGATTGTGCGCGGGGCGGGCCGGCGGTGCGCCGCGATTCGTACCTCGGTCCCTGGCTGGGTATCAACGGGGACGACCGCAAGATGATCGTCCCCTATCTCTGGTTCAACTGGTCCCGTGGGGAGGGCGGGCGGACGCGGCGCTCCAGCGTGTCGCCCGAGATCGACTTCAAGATCGCGTCGCGCTTCACGGCGGCGCTGTCACCCAGCTACTCCCGTTCGACGGACGACATTCAGCCGCAAGGCCCGTGGACGGGCGTCGACAGCCTCACGCACTACGTGTTTGCGCACCTCGAGCAGAAAGAGCTCGCGCTGACGATGCGGTTCACCTATCCCTTCACCGCGAACACCACGCTCCAGGTCTACGCGCAACCGTTCATCTCCAAGGGCACCTACAGCAACGTCCGCGAGCTGTCGGCGACGCCGCGCGCCAAAGACTACGACAGCCGCTATCAGGCCGTCACCGATACGTCCATCACGAACCACATCACGGGCTTCAACTTCAAGCAGTTCCGCTCAAACATCGTGTTCCGCTGGGAGTACCGGCCCGGCTCCACGCTCTTCGTCGTGTGGAGCCAGGGCCGCGTCGGTTCCAAGGATGTGGAAGGAACCCACAGTTTCCGTGGCGACATGAGCGATCTGTTCAATCTGACGCCGGACAACAGCTTCCTGGTGAAGCTGTCGTACTGGATCAATCGTTAGTGCCCCTGCTCCTCGTGGTCGTCGTTGCCGTCGTGGTCGTTGTCCTCGAACGCGCGCAGCGATGCACGAATGGCATGCTCGATCGCTTCCTGATTCGCCGAGTTCGTGGGATCGATCACCGCGCCCGTCGCATCCTTGAACCAGCTGCCCACGTCCACGTCGATCGTGAGGTTCGTCGTGTGGGCGTCGACCGTGACAGGGGTGGCGAAGCTCATCTCCACTTCCGCCTCGACGTCTGACATGAACGTGAACGGGTGAGCCGTGCCCCCCGCGTCGGTGAACACGCCGACGACTTTCACGCCCTCGACCTTCGCATGTAGCCCCCGGTAGGTGCCCGCCGGGACTAGCGCATCGAGAATCACTTTGGTGGTCCCGTCAAGCGGCAGATCGACCTGCACGGGCTCGACACGGACGGGCGGGCACTCGGCCTCATCGTTGTCGTCGGCCTCGGTCTCGTTGGCATCGGGCTGGTCGTTGGCGTCGTCCGCCTCGTTCGCGTCGTCAGTGCACGTTACGTCGCCGCTCGCCAGCTTGATGTGCGACACCATCACCTGCGCCGACGTGATGCGCACCGAGCCGCCGGTGCCGCTGACGATGAGGTCCGCGACGATGCCGGGCGTGGCGGAAGCTGCCGCGGGGCCGATCGTCGTCGACAGGTTGATGCGTTGGAGCGGTCTTGGGGCAGTTGAGTCGCAGGCAGTGAGCAGGAAGGCGACAGGGGCGAGGAGCAGAACGGACCGTGTTGTGTGCATGACACCTCCGGAGTTCTGGACTGAGCGCTGATCGATCTCGATACTACCCCGACCCGCGGCACGCGGCAAATGTCACGTGTATCGAAGTCGTCGTCGCGCGGGCCAACGGAGTGTGACTCGCGTCACGCGAGCAGGGCTCACGGCCCTCCGCACACCGGCGCAGTCGGCGCCCGCGTGGCCGCCGGGATTGGCTTCAGGTTGTTGTGCGTCAGCTCGGCGTTGAACGCGGCGAGCGGCGCGTCGTTGATGCCCGTCCACGTCGTCACCACCCGCTGGAGATCCCGGCACGCCGCCAAGTAAGCGCGCTGCATCGCGTCGGTGGGCGCCAGGTCGCCGTTCTCGAGCGTGTTGATCTGGTTTCCAAGATTGCCCCGCCCCCGCCCCCCCCCCCGCCCCCTCGGGCATCCGCATTGCCGCCCACCGCTGCAAGCGTCGAATCAAAGGCTTTCCCCGCAGGTAATGCGCTATCCGCTGCGACCAGCGCGCGCATCGCCGCGACCTGCTGGTAGCCTTCCCAGGACACTCGCATGGCGGCCGCGATCCTTGCCTGTAGGCCGTACTGCGCGCGCACGTCGGTAACGGTCGCGGGAGAGCGCGGATCATTCACGACCGTCACGGGCTGCGTGTAGCTCTTGCCGGCGGCCGAGAGCCTCACGGTGTACACGCCCGGCGGCACGAGCGGGCCCTCGGGCGACGGGGGCGTGAGCCCCGGATTCGCGTTGATCTCGAACGAATGCGAGAACGCCGGCGGATCATCGGTGCGGAGGTCCCAATTCACGCGGTTCAACCCCACGGCGGTGGGCAGCGGCTCGGGGGTCGCGATCCAGAAGTTGGGCTCGGGCGGTTGCGCCGCTTCCTTGACCGGCGTGACAGGCGCACTCGACAGGTGGCGCACGACGGCCCCACCGGCATCGAGCACGTCCAGCGTCATCTCTCCCGCGGGTTTCGCCGCCAGGGAGTAGTAGATGAGCGCGCCGTCGGGCGGGTTCAACGCGTGCGGCACCTCGGGCGGTAACGGCGTGTCCGCACCGACGTTGCGGCGGGCGCGGACAGCCTCGCCAGGGGCGAAGAGATGTGCTGGCTCATCCGCGGTCGTGGACGCGATCTGGCGCAGCGGCGAAAAGTCGTCGAGCACCCAGATGCCGCGGCCGTACGTCCCTACCACCAGGTCGTTGCCGTGGATCACCATATCGCGGTAGGACGTGTTGGGGAGATTGAGCTGCAGCGATTGCCAATTGTCGCCGTCGTCGAACGAGACGTACATGCCACTCTCGGTGCCCGCGAACAGCAGCCCCGCCCTTTTGGTGTCGGCGCGGATCACGCGGGCGAAGCTGCCACTGGGCTGGTCGGTGGCCAGGCCGGTCACGATCGCCGTCCACGTCTTGCCGTAGTCGTGGGTGCGGAAGAAGTACGGCTTGTAGTCGCCCGTGCCGTGCAGGTCGGCCGCGACGTACGCGGTCGCGGCATCGAGGGGGGATGCGTCAATCGCCAGGATGTCGGCGCGGCCGGGGATCGGCAGGCCCGGAATCGTCACGTCATGCCAGGTCTTGCCCTCGTCCGTCGTCAGCTTGACGAGGCCGTTGTTGGTGCCGACCCAGATGACGCCGCGCTTGACGGTGGACAATGCCAGCGACTGGATCGCGCCGCCGATGGGAGCCCCGGGCGCGCCGCGCCCGCGCACGCTGTCGGGCGGCGGCGTGACGTCCTTGGGGTAACCCAGGTCGGGCGACAGTTTGGTCCAGTGCATGCCGCCATCGGTCGTCGCCATGAGGAACTGGAACGCCGCGATCAGCTCGTGCTGGTTCCACGGCGCGAACGCGAGGGGCTGCGAGATCGTGGTGCGTCCGAAAAGACCGGGATCGACGTTGGGGCTGACGTTGATCCACTGCTCGCTCGGGTAGGTGATTTTCAAAATCCCCGAGCCACTGGCGTAGACGACATTGGGATTCAGCGGATCGGGAATCGTCGTGCCCCACTCCCAGCCGGACACCGGATTCCAGTCGAGCGGCGTGATGGCGCCCAGGTTGCCGCGGCTGCGCGTGCGGATGGCGCCAGCGTCCTGCTGCGAGCCGTACACCCAGTAGGGATATGAGTTGTCAACCGTGATGTGATAGATCTGGTCGGTGGACTGGTTGTACCACGAGCTCCAGGTGGCCCCGCCGTCGAGCGTCACGACGGCGCCCTGATCGAGTCCCAGCAGCAGGCGTTGGCCGTTGGTGGGGTCGATCCACATCTGCTGCGGATCGTCGCCGCCGGGGGCGCCCTTGAAGCCGGTGAACGTGTTGCCGCCGTCGGTCGACCTGTACATCGCCGTGTTGACGGTGTAGACGACGTCGGGGTTTTTGGGGTCGACGTACACGCCGCAGTTGTAGCCGCCCTGGCCGTTGGCGATGCGGCGGTCGGCGGCGTCCATCTGCCGCCACGTCGTGCCGCCGTCGGCGGAGCGGTACAGGCCGAAGTTGCCGATCAAGAGCATGCGTTGCGCGTTGCTGTTCATCGCAATCGCGACGGACGTGCGGCCAGTCAAGCGCGGCAAGCCACCGCCCGTGATCTCATGCCACGTGAGACCTTTATCCGTGGACTTGAAGAGTTTCGTCTGTGTGGGTCCCGTCTGCGGGCCACCGCCCCCGCCCCCCCCGCCCCCCGCGGCGGCGGGGACGCGCGCGGGACCGGTCACGGGAACCACGTAGTGCCGTACGCTGGTTGCGAGCATCACCTCGGGGTGATCCGCAGCCCACGTGATCTTCTGCATGCCGGTCGTGTCGTCCACGTACAGCGTCTTGGTCCACGTCTTGCCACCGTCGGTCGAGCGGAACACGCCGCGGGTCTCGCTCTTCTTGTGGACGTCGCCCTGAGCCGCGAGCAGCACGAGGTTGGGGTCCTTGGGATCGACGAGGATCGAGGGGATCTGGCGGGTGTCGTCGAGGCCCAGGTGCTGCCACGTCTTGCCGGCGTCGGCGGATTTGTAGACGCCGTCGCCTTCGTTGATGCCGCCGCCGGTGATCAGGTCGCCCATGCCGACGTAGATGATGTTGGGGTCGGACGGGGCCACTTCGAGCGCGCCGACGGAGGACGCGGCGGTGACGGCGTCGAAGATCGGGGTCCAGGTTTCGCCGGCGCTGGTGGTTTTCCAGACGCCGCCCAGTGGCAGCCCGATGTAGAAGGTGCCGGGCTGACCGATGACGCCCGACACGGCGGAGACGCGGCCGGCGCGGAACGGGCCCAGGTTGCGCCAGACCAGGCCGGAGAGGAGGCGGGGGGCGGGGGCGATCGGGTCGGGTTTGGGCGCGGGGACAGCGAATGTGCCGAGTGCGACGAGTAGAACGGTTGTGCGTGCCAACATGGTGGACGAACTCTCAGGTTGGGGGTGTGGCGGCATGTAATGATACCATCTCAGTGCGCGACCCGCGACGCGAGGACATACGCCAGGTTCGCGGTGCCATCCATGATCGGCTCGTTGGTGGAATAGTCCCCGACGTCGTCGTGATACACGATGAAAGCGGTGTTGAACGGCGCGTACTCGTCCGCCTCGAGCAGCCGGATGCCGCGCAGGTTCTGGAAGATCGAACGATAAACTGGGCCATCGACCAGCCCGCCGGTGAGCTGCAGGTGCAGCTGCTGCGCGACGACCGAGTGAGGCGTCCGGGGATAGGTGTCGCCGAGACCGATGACCATGGACACGCCCCAGGGATTGGCGCCGAACAACCAGTCGAGCGCCGCGGTCTCGTACTCGACGTAGCTCGAGTCGCCGGTCATGCGTCGATAGAACGTGGCCTGGGTGGCGAACGATGCGAGCAGGTTGTTCGAGCACCAAATAAAAGGAATGCCGACGCGGAACCCGTTACCCGCTCGGCCCGCTACGGCCGCGAGGCCGCGCCGGTAGTACTCGGCCACGATGCGACGGGCGCTGTCCGATCCCGCGCGCCAGATCTCGTAGTGGCCGTTGTTGTGCCAGGGATACCACTGATAGTGCCGCGCCGTGTCCTGACCCATCCACGGACTCACCGGCTCGAGCGCGGCGTACTGGAGCGCGGCGTCGAAGTACGCCTGCTCGCCCGTCAGCGCGTATAGCTCCACGGCGCCGAGCTCCATGTCGTCCGCCCAGTCGTCCTCTTCGTAGAAGTACGGCGATCGCGCGGGCGCGGTCTGACAGACACCGGGATGCGCGGCGCCGAGCGCGTACACCGCCCGCGCGCGCTCAGCGAGCCGCCGGGCGAACACGCTGTCGCGCCCCTCCTTCGTGAAGGCTGCGGCGCCCAGCGCGAATGCCGCGGCATACTTCCCGGCAGTCGACGCGAGACCGGTGGAGCGGTTCTTGTTCTCGAACAGTCCCTGCGGTTTGCCGGTGCAGGGGTAAACCGGGCGCCGCCCTCCCCGCCCCCACCCGTAGTCCGCCGAATCGTTGACCGGCAGGTCCCAGAAGGTATGATCGCGATCGTCCGCCAGCTGGTTCAGGAGCAGGTCGTCCTCCGGATACATCTTGAGCAGCCATGCGAGCCCCCAGCGCGCCTCGTCGAGCACGTCGGGGATCCCGTTCGCGCCGGGAAGACCGTTCGCCTGAAACCGGTCGGCAAACGCTTCCGGCTGGTCCCGGTACGCGAGCAGCAACATGGTCGTCGCGTGCGCCGTGGTCGCACCGTACTGCAGATAGTCCGACGCGTCGGCCCATCCGCCGCTCACCGGAATGAACTCGCCGCTGCGCGTCGGGTGATCGACGAGCACACCGTCGCTGCGCTGGTGCACGGAATCTCGGAACACCGGGTTGTATCCGGAACGCTGCTCGCGGAGATAGGCGAGGAGCGAGTCCGCCGCACCGCGGTAAGCGTCGGTGGCGATCCGCACGGGCGGCGAGGTCACGCCCGCGGCGACGATCCGATAGACGCCTGAACGCCGCAACGCGGAGAAATCGAGCCGATATGTGGCCGCGCAGGGTCCGAACGAGCCAGCCGCGGTCGCGTCGCGGGGACCAAAAACCGTCCGGTTGCGCTGGTCGATGATGCGGAAGCTCGTGATTACTCGCGGCTCGAGCGCGCACACGACGGCCACTTTGTACCCGTCCGGTTGGTAGCCGAGCTGGTTGAGACGGATCGCGACGGCGGCGCCTCCCTGTGGGGCGGGAACGCCACGTCCTGGCGAGTGGCACGACAGGCCGAAGGCGACGACAAGCAGTAGGCGTCCTACTGTGGCGTCTCCAGCGGATGGTTGCTCCGCTCGTAGAACTCATGCTGCAGCCGCAGGCTCTCCTGGTCCGCTTTGACCGCGCGGATCGCCTGCACGACGCCGTTGATCCACGTCCTCGCCTCGAACTCACCGAGCTCGCGCGACGCCGCGGCGCCTTCGCCCGCGTAATGATTCGGGAAACGCGCATACCACCAAATGCCGGTGTACACGCCCTCAGGCAGCTTTAGCCGCGCCTGATCGGCACCGGATTCCTGCGGCGCGCGATCGAGGTGGACGAGGTCGGGCCGGGCGATCATGCTCAGCGACGTTTCGCTCTCACCGGCATGCATATCGGTCGCCGGGTTCGATTTGTGTTTGGGCTCGCCCTGCGCGCTGCGCATGATTCCCACGACGTACACGACGTAATCATGCGGCGCCTCGAGCTGCGTCTGCGCGAAAAACGGCAGCAGGCTGTTGTTGCCACCGTGACCGTTCACGATGATGACCTTCTTGCAGCCATTGCGTGCCATCTCGTCCGTCGTTTCCTGCAGCAGCTGGAGCTGCAGTCCCCGGCTGTAGGCCACCGTGCCGGGTTCGTGCTTCGCCTCGAAGATTTGCCCGAAGTAGTACTCTGGAAAAACGATGGCGTATTCCTGTTGGGCGGCATTGAGTGCGACGTATCGCACGTTGAGCAGATCGTTGCCTAAGGGGAGGTGCGGCCCATGCTTCTCCATGATGCCGAACGGGAGCAGGCAGGTCCCTTGCGCGCGGGCAATGCCGTCGCGGAAGTCGGCTGCCGTCAGCTCCTCCCAATGCACCGACAGTTTGCTTTGTGCCGGCGCGGGTGACGGCGACTGCGCCCACACGATCGAGACGCAGAGGATGTTGATGGCGGCCAGCGGTGACTTGTACAAGTGTCCTCCTATCGATTGCTCGGCACTTCGTCGTTGGTCTCGAGCAGCCCGATCGAACGCGGGACGACCGCTCGCTCAGGGTGTGGAAAGACCCGCGCAACCAGCTGCGCGGCCGATTCTCCGTTCAGACGTCGCGGCACGGCTGGATGATGAACGCCGACCGCAACCAGTCGGGCGACCGGCCCGAGAAGCCCGGCTGTGACAGCTTCCTCGAGCGCCGGCGCGCGCCCCCCCCCGCCCTCCTCCGCGGCGATGAGCGCCACCGCCTCATCGAACAGCCTGATATCGAGCGCGTCGACCATCGAGTCATACAGGGCGGTGGGAATCGGCCGGGCGAGCGATCTCAAGGCTTCGTAGCCTCGGGTCGCCCAGAAGAATTGACGTTGCAGCCGTTCGTACAGTCCGGCATCCGGCAGGAGGTGGGACCGATCTCCCGCTATCGCCGCGGCTTCCTCGACGAGCGGCCAGGCCAACTCCGGCCGGCTGGTGCCGAGGTACACCTCCGCCCTGGTCGAGAGGGCGGTGACCCTGTGCCGCCACAATCCCGAGCGCTGCGCACCTTCCTTGCACCGCTCCACCGCCGCTTCCGCCTCCGCCCAATTGGCCAAAACCACGGCCAATCTTGCGATGCAGGAGTACGCCTCGACCGCGGCGCGGGGGGAAGCCAGCGCGGCCAGGGCAGCCAACGTCGCGCGGAAGCAGCTGACCGACGAATCGAAGAAGGCGAAGTCGTGGTACAAGTTCGCGAGAACGGTGCGGCTGTGGCCGATGGCTCCCGGATGACCGCACCGTTCGGCAACTGCCACGGCTTCACGCAGGGTTCGTGTCGCGTCGTCGAATCTTCCCAGACCCTTGTAGCAGATGCCCAGCACGTGCAAGGCCAGGCGCAACTCCGCCAGCAGCCCGAGCGATTGCAGAACGGGGGCGGCCGCGGTGAGTCGTTCCACACCCTGGACGAGCTCGCCGCGCGAGAGTGCAACCTGGCCGAGCGTAAGGCCGGCCAGGGCGACGGACTCGGGGGTTGCACCGGACGCGGCGATTCTGGCTGCCACTGATGCGGCTTTCGCCCGCGCTGCCAGATCCCCGGCATCCAAACTGACTTCCAGCTGTATGTAGTTGGCTCGGACAAGGAACGATTCCGTATTGGCCCGTTCGGCCAGCGCAATCGCCTGCTGCGCCGCCGCGATGATGCTCTCGTCGTCGCCCAAACGGGAGCGTTGCAGTGCCTCGGCGCGGAGCAACGCCGCCAGGGCATGATCAGTCGAGGATGCCGCATCAGGCCGCCAATCCGCCAGGGCATCCAGCCCGCGCTGGTACTGACCCGCGGCCACGAGCGAATGCGCCAGGAGTAAGCGGAGCCTCGAATCGCGCGCCACATCGTACGCGCGCAACAAACGCGTCAGGACCCGTTCGGCTTCCCGCGGCGCACCGCGCGCGATGGCGAGCTCGGCTGCGTGCAGCGCGGTCTCCATGGCTTGCTGCCGCATGCCCGCGGAGCTGTAATGGTGCACCAGCTCGAGCATGGGCTGGAGGTGGTCCCGCTCCTCGGAGCCGGCGAGCAGCTGGGCGAGCTGCGCGTGATGGTATTTGCGCCGATCCTCCCCCATCGCGTAGTACACATACGCCCGGTGCAGCTCGTTCTTGAACGAGAGCCGTCCTGCTTCCACGCGACCGACGCCGCGATCGAGCATCTCGAGCGCGGCCCGCTCGACGACGCCGCCGTCGAGTCCCAGCAGAGTCCCGAGCTCGCCGGGTGCCATCGCCTTTCCCGCGACCGCGAGTACTTGCAGGACGTGCTGCACGTCGGTCGAAAGACCGCCGTACTGCCGAGCGAAGGCGGTGCGCAGGTCCTCCGGCGGCGCCCACGAGACCACGGCGGCATCGTCTGAGCTCTCAGCCGCGACAAGCGACGTCGCTTTGTGGGTGCGCCAGTGCGACAGCAGCATCTCGATGTGATACGGATTTCCCTGCGCCAGCCGCACGATCGTATCTCGGATCTGAGCGCTCACATCGTCGGAGTCAGCCGAGAGATCGCGGACCAAGCTCAGCGCCTGAGGCCGATCGAGCGGCTGGAGCGCAATGGTTTCCTGCCAGCCTAATCCGCCGCGCGCGACATCCCCAGGTCCCCCTTCTAACTCCGCCTCAGCCGCGCGCGCAGCGGCCAGGATGAGGGTGGGCATCCGCTCCAGCCGCCGCGTAATCAGGAACAGCACATCCCGGCTGGCCGGATCGAGGAATTGCAGATCATCGAACGCGAGCAGCACGGGACCACGGTCCGCGATCGATTCCATCATGCGGACGACGGCCTCGGCCACGCGCAAGCGAATCGACTCGGTGGGGGCGTCGGGCGCTGGGGGGATGCCGGGATAAATCGTCCGCAGACCGGGGCAGACTCGGCTCGCCTCCGCCAGCCAGAGCGGGTCCGTGCCGCCCGCCGCCGCATCGCGTCCCAACGCCGTGATGAGGTCCGAGACCGTGGCGTAGGGAATGCCCTGGCCGATTTCCTGACACGACACCACGAAGACCGGCCACGCGCGCGCCTCCAGCGACGTGGCGAAGCACCGAATCAGCGAGCTCTTGCCGATGCCCGGCGCGCCAATGATCAAACACGTCTGGTAACCAGCGCCGGCAACACGATTCCACGTCGCGTCGAGTCGTGCCAGCTCGAGCTCTCGACCCACCAGGACATGCGGGCGACCGAGCTCGGGGATCGGAGAGACCTGAGCCAGCAACGGGGGGCGCTCCCCGCGCTCCAACCGCCGGAGGAGCCGGGCGATCTCGGGATTCGGATTGGTTCCGAGCTCGGCGTGGGCGCGCCGCAAGTGATCCTTGAGTAGCCGCATCGCGGCCACCGTATCCCCATCGAGCAGCGCCCGCTCGGCGAGCGCGGAGACCGCGTCCGTGCACAGCGGATCAATGTCGCAGAGCGCCGTCGCGAGACGATGCGTCTCCGACTGATTGCCCTGGGCTCGCACCGTCTGGAGCGCCGCGCGGAGGGCGTCTCGTGCCTGGGCCTTCAGCCGGATGCGCGCGCCGTCCACCCAGTGGGCGAACTCCGCACCCCCGCACTCGTCGAGTCCCTGCAGCGGTTCCGCCAAGCG
>WNGO01000706.1_pt1 | contig 36355 bp, 34 predicted proteins | sample 5400511 | NCBI WGS metagenome assembly WNGO01 (sample SAMN13153380, study PRJNA577476) | soil metagenome | isolation source: 20 cm soil or saprolite under Garry oak tree replicate 2 | place: USA:California | collected 2016-06-15 | reverse complement strand
GCCGTCGCGCGCCTTCGATCAGCGCAAACGTGAGCTGGCTCGGGTCGATGTAGCCGTCGGTGGGGAGGAACGCCGCGCCGAGAACGCCCTCGGTGGACATCGGCGGAAACATGCGCTGCGCCTCTTCGGCCGAGATTAGCTCGAGCGGCAGACCGAATGTCTTCGCCCACGCGGCCTGGCGCGTCAGCTCCTCCATACGCTCCTGGCTCGAGGCCAGGCGAAGGGAACCAACCTCGTGCCACCCGGTCTCGAGCCCGACCTCGTCCTTGAGGGCTCGGTAGAGGTCGACCGAGTTCATCATCATCTGGGTCAGGCTCAGCGATCCGCGGAGCTGTCCAACCAAACCCGCGGAGTGAAAAGTCGAACCGCTGGTGACCCGCGCGCGCTCGACGAGGACCAAATCAGTCCAGCCGAGACGCGCGAGCCAGTAGAGGACGGACGCGCCGCCGACACCTCCACCGATGACGACGGCGCGGGCTTGCTTCCTCAAACGCTCCCTAGGCGCGTGCCTCCGCCGTCGCGACGCTGGTGTCTGGGGCTCGTCGCTGCGCGACGACCCAGTAGACGAAACCCACGATCAGGATCACCGCGAGCGTGGCCTCGAACAGTGGGATGCTTCCGATCGGCCCGAGGTTGGGAAGGTTCGGCAGGCTGCTCACTGGCGGGTTCTGGTTGCCGACCGCCAGGTTCCGCGGCCAGAGGAAGTTGATTTCCATGGCGACGCCCCAGATGAGTCCCAGGATGTTGACCCACAGCCCCCACTGGCCCAGCTTGAACGGAGCGCTTTCTCGTGGCCATCCTTTGAGCCGAGCAAGAAGGATTGCCAGGTTGCCGAGGATGTAGGAGAGGTAGATCATGCCCGTCGCGCCGATCGCGATCAGGCCGGCGCCGGCGTAGTAGAGGAGCGGAAGGCCGGCGAGGACTCCAATGGCGATGCAGGCGCCGATCGGCGTGTGGAGCGTGTGGTGCACGCCGCTCAGCACTCGCGAGGCTGGCAGCTTGCCGTCGCGCGCCATTCCGAACGCGAGCCGGATGGTCGAGGTCTGGATGGCGAGGCAGCAGACGTAGATGGCGGCGAACACGACGAACAGGTACAGGTTGGCGGCCCAGCCGGGGAAGTTGGCCTCGATGATGGTCACGAGTGGGAAGGGGTACTTGCCTGCGTTCAGGTCGGCCACGAACTTGCTCATATCGCCGGGGATCGCGATGACGACCGCGAACAGGAAGATGGCCCCGATGATCGCCGCGCCGATGACCGCCGCGACGACCGCTCGCGGAGCTTCGCGGCGCGGGTTCTTGGTCTCTTCCGCAAGCGTGCTCGCCGTGTCGAAGCCGTAGATCACGAACAGCGACATGAACATGGCCGCGAGGAACGTGCCCGTCTGATTGCTCGTCCCGAGGTAGCTCGTGTCGGTGAACACCGCAACCGATTGGTGGTGATAGAAAAGAACCAGGATCAGGGCGAAGACGACCATGCCGAGAATCTCGAACACGACGCCGGTGTTGTTGACGATCGCGACCAATCTCACACCGAAGATGCTCAGCAGCGTCGTGCTCAACAGGACCAGGGCCGCGACGTTGCGGTTGGTGTCCGCGTCGGTGCCTAGATTCATGCCCATGTTGTTGAGCAGCGGGATGAGGACCAGGGGCACGGTGGCCACCACGGCCGCGACGGTCAGCACCCCCGCGAACAGATAGATCCAACCTGTGAACCACGAATAGCTGCGGTTGGACAGGTACTTGGTCCACTGGTAGACGGAGCCCGCGACCGGGAAGTGCGAGCTGACCTCGGCGAAGTTGAGCGCGATGATGAGCTGGCCGATGACGACGATGGGCCAGCTCCACCAGAAGAATGGTCCGGCCAGCGCGATGCCGAGGATGAAAAGAGTGAAGATGCCTGTCGACGGCGAGATGTAAGAAAAGGCCACAGCAAAGCTGGAGTAGACCCCTAGCGCGCGGCGGAGCTCCTGCTTGTACCCAAACTTCTCGAGATCGCGAACGTCAGCGTCGTGTGCCGTTTCCAAGTGCTTCCCCTCCTAATCCCAAGCCGGCCGTCGGTGGTGGCGCCGAAATTATCATTCGTTGCGAGCCGCGTCAACGCGCGCGTTGCGCGCAACGAGCGGGCGGCCTTCCCAGGTCCGCTTGTGCGGAACCTCATGGGACAAGCGCCCATGGCGTGGGCGCAAGGCGGTGGGTGACCTGTAACGCCGGACGCTTGGCAATTCGCGTGTGCAACTCCGCAATTGGAGGCAAAACAGGCTGCCTCGCGCGCTGACCCGTTGGAAACTCATGGGGCAAATGTCCCATGGCTGCCCAGCCGGTGCTGCCGTAATTTGCCCACCTCAGCGATGTACCGGCAACGTCGCGTTGTACGTCCGTTTGCGCACGAGACCACGGGGAGGGTGTGGGAACGCCTCGTGGTCTTGGGCGTCGGCTTCCTCCTGGTGGCCCAGACGCTTGCGGCCCCGATGGCGGCGATTGCCGCCACGATCCAGACCGACCTCTTCGTGTACCAGAACGGGGACACGGTCACGGTCACGGGCGACGGGTTCGGCCCGGACGAGACGCTCGAGATCCTGACGACCGACCCGGCGTCGGCCGTGGTCGACCACGGGACGGCTTCAACCGACGGACAGGGCAACTTCAGCTACCAGTTCACCCTGAACGCGACGGTGGCGGGCGTCTACGACGTCAAGGCGACCGGCCAGACATCGGGCTTGACGGCTACGACCCAGTTCGATCCGCCTCCCAGTGCACCTGTAAATCTGCAGTTCCGAGACGACCGCACAAACGGTGGTGGAGTCACTTTGACCTGGCCGACGGTCAACCAGATGTCGACTGACTGTTACTTCGTCTACCGCGCGAGCGCCGAGATGACACCGCGCTCGGCCGTCAACGAAGACGAGACCTGCACTCTCCATGGGAGTGCGATCGCCTCGGTGAACCAGACCAAGCCGGTGCCGGAGACTTACCTCGACGCAGCAGCGCCCGCTGGGTCGCTCTTCTACTACATCACCGCCCTAAAGAGCGGTAACAATCAAGGCGAGTCGGGCTCAAGCAACCAGGTCGCCACGGGCTCGCTCAACGCAGGTGCCGGCTCGGCGTCGCACAACTTCGGCAACGTCACGGTGGGGACGTCGGTGCTGTTCCACGTGACGTATACCAACAACGGACTTGGCACGATCACAGTCGTCGCACCCACGAAGTCCGGAACGAACGGGTCTGACTTCACGATCAGCCCGGTCACACCGGCCGCCGGAAGCGCCGTGGCTGTGGGGGCATCACTGACTTTCGACGTGACCTTCACGCCGTCCACGCTCGGCGCGCGGTCCGCAAACATCGAAATTAACGCGAAGGACGGGCTGCAGACCGGCGCAGGTGTGTTCAACACCCACGTCATGCCGATCAGCGGCAATGGGGTGTCGGCCACAGGCCTGACGGTCAACAGCGCAAGCGGCACGTACGGCGGCACAGTCACCAACCTGCAAGCCACGCTTTCCTCGAGCGGGTCTGTCGATGGCAAAGCGATCTCCTTCTCGCTGCACGGAATCTCCGTCGGGACGGCAAACACGAACACTTCAGGCGTAGCGACCCTGCCGACCGCGAGCCTGACCGGCATCAGTGCCGGAACTTACACGACGGGTGTCAGCTCTACGTTTGCAGGCGACTCGTCACTCGCTCCGGCATCGGCCACGGCGTCGCTGACGGTCAACCCGAAGTCAGTCACCGCGACGGTTACCGCGACCAACAAGGCCTATGACGGAACCACAACAGCGACGATCGCGACTTGCTTGCTGACCGGTGTAGTGGGCTCGGACAGCGTTAACTGCGATACGTCCACCGGGTCGGCAAATTTCTCGGACAAGAACGTCGGCAATGGCAAGACGGTGACGGTGACCGGACTCAAACTGGCCGGAACGGCCGCCGGCAACTACGCGCTGTCAGCGACTACTACCGCGACAACTACAGCGAACATCACCGCAAAGAGCCTGACGGTCCACTTCACGACATCCGACAAGACCTATGACTCGACAACCAACGCGTCGATCATTGGCTGCACTCTCGATGGTGTCGTTGGCACGGAGGGTGTGAGCTGCGTCTCGAGCACCGCCATTGCGCAGTTCGCCAACAAGAACGTCGCCAACGGCAAGGTTGTGACCGCATCTGGATTCACACTCTCTGGGTCAGCGGCCGCCAGCTACTCGATCGGGACAGTCAATGCAAGCAGCGCCAACATCACGCCCCGCGATGTGGCGGTGACGGCGACCGGCCTGGACAAGCTCTACGACGGCAACCCCGCGGCCACCGTGACGCTGTCGACGAACAAGCTGACTGGAGATGCCGTTTCGGCGAACTACACGAGTGCGTCATTCGCGAACAAGAACGTCGGCACCGGTAAGACGGTCAGCGTCAGCGGGATCACCATCTCCGGCGCTGACGCCGGGAACTACAACCTGACGAACACGACGGCGAGCATCACAGCGAACATCACAAGCAAAGGCGTCGTCATCAATTTCGCGGCGCAGACCAGAACCTACATCGGAAGCACCGCCGCGGCGATCACCGGATGCTCGGTCAGTCGCCGACAAGAACGTGGGGGTCGGCAAGATGGTGACCGGGACCGGGTTTACTCTCGCGGGTGCAGACGCGGCGAACTACTCGTTCACGACCAACGCAGCCACGGCGAGCATCACGCCTCGCGATCTGAACGTGACCGCTACGGGCGGCGACAAGAGCTACGACGCGAGCTCGCTCACGACCGTAGCGCTGAACACGGACAAGGTCTCCGGAGACGACCTCACGGCCACGTACGCGGTCGCCTCGTTCGCGGACAAGAACGCGGGAACAGGCAAGGCGGTCGCGGTGAGCGGGATCTCGATCTCGGGCGCCGACGCCGGCAACTACCACCTGGTCAACGCCACGGCGACGACCAACGCAGACATCGCTCCGCGCGACCTGAGCGTCGCCGCGAGCGGCGTGGACAAGCTCTATGACGGAAACGCGAGCGCCGCGGTGACGCTGTCGACGGACAAGATCGGCGGCGATGATGTGACGGCTGCCTACACCACGGCCTCGTTCGCGGACAAGAATGTCGCCAACGGCAAGGCGGTCTCGGTGGGTGGAATCACGATCGGGGGTGGCGATGCCGGCAACTACCACCTGACCAACGCGACCGCGAGCGCCACCGCCGACATCACGGCGCGCGAGCTGCACGTCACCGCGTCGGGCGTGAACAGGGGGTACGACACCACGACCGCGGCGACGGTCACGCTCGCCGACGACCAGCTGGCGGGTGACGATGTCACGCCCTCGTACTCGAGCGCTGCCTTCGCGGACAAGAACGTGGGCACGGGCAAGGCGGTCTCGGTGAGCGGGATCTCGATCTCGGGGACCGACGCCGGCAACTACCACCTGGGGAACACGACCGCGGCGACCAGCGCGAACATCACCGCTCGCGACCTCCACGTGAGCGCGCTCGGCGTGAACAAGATCTACGACACGACGACGGCGGCCACGGTCACCCTCTCGAGCGACAAGCTGGGCGGGGATTACGTGGTGGCGAGCTACGGCGGCGCCTCCTTCGCTGACAAGAAGGTGGGCATCGGCAAGCCGGTCTCGGTGAGCGGAATCACGATCTGGGGCGGCGACGCGACCAATTACCACCTGGTCAACACGACGGCGGCGACCACGGCGGACATCACCCGCAAGGATCTGGTCGTGAGCGCGCATGGGGTGAACAAGATCTACGACGGCAATGCGACGGCAACGGTCACGCTCACGAGCGACAAGCTGGGCGCGGATGATGTCTCCGCGGCCTACACCAGCGCCTCGTTCGCCAACAAGAACGTGGGCGCGGGCAAGGCGGTCTCGGTGAGCGGGATCTCGATCTCGGGCACCGACACCGCGAACTACAACCTGACCAACGTGACCGCGGCGACCACGGCGAACATCACCCCGAAAGACTTGACGGTGACCGCCAGCGGCATCGACAAGATCTACGACGGGAACGCGACCGCCACGGTGACGTTGGCGACCGACAAGCTGGCCGGCGATTACGTGACGCCCACCTACACCGCAGCTTTGTTTGCCGACAAGAACGTGGGCACCGGCAAGACGGTCTCGGTGAGCGGGATCTCGATCTCGGGCCTGGATGCCGGCAACTACAACCTGACCAACACGACCGCCAGCACCGCGGCCAACATCACTCAGCGTGACCTGCACGTCAACGCCGCGGGAGTCAACAAGGTCTATGACGGCACGACATCTGCGACCGTCACGCTCTCGACTGACAAGCTCCCCAGCGACAACGTGAGCGCGAGCTACACGATCGCGTCGTTTGCGGACAGGAACGTCGGGACCAACAAGGCGGTGTCAGTGGCCGGCGTCGCGATCGGCGAGATCGACGCTGCGAATTACAACCTCACCAGCACGACCGCCACCACCACCGCGAACATCACCTCGCGTTTGATCTCCATCAAGGCGGACGACAAGACCAAGCTGCTTGCCGCGGCTGACCCGCCGCTCACCTACACCGTCGTGTCGGGGATGCCGGCGCCAGGAGATTCGTGGACAGGCGCCCTTACGCGGGATTCGGGCGAAACTGTCGGGTCTCACCCGATCAAGCAGGGCACGCTGACCGTGAACGACGGCAACTCAGGCAATAACTACGCGATCCTCTTCGCCGGCGGGATGCTCCAGATCGTGTACGCGGGTTCGGGCACGTGCGCGGGCGACGCAGGTCACGCCATCCTGCAGCCGATCAACACCGACGGCACGAGCGTGTTCAAGCAGGGCAGTACCGTGCCCGCCAAGTTCCGCGTGTGCGATGCCAACGGCAAGTCGATCGGGGACCCCGGTGTCGTGCAGTCCTTTGCCGCCACGTACATGGCAGGGACGTCGACTGGAGTCAACGAGACGATCGTGTCGACAACCCCGGATACAGCATTTCGTTGGGATGCGACCGGCCAGCAATGGATCTTCAATATCTCGACGAAGAATCTGAATGCGAACCGCACCTACATCTACGTGATCACGCTCAACGACGGATCGATGATTACCTTCAGGTTCGGGCTGAAGTAAGAATCGCCCGGCTCGCGCTACCGAGCCACGCGCCCGACGCGCCCAACAGTGCCCCGACCAGCAGGCTCAGGACCACGGGGACCACGCCCTGGTGGCCGAAACCCATGATGGCCGCCAGACTGCCGGCGGTCGAGCCGAGCCCGTAACGCACCTGAAGCAGGGCGAGGGGGATCGCCCAGGCGAGCAGACCGATTGCCGCGCCGGCGGGCACGGCGACCCTGGCGCGCCGGCCCAGAGCGCCGAGCGCGACCCCGCCCACAAAGGGCACCCACCATAGGCCGAGGAACGCCGCGGCCAGCGCGAGGAGCGCGGCGAGGAGGATGGCGACGTAGAGCCTCACGGCCGCATGTCCCAGGTCCGGATTCCGCCCGCCGCCGCGGCCTGTTCCGCAGTCAGCATCGGGTTGAGCTGTCCAGCGAACCAGGTGTCAACGCGGTCTGTGTACCAGGCCGAAGCCGGATTTTCGCTCTGGCCGCCCGGGTAGATGCCCTGGAAGGTCTGGCTGCCCCAGTCGACGACCATCCGCCAGCTTGGCCCGTGCGTGGACGGGTAACCGCCCGCCGCAAGCGGGGTGTTGCCGTCGCCGCGTTCCGGCCGAGGCCCGTAGTTGAGGCCGCTGATGTCGGCGAGGTTCTCCAGGACGCGCTGGTGGGCACGGCTGTATGTCCATGTGTGCGGATCTGGGCCGTACATCTTCGCCATGTCGCTGATCAGCTTGTGAAACGACTTGCGCTCCGCGTCGCTTGCCGATCGGGGGCCGACGCCCGGCGCGCTGAATGTTCGGTTGTTGGGGTCGGAGAGGGTCCACGTCTCGAGGTCTTGTGTCAGCGCGTCCCAGACTTCGGCGATGTCAAGGTTCACAGCGCGTGACTTCCACCACGGTTGAAAGGTCTCGGTCAGGTACCAGCCCCAGTAGTGCCACCAGATCGTCGCCGCGACTGAGCTCGTCTCCATCCGGAAGTCCCAGCTCTTTAGGAAGTCGACGGCGGTGGCTTCGGTCGCGCTGAGCTTCTCGACCGAGAGCGAGCGAAGAAGTGCCGGCACCATCTCGGCGGCGAGGAAGTCGCGGGTGTCCGTCTGCAGGGACTGCATATCGCCCGCGCTGAGCTTGCCCGGCTGGGTCAGCACGCGGTGGATCTCGTTGGCGCGGTAGCCGGGATCGAAGAAGTTCGACGCGGTGCCGATGTAGTACGGGTACTCGGCCGTGACCTGCCGCTGGTTGGCCGACCAGATGACGCCACCGGGTGGGTTGTACGCCTGCGGGATGGCGTCGTACGGGATGGTGCCCGTCACGTCGTACTCGCCGGTGCCTGGCATCGGCAGCCAGGGCTGTCCTTTGGCGACCTGCGGGTAGTAGCCCGCCGAGATCAGGCCGATGTTGCCTTTGTCGTCGGCGTAGACGAAGTTGTGGGTGGGCGAGTACCAGCCGCGCAGCGCATCTCGGAACTCCTGCCAGTTTGATGCGCGACCCACGTTCATCAGCACGCCGAGGTCCTGCGAAGGCAGGTTGCCGCTCCACCAAACAGACGTGGTCTGGCCCCGTTCCGAGATCACGGGGCCGTGAACGCTCGACTTTACGGTCAGGTGCTGGGTCGCACCACCCAGGACTGGGATTTCGTAAGAGACGGAGCTGTACTCCTTCCAGGCGCCGTTCCAGAAGTACATTCCTGGATGCGTGGAGTCCTCCTTCTCCATGTAAAAGAAGGTCTGCTGGTTCTGGGCGTCGGTCAGGCTCCATGCGATGTGCTGGTTGTGACCGATCAGCACGCCAGGTGTGCCCGGGATGCTGACGCCGGCCGTATGAAAGCCAGGCGAATCCTGGGTCAGCTGGAACCAGATCGCGGGCAGTGTGAGGTGCAGGTGGGGATCGCCCGCCAGCAAGGCGCCTCCGCTCGCGCTCTTTGCGCCTGCGACCGCCCAGTTGTTGCTCGCGCCCCCTTTCGAGATGAGACCGGCCGGCAGCGCGGCAAGTCTTTCGTATACGGCCTGCGCCGACGCCGACTGCGCGGCGGTCATCGCGGTCATCGGGGCGATGGTTTGGGGCGATGCGGCCTTGCCGTAGGGACCGGAATCGTACGGCGCCTGCTGGTTGGGCGGCATGATCGGGAACCACTCCGATGCGAGGTCGGCGCCCAGCGATTTGTTCAGGATCGCCATCACCAGCGGCGTATCGGTGAAGTTGAGCGTCTGCGTCATATCGCCCTTGACCAAGAGGGAGTCGATTGGCGTCCAGGGCTGGGGTCGGTAGCCGAGGAGCGTGAACATCGCGTCGAGCTGGTGCGTGGACTCGGCCTCGCTGATCCTATCGTTCACCCCCTGCGCGTAGGCAAGCAGCGCGTCGCGCGACGGATCGCTGGTGGGCAGCTGGTTCCACTCGAGCTGCGCCGTCCGCAGCAGTCCCAGCTGTAGCTCGAACCGGTCGGTGTCGAGGGCGACCTTGCCGACAATCTCGGACAGCCGCCCCGCGCCCTGCCGGCGCAAGAGGTCCATCTGGAAGAGACGAAACTTCGCGTGCACGTAGCCCGTGGCAACGAACAGGTCGTGGTCGGTGCGGGCGCTGATGTGCGCGGTGCCGTCTTTCTCGAGCACGACGCGGACCGGCTGCTGGAGACCGCTGAGGTGAAGCGTACGATCGGTCACCTCGGCGTCGGCCGCCATCGTCCACGCGCCAGTCGCCGGGTTGAATGCGGCTCCGAGCGCCGGGAGCCCGGCGACCGGGAAGAAGGAAACGTAGAGCACCGCGGCTGAGACGATCAGCGAACCCGCGAGATTTGCGATGGGCAGCCGTGCCCGGCGCCGCCGTGGCGCGACGGGGGCCAGCACCGCCGGTCGTTCGGCGAGGGCAGGCTCGGCGGTCACGGACGGAATTCTGCTCTTAAGACTCTTCTTTCGAGGCTTCCTCTTTTCCGCGACGTGCAAGCTCGGCCACAACCGCCGGGTCGGCGAGCGTCGTCGTGTCGCCCAGCGGGCGGTTCTCCGACACGTCGCGCAGAAGCCGGCGCATGATCTTGCCCGAACGCGTCTTCGGGAGCTCGGGCGTGAACACGATGTTCGCGGGCGCTGCGAACTTGCCGATCACCTTGCCGACATGATCGCGCAGCTCTTTGAGCATCTGGGCCGAACCGTCGCTTCCGCCTTTCAAGGTGACGAAGGCGACAATCGCCTGGCCCGTCTGTGCATCGTTGCGGCCCGCGACCGCGGCCTCGGCGACCGCGGGATGGCTCACCAGAGCGCTCTCCACCTCGATCGTCGAGATACGGTGCCCGGAAACGTTCATCACGTCGTCGACGCGGCCGAGCAGCCAGAAGTCGCCATCCTCGTCGACGCGGGCGCCGTCGCCGACGAAGTAGGTGTCCTTCCAGCGACTCCAGTACGTCTCCTGGTAGCGCTCCGGGTCGCCGAAGATGCCGCGCAGCATCGCGGGCCATGGCTTGCGGATGACCAGGTAGCCGCCACCACCAGGTGGCACGGTCTCCCCCGCGTTGTTGTAGACGGCGGCGTCGACCGTGGGAAACGGCTTGGTCGCCGAGCCCGGCTTCAACGTGGTGATGCCTGGCAGCGGTGTGATGAGGATCATTCCGGTCTCCGTCTGCCACCACGTGTCCACGACGGGCGTGCGATTGGCGCCGATGTGCTCGCGATACCAGACCCACGCCTCGGGATTGATCGGCTCGCCGACGGTGCCAAGGACCCGCAGCGAGCTCAGGTCGTGCTGCTGCGCGTACTCGGGGCCCCACTTCATGTGCGTGCGGATCGTGGTCGGCGCCGTGTAGAGGATGTCGGGCTTGTACCGCTCCACGATCTTCCACCAGCGGTCCTTGTCGGGGAAGTCGGGAGTGCCCTCATAGATGATTCCCGTCGTCGCGTTGGCGAGTGGGCCGAAGACGATATAGCTGTGACCGGTAACCCATCCGATATCGGCGGCGCACCAGTAGATGGAGTTGGGTTTGACGTCGAAGATGTAGTGATGCGTCGTCGAGACGCCGACCAGGTACCCCGCGGTGGTGTGGATGATGCCCTTGGGCTTGGCGGTCGTGCCGCTTGTGTACAGCAGGTAGAGCAGGTCCTCTGATTCCATCGGCTCGCATGCGCAGGTTTGCGGATCGTCGCTGACGTCCTTCTGGATGTCGTGGGCCCACACGTCGCGGCCCTGGAGCATGTGGACGTCGCCACCGGTCCGCTTGACGACGACGCATCGCGTGACCGTCGGTGAGGCGTCGAGCGCGGCATCGGCGTTCGCCTTGAGGGCCACCCGGTTGCCGCGGCGCCAGCCCTCGTCCTGCGTCAGGAGCACCTCGCACTGCATGTCGTTCAGCCGGCCGGAAAGGGATTCGCCGCTGAACCCGCCAAAGACGACGGTGAACGGCGCGCCGATGCGGGTGCACGCGAGCATCGCGACCGGAAGCTCAGGGATCATCCCCATGTAGATCCCGACGTGGGTGCCTTTCTTGACGCCGAGCTTTTTCAGTGCGTTGGCGAAGCGGACGATGTCCTTCTGGAGCTGCCCAAAGGTGATCTCGTGGCGGTCGTCCTCGGGCTCGCCCTCCCAGAAGTAGGCGACCTTGTCCCGCAGTCCGCCCTCGACGTGGCGGTCGACGCAGTTGTAGCAAACGTTGAGCTTGCCGCCGAGGAACCATTTCGCGTAGGGCGGCTTCCACTCATAGAGCCGGCTCCAGGGCTCGAAGAAGGCGATCCTCTTCGACTCCTCGGTCCAGAACTCGTCGAAGCCCTTCTCGTAGATCTCCGGCCCGGCGTTGGCTTGCTTGCTGAAGTCCGGATCGGGTGGGTAGCGGCGCTTCTCGACCTGCAGGGTCTCGATGGCATGGCCGCCGGGCGTTACATCACTCATCGCGCCTCCCTCGAACAAGTGTCTTTTCGAGCTGGCTTGAACTCGAACCCCAGATGCAGTATGGCTTGCCCCACGTAAGGGATGCTATGGCCCCCGCCGAGCATCTAACCTTTCACGCCTAGGGAGACCCACCGGGGGAAATCGGGTCGCCCGTGAGGGAAGGAAGCATGCTGCCGGGGGTAGTCGCTTTGCGGAGCGCGCTGATCGCCGCCTGGGAGGCGGACCTGCGCGCGGTGCGCCAGGACACATTCGACGTGGGGCGCGGCCGCGAGTCGCTTGTCTTCATTCAGCGCTTCTACGCATTGATCTCCGACCTGCGCGGACCCATCCAACGGTCGTGGGGGTCCGGCGGCCACGTGCATGTCGTCGACTCTCCGAAGCTGGGTGGCCCTGGACCGCGCGTCTCTCAATCCCGGATCCGCCTCCGCAACCACGGCGAGCTGGTCGGGGTCGAGCTTTTCTCCTACGCCGATGGCGACTCGCGGGCCAACCATTCCGCCGGGCTCGACCGCGAGATCCGCGTCGCCGGCGCGGAGCCGCTGACGATCGTTAGCGAGCTGTACCGGACCACCGTCGACTTCCTCCAGGTCGCGTTGAACCTCGAGTTGGGGCTGAACGGAACGGCGTGGCTGTACGAACACGTTGCCGCGAACTACTTCGTGGCCGAGGGCAGGTGGCCGTCCGTCGGCGAGGTATATCGCGGGGCCACGCGGGAGTTCGCGGTCTCGGATTCATACGAGAGCGTGCTTGCGTTGGCCGCACCGCGCGCGGAGACGAATGGCCACGCGAACGGCTCCGTACTCGCGTCCAACGGCAACGGCGCCGCCGAAGGCATCGAATACAGGCTCACCATCGATCAGCTTCAGCGATTCGACGAGCCGCAATCGGATCTCGAGAACTTTGTCCAGCTGGTCCACGTTGCGGTGACGGCGGACCAGGAAGACCGTCCGGTCGAGAGCGACGCAATCGTATCTTCCGTGGGCCTGGACGCGGTCGCGCTCAAGAAGCTCGGACTCCTCGTCGCACAGACACCCGACGTCTGCCGCGAGGGCTCTTTCAGCACCGATTACGGAAGCTGGACGTTTCTGCCGTCATACAACGTGCACTTCTTCCGGCGCGCGCATGCGATCGACGATTTCCTCATCGTCCAGGCCTCCCTGGTGCCGCGGGCGGCGACCGAAGGGACGACGACGACGTCGCCGGGCACCGCGTTCATGGTCGACGAAGGGTCGACCCTGCCCGACGGCATCGTCACGTTCCTGATGACTGACGTCGTCGAGTCAACGCCGATGTGGCTGCAGAGCCGGGCGTCGATGTACCAGGCAATGCGGCGCCACGACCAGCTGTTGACGGCGGCGATCGAGGCGAACGGCGGCATCGTGCTGAAAGAGCGCGGCGAAGGCGACTCGTTTTTCGCGGTTTTTCTGCGGGGAACGGACGCCGTTGTCGCGGCGGTTGACGCGCAGCAGGCAATCCAGGCCGAGCCGTGGCCGGACCGCCTGTCGGTCTCGGTGCGCATGGCGGTGCTGACGGGCGAGGCTGATGCGGCAGACCGGGATTACCGCTCCCCGGCGGTCAATCGGTGCGCCAAGCTGCGACGGCGCGCGGTGGGGAACCAGATCCTGGTCTCGGAGACGACCTACTCCATCGTCGCCGACATCCTGCGGCCGGACATCGTCCTGGCGTCGGTGGGGAAGCGGCGCCTCGAGGGGCACGACCGGCCCGAGGAGATCTACGTCGTGCAACATCCCGAGGTATCCCTCGAGACGAATGTTGCCGAAGACGCGGTTGCCACGATCTAGTTTGGAATAGCCGGCTGTCCGAACCCGATACCCTCATAACGTGAATCTCTCCACGCCTCGTTCGCGATTTCTGGAGGCAGGGTCGGTCGTGCTGGTCGGTGTGGCGGCTGCGCTTTGGGCGTTCGACGCCTACTTCCGGCCGGGCCTGACCAAGCAGCTCAGCTCGGGCCAGATCGTGCTCGTCGAGGACCTCTTGATCAGCCTCTGCCTGCTGCCCGTGCTCGTGGCCAACGTCGCCTCGCTCCGCCGGCTCAGCGGCCGGCGCTGGGTGGCCCTCGCGGCGATCGCGATCGGACCGCAGGCCGTGGCGACGGTGCTGTTCACGAAGGCGATCGGCTATTCGTTCGCCAACCCGGCGGCGCCCAACTTCGACGTGCTGCACGAGGTCTACCTGCTGTATCTGCTGCAGCCGATCTTTGGGATCGCGTTCGCCCGCATCTTCCTCGGAGAGCGGCGCAAGCGGAGCTTCTGGCCGCTGGCTGCGATCGCCCTTGTGGGCGTGTACCTGATCGTCTTCGCCGACGATCCGACGGCTCCGTGGCAGATCCGCAATCCCGAGCTGGTCGCCGGCGCACTCGTGCTGGGCGCGGTCATCATGTGGGCCGCAGGGACCGTGCTGGGCCGGTACGCGCTGCAGGACGTCAGCTTCCCGATCACGACCAGCATGCGTTTCGTGCTTGCTTTGCCCGTGCTCTTGGTGATCGTGGTTCTGGACAAGGGTGGCGCTGCGTTCAGCGGCTACTCGGTGAGCCAGCTGCCCAGCTTCCTGGGCATCGTACTGGTGCCGGGCCTCATCGCCATGCTGCTCTACTACCTGGCGCTGTCCAGAACGCCGGCCTCGCTCGCGACCATCGCCGAGCTGGGCTACCCGCTCGCGCTGTTCCTGATCTTCTCGCTGCCGGCGCCGGTCGGCCAGGCCGCGCCGCTGCACCCGGTCGAGCTGTTGGGCGCGGTGCTCCTGGTGGTCAGCGTGGTCACGCTGAACTTCCTGAAGACTCGCGACATCGTGGAGCTGCCGCAGGAGCGGCTGGCCACGGCAAGATCCGCCTGAAAGAAAGAGGGAATTTAGTGGCACGCGAGTACGGCACCTCCGTCGAAAGCACGGCGTCCGCCGAGAAGGTGTGGCTCGTCTGGTCGGACATGTCGACGTGGGGAGAGTGGAATCCGAACGTCTCGACGATGAATTGGCAGGGCGGCTTCGCGTCAGGCACGACTGGAGTGATGAACACCAAAGCGGGTCAGCATCACAAGATGGAGCTGGTCGACGTGCAGCCGGGACGCGGCTTCGCGCTGCTGACCAGCGTCGTCCCCGGGACCCGATTCCGGTTCAACTGCCGGATCGAGCCGGCCGGCGCAAAGACGAAGGTGAGCCAGACCGTCGAGGTCGGTGGGCCGCTGGGCTCCGTCCTGGGCGGCATGCTCGGGCCGCAGGTCTCCAAGGAATTCGGCACCTTGCTCTCGAACCTGGCCCGGAAAGCCGAAACAACCTAGATTCGGCGCGTCCTAGATATATAAGGACGCGATCATCACGCCGGGGCGGCCCGGCGGAGCCGCTCCCGGTATGCGGCCGACTCGCTCCTCCAGCTCCACCCGATCCCCGCGGCCATGACGATGACGAAGGCCGCGAGCGCCGCCGCCAGCAATGAGGGCCCGACCTTGCCGGCGCCGATCGCGGTGAGGAGGGGCGTCCAGTCGACGGTGGCCGCTCCGTTCAGCCACGCGATCAGGCCGGTGACGAACGCGGCGAACGCAAGCGTCCATCGCTTTTCAGAACGCGACATCTGCTGCAGGTCGAAGCGCCGTTGCCGTGGCGTCACCGCGACGGCTCCCAGCCGCGTCAGGAGCACGATCCACACCGCGAGCATGACCAGGCCGATCGCGAGCGCGACCCAGGGGTACGCGGTCTTGTCGATGGGTGAGAGGTCGGCCGAGCCCGCCCAGGCCGCCATCGGCAGCGCCCAGATCAGGCTCGAGAGCGCGGCGAAGCCGGTCCGGCCGAATCGATCCACGAGTCTTGTGATCACAGCGCGTACTTCTCAGCGAGATATTGATCGAACGTCACGGTTCCGTCGCGGTGTTCAAGAGAAAGAAGGCCGCCGGCCGCGACCTGCCGGCTGCCTTTGAGCGGCAGTCTCAGGTTGACGAGGCGCCGCCGCGACCTCCGCGCCCTAAGCCATGACACTGCGATCGACTTGAAGTCGCGCGCCTCCGGGCCGCCGAAATCGGACAGCATTCCGGATGGCCGGCCGAGCACGGCGTCAACGACACGACGCGCGACCTCCCGGCTGTCCACGGGCTGAAACTGCCAGCCGAAGGGAACCGCAGTCAGGCCGGGAAGACGAGAGAACGCATTGAGCGTCAGCTCCATGAACTCGTGGAATTGCGTCGCACGCAGGATCGACCATGGAATCAGGTCCTCCTTGACGACGGCCTCGGCCCCGAGCTTTATCCCGTAGTACCGATAGCTCACGCGGTCGATGCCGACGATGGACGGGTAGACGACGTGTGAGATGCGCGCTTCCTTCGCCATGGTAAGCAGACGGCGAGTGCCGCCGACGTCGACGGCGCGAAGGGCAAGTGGGTCGCGCCACGCGGAAGCGGCGTGAATGATCGCGTCCATCCCACCCAATGCCTTCGCGAGGCCGGCGCCGGTTTTCAAATCACCCTGCACTGCATCGACGTGTCCGCGTGGCTGGCGGCTGAAGATCCGGGCGCGGTGCCCGGACTGCCGCAGAAGAAGGACGACGTGGCGCCCGAGCGTTCCGGTCCCGCCGGTGACGAGCACGTTCATCTCAGGGCACTAGGCCATCTTGCCGATCCTCTCTCCGAAGAAACGCAGGAGGCGCCGCCAGGCATCGGCGGCCGCATCTTTGTCGTAGGCCCCGTTCTGGTCGTTGAAGAAGAAGTGCCGGGTCTCGGGGTAGATCTTGATGTCGTGCTCGATTCCGTGGCGCGCCAGGGCGCGGTCCAGGTTGCGACCGGCGCTGGCCGTGAAGTCGCGCTCGGGGTATGACCCGACGACCGGGCACAGGCGCTTGACCACCTCGAGGGGACGGGGGTTGGCGCCGTAAAACGGGGCGATGACCTTCAGGCGAGAGTCGGTGCACGCCCACGCGATCGCGAAGCCCCCGCCCATACAAAAGCCGATCGCGCCCAGGCGTAGAGCGTCAACCTCCGGGTGCTTGGCGAGCAACGTGAGCGCGGCTCTCAGGTCGTCGATGCCGTAGCGGTTGACCGATCCCATCAGCATTCCGGCCATGTAGCGGGCCATGCAGATCGCGCGGTTGCGACCGTTGAACAGATCGACGGCGAGCGCCGCGTAACCCTCCCCGGCAAGGCGCCTGGTGATGTCGCGGATGTTCTCGTTCAGCCCCGATGCCTCGTGGATCACGACCACACCTGGGTGTGGCCCATCGCCATCGGGCAGCGCGAGAAATCCGCCACCCCGCAGCTCACTGATCGAGATTTCCCGCGTCTCCGTCATTCCGCAGCCAGTCGATGATGGTAGCGGTCGCCCGGGGATGGTCGCGAGCCGGGCGGTATCCTTTACCTAACTCACCGCCCGCGATCACCCTCGCGTGGGCCCGTGGCGCAGTTGGGAGCGCGTCTGACTGGCAGTCAGAAGGTCAGGGGTTCGAATCCCCTCGGGTCCACCAATTGCCCTGTTTTGCATACCGCCGATCCGCACAACGCGGACTCGCATCATGCATGTCCGCGCAATGTGACCCGATGACGGTCAGACGATTCGGGTTACACCGAGGTGATGGCACCGTGAACACGTCTGCGGACGCGCCATATTCGGCTCGCGTGGATAGGTTGAAACTCTCGGATCACCCAGACCGGCGGTTTGCCTGCGCAGTCGATTTCGACTTCGTGCCGGACTTGGAGCTTGTTGAGTTTCGCTTCACCGGCTTGGAGCTCAGAGCTTCGGGCGCCGATGCCTTTAGGGCGAGCGGGTGGCGCGGCTGGTATATCCCGAGGTTTCCGCCCCCTGGCAACTTGATGAACGCCAGACGTCCCCAGGGTTCGTCGTACAACCGGGGTTCGACAGTGACGCCTTTGCCCTTGAGCTCCTTCACCGCGGCGTCGATGTCACGGCACAGGAGAAAGAGTTCGTGGCCCGGTTTTCCTGGCTCAGCGGGATGGATGGCAACTTCGGCAGGCGGAAGCGCGAAGATTAGCCAACCGCCGCCCCCGTCTACGTGATGCAGCCCGAGAACGTCCTTGAAGAGTGTTCGATCGGCCTCGGGGTCATGGCTGTAGATGATTGCGTGAGCCCCATTAATCATTTCACCCATCTCCTTGAGACTCCGACCCGCGCGTTACCAACTGCTAAGGCGCTCTAAATATGCCGCCAACATCTTGCCCAAGTATTCGGAGTTGCCGCGCATCGCCTCCTCGTTGTCGGGATCGGCGGGCCGCTGGCGCGAGAAGGTGCGTCAGAACTGATCGCGACCTGTCATGTGACCCAGGACGACACCGGATGCGTTGGCGGTCACGTGCAGGCCCAACGCCAGCGTCGTCGAACGTCGGCGGACCAGACCGAGGCCGATCCAGAAGAGCGCCAGCCCGCCCGCCCGGCGCCACCGCCCGTCGATCAGGACGTGCTTGGCAGCGAAAAGCAAGGCCGTGGTCGCGACGCCGAGACGGCGCTCGACGAGCCGGCCCCAGATGATCTCCTCCGCCGGCGCGATCGCGCCGGCGAGGGCGGCCAGCTCGAGGCCTGCCGGATCGGGCGGCGCCTGGTAGGGCTTGTGACCCAGCAACGCGCATCCGAGCGGATAGCCGGCGAGGGCGAGCGGCACTCCCAGCAACAAGACCGGTTCCCAAGCCCGACTGCGGCGCGCCGATTGGGGCGAGGTATCGAGAAGGGCGGCCGCCGCCAGCAGCGGATAGGCGACGAGCCACGCCGCCGACCTGGAGGGGATGGCCCTGCGCGCGGCCGCCTCGGCGGCCGTCACGCCGGCGGCCCACAGCAGAGCCTTCAGCTCTTTCGCAGCAACGACCGCCGCTGTTCGGGCGTGCCCTTCGGCGTGTCGCCTGTCGGCGCGGGAGTGAATCGCCCGAATGTCGTGACCCGCTTGCGGACGCCGTTGCCCCAGAGCGGACCGCCATGGCCGAACCCGTAGAACGCGAGCCATCCGCCTCGGGTGTGTCCCGGCTTGGTTGCCCATTCCCAGAACTCGAGGTGGGCGGGCAGGTGCGCAAAGCGATACGCGGACGCCTCGTCCTCCCACCAGCTGAAGATGCCGACTGTGGTCGGCCACGCGAACCACAGGTGATGGGCCACGTAACCCGGGGCGTCGCGCATCTCGCGGCGCAGGCCCGGCCAGCGCATGGCCGCTTGCAGAAGCGCAAGCAGGCCGTCGAACTCGTTCGCCCCGTCGGCCAGGACGAGGCCTTTGATCCTTTCCGTCAACGCATCTTCCTCCAGAGGTCGATCAGCTCGAACTTGGTCCGTAGGTCGCCTGCCGCCCGCCGGAGCGCCGGCCGCGCGAGGTCGCCGAGATCCACCCGGATCCGCCGCTTGACGGGCTTGTGCGCGAGCAGTCGCAGTGCGATCTCGACCGCCAGGGCGCCAAGGAACGTCGACGTCATGGCGAGCTGAGGAAAGCCGCGGGTCGGATCGCGCTTCCTCTCGAGCAGCACGGCAAAGATCTCGCGTGGCAGGGCCAATGGCGGGATCAGGCTCCGCAGCACGGCCTCCGGTCCAGCCTCCGGGTGCTTGACGCGGCCGCCCAGGGGAGCGCGCTGCTTGCCGTAGTCGAAGATCTCTACGAACTGCGTGGACGCGATGTCATACGCGGTGATGACGGTGAGACGTACGGCCAATGCCGCCTCATGCAGCGCCAGCTTGGCCGAGATCCCCTGGCTCGTCGTCACGTCGATGGCGTCGAAGACGAGGTCGCCGGCACGCAGGATGCCCGCGATCGATTCGGCCCTCACGCCATCCTCGTGGACCTCGATCGAGCAGTACGGATTGACCGTGAGCAAGCGATCCGCGCACGCTCGCGCCTTGTTGCGGCCCAGGTCGGTAAGCGCGGCATCCTGCCGGTTGAGATTGTTCAGCTCGTAGTCGCCCGGGTCGAACAGCACGAAGCACTCAGCGCCGGTGCGCACCAGCGGCATCAAAACCGCACCGCCGGTGGAGCCGCACCCTGCAACCACGAATCGTGTCGTGCGAAGCGAGGATTGGATCTCGGATGCGACGAGGCCATGGTTGCGCGCCGTCAGCTCCGCGTAGAAGGAGTCGTGGTCCTCAGGCTTTGGCGGCACGCACTATCTCCGTCATCCCGTAGAGCTTCTCGGAGGACGTCTCGAACAGCGCCTGGCGTTGCCTCCAGAAGCTCTCAAAGTCCTCGCGCGTCGTCGTCAGCACGCGCAGCGGCGTGGCGGCATCGAGAGAGGCGATCGAGGCCGCGATCGACTCGTGTGGCACGAAGCAAACCTCCGGTCCGATGCCAGCGAGGTGAGCAAGACCTTCGGGTCGGTACGTGAGAGCCTGCGCGAATCCTTCCACGATCCACGACACGCGGTCGCGCGGCAGCGGCTCACCCGGTCCAAGGGTGAGCGCCTGCCACGGTATCGCTCCGCTGGTCGCGCTTCGCCACAGCGCGTCGGACGCGCCAAGGGATGAAGGCGATGTCAGCGCTTCAACCGGATACTGCGACTGATCCCGAGGTGCGTTGGGTCGTTTGAGGGAAGACTCCTTCACGCTGACGAACTGACGCAGCAGCAGGAAGCGAAGGTACGTCTCTTCCTCGCCCGAGTTGAGCGCAAGGTCGATATCGGCCCAACGCACGAACGTCGCCCAGTCGAGGTCACGGGCATTGGCGATGAAAGGCGATGTCGGGTGGTCCGCGTAACGAGGCCGCAGGGGATGGCCCTTCGGCAGCGTCACCTGATGCGGAGCAAACGTGGCGACGGGGATGAAGAAGTAGCGAAGGTTGCGCAGCGCGATATCCGGGTCCAGGTCTCCTGTGACAAGCCTCACGCGCGATGCGAACGCGGGCCTGCTCGCGAGACGCGCGGCGACCAACGCGATCTCGAGCGCACCGCGATGGATGAGCGGTTCATCGGGGCGCCGCTGGTCGGTGATGAATCGTGCCAGCTCCCAGCACTGCTCGGCGGGCACGTCGTCCGTGTCAACGATGGACTCCTGCCAGCTCCGTCCGTGTACCTCCTCGCAAGGAAACGGAGGACGGTCGGCGCTCCCGTAGCGAAACCCCTCGAGCTCTTCCGGCTGCTTCAACGTGAGATAGGTGAGCAACCCTCCGTCGGCGTCGATCGCAATGCCATGGACATCGGCCGAATGGACAGTCGCGGCATCTTCGCGCACCAGGTCCTGATCGGCGACCACGTCGGCGTCGTAGAAACGCGTCAGCAGATACTGGCCCAGCCGCCACGAGAGAATCGCGTCGAGCGCCGCGTCTGGAAGCGCGAACGTCGGCGCGATGAGAAGCCTCACGCCGTGCCGGTCTCCGCGCTGCATGAGGGCTTGCGGCAGGTCCATCAATCGGCTGAAGTCGTACTCGGCGGCGCGGAAAGCCCGTGCAGCGAGTTGCTTGGCGTCCGCCACTCGCGTTGTTAGTTGAACGATCCGACCGTGGATTCGCGCGGCGCGAGCTGGGGATCGAGGATCATCTGTCGCGGCGACTGGCCGCGCACCGCGGACATGCTTAGCGCGAGCTTCGCCATCTCGCGTCCCATGTCCTCGACCGGTTGCCGCACGCTCGACAGAGGCGGCTGGGTCGCGGTCGCGATCGGCGAGTCGTCGAATCCGATGACCGCGACGTCATCTGGCACGCGCCGTCCCAGCACCTGCAGGGCCCACATCGCGCCCGCGGCCATCGCGTCGGACGCCGCGAACACTGCGTCGATGTCTTCGAGCGTCGCAAGCAGCCGCGCCATGGCGAGCTCGCCGCTGTCGCGGTCGAGCGCGCCGTGCTCGACGAGGTCCGAACGCAGTCCCGCGTTCCACAGGGCCTCCCGGAATCCCTGGAAGCGCTGCCGGGCCACGGAGCCGCTTTGCGGTCCCGCGATATGCGCGATGCGTCGCCGGCCCTGCGCGACCAGGTGCTCTGTGGCGGCGCGCCCACCGGCCTGATTGTCGACGTCGACGTAGCTCGCCTGGAACGCGCCGCTCGGCCGCCCGCCGAAAACCATTGGTATCCCTCGCGCGTGGAGGCGCGCGGGCAGCGACTCTGACTCGTGCAGCGCGAGGAGCAGCACCGCGTCGACGTGACCCCCGGCGAGGTACTGCTCGAGGCGCTCGATGTCGGTCGCGGACTGGGGTGCGAACAACACCATCTGCAGCCCGTTCGCCGACAGCTCCTCACCGATCGCGCTGAGAAGCCGGGCCAGCATCGGATCGGCAAACCGCTGCGAGCCCGGCTCTGGCACAAGGACGCCGACGGACTCGCTCCGCCCGGCGGCCAGGCTTCGCGCCGCGCGGTTGGGCACGTAGCCGAGTTCGGAAGCGGCTTGCTCCACCGCTTTCCGAGCGGCTTCGCTGACCTGGGGATGTCCGCCGAAAACCCTGGACGCGGTCGCCCGCGACACGCCCGCCGCCCGCGCCACCTCGTCCAGGGTGGGCGCAGATCGTGAAACCGCTTCCATCTCGCGGCGTAAGTAGAGCGTGCCGGCGTCAGTTGGTCAATGGAAGGGCCCAGAAAGCTACGGCTGCTTCATCCGACCTCGCGCTCGAGCGGAGCGGCCTGACCACGCGACCAAAGCGTGGTCCCAATGCGCACGTTGCGGAACACTTCCTCGCTGATGAGGAAGCCCGCAAAGATCAGGAGCAATCCCAGGAACTCGCCCAGGAAGAACGACCAGGTAACGCCGAAGCGATCCAGGCCGCTGGTCACGCCAGGGATGAACGCGCCGAGCGCGATCAGGATCGTGGCCGGTACGCGGGAGTTCAGCTTGCCGGCGATCAGCGCTGCCGCCGCACGCGGAAGCGATACGACGAAGTTCACGACCACCGCCACGATCCCGAGTCGAGCCGGCACCGCGCGCTTCTTCGGCATGTAGACATACGCCGAGTAGATCGCGCCGAACACCAGGCACAGCGCGCCGGCGATGTTGAAGGGCCCGGTCAGAACGCGAACGTAGCCGGGGAACGCCGACCCGACCGGCACGTGCGTGTTCGCGTCGACGGCCCAGCCGGGAGAAGGGAGGGTCGCCGTCAGGACCATCGCCGCAACCCCGAGCGACCCGACGACCAGCACGCCCATCGCGATGTGCGCGGCGAGCGGCCGGCGCCTGGCGGTCGCGACGCCGATGGCGATCGCACCGAGCGTTGCGATCACAAACGTCACTGTGCCGGCGGTCGCCGCTCCGGGATAGCGGGCCGAATGGCTGAACAGCAGGGAGAGAAGGCCGCCGATGAAAACGGTCGCGCCTGCGAAGTAGCCAAAACGCGAGCGGGAAAGCAGGTAGATCGTGCCCGCACCCAGGTATGCGGCGACGAAGAATGCCCCGATCAGATACCAGAGTCGATACAGGGGCTCGCTCCAACCAAACGCGCTGCCGAGGAACTCCGTCCCCGCGCTGATGCCGTAGAAAAGTAGACCGATCCCCCATACAAGCTGGAAGGCATGCCGGCGCTGCCACCACTGGTCCAGCACCATCGCAGCGAAGGCAAAGGCCAGCACCGACGAGCCAAACGGCAGCACGACATTCAGCGCGCTCACGAGAAAGCCTCCACCATCGCCACCCTCACCTCATTCAAAAACCAACCGACGTTTGCCTCCAGGTCGGCGCGCCCGACCTTTGCCGCCCCAAGCTCGCTCACGCTCGAGCGAACGATGCCCTCGAAGAGATGGAAGGCACGCATGGCGTCGCCCAATGACAGCCCCGCGCCGCGCGCCAGCTCCGCGTAGCGCGCACCCAGATGGCTGATCTCCGCGCTCCAGTCGCGATCCGCATCACTCAGAAACGAGACCAGCATCTGCACAAGCTGCATGCCCAGCTCCCGTTGCCGAACCTTCGCGACCTCGTCGAATCGGGAGTACCACGACTCGGTCGCGAGTCGCCCACCGCTGGTGGCGATGCGGGCATGCCCGACCGTCGCGTGCATGAGCAGAGACAGATCAGGCTTGGCGTGAGCTCCGAGCTCCGCCACGTCCGCCTCGCTGAATCTCCGGTGGCCGCCTGGCGTACGGAACGTGCGGATCTGCCCTTTGTCGGCCCACTCCCTCAGCGTTGCGGGATGGACGCTCAGCCGTTTGGCGGCTGCTTCGAGGCTGAGCCAGGTCGGCACCGACATAGCTTAGAAAATCTGGGTAAGCGAGTGGGCCTGGCACAGATTTGCCCAGGTTTGAGAGCCTAGGCGAAGAAGACCGTCTCGCCCTCGCCCTGGAGCCGGACGTCGAACCGCAGGATCTCGCCTTCCCGCCTGGCGATCAGCGTCTGCCGGCGCCCCGGATCCACCGACAGAAGGAGGTCATCGCGCGCGTCCGGGAAGTACATGCGCGTGTGCAGGTGGCGGAGCAGGCCGCGGGCGAACAGGGTGACGTTGAGGAACCCCTCGTCGGGTTCGGCTACCACGAAGTGAAAGGCCCCCTCGACGTCGGTCCGGCATCGCGCGAACTGCTCGCCGATCCAAACCTCGAGCAGTGCGTCGCCGACGGGCTCGGCGGCGCCGTCGAGCACCTGGCCTTCGACTCGAATCGCGTCGGGAGTCGCCACTGCGTCGCCGGCAAACGGCAAGGCGAATCCGAAAAACGGCCCGACGGTTTGCGATGGGGTCGGGGTCATCTCTCCACCGGGGTTGCGTTGCGGCCGCGCAGCACGATGTCCCAGCGATAACCAAGCGCCCATTCGGGGATGGTGGTCTCGAAGTCGAACCGCGAGACGAGCAGCTCGCGCCCCCGCGGATCGGAGATCGAGTTGAGGATGGGGTCGTCCGGGATCAGCGGGTCGCCGGGGAAATACATCTGAGTCACCAGGCGGCTGGCGAGCGACGGCCCGAACAGCGAGAAGTGCACATGCGCCGGCCGCCAGGCGTTGGCGTGATTGCGCCACGGATATGCGCCAGGCTTGATCGTCACGAAGCGGTAACGCCCCTGGCTGTCGGTGATGCAGCGGCCCGCGCCGGTGAAGTTCGGATCGAGAGGCGCAGGGTGATGCCGTCCGAGTCGGTGACGCGACCGCTGACGATGATGCGCTCGCCCAGGGGCTCGCCTGGATGGCCGGCCGTCAGATCGGCGTCATGCGGCCCGACCGGGACCCGCCCGAATACCGGACCGGGGGCATGGTGGAACCACTCCTCGGGGAGCTTCACCGGCGGATGCTGCGGCGCCCTCAGCCGCGTCGCGCGGTAATCGGGAAAGAGGTAGGGCGGCTCGAATTCTTCGTCCTTCATCGCCTTTGCACGATCCCCCCTGAACGACCCTTGACGGCGATTATGAACTGGCGCAAACTCCGATCGTCGGTACACGGAGCAATTTGCACCCACCGATATACATGCCGGCTGGGCCTGATCAGACAGGAGGAGTCAGGTGTCCAAGAAGAAGCACTCAGCCATAGGGCTCACGCGCCGCCAGATGCTCAAGTCCACGGGCCTCGTCCTCGGCGGCCTGGCGGTTCCCGGCGTCCTCGAATCCTGTCTCACCTCGACCAGCTCCACGCCGTCCGGCAGCATCAAGATCGGCTTCGTCAGCCCGATCACCGGGCCGGCATCAGGCTTCGGCGAGCCCGACTCCTACGCTCTCAAACTTGCCCGCGACGCGTTCCAGAAAGGCCTCTCCATCGGCGGCACCAACTACTCGGTGGAGATCGTCAACCGCGACGGTCAGTCGACCCCCGCCGTCGGCGCGCAGGTGGCCAACGATCTCATCCAGACGCAGAAGGTCGATCTCATGCTCACCACCTCCACGCCGGAGACGGTGAACCCGGTTTCGGACGCGTGCGAGGCGGCCGGCGTGCCGTGCATCTCGACTGTCGTGCCCTGGGAGGCCTGGTACCTGGGCCGCGGCGCCAAGCCCGGGCAGCCCTCGCCTTTCAAGTGGACCTTCCATTACTGCTTTGGCGTCGAGCAGTTCTTTCTCGCGTACACGCACTTGTGGCCGCAGGTCACGACCAACAAGAAGGTGGGAGTGATGTGGCCGAATGACGCCGACGGGAACGCGATCAGAGCGGTGCTCGGGCCGTTGCTCAAGGGGGCGGGCTACACGATCGTCGACCCCGGGCCGTACGAGGACGGGACCAACGACTACACCGCGCAGATCCAGAGGTTCATCCAGCAGGACTGCCAGATCTTCAACACCTTCCCGATCCCGCCGGACTTCGCCACCTTCTGGCGCCAGGCCGCGCAGCAGGGATACACCAAGCACGTGAAGATCGGGCAAATCGCCAAGACGGGACTCTTTCCTTCCCAGGTCACCGCGCTTGGCTCGATCGGCAACGGCCTCGCCTCGGGCGTCTACTGGGCGCCGACCTGGCCTTACAAGTCGTCGCTCACGGGCATGACGAGCAAGCAGCTGGGCGACGGCTATGAGGCGGCGAGCGGCAAGCAGTGGAACCAGCAGCTGGGAGCCAGCCTGTCGCTTTTCGACGTGGCGGCCGGGCTGCTGTCCGCGAGCGGCGCGCCCAAGGACAAGGCCAAAGTCCGCGATGCGATGAAGACGTTGAAGGTCGAGACGCCTGTCGGAAACCTCGACTGGTCCAAGCCGGCTTCCCTCGCGGGGGCGGCGGTGCCCAACGTCGTGACGACGCCGATCATCGGCGGCCAGTGGAAGGCGGGCGCGTCGAAGTGGCCGATCGACTTCGTGATCTGCGAAAACTCCGCCGACCCAAACGTGCCGGTCGCGTCCACGCTCCAGCCTTACTCCGCGGGTTAGATATGGAGGCGGCGGTTCTCGCCGCGGTCGACGTCCGGAAGCGGTTCGGCGCCCTCGTCGTTCTGGATGGCGTCGACCTGACCCTGCGCAAGGGCGAGGTGATCGGCATCGTCGGGCCCAACGGCGCGGGCAAGACGACTCTCCTCAGCGTCCTTTCCGGCGCGCTCACGCCTGACGGCGGCCGCGTCGTCTTCGACGGCCGCGACGTCACCTCCAGGGGCGCCGCCGACCGGTGCAAGCTCGGCATCGCCCGCACGCACCAGGTCCCGCGCCCGTTTGGTGGCATGACGGTCTTCGAGAATGTGCTGGTCGGCGCCACTGCGGGCGGCAAGCGTCGCGGCGCCGATGCATACAACCTCTGCCTGCACGTGCTCCAGCAGTGCGCGCTGGACCATATCGCGAATCGCCGCGCCGAAGGACTCGGCCTGCTGCAGCGCAAGCGCCTCGAGCTCGCGCGTGCCCTCGCGGTCGAACCGGCCGTTCTATTGCTCGACGAGATCGGTGGCGGACTCACGGACGCCGAGTCCGCCGAGCTCGTGAAGACCATTGCAGGTTTGAGTGAGCGCGGGATCGCGATCCTCTGGATCGAGCACATCGTCCACGTGCTGCTGCAGGTGGTGAGCCGCCTCGTCTGCATGGACGCCGGCCGCGTCATCGCGGAAGGAGATCCCAAGGCGGTGGTCGCGCAGGCGGCTGTGATCGACGCCTACCTCGGCACCGGCAAGCGATGAGCCTGCTCCAGGTAGAAGCGCTGGACTGTCGATACGGGTTGCTCCAGGCCGTTCGCGGCGTTTCGCTTGAGGTTGCGCAGGGTGAGACGGTCGCGCTCATCGGCGCCAACGGCGCCGGCAAGACGACGCTCCTCAGAGCAATCGCAGGCGCTCACAGACCCGCTGGCGGGCGCGTGTGGTTTGACGGCGCCGACATCACGCGCCTGCCCGCGCACCGCCGCGTCGGGCTCGGCATTGCGCTGGTGCCAGAGGGGCGGCGGTTGTTCCCGAGCCTCACGGTGAAGGAGAACCTTCGGGTGGCGTCCTCGCGGCGGCGCGGCCGCTGGAACGTGGGCGCCGTGCTGGATGTCTTTCCGCTGCTGAAGCCGCGACTCCACATGCCTGCCGCCACCCTGTCGGGCGGGGAGCAGCAGGCCGTCGCCATCGGCCGCGCCCTGATGAGCAACCCGCGGCTTCTTCTTCTCGACGAGGTCTCCCTCGGCCTGGCCCCAGTCGTGGTCGACGCCGTGTATCGCTCGCTTGGCGACGTGATCCGCGAGGGCACGACCGTCTTGCTGGTCGAGCAGGACCTCACGCGCGCCCTGGGGGTCGCCGGCCGAGTCGTCTGCATGCTCGAGGGCCGCGTCGTGCTCGAAGGCGAGGCGGGTTCGCTCGATCGTGACCGCGTGGTCGGCGCCTACTTCGGTTTGCGGCGGCCCGCATGACAGTCCTCAACGCCGTCTTGCAAGGTGTCTTCCTCGGCGCTTTCTACGCGGTCCTCGCCTGCGGCCTCTCGATCATGTTCGGCGTCATGCGAATCATCAACCTCGCGCATGGCGACGTCGCCGTCCTCGGTGCCTACATCGTCTACGTCATCGTCGAACGCACCGGCGTCTCGGCGTTCGTTGCCTTCGCCATCGCGCTCCCGGTGATGGTGCTGCTCGGCTACGTCCTCCAGCTGACAGTGCTGGAGCGGAGCTTGAAATCGGGCATCCTCACCCCGCTTCTCGCGACGTTCGGCCTGTCGATCGTGATCCAGAACCTCCTTCAAATCGTCTTCTCGCCCGACGTGCGCTCGCTCGGAGGAAGCGCCGGATCGGTCACCACAGCCAGCTGGCAGGTCACCAGTGGCCTCTCGGTTTCCGCGCTGGGCCTGGTGGTGCTGGTCGTCGCCGTCCTGCTGTTCGCGACGCTGCAGCTCTTCCTGTCCAGGACGCGCGCCGGGTGGATCATGCGCGCCACGGCCGAGGACCCCGACGCAGCCGAGCTCGTCGGCATCGACAGCAGGAGCGTCTACGCGCGCGCCACCGCGATCGCCGTCGCTATCGCAGCTCTCGGTGGCCTGTTCCTCGGCATCCGCTCGGTGTTCGATCCGGTGAGCGGGCCCACCCAGCTGATCTTCGCTTTCGAGGCCGTGGTGATCGGCGGCATGGGTTCCCTGTGGGGCACCTTGCTGGGCGGCATCGCGCTGGGCGTCGCGCAGACCATCGGCGCGCAGATCCACCCGCAGCTCGCGGTGATGGCCGGCCACCTGCTGTTCCTGGCCGTGTTGATCGTGCGCTTCGGCGGCGGCCGCCTGGTGCTGCCGGGCGCGCGCAGGGTCCTCTTCTCATGGAGAGCTGGATGAGGGTCCAGCGCTGGACGCGGACATCCAGGCTGTTCACCGGCGGGACCGTCGCGGTCGCCGTCCTGCTTGCGTGCGTGCCCCTTGTCTTCGAGTCCGACGTTGTGCAGAAGCTCACGACGCTCTTGATCCTGGTCTTGCTCGCGGTGATGTGGAACGCGCTCGCCGGGTACGGCGGCCTGCTGTCGGTTGGCCAGCAAGCCTTCATCGGGATCGGCGCATACGGCACGGTCTTCTTTGCCGGCCAGGGCGTCTCGCCCTATGTCGCGATGCTGCTCGCCACCTTGCTCGCCGGCGCGATCGCGCTCCCCATCTCCCTGTTCGCGCTGCGGCTTCGCGCCGCGCAGTTCGCGATCGGCATGTGGGTGATTGCCGAGGTCATCTCCATCCTCGTGCGACTCGATCAGAACCTCGGCGCCGGCACCGGGATCTCATTGATCCAGCTCAACCAGTACGAACCGAACTTTCGCCAGGCGTACACGTTCTGGCTCGCGCTCGCCTTCACAGCGACCTTTCTTGCCGCGCTGTTCTTCCTGCTCCGCTCGCCCCTCGGCGTATCGCTCCAGGCGATCCGCGACGACGAGGACGCCGCTCGCTCCCTCGGCGTGCGGGTTGCGGCTCGCAAGCGACTCCTGTTCGTGCTCGCCGGATTTGGTTGCGGCGCCGCAGGCGTGCTGGTCGTCGCCAACACGCTGTTCATCGAGCCGAGCTCGGTCTTCAGCGTGCAGTGGTCCGCGTACATGATCTTCATGGTCCTGGTCGGAGGTCTCGGCACGTTCGAAGGACCGATCGTGGGCGCGATCCTCCTGTTCGCGATCCAGACCACTTTCACGCAGGGAGGACCCTGGTACCTCGTGGGCCTCGGAGCCACCGCCGCCGTGTTCGCGCTGGTGCTGCCACGGGGCCTATGGGGCACCGTGGAGGAGCGCCTGGGGTTGCGCCTGCTGCCTGTCGGCTATCGCGTGGTGGAGGCCAAGCGTGACGAAACAGCCGCCTGAGGCGCTGCCGCCCGACGACCTCATGACCCACCCCGGCCACCTCCTGCGCCGCGCCGTGCAGGCGATGAATCTCTTGTGGGACGAGGAGGTGTCGCACAGCATCACCTCCCCGCAATTCGCGGCGCTGAACGCGCTGTACGGCGAACCGAACCTCGACCAGCGCACCCTTGGCCTGCGCGTCTCCCTGGATCGGTCGACGATGGCCGAGGTCGTCGCGCGGCTGAGTGCTCGCGGCCTGATCCGCACCGAGCGCGACATGCGCGACGGCCGCCGCAAGACGATCACGCTTACGAGCAAAGGCATGCACACGGTGCAGCAGCTGATCCCTCGCACGCACGCCATGACCGCGCGCCTGGTCGGTCCGCTGGACACGCGCCAGCGCGATGAGCTTCTGACGCTGCTGACCAAAGTCGTGCGGGCGAACGAGCGGCGCTAGCTTTCCTCCGCACCCTTCAGCGCGGTCGCCACATCCTCGGAGCTCGCCACCCAGCCGAAAAACGTCTTCACGTTGTAGAGCGTCGCGGCCTGGATCTCCTTCGGCCCCGCCGCCATCGTCGCGTCCCCCACCATGACCGGCCAGTACTCGAGGAAATACGCGTCGCGCAGCGTCGATTCGACGCACACGTTCGAGGCGATTCCCACCATCAGAAGATTTCGTATCCCACGGCCGCGAAGGATTGAATCCAGGTCGGTGCCGTGGAATCCGCTGTACCGCGACTTCACGATCACCACGTCGCCCGCCTCTGGTGCCAGCTCGTCGACGATCGCAAAGTCCCATGTCCCGAACGTCAGCAGCTTGCCGCTCAGCTCGGGCCGCTCCCTCATCAGGCACAGCGCGAGCTCCTTCTGCGGGTTCGGCGAATCCACCCCGCCGGCGGTCGAAAGGTCTGGCGGATATCCGATGGTCAAGTACACAACCGGTAAGCGCGCCACACGCGCCGCCTCGCGCACCAGCGACGCGTTGGCGATCGCCTCCCCCGCCGGCCGCACGTCGATCCCAGCCAGGTCCAGCAACCCGCCCGAGCTCGCGAACGCGTTCTGCATGTCGACCACGATCAGCGCTGTCCGATCGAGGTCAATCGAGATCGCGGCAGGCTCGGCCGGCAGCTCGACCGTCCTCATTCCCCGAGATGGACGATGCGCCGTGACTTCAGCTCCGACCGCGGCAGCGTTCCAGCCGGAACCACCCGGCAGTCCAGGCGCACACCAAGTGCCTGGCGGAGATCAGCCTCGAGACGCTCTGCCGAGAACGAGGCCGCGGACGTCTCCACGAGCACCGCGACCTCGTCCATGCGCCGCTCGCGGCGGTGCTCGATGACGAACTCGGCGACTTCCGGGTGGCGCCGCACGATGTCTTCGACCTGAGACGGATAGAGGTTCACACCGCGCACCGTGAACATATCGTCGACGCGGCCCTGGATGCCGCCGAGGATCTTCAGAAACGGGCTGCCGCACGGACATGGCTCGCGCGAAACGATGACCCGATCACCCGTCCGGTAGCGGATGAGCGGCATGCCCCACCGGCCGAGGTTTGTCGCCACCAGCTCGCCGTCGTCGGTCACCTCGAAGATGAACTCCGACTCGATCAGGTGCACGCCGTCGCGCGCGGAGCAGCTGAACCCGGTCGGACCCAGCTCCGTCATCCCCGTGTGGTCGAATGCGGAGGCAGACCACGCTGCCTCTATGGCGCCTCTGGTTGCGGGAATCGAGGCGCCCGGCTCGCCCGCGTGGATCGTCACCCGCACGGACGATTCGGCCAGGTCCACACCCATGCCGCGCGCTACGTCCGCCAGGCGCAGCGCGTATGTCGGCGTCGACAGAAGCACAGTCGCCCCGAGGTCGAGGATGGTCCGCACCCGCTGCTCGCTCGTCATGGAGCCACCCGACATGCAGAGCGCACCGAGCCTCTCCGCTCCGCCGAAAGCCGACCAGAACCCGATGAACGGCCCGAACGAGAAGGCGAGGAACACGCGGTCGGCAGGCGTGACTGACGCGGCCCGATAGACGTGCTCGGCCCAGATGCGCAGCCACCACTCCCAGGACTCCGCCGTGTCGAGCCAGCGCAGAGGTAGCTCTCCGCTCGAGCCTGAGGTCTGATGCAAACGCACGTAGCGATCCACCGGGTAGGTGAGATTCGTGCCAAACGGCGGGTGGGAAGCCTGGTCGGCGAGCAGCTCCGACTTCGACGTCAGCGGCAGGCGCTTGAAATCGTCCCAACCATCCACGCTGTTAAGGCGATCCCGCCAGAACTGATTTCCCGTGAGCACGGCGGTCAAGCCCGCGCGCAGCTTGTTCAGCTGCTGGTCGCGAATCTCCTCGCCGCTAGTCGCGGACTGCTCGGTCGCCGATCTCAAGTGCGGAGTCGAGGATCTCGAAGCCCTCGTCGAGCTGTGCTTCGGTGATGCAAAGCGGAGGGTTGGTCATGATCGTGTTCCAGCGCACGAACGTGTGCATGCCGCCGTCCAGCAGCGCCTGCGCCACCGCCTTCATCTCGGGCGACGTGCCGTTGAACGGCGCCAGAGGTTCGAGCGTCTGGCGGTCCCGTACCAGCTCGAGGCAGCCGAACAGGCCGATCGAGCGCGTGGCGCCCACGCACGGATGCCGCTCGCGCAGAAGTCGGTGATGCTTCGCCAGGACCTCGCCCATGCGGCGCGAGTTGCCGACCATATCGTCCTCTTCGTACGCCTGGATCGCGCCCAGCGCCGCCGCGCACGCCAGCGGATGGCTGTTGTACGTCAGACCGCCGTAGAACACGTGGTCCTCGAAATAAGCGGCCACGCGCGGCCGCATACCCACGGCGCCCAGCGGCACGTAGCTGGACGTCAACCCCTTGGCGAGTGTGATCAGGTCGGGCACGACACCCCAGTGATCGACCGCGAACCACCGCCCTGTGCGGCCGAACCCTGTCATCACCTCGTCGCAGATCATGAGGATCCCGTACCTATCACACAGCGCACGTACGCCCTGTAGGTATCCATCGGGCGGGACGAGGATCCCGTTCGTGCCCGAGATCGGCTCGAGGAGGAAGGCGGCGATGGTCGATGGGCCTTCGAGCTGGATCGTCTCCTCGAGGTTCGCCAGCGACTCTTCGACGGTGTCCCAGCCGCGCTGGATTCCGTGATACGGGTCGAGGACGTGCACGACGCCGCCGACCGGACCCTCGTTCGGCCACCGCCGCGGATCGCCTGTGGCCTGCACGGCCGAACCCGTCGAGCCGTGGTACGAGCGATAGCGGGCGAGGATCTTCGGCCGCCCCGTCACGGTTCGCGCGATCTTGATCGCGTTCTCGTTGGCGTCGGCGCCCGCCAGCGTGAAGAAGACCTTGTCGATATCCCCGGGCAAGAGCGACGCAAGCTTCGCGCCCAGCCGCGCCCGCGCCTCATGCGCCATGAACGGGCTGATGTAGGGCAGCTGCTCCGCCTGGCGCTGGATCGCCTCGATGATCCGGCGGTCGCCGTGCCCGGCGTTGACGCACATCAGCTGGCTGTTGAAGTCCATGAACCGCCGGCCGTCGGCGGTGTGGAAGTAGACGCCCTTGGCGCTCGTCACGGGCAGCGGCTTCAGCCCCGCCTGTGCCACCCAGTCATACAGGGTGTGGCGCAGGCTGAGCTCGGTGATCTCGTCGGCGCTGAGGGCCTTGACGGCCTCCATCACCATGCCCGAATCGTACTCGGAAGCTTGTTTGACAAGGCCGGCTGCCGGTGTTAGAACGAGCTCGGTCTAGCCGCCGTTTTTTGCTGGGAGGATGGGCATGCTACCCGCAGCTTTTGACTATCGCGCTCCCGCGAGCCTGAATGAGGCCCTGGGAATCCTGAAGCAGCGCGGCGAAGAGGCCAAGGTGATGGCCGGGGGACAGAGCTTGATCCCGCTCCTCAAACTGCGGTTCTCCAGGCCCGAGCTGGTCGTCGACATCGCCCGCATCCCCAACCTGAACGGGATCAAGCGCGACGACGGCCACGTCGCGATCGGCGCCCTGGCCCGCCACGTGGACATCGAGCGCAGCAAGGACCTGGCCGCCATCGCTCCGATGCTCGCCGAGGCGGCGCACTGGATCGCCGACCCACTCGTCAGGAACCGCGGCACGCTGGTGGGGTCGATCTGCCACGCCGACCCCGCCGGCGACTGGGGGTCGGTGGTCCTCGCGTTCGGCGCGGACATCGTCGCGACTTCTGAGTCCGGGCAGCGTGTGATTCACGCCCAGGACTTCTTCCAGGGCCCTTTCACCACCAGCCTCAAACCGGATGAGGTGGTGACCGAGGTGCGCATTCCAGTCGCCAGGGGCCGCGCCGGCGGCGCGTATTTGAAGCTCGAGCGAAGAGTCGGCGACTTCGCCACCGTCGCGGTCGGCGTACAGGTCGAGATGGATGGCGACAAGATCGCTCGCGCAGGGATCGGGCTGACCGCAGTCGGCCCGCAAAACATCAAGGCAGTCGAGGCCGAGCGACACCTTCACGGCAAGGAGCCGACGGACGCGGTGATCGCCGAAGCCGCGCGCCTCGCGGCCGCCGCCGCCGAGCCCAAGGACGACGCGCGCGGAAGCGCCGCATACAAAAAGGACGTGGTTCGGGTGTTCGTCCAGCGTGGCCTGAAGACCGCGATCGGTCGAGCCGGGGAGGCGAGGTAATGAAGGTGGCGATGAAGGTCAACGGGGTCGAGCGCACAGGTGACGTCGAGCCGCGCGTCCTGCTGGTCGACTTCCTACGGTCAAACCTGCGCCTGACCGGCACCCACACCGGCTGCGACACCTCGAGCTGTGGCGCATGCACGGTGCTGGTCGAGGGCGAACCCATCAAGTCGTGCACGGCGCTCGCCGTGCAGGCCGAGGGTCGGAGCATCACCACCGTCGAAGGGCTTGCTCAGGGCGCGACCCTCTCCGCGGTCCAGGCCGGGTTTCATGAGGAGCACGGTCTGCAGTGTGGTTACTGCACGCCGGGCATGATGCTCACGGGCACCGCGCTGCTCGACCGAAACCCGAATCCGACCGAAGACGAGATCCGCTGGGCGATCAGCGGCAACATCTGCCGTTGCACCGGCTACATGAACATCGTCAAGGCCATTCAATACGCGGCCAAGGTGCGAGTTGAGGCTGCGGCGGCCCCCCGCGAGACCGCCGGCGCGGCGACTGGTGGCGAATGATGGCGACCGAAGTCCACATGCACGGGCGTATCGGTGAGTCGATCAAGCGCAAGGAAGACGGGCGGTTCCTGAGAGGCAAGGGCAACTATCTGGACGACATCGAGCTGCCGGCGATGCTGCACATGGTCATCCTGCGCAGCCCGCACGCTCACGCCCGCATCAAAACCGTAGACACTGCGGCTGCGAGCGCGATGCCCGGAGTGGTCGCGGTGGTCACGGGCGAGCTCATGGCCCAGCACAAGCTGGCTTGGATGCCCACGCTCAGCTACGACACCCAGGCCGTGCTGGCGACCGACAAGGTCCGCTTCCAGGGCCAGGAGGTCGCGGCGGTCGTGGCCGAGACGAAGGCCCAGGCCGAGGACGCGCGCGACGCGATCGTCGTCGAGTACGACGTCCTGCCGGCGGTGATCAGCCCGCAGCAGGCTAAGGAGGCAGGCGCGGCGCTGATCCGCGACGACAAGGAAAACCAGAAGGACAACCACATCTATCACTGGGAAGCGGGCGACCAGGCGACCACGCAGGCCGCATTCGCGAAGGCCGACAAGGTCGTGAGGCTGCACACGTTCTATCCGCGCTGCCACCCGGCTCCGCTCGAGACGTGCGGCTGCATCGCCGACGTCAATGGAGCAACAGGCAAGGCGACGATCTACATGACGAGCCAGGCCCCGCACGCCATCCGCACCGTGTTCGCACTCGTCACCGGCCTGCCCGAGCAAAACATCCGGGTCATCTCGCCCGACATCGGGGGAGGCTTCGGCAACAAGGTGCCCGTCTACCCAGGCTATGTCGTCGCGACCGCGGCCAGCCTGCTCATCGGGCGCCCCGTGAAATGGGTCGAGGACCGCAACGAGAACCTGATCTCCACCGGTTTCGCGCGCGACTTCCACATGACGGGCGACCTTGCTCTGGACAAGAACGGCAAGATGCTGGCCCTGCGCGTGCACCTGGACAGCGACAACGGCGCCTTTTTCGCCGACGCGCAGCCGACCAAGTTCAAGGCCGGGCTCTTCCACATCGTCACCGGCTCCTATGACATCCCGACCGCGCACGTCACTGCCGACGGCTACTACACGAACAAGGCGCCGGGCCGCGTCGCCTACCGCTGCTCGTTCCGCGTAACCGAGGCAAGCTACCTCATTGAAAGACTCGTCACGAATGCGGCGATCGAGCTCGGCATGGACCAGGCCGAGTTCAGGATGAAGAACTTCATCCAGCCTGAGCAGTTTCCGTACCACTCCGCCACCGGCTGGGAGTACGACAGTGGCGACTACCCCAAGGCGATGAATGTCGCGCTCGAGCAGCTCGGCTACG
>WNGO01000211.1_pt1 | contig 36381 bp, 39 predicted proteins | sample 5400511 | NCBI WGS metagenome assembly WNGO01 (sample SAMN13153380, study PRJNA577476) | soil metagenome | isolation source: 20 cm soil or saprolite under Garry oak tree replicate 2 | place: USA:California | collected 2016-06-15 | reverse complement strand
ATCTGACCATTTTTGACGAAAAAAAGGAGACTGCTATGGAAGCAAGAAAGAGTATTTTTGAATCCATAAAGGAGGGAGTCGTTGGCACTATTAGTGGAACCGGGGATGTTGCCAAAGCCGTCGTTGATACCGTGGCCGGAACGCTTACCCATACGATCAAGGGGACGAGTATGATAGGCACGTCGTTGATTGAGGCTGTTTCAGACGTGGGTAGAGCCGCGGTCCGTGGAGCAACCGATGTCGGCGGCGATGTGGGGGCAGCCGCAAAGGGAGCGATAATCGGAGCCCTGCGCGGGACTAAAGAGACGGGTATGGAAGCCATGGATACCATCCAGGCGACGGCCAGCGGCGTAATTAAGGGAACGTCACATGTCGCTGGTGACATGGGCAGAGCCGCACAAGGGGCCATACAAGGAGCCATTGCCGGCGCCAAAGAAGTCGGACTGAACGTAACCGATGCAACAGCTGCGGCAACAAATGGCGTTCTCAAATCAGCCAGCGAAGTTATATCCGGCACCGGCAAAGCGGGTTCGGCATTTATTGAATCCTCTTCCGGTGTAGTTCGTTCTACCATTCACGCCGTCGTTCAGGTCGGCGGCGACGTGGGTTCCGGAGCCCAAGGGGTGGTGTTGGGAGTTTTACAAGGAACCAAGGCCAGCGGCAAAGAAGCCTTGGAGACAATAAGCGCCACGAGCAGTAACGTCGTCAAAGGAACTTCTGACGTTGCCGGCGATATTGCGAAAGCAGCAAAGGGTGCAGTACAAGGCGCGATTGTTGGAGCGAAGGAGATCAGTTTGGATACCACCGAGGCGGCCTCGGCTGCAGCGGCCGGCGCGCTTAAGGCAGCCGGAGAGATCAGCTCGCAGGCGGTACAACAGGTGCGTGACGCGGTAACCGGAACGATCTCGGGCATCAAAGTTATCTTAAAGGAACCTTTCAAGTCCGCTAAGTCCTGAAACTACGAAAGCCGGCAGCTTATTAATCGCCGTTGGAAGGTTGCTGCGGGATCGTTCGGCTCGACTGAGTAGCTGATCCGGGGTAAGGAAACTGTATGACTGTTCCGGGATTTTCTTGGACCAAGGACTTCAGCGTGATCCCTTCCAAGGCTTTTTGGACGGCTTGATCACGGCGCAGCAAAACGTCCCCGATCGGTCCCGCGTTTTTCACCTCTGGCATAGGTGGGCCGCCCACGATGTCGAGAATCTCCTTTACGAGAACGTTTTCGGGGGGTCGCGCCAACGCAACTCCTTCAGGCTCTGCGGATCTGAGCAAAATCCCCCTGCTAACAAACTCGTCGATAAGATTCCCTAAACTCGACACTCCGAAACGGGCGGCCAGCTCCGTTTGCTCCCAGGGAGGTTCATCCGAAAAATGGCGCCGCGCAATCTCGACCAGCGCCGAAAGAACCAACCATTCGTGAAATCGATAACCTCTCCCGCCAGTTAGCGCTTCATATACGAACGCGAAAGGATGTTGATGAAAATACGTGACCTCCGCACCGATTAAGAAGATCAACCATCCGGTATACAACCAGATTAGAGAAACAATCATAATCGCAAAGCTCGAATAGACTGCGGCGTAGCGAGCGGAGTTGGCCACGAATGCGGCAAATATCATCCCAACGATCTGCCAGAGTATGCCTGCGGTGGCGCCGCCGACTAACGCAGAACTGAGTCGTACCTTCGTGTAAGGAATGAACTTGTAAAGAAATGTGAAAGTGGCACAAAGCAGGACGAACGGCATGACGCTGGTGGTCAACGTAAAGAGATAACTGAAAAATCCTATCTCAAAAAGCCGCTCCACCAACCAGTAGCTTTGAGCCGAGGCGGTGAGCGCCAAGGCGGTAAAAACCATAACGGGGCCGACCAAGATCACGCTCAAATAGGCTGTGACTCTTTGGCTCCAACTACGGGAATGGGGCAAGCGCCAGATTTGATTCAAGGCGTCTTCAATCTTGGCGACAAGCGTGACGACCGTATAAAACAACATGGCCACCCCGGCCGCACCGAGTATGCCGACCCGAATGTTGTCGACAAATTTTATGATGCTGCTCGTCACCTCAGATGCTGCGTTTCCGAGTGGCTGAAGCAACTGCGCCAGAAAAGGCTCGAGACCATTTTGCACGCCAAACGCTTTCAGCACGGAAAACATCACGGCAAGAAAAGGCACTAGTGAAAGCAACGTTGAGTACGTCAAACCCATCGCCTGGAGATTCAGCACGTCACCGCGGTATCTCGCATTGGCGACAACTGTCGCTTGATAAATTGCATTTTTGATCTTGATGAGAAGCGCGTTCATCGAAGTCTCGTAAACCGCAAGAAAAATAACCGCAAGAAAAATGCCAGAAATTATCATTGAACTCACCCTTATTACTCCTGAATAAAAAGGAAGCAGAGTGCCGGCGTATTGTTGCATAACTGAGACAAATGCCGCGCCCTCATAGCACAAACTGAGTTTCGCTACGCTAAAATTTGAGAAACTATTGGCCTCGCACAATTCCAAGGCGCTGCTTAGAATTCATCAAACTTTGTCGCGTACTGGAGGATGCCTCAAGGTGTAAGGTGATCGCTCAATCAATCGAATCAGACTTATACTCAAAATAAAAAAATAAAATTAATAAATTGGCATGTTACTTGCGCCATATTGTGATGAAAGCTAATCAATCGACGGCATAGGTTTTCTTAGACAACGAGCGTAGGAAAACCTCTTCTAATATAGAGAAGAGTTGTATGCGAAAATCGATCATAGCTGGCGTCGTCGCTTTGCTCATTCTTATTGTCGTTGCCGGCGTCACGCTCGTTAGTCTCAACGGTTTAATTGCTCGCAACAAGGAATACATCCTTAACCAAGTCAAGGAAGCTGTGGGGAGAGACGTAACAGTTGCAGACATCGGCGTGAGCTTGTGGGGTGGTATCGGGGCGCGTCTCGAGCAGTTTTCCATGGCCGATGATCCGGCTTTTGGAAAAGAGCCTTTCGTTCGCGCTGGTGACCTTCAGGTCAACATGAAGTTGCTTCCTCTCTTTAGAAAGGAATTTCAGGTCAGTAAGGTAATCCTGCACCGGCCAATAATTAACGTGATCAAGGACGAGAAAGGGCAGTTCAACTTCTCTACCATAGGCCGGCAGAAAGAAAAGAAAGAAGCCGAAAAGAAGGAGCCAGGGGAGAAGGGTAAACCGCCGCCAGCTTTGCTCGTGTCCCTGCTAGATGTGGACAGCGGGCAGATTCAATACGTGGATAAGAGTCAGGGCATCGATTTTCGCGCTACTCAGATTGACCTTAAACTCAATGATATTAGCTTTGACCGTCCCGTCGACGTCGATCTGTCGACAGCCGTCTTCGGTGCAGAAAAACAAAATCTCAGAGTGAAAGGACGCGTGGGACCGTTGGGAGCAAAGGCTGACTCGAATAACTTGCCGCTCGAAGGCGACCTTGATCTCGATTCAGTACCACTCGCTAACTTGGAGAAGACCGTTCCAGGACTAAAGCAGCGCTATCCTCAAGGACTTCAGCTCGCCGGTTCTATCGGCGGGAAAACCCATTTCTCGGGTAGCCTGGGCAAAGATGTTTTGCCGCAGATCAGCGGCGCGATCAATCTGGCTGGTATCAGCGCGCGCATTCCGCAACTACCCCAACCGATTTCAGATGTAAACGCCAAGATCAATTTCACAGGAAAGACCGCCGAGCTACCGGAGACTGCTTTCCACATTGGAAAATCGGAAATCCGTTTGGCAGTCAAGGTGGCAAGCTTCACGCCGCTCAATCTCACCTACCGAGTCTCCTCTCCCGAACTCGGTCTGGCCGATTTGCGGGCCACACCTGCCGGCCAGAAGAAATCCGAAATGCTCAAAAACTTAACCAGCGAAGGAAACGTCTTGGTTAAAGATGGAGCCTTGACCTATCGGGGCAATATTAACTCTCCCGCAGGAACGATCGCGGATGGAGATTATACGGACCTTCAAACCACTGCGTCTTTCGTCAATCGCATCGCAAATATCGAAAATATGAGCGTTAAAGCATTCAGTGGCTCGCTTGCTGCAAAAGGGAGCTACGACATGCGAGAGAACATTCCACGCTTCGCCGCCACCACCGCCGTCAAGGCCATGGACCTGACACAGCTCTTTCGCGCGATGCTCCCGACAGCGCCGCAGAATATTCGCGGACTCATCAACATGGATCTCGACATCACTGGCGCGGGAAAAGATTGGAACGCCATTCAGAATGCTCTCAAGGGAAAAGGCAAAGCGGAAGTCGTTAACGGAGCGCTCGTCGACATCAATTTGGCCGAGAGTGTTTTGTCCGGCGCGACCGGAATTCCTGGAGCGGCCAACCTTGTCCCCACCGATGTTAAAAACAAATACCCGGCCATTTTCGCTTCGAAGGATACGGAATTTAAGCAACTGAAAGGCTCGGCAATCATCGGTGACGGCAAAGCTCGCACTGACGATCTCGTGGTTTCCGCTGCCGAATTCGAAACTCAGGGAAAGGGCTGGTTTGCATTTGACCACACGGTTGATTTTCGCGCCCTGCTCTTGTTGTCGGAGAAACTTACCCAGGACATCACAAGTCGCGCAAACCAGGCAAAGGGTCTCGCCGATAACCAAGGACGACTTGAAGTCCCATTCAATCTATCCGGAAAGCTTCCCGGCGCGAAGCCAAAGCCCGACATCGGCTATATTGCCCAAAAGATGGGAAAGGGAGCCGTCGAGCATGGTCTGGAAGGATTGTTGCAGAAGAAATCGCCCAAGGGCGGCTCCGAAACATCTCCCACCCAGGAACAACAACCATCCGAGGCGCAAGAAAAAAAGAAACAAAGTCCCAAAGACGAAATCCTCCGGGGATTGCAAAAATCGTTCGGAAAGTAGCGTGGTCTCGCATACTACTGATTCTACTAAAATGTGTGCTCAGGATTTCACTAAACTTCGTCGCAGGCTGACTCAAGTGCTCATGCACAAAAATTCGATCAAAGCAGAGAGATAGGAATCTGCGCTACTGATTTCAGTTTCGCTAACCTGAAAGATCCCGTTGTTGGCGCAGCTATGGAGCCTTCAAACTCAGAATCTCGCCATTTGGCATCGGTCCGACGAGTTCTTACAGAGATTCATCACGACCTGCTCCGCGATCGTCGACAACGTTGTCTTGCCCGGTTCCTATACGTTATTTTACGACGCGAACGGGCACGCTGCCGCTAGCCCTGCAATCACTCGCTCCGCCCCGTTCAGAACATGTACAGAATATTTCAATGTCGATTGTTTGGCTCGTAGGTTGATCATACGTGTAAGTGGCAATCCCCAAGATGTCAGGAATAGTCTGTACTGCGTCGGTTTTCCATTTTATGGTACCGCGTTGGCCTGTAGCCGTCTGATCATTACACATCGGTGTACCATCGAATCGGATTTCTACGGGTTTTCCCACAGTACCGGTTACAAAATCAGGTGTAATTTGAACGTCACTTGGACCACAATCATGATCCGTCTTTACACCCTGGCACTGAGTTCCCCGGCATCCTCTTAGGCCTTGGCGTGTCGGCCCTTGCCACCCAGCCTGGGTGAATGTTTGTGCCAGTACGAGTTCACCATCAAGAATGGATAAGAATAGAAACACCGACAAGAGTAGACGGCAGGTTTTCATATGAGTCCTGTTTGATGTCAATTAGTTTGAATAGTTTGAAGCGCTGTCGGTGCAAAGCCGTACTCCGCTACGCAAATGTTGTCAAGAAGTCTCGCTCAGGAGATCGGAGAGAAGGATTTAGACAACTCGAGGTGCTCTGGATTTATTGAAAACCTTTCACCTTTAGGAAATCAGGGCATCCCTGAGATCTGAAAGAAGTCAATCAATCAACGGAGGGACCAACTGATCGCGACGTTCAACTCAGGGACGGCGAACGGGTACTTTGCGGAATACAACGGGAGTTTCGTGCCCGGGATGACGGCATCCGAAGTTCATTTCACGGCAGAGGTGAAGCGCTCTGCCGTGAAATGAGTTTTCAGAAAACTCAACGCCCCTAATCTCGTAGAGAAAGTCGCTGAAAGAAAAAGTACGAAAACGCAAATGAGGGTTGCCGCCTAATTCATTTTACCCACCATTTGACAACGGCTCGGGTTTGGAAATTCTTGTAAAGGTTTCGAGCGACCGGGGACGAAGCGAAACTCGCTGGCGCGTTTATCGATTTCGCAGAGCTGAGAAATTGTCCGCTTTCAATTCCTGCGGGCGACAAGAATTCTCCTGGGAAGGGCTGGCATAAGTTCATCGATTCGAAGTGGATGGGGACGGGTGAGGCACTGCTGGATTTCTGGAAGCGCGGACTTAAGATGACACCGAAGCCGGCGATCTCGTTTGATTGGTACAGGAGCTTTATCGAATATCTGGTGAACTCCGAAGCGCATACGTGGTTCTCTAAGATTATTATTTTCGCCGAGCTGGCCGTCGCTGCCGGTTTGATTCTTGGAGCGTTCGTCGGTGTCGCCGCGTTCTTCGGTGGCATGATGAACTGGAGCTTCATCATGGCTGGATCGGCGTCGACTAACGGCATGCTCTTCGCCATCGCCACTTGGCTGGTGCTCGGCTGGCGCAACGCCGGATGGATCGGGCTCGATCGCTGGTTGCTGCCCGCCGTCGGTACTCCCTGGAAACCCGGACGTCTATTCCACGCCCACCGAACCGTTAACGCGTCTTAACACGACGATGAATCCATAGCGGGCGGGAAGAAATCCCGGCCCGCGCGACCCTTTGATAATCCCGAGATATTTTATCTGCAGCCCGCTCTCATGCGCGTCGGTTGCGTGCGGTGCGCGCGAAAGCTTTCCCGGCGTGCTTGCGGATTGTTTGCAAAACTGGCGGCACCTGCGAGAATTGACTGGATTGCGTTGAAACGAATGAAGCAGGAGACATTATGGCGGCTAATATTTTTCTCGTGCCTTTGGATTTTTCGCGCGGCTCGGAAAAAGCGCTCGATCATGCGCTGAAATTGGCGCGCGAACAGCGCGCCAAAGTCATCGCCCTGCACGTCGTGCCGGCGGAGCTCATCTATCCACAGACCAGCGGCAGTTTTGATCTCTACGGACTGATGGAGCGTGACGCGCGGGAAAATTTTCAAAAGCTGGCAAAGCGTAAGCGGCTGCAACCGAAGAATTGCGAGCTGGCGCTGGCGCGCGGCACCGATTTCGCAGACATCATCGCACGCCAGGCAAAAAAACTCCGTGCCTCAATGATCGTCATGGGGAGTCACGGTCGAACCGGATTGCGCCGCTTGCTGCTCGGCAGTGTCGCGGAGCGAACGCTGCGCTATGCGGATTGTCCGGTACTGATTGTGAAATGATCGTTCGATGGATTTAGAGCATTCGGTCGACCAGCCAGCCCCTACACTCGGATGCAACCCGAATGCCGCGCATCGACGATCTGACAGCCGCGGCCCAGCGGCAGCGCGATCACGGGATTTAAATCTAGCTCCGCAATCTCCGGCACTTCTTCGACGAGTCTGGCCACGCGCAACAGCAAGTTCTCGACGGCGGGAAGATCAGCGGGCGGGTGGCCGCGGTAGCCTTCCAGCAGGCGAAAGCCTTTGATGGCGCGCACCATTTCCGCGGCATCGCGATCGGTGATCGGCGTGACCCGGAAGCAAACGTCTTCAAGGATTTCGACGTGAATGCCGCCGAGACCGAATCCGGTCAGCGGGCCAAAGAGTGAGTCCAGTGTCATGCCGACCATGAGTTCGACACCTTCCGAGATCATCGGCTGGATTAGCATGCCGTCCATTTCCGCGAGCTTGCCGTCTTGCGCGACCCGCTGTTGAATTTCGACGAACGCTTGCCGTACCGCGGCTTCGTCGGCGAGGTTTAATCGCACGCCGCCGAACTCGGTTTTGTGCACGATCGTGGCGAAGCGAGCTTGAGCGCCACGGGAAAGCCGACGTGCGCTGCCAGCTTTGCCGCTTCGTCTGCGGTTGCACAAATACTGCCGGGCGGCACGGGAAGTGCGAAAGCGCTAAGCACTTTGCGCGTCTCTTCTCCTGAGAGCCAGACGGCGCCATGTTCGCGACGCGCGTTTTTTCAGATCACGCGGGCTTCTTGCGTTCGGATGTCGTCGAAGTCGAGAATGATACCCTCGGGCTGATCGCGCCATTCGGCGTAGCGCGCCAACTTGCCCAAAACTCGCGCGGCGTCTTCTGGAAAGACGTAGTTGGGGAGCATCTCGCCGCTAGTTGCCGCGGTCTTCGACGCTTTCGCTCCATCCATGATGCAAGTGAGCACGGGTTTCTCGCCGCTTTTTGCCCGAGCGCGCGGACGGCGGAGTGAACGCGGCGGCGGATCGCCGCGATATCGGCGAGCCCGACGTCAATGGTGAGAACCATCAGTGCGTCGACTTTCGCGCAAGCGAGCAGAATGTCGACGGCGAAAATCCTCGGTACCGGCGGACGCGATCATGTCCACTGGATTGCCGACGCTCGCTGCCGCAGGCAAAAACTCTCAGACGCTGCTTGGTTTCGTCGCCAAGCTCCCGGACGGCGAGTCCCTTCGCTTCACAGGCGTCGGCACAGAGAATGCCGGGACCACCGGCATTGGTCAGAACCGCTACGCGCCGGCCTTTCGGCAACGGCTGGCAGCTTAGTGCGGCGGCGAGATCGAACATCTCGCCCAGGGTATCAGCGCGGATGACTCCGGTTTGCTGAAACAGCGCCTCGGTGGCGACATCATCGGCAGCTAATGCCGCGGTATGGGAACCGGCGGCGCGGCGTCCGGCGCCGGTCGGAAGCGTGAGCTACTTTCAAAACCGGACGCGCGAAACAGATCGAGCATCGGTTTATTCTCTGCCATGGTCACCGCCCAAAAACGCTGAAAGTCGTGCCGCACCGCGAGCAGCGCCAATCTTTCAAGCAACAGTGTGCCGACGCCTTTGCCCTGAAAAGCGTCGTCCACCGCCAAGGCGACTTTCGCCGTGGCGGCGTCGCGAGCCATGTAAGTTCCCGCAACGGCAATGCGCATGGCGCCGCCCGATAGGCGGGGTACGATCAAGGTCAGCCGGGCGCGCGGATTTGACGGGTCGCAAAATGATTTAATCAATTCATCGTTCGGCAGAGCCGATCCGAAAAAGCGGCGGCGCTTGGATTCGGCCGAGAGCGACGAGAAAAATTTCTTCATGGCATCCTTGTCGCTCGGTTGGGCAACGCGGATAGCGGCAGTTGTGCCGTCGCGGAGGATCAGGCGCCCGCATTGTAGCGTGTCTTGCGAAGGCAGAGGAATATAGCGGGGACGAATCGAAGTCACGTTTTTTAGTAGGCTCTCCGCTGCGGATTTTCAAGTTGTAAACAGCGACAGGTACCGCATAATTCTCCCTCTAAGCATTTTGGCTGGTGTAGTGATTCGCTTGCTTGATGTATGGTCTTGCCTGACTCAATGCGCTGACGGTAAAGCGTTCAAACGCCCGCATCGTCACTCGTACCTGCGGGCCGGACAGTTTTGCCTAACCGGCGGCTGACGGCATTTTGCCAACGAGCCATTTAAGGACGCAAATCCGTTACCTTTTTTTGTAATTTTCGATGACATCTCGTGACCCTGTCGGGTGGGATTGAACGCCGTCGCCCCAGCATCCTCCAACAAATTCCAATGATATGAAGATCGATGTGCTTGGCACGACCCCTGCTTTACGAAAAGGCTCATGGCTTATAAGATTTTAGTGATTGAAGATAACACCGATTGTCGTGAGCTGTTCGCCATGATTATCCGCCATTTGGGCTTTCAGGTGGTCGAGGCGGACGACGGCGAAATCGGCGTGCAGAAGGCATTGGCGGAAAAACCTGATCTCATTTTCATGGATCTCGGCATGCCGAGCATGGGCGGGATCGAAGCGACCGCCTGTCTGCGCGAAAGCGCGGTCACAAAGAGCATCCCAATTATTATTTGCACCGCTTGGATGGCTGAAAACTGCCGCGAGGCCGCGCTGAAATGCGGCGCCCACGAAGTGATCATCAAACCGGTTTCGCTCAATGCACTTCAGACGGTGTTGTTGCGCTATTTGCCCGCTCCCAAAGAGGCAGATCAGCTGCACTGATCTCCATCCGCGCATCCCCACGGCACGAAAATTATTCCTGGCCCGGAAACGACCTGCCACGTTGACTACGTGCTTTGGCGGCGTTTCCCAGATCAATATCAATCAAAACCAGCATGCATCGGCGGCAGATGGTAACGCCACCGTCTCAGGTTTTGTGCAAGCGCGGCAACCGTTTATCCTCCCCACCAATCAAGCTCTGACAATGAATGTGTCTGCTTGACATTGCTTCTTTGGATCGGCTAGTGCTACAAATTTAGAGCAGCTTGAAATCCCCGAGGCTTGCGGCGGAGCGCCGGAAATCTTTGCGCGGGACAGGAAGCAATCAATATTGAAGGTGACTGAAGTCGAGGAGGGATTTTCATGAAGCCAGAAGAATGGCGGCAAAAACTGGGTGACCGTGTGCGCGATTTATTTCTGTCGCCGGAGATGCAACATTTTTACTCAATTCCCATGACCACAAAGCGGGCTAGAATTTACTTGCTGCAATTGAGCCTTTACGTGCGCCAGCGCCGAAACTTTTGGCCGCAGGTGGCGGCGAATTGTCCGGAATTCGATGTCAAACAGCGTATCATGGAGCATGAACACGAAGAACTGGTGGAGGACGAGCATTCCAAAGCCGGGCATCTGGATCTCATTTTTCGTCAGGGAAAAGAACTAGGCTTGAGCATGGACGAGGTGCTTAAGGCAGAGCCATTACCGACAACCAAGGCGGCGATCTATGGCTGGTTTTGGATCGCGCGCAATCGGCCATGGCAGGAGGCGATCGCGGCTTCCACGATAGCCGAGTGGACCAACGATGATCGGTTGCTGGGCGACATTGGTGGCGGTAACTGCACCCGCTTGTACAAAATCTGGAAGCGCGATCTCGACTTTGCCGACGCGCAGATGCCGAACTTCACGGCGCACAGCAAAGCCGATGTGAAACACTCCGACATGTTCATCGACGTGCTGGAAAGATACGTTGCGCCGGGGCGTGAGCAAGACGTGCTCGACACCGCCAAGGAATCGATGGACCTGCATCGCGCCTACTTCGGCGGCATGGCTCATGCCATGTCCCAAGCGGCCTAGCGGAGGAAATTGGCTATGAAGCTTGAGGAGCTTGACCGCCAGTTGGAGAAAAACCAACTGTCCGGGTTCTGGCGCACGCGTGTGCCTGCGCATACTTCCGAGGCTCCGTATCTGTGGAAGTGGGAGGCGCTGCTCGACGGCCTGCTCAAAGCGAGCGAGACGATCGGCATCGAACAAGCCGAACGGCGCGCCATACGGGTGGTGAATCCGCATTTACCAACCAAATCGACGTCCCATACCTTGCAGGTGACTTTCTCGATTGTGAATCCCGGTGAGGTGGCGCGGGCGCACCGGCACAACATGGCGGCAATCCGCTTTGTCGTGCAAGGAAGAGGCGCTTACACCGTCGTCGATGGGGAAAAGTTTTACATGGAGGAGGGTGATCTAATCCTCACACCCAACTGGACGTGGCACGATCACCATAACGAATCTCACGATCCCATTATCTGGCTCGACGGCTTGGACGGACCGTTGATTCAATCGTTCAACATACTTTTTTTCGAAGAAGCTAAAGTGCCGGAGCAGCCGATCACCCATCAAACAGGCGAGTCGCTGAGTCGCATGAGCTTTACGCGCACGCCAAACAAGAGCGAAAGCCACGTACGCGGCGTACCGTTTCGTTATACATGGAAGGACACGCATGCCGCGCTGCGTGCGATGGGCGAGCACGACCGCGATCCGCACGACGGCCGATCGCTCCGTTACATCAATCCGCTCAGCGGCGGGTACACGTATCCGACAATGTCCTGCGAGGTTCAGCTTTTCAAAGGAAAGGAATCGACGGAGTCCCACCGCCATACCTGCACGTCTATCTACCACGTTGTTCGAGGGCAAGGTCGCACTCGGGTCGGCGAAGGATATCTCGATTGGCAGAAAGGCGACACCTTCGTCGTGCCGCTCTGGCAGTGGCACGCCCACGAAAACGTCTCCAATGATGAAGCGGTGCTTTTTTCGCTCAACGACCGCCCGGTGATGGATGCCTTGCAGCTCTACCGGGAAGAGTCGGCAAACTGATCATCCTTCATTTTCCTGTCGCAGCAATCCGCGTGCGAAACTAATCATGGCTTCGCCCATCAAAGTCAAACTTGCCAGCCGCGCTTACGACGGCATGCTGCCGATCCTGCGCGGCCAAATGGGTATTCCTGGCTTCGAGTTCGATATCACCGAAACCGAAGACGTGCCTGGTATGTTCGCCGGCATGTTCAATGGGCAATATGATGTCTCTGAGATGTCTCTCGGTGAGCTGATCTACTATACGTCGAGAGCCAAGGCTGATTTTGTCGCGATTCCGGTTTTCCCTTCGCGCATGTTTCGCCACGGCTTCATCTTTTGCCGTAAAACTTCTGGCATCAATCAGCCGTCGGAGTTGAGCGGAAAGAAAATCGGTTTTCTCCGCTGGGTGCAAACGGCGGCGATCTGGATGCGTGGTATGCTGATCGACCAATACGGTGTGTCGGCGAAGGATTCCGAGTGGTATGTTGCTTCGATGCACCATTGGGATGGTCATGATCCCGGTGCCACGGTCGAGTCGCGCGACGGCTCGGTCATCCGAATGCTGCAAAACAGTGGCAAAAATACTTCCGAGCGGGCTTGCCGGGCGCTCTTCGATGGTCAAGTCGATGCGTTGGGTATTACCGAGTCGCAGTTACCGATGCTGCTTGCCAATGATTCGGTCAAGCGGCTGTTTGAAAATCCCCGCGATATCGAGGCGAACTATTTCCGCAAAACAAGAATCCTGCCGATCATGCACGTGCTGGCGTTGCAAAAAAGTCTCGCCGACCGCTATCCCGAGCTGCCGGCAAAGTTATTTCGTCTTTACAGCGACGCAAAGCGCTGGGCGCAGCGCTGGCGGCGGGCGATTCCCAGCCTGGTCGAGGCTTGGCCGAATCATTACCTTGCCGAAGAGCAGAGAATTTTTCAGACCGATCCCTGGGCGTACGGACTGGAAGCGAATCGGCACGTGCTCGATATGTTTCTCGCTTACTCCCATGCTCAGGGGATAACGGCAAGAAATATGGCGCCGGAAGAAATTTTTCACCCGAGCACCCTGAAACTGTTTGAGTAAGATTCACACCGACTAGGAGGAAGTTCCCATGGCGACGGCGAGCGCAGCGGCGGCAATCAAGTCGACTTCGATAGATTCTTGCGATTTGCGCGACTGGCTAAAGGACGTCAAACGGCTCGAGCAGCTCGAGCAAATCTCCGGCGCCAATTGGGATCTGGAGATCGGCGCGCTGACGGAAATTATTCTCCAAAGGATTTCGACGCCGCCGGCAGTAATCTTTGACAACGTGCCCGGTTTTGATCCCAATCGCCGCGTGCTGGCAAACATGCTCGAGACCTTGGAGCGCACCGCGCTGACGTTGAACCTGCCGCTCGATCTAAAAACGATTCCTTTGATCGATGCCCTACGCGCGAAGTTGCGGACCATGCAGCCGATCAAAGCAAACGTCGTGTCCAACGGTCCAGTATTCGAAAACATTGAACGCGGCGAGCAAATCGATCTCACGAAGTTTCCCGTGCCGCGCTGGCATGCGGGGGACGGCGGGCGCTATCTCGGAACCGCTCATTTGGTGGTTACCCGCGATCCCGAAAGTGGCGTGGAAAACATCGGCTGTTACCGCGTCATGCTCCAAGACAAGGATAAGGTCGGGCTCTACATCTCACCGGGAAAGCACGGCAAGATTCACTATGAAAAAGCGATGAAAGCCGGCAAGCCGTTTCCGGTGGCGATGGCGTTCGGCCAACATCCGCTCCTTTATATCGCCGCCTCCCAGGCGGTGCCGTATGCCGTCAACGAGTATGACTGGGCGGGCGGACTGATTGGGCGCCCCATCGATGTGATCGAGGGACCGCTGACGGGGCTGCATTTTCCCGCCAGCGCTGAGATCGTCATCGAAGGCGAAATCATCCCCGGCGAATCGATGCAGGAGGGTCCGTTTGGTGAATGGCCGGGTTACTATGCCAGCGCGCGGCGCGCTGAACCTTTTGTTCGAGTCAAAGCGCTTTATTATCGCAATGATCCGATTATCTGCAGCGCCGCTCCTTTCAAGCCGACGATCCACGGTATGTATCGCTCTTGCTTACGTGCCGCCACCGTATGGAATGGCATGGAACAAGCTGGTGTGCCGGATGTTAAAGGTGTCTATCTGCCGCCCCCGGCGCAGCGCTTTATGATTGTGGTCGCTATCAAGCAACGATACCCAGGCCACGCAAAACAGGCTGCCTTGATTGCGTGTCAATGCCATGCGGGCGCATATTTGGGACGATACGTCGTTGTCGTCGACGATGATATCGATATCACGGACGTCAACGAAGTGCTGTGGGCGATCGCGACTCGTTCCGACCCGGCGACTTCGGTCGATATTCTTCGGCGTACCTGGAGCGGACCGCTCGACCCAATCATTCCGCCGGGACAAAAGGGCCACAACTCGCGCATGATCATCGAAGCGGTGCGACCGTGGGAATGGCGCGACAAGTTTCCTGCGACCAGCGCCATCAGCGATGCAACGCGGGACGAATTTTCCAAGAAATGGCAAAGGCAACTCGCTCAAATCCAGGCCCGCCATAGCCAAGGTCGCATCGCCACGGACTAACTGCCACTCCTTCGTCAGAGTTTGTCAAAGTTGTCCGTCTGCAGGCCATGATCGGTCGCTCCGCATAATTTCTCTCAGTCTCTGTGTTCGCGGGCCAATTGACTTTTCGCGGAGAAAAGCACCAAGTACGTTGCCGAAAACCGCACTAGTTGGCCAATTTTGTCCGCAGTGGGTGAATTACCGCGCTTTTGCGCCGTTAGTTACATTCTTTCGCGCCACGGGGGAAATCTTTGGAAAAATAAGCTGTTAACCAGCATATGAAAGGTTTTCACCCGGCTTGGCATAAGACGTGCTCAAGCAACAGAACCGAAGAACAATCATCTGCTGGTTGGATCAAAAGGAGAAAAAGCGAATGGAAGAAATTATGACCCCGTCGGAAGTGGCGGCACTGCTTAAGATACACCTCAAGACCGTGTACAAGCTTGCGGAGAGAGGCGTAATTCCAGGCAACCGCATTGGTCGTAGCTGGCGCTTCAGCCGGAGCGACGTTTTAGAATTGGTTTCCACCAAGTCAATGAACTTGGCCGATGGCGACGAAGGAAGCCTGCGTGCGGCCGCGGGCGGCGCAAAATAATTCTATAGTAAAATCATCGCGGCGAATTGAGTGGAAGATCTAGATCCCATCAAGCTATTGCAGTCTCTCCTTGATGACCGGGGCAAGGTGCTGGAGAAAATCTCTGGCATCCACTCGGCTCTAAATTCGATTAGGAACTCACCGCCGCTCGTCACCGCTGTGGCCCATCCAATGGGTGGCGCCGTCACCGAACCTCAGCTTAACCCGGTCAGCGAAGACCGCGCCTACGACCGGCTGGCGCAGACATTGCGCGACGTGCGGTCGCAGATCGAAGAACGGGTAAGGCCGTTGGCCCAACAAAGCGTTCAGCTCGAAATCGAGCGTTTGCGTGCACAGGCGGTGCGGGATCAAGCTGCCTTGAAAGATTGTATGGAGCGAATCGATCAGTCTGTTTTAGCCTGTGTCGAACGCCTTCGTGAGTACCAGTGCAGATACATGGATTTGACGGCACTCAACGAACGCGTCACTGCGCTTGGCGCCATGCCCGACGTGTTACCGGATGACCTAGTAACCCAAGACGTCAGTGAGACGATAACTCTTCGCCTTGAACGCCTGCATCTGGCAGGTAAAGTCTAAAAAAAATCCCAAAAAAATGAGCGTAACCCAATCTTCGTGGTGTTACGTTCAAAAATCCGTTAAGGCCAGTTTTTGCGCCTTGCGACATCTCGTATGAGATAACGCGCCGCAAAATCATTTTGTTCGAACATCTTCCCTGCAGATCGGCACTTCTGATCGACCTAAGTTATATCAAGTCGCTTTCCAGCCGCCGCCGAGAGCCTTGATGAGCAGCACGGAGGCGGTTAAGCGCCGGCCGAGAATATCTACCGCGGTTCTTTCATTGGTCAGCGCGGTGGTCTGAGCGACGACCACATTCAAGTAGCTGACAATTCCCGCCTGGTACTGGTTCGTTATCACCGTCAAGGATTGTTCCGCGGCTTTCACGGCCTCGTCTTCGGTTTGCGCCTCGCTCGTGAGAATTCGCTGCGCGGCTAGGTTGTCCTCGACTTCCTGGTATCCGGTGAGCACCGCTTGCCGATACGCGGCGACACTTGCATCGTAGGCGGCGCGTGCTTGCTTGACTTGCGATTCTCTCAGCCCGCCGTCAAATAACGTCTGCGTTACACTCAGGCCGGAGGACCAAAAGCGCCCAAGCACGGAAAACCATTTTGCCAGGCTCGAGCTCTCAAAGCCGCCTTGGGTGTCCAGCGCAACGTTTGGATAGTACGCTGATTCTGCGACGCCAATCTGCGCGTTGGCCGCGGCCGCCAGGCGCTCCGCGGATCCTACATCGGGGCGCCGGTTTAAAAGTTCCTCCGGCACACCGGCGGGAATCGCCGGCGGCGCGCCGGTGAACTGCGCCGCCGGAATGGAAAAATTCGCCGGTGCCTTCCCGACCAAGAGCGCGATGGCGTGCTCCAATTGGGCGCGCTGCACACCGACGTCGATGGCCTGTGCCTGCGTAGTCTTGAGCTGAGTCTCAGCTTGCAGCACGTCGCCGCGCGAAGCCACGCCGCTCCTGTAACGGTTGTTGGTGAGATCGAGGGATTTCTGAAAGGCGACCGAGGTGGCGTCCAACAGCTGCTTTTGCGTGTCCAGCGATCGCAATTGAAAATAATCCTGCGCCAAATCGGTGCGCGCACTGAGATTGGCCGCCGCCAGATCCGCCGCGCTGGCTTGCGCGCTGGCCGTGCTTGATTCCACCGACCGGCGAATCCTGCCCCAAACATCCAATTCCCAGGAAACATCGGCGAGCAGCGAATGCTCGGTAAATGCGTTCCTGTTTTCCGTAGTTCCCGGCGTCGCCGTCGCCGAACGTTGCGTGCCGGTCACGCCGACGCCGACGGTGACCGTGGGGAAGTAAGCGGCGCGCGCAGCTTGCACCAAGGCGCGCGCCTGGCGAAAGCGCGCCTCCGCCTGGGCGATATTCTGATTGGTGATGTCGACTTGCTCTTCCAGCGCATTGAGCTCGGTATCGCCGAAGATCTCCCACCACTTCGCCTTTACCACGTCGTCGATCGACAGAGACGGGTTGCCCCCGACCGCTTCTTTGTAACCGGCCGGCGTTGTCATCGCCGGCCGCGAATAATTCGGTCCCACAGTGCAAGCAGAAATAAATGCGAGCAGCGCGAAAACCGCAAAGAAGGATGATTTTCGGTCGTTGCCACCGGCAATAAACTTTCGCGTTCGCAAACGCATGAATTTATCCTAGATGGGACGCTGCGCGAGTCCGCGGTGTCTGAGCTCGCGGCGACGAGCGAAATAGAGACGACATCGTTCCATGTACAGATAGATCACCGGTGTTGTGTAAAGCGTCAGCATTTGGCTGAAAATCAGCCCGCCGACGATCGCAATGCCCAGTGGTCGGCGCAGTTCCGAACCAACTCCCGTGCCGAGCGCCAGCGGCAGCGCCCCCAGGATTGCGGCCATCGTCGTCATCATAATCGGCCGAAAGCGCAACAGACAGGCTTGAAAAATAGCCGCCCGCGAGTTTTTTCCTTCATTGCGCTCGGCCTCCAGGGCAAAGTCGATCATCATGATGGCGTTTTTTTTCACGATGCCGATCAGCAAGATGATGCCGATGAGCGCGATCACGCTCAGATCGGTCCCGCAGATGAGCAGCGCCAACAATGCGCCCACTCCCGCCGACGGCAGCGTGGACAGAATCGTGACGGGATGGATCGTGCTTTCGTAGAGCACACCCAGAACGATATACACGGTCGCGAGCGCCGCGGCGATCAGCAATGGTTCGCTGGCCAGCGACGATTGGAAGGCCTGAGCCGTTCCTTGAAAGCTTCCATGAATCGTCCCCGGCAAACCGATCTGGTTTCCGGCTTCTTCCACCGCCGCGACTGCGTCGCCGAGCGCTAAGCCGGGCCTCAAATTAAACGACAGCGTGACCGAGGGGAATTGGCCCTGGTGCGTTACGACCAGCGGTGCGGTGGCGGGCTCATAGTGGGTGAAAGTACTTAACGGCACTTGAGCGCCGCTCGGTGTTTCTACGTAAATATTTTTGAGGCCGTCGGGATTTTGCCAATACTGCGGGTTTACCTCCAGCACGACATGATACTGGTTCAGCTGCGTGAACATGGTTGATACTTGGCGCTGGCCGAAGGCGTCGTAAAGCGTGTTGTCGATCATTTGTGTCGTGATCCCAAGCCGCGACGCGGTAGACCTATCGATCACGAGTCCGGCCTCGAGTCCCTTGTTTTGCTGGTCGCTGTTGACGTCGAGCAAACCGGGAAGGGTTCTCAGCTTTTGCAGCATGCGCGGCGCCCAAACCAGCAGGTCTTTGACGTTATCGCTTTGCAGCGTGTACTGGTACTGTGCGTTGCTGGCGCGACCGCCCACGCGCAAGTCCTGCACGGGCTGAAGATACAGCGTCACCGCAGGAATCCGAGCCAGCTTGGCGCGCAACCGTCCGATCACCTGATCGGCGCTGATTTTCCTTTCCGCTAATGGCTTGAGGGTGAGAAACATGTTGCCCGTGTTCAACGCTCTGCCGAATCCGCCGCCGTTGAAGCCCATCACCGCATCTACAGCGGGATCTTCGAGCACGGTGCTTGCCAGTTGCGTGATTCGCCCTCGCATGGCCTGAAAAGAAATGTCCTGATCGCCCTGAATCGATCCGTTGATCCGGCCGGTGTCTTGCTGTGGAAAAAAACCCTTCGGGATTTTCACGTAGAGAAACGCGCTAGCCCCCATGGTCACGAGCGTTATCAGAAGAATGAGGGGTTGATGGCGCAGCACCCAGGCGAGCGAGGATTCGTATTTGCCTAGAATTAACTGGAAAAAGCGCTCGCTGGCCTGGTACAACCGGCCGTGCTTCTCTTGATCGCGGGAGCGCAGCAGCTTCGCGCACATCATCGGCGTGGTCGTCAAGGAAACCAGCAACGAGACGCCGATCGCCAACGAAAGCGTAATGGCGAACTCGCGAAAGAGCCGGCCGACAATGCCGCCCATCATCAGTATCGGAATGAATACCGCGATCAGGGATAAGCTGATGGAGATCACTGTAAAGCCGATCTCCTTGGCGCCGAGCAGCGCCGCTTCGAGGGGCGCCATGCCATGCTCCAGGTGACGCGTGATGTTTTCGACGACGACGATGGCGTCGTCGACGACGAACCCCGTTGCGATGGTCAGCGCCATCAGCGATAGATTGTCCAGACTGTAGCCGAATAGATACATGCCGCCGAAGGTGCCGATGAGAGAGATCGGCACGGCGACGCTCGGGATGATCGTCGAGCGCACGCTGCGCAGAAAAATAAAAACCACAAAAATGACCAGTCCGATGGAAATGAGCAAGGAGGACTCCACGTCGCGAACCGAAGCGCGGATCGTCGTGGTGGCGTTGAGAACCACGGAAACATTTACGCTGGGCGGGAAGGACGCGCGAAATACCGGCAGCAGGGCAAGCACGCGGTCGACGGTGTCGATAATATTCGCGCCGGGTTGGCGATACACAATCACTAGGACCGCGGGCTTGCCGTTGGCGAGGCCGCCCGTGCGGATGTCCTCCACCGAGTCGGTGACGGTGGCAACGTCCCCCACTCGCACGGCTCCGCCGTTGCGGTAGGCGATCACTAACGGCCGATAGGCATCGGCTTTCAACAGCTGATCAGTGGCGTTCAGCGACCAGGTATAATTTCGATCCGTGAGAGAGCCTTTGGGGCGGTTGGCGTTTGCGTTGCTCAAGACCGTCCGGAGATCTTCCAGGCCGAGTCCGTAGTGATTCAAAATTGTCGGATTGGCGTCGACCCGGACCGCAGGCAATGCGCCGCCGCCGACATCCACTTCGCCGACGCCCTCGACCTGGGAGAGTTTCTGCTGCAGCACGGAGGACGCAATGTCGTACATCCGCGCTTTCTCGACCAAGTCGGAAGTTAGCGCGAGCATCAGAATCGGCGCGTCGGCGGGGTTGACCTTTTTGTAAGAGGGATTGCTTGGCAGGTTGGCCGGCAGTTGCCCACGCGCGGCATTGATCGCGGCTTGCACATCCCGCGCCGCCGCGTCGATGTTGCGATTCAAATCGAACTGCAAAACGATCGAGGTGGAACCGATGGAGCTCGATGAGGTCATCTCGGTGATGCCGGCGATGCGTCCGAATTGGCGCTCCAGAGGTGTTGCAACCGCCGAAGCCATCGTTTCCGGACTCGCGCCGGGGAGCTTGGCTTGAACCCGCACGGTGGGAAAATCGACCTGAGGCAATGGCGACACCGGCAGGAAGCGGTAGGCGACTATTCCCGCAAGTCCCACGGCAACGGTTAGCAGCGTTGTGGCGATCGGTCTTCTAATGAAAGGCTCGGAGATATTCACGGGCCAGTCTCCGTCTGCAGCCGGGTGGCACGACGATTGGAGCGTAGCCCGGCCAAACGTTTCGCTAGTCGGTCGAAGGCAAGATAGATTACGGGCGTCGTGTAGAGAGTCAGCAGTTGACTGAAGATCAGGCCGCCGATTATGGAAATGCCCAAAGGCCGGCGCAACTCCGCGCCCATGCCGGTGCCCAACGCCAGTGGCACGCCGCCGAGCAGCGCCGCCATCGTCGTCATGATGATCGGCCGAAAGCGCAGCAGACACGCTTGGTAGATCGCGTCCAATGGTTGTTTTCCTTCTTGGCGCTCCGCGTCAAGCGCGAAGTCGATCATCATGATCGCATTCTTCTTCACGATGCCGATGAGCAGGATGATTCCGATCAGCGCGATGACGCTGAAATCGGTGCGACATAGGATCAGCGCCAGCAGTGCGCCCACCCCCGCCGACGGCAGGGTCGAAAGGATAGTGATCGGGTGAATATAACTTTCATAAAGAACGCCGAGCACGATGTAGACGGTCACGAGCGCCGCGAGAATCAAAAAGGGTTCATTGACCAAAGAAACTTGAAATGATTGCGCCGTTCCCTGGAAACCGGCTTGAATGCTCGCCGGCAGCCCGAGTTCTTGTTTCACTCGGTTGACCGCCGTGACGCCGTCGCCGAGGGAAGCGCCCGGCGCCAAGTTAAACGACACATTGACCACTGGAAATTGTCCTTGATGATTCACCGTGAGCGGTACGTTGAGGGCATCCTGGTGGGTGAAGGCACTGAGCGGCACGGTTCCGCCGGTGTTCGATTGAACGTAGAGATGGCTCAGATCCTGCGGATTGCGCTGAAAATCCGGCTGGGCTTCCAGGATCACGTGATATTGGTTTAATTGCGTAAATATCGTCGAGACTTGGCGCTGACCAAAAGCGTCGTAGAGCGTGTTGTCGAGTGTCTGCGGCGAGATGCCGAGCCGGGAGGCCGTCTCACGGTCGATGTTGAGGCGGGTCTCAAGCCCTTGGTTCTGCTGATCACTGGCGACGTCGCGTAGCTCGGGCAATGATTGGAGGCGCTGCATAAAACGCGGCACCCATACACTCAGCTCCTGCACGTCGGCGTCTTCGAGGCTGAATTGAAATTGCGTCCGGCTCACCCGGTCTTCCACCGTGAGATCCTGTACTGGCTGCATAAACAGTGTGATGCCATCGACTTTTGCCAGTTGCGCCTGCATGCGCCGAATGATGTCGCTAGCGCTGACCCGCCGCTCCTCGATCGGTTTTAGATTGATTTGGATCCTGCCGCTGTTAACCGTCGTATTTGTGCCGTCGACCCCGATAAAGGATGAGAGACTCTCCACGGCTGGATCTTGCAGAATGACGCGCGCCAGCGCCTGCTGCCGGTCTGCCATAGCGGTGAACGAGATGTTCTGCGACGCTTCGGAAACCCCCAGGATCACGCCGGTATCTTGGACCGGAAAGAAGCCTTTGGGAATAAAAACGTAAAGCAATAGGGTACCAACTAGCGTCGCGGCGGCGACCCAAAGCGTCGCGATTTGATGACCCAAGACCCAGGTAAGCGTCCGGCCGTAGAACTCGATCACCGACTGAAAGAAGCGCTCCGATGCGCCGTAGAACCAGCTCTGTTCCGACTTGGGCGTGTGCCGTAGCAGCTTGGCGCACATCATCGGCGTCAACGTCAGCGAGACAATTGCCGAGACCAAAATGGTCACGCTCAGAGTGACGGCGAATTCGCGAAAGAGCCGCCCCACGATGTCGCCCATGAACAGCAACGGGATGAGCACTGCGATGAGCGAAACGGTCAGCGAAAGAATCGTGAAGCCAATTTGTTTAGAGCCTTTGAGCGCGGCATCCAGCGGCGAATCGCCTTCTTCGATGTAGCGCATGATGTTTTCGATCATCACGATGGCGTCGTCGACCACGAAACCGGTGGAGATGGTCAGCGCCATCAGGGACAAATTATTCAGGCTATAACCGAGCAAATACATCACACCGAACGTGCCGACGATGGACAAGGGGACGGCGATGCTAGGGATGACGGTGGCGGAGAGCGTGCGCAAAAATAGAAAAATGACCATCACCACGAGGGCGACGGTGAGCATCAGCTCAAACTGCACGTCGCTGACCGAGGCGCGAATGGTCGTCGTGCGGTCGGTCAGAATCGACACGTTCACCGAGGCGGGCAGCGAGCTTCTTAATTGCGGCAGAAGATTTTTTACGCGATCCACCACCGTAATGATATTGGCACCGGGCTGACGTTGAATATTGACGATGACCGCCGGCACCTGGTTCATCCACGCCGCCTGTCTGACGTTTTCGACGTCGTCGATGACCGTCGCAACGTCGGAAACATGGACGGGCGCGTTATTGCGGTAGGCGATAACCAGCGGACGGTATTGGTCGCTGGATAACAGCTGATCATTGGCAGCGATCGTATACGCTTGATGCGGACCGTCGAAGTTGCCCTTGGCTTGATTGACGTTCGCCTGCGCGATTGCCGTGCGCAGCTCTTCCATCGTGAGGCCGTAGGATGAGAGCGCCGTCGGATTGGCCTGGATGCGCACAGCGGGCTTCTGGCCGCCGCTGATGCTCACCAACCCGACACCGGAAAGTTGTGAAATCTTTTGCGCCAACCGAGTATCCGCGAGATCCTCGACCTTTGACAGCGGTAATGTTTTCGAGGTTAAAGCCAAGGTTAGTATCGGCGCGTCGGCGGGGTTGGTTTTACTATAGATCGGTGGATTCGGCAGATCCGTCGGCAAAAATGTGGATGCAGCGTTAATCGCGGCTTGAACTTCTTGTTCCGCCACGTCGATGTCGAGATCTAAAGCGAATTGCAAGGTGATCAGCGAACTCCCGCCCGAGCTCGTTGATGTCATCTGATTGAGTCCCGGCAATTGTCCAAACTGGCGTTCCAAGGGAGCGGTGATGGACGAAGTCATCACATCGGGACTCGCGCCAGGATAAAAGGTAATGATCTGAATCGTCGGATAGTCGACTTGAGGCAACGCCGAAACCGGCAGCTGCTTGTAAGCGACGGCACCGACGAGCAGGAGGCCGACCATCAATAATGAGGTTGCGATGGGACGCTGTATGAAGGGCTGTGATAGGTTCAACGCTCAGCTCCGCGACTGAGGCCGATCCCCCGCTCGAGTGACGACCTTCGCGCCGGGCACAAGTTTGTCGACACCGTCGACGACGACTATTTGCCCGGGAGTGAGGCCACGGGAAATCGAGCTTTCATCGCCCTGGGTCAGCCGTACTTCCACATTTTTGACTTCGACGGTGTTGTCTGGCTTCACTGTGTAGACGAAGGCTGACTGCGGGCTATGCTGGATCGCCGCGCTGGGCACCAGCGTTACGTTGCGTAGCGTGTCCACGAGCAAGCGGGCATTGACGAACTGATTGGGAAACAGCTCGCCCTGGGAATTGGCGAAAACCGCCTTCAACTTCACAGTCCCGGTGGTTGGATCGATCTGGTTGTCGATGCTTTGCAAGGAGCCCGTCGCCAAGAGCGTTTTCTGCTCGCGATCAAAGGCTTCAACCGGCAGTTTCTCGCCCGCCCTTATTTTAACCAAAACCGGCGGCAGATTGTCTTCCGGCAGCGTGAAGACAACGGTGATCGGCTGCAACTGCGTGATAACGATTAATCCGTTCGTGTCGGCGGCATGCACCATGTTGCCAATGTCCATCAACCGCAAACCGACCCGGCCGCTGATCGGCGAAGTGATCCGGCAATAGGTCAGTTGGAGCCTAGCGTTGTCCACTTGTCCTTGATCCACTTTCACTGCGCCTTCGTATTGGCGCACCAAGGATTGTTGGGTATCGAGCTGCTGTTTGGGAACCGAATCCTGGGAAAACAAAACCTGGTAGCGTTCCAGATCGATCCCAGCGTTGGTGAGCAACGCTTGATCGCGCGCCAATTGTCCCTGGGCTTGAGCGAGCTGCACTTCAAACGGCCGCGGGTCGATCTCGGCGAGCTGTTGCCCTGTTGAAACGAGCTGACCTTCTTGGAACAGGACCTTCACGAGTTGGCCGTCGATGCGACTTTTCACGGTAACCGTGTTGTAAGGCACGACGGAGCCGAGACCGTTCAGATAAACGCTCATGTCGCCGGTTTTTGCCGCTGCCGTGACCACGGGGACATCCTGCGCGCGAGGTCCTGAGCGCCGGTTGTTTAACGCTGATTGGGCGTCGCCCGAGCGCGCGCGCAACAAATAAACACCGACAATGATCAAGATTACAGCCAGGAATCCGATCAACCAACGTCGGAGTTGGGACTTAATTAAGTTTTTCATTGTCCTCTAATATCTGCTGGCGCTTTATCCGTCTCCCAGCCCATGATGGTTACAGCCTGCTGGCTTGCGCGGGGTCTATTTTTGTCGCCGGTCCGCTCAGCCGGCAGCCCCAGCCGTACCATGCTTGCTAAACAACCGCTTTCGCTTGTCTACCCGTGTCACGGCCAATTTCCCGGGTATTTTCTTCTATCGTCAACCAGAACATTGCGACTCGCATTTTTTTTGTTGCGCAAATTTCTTCAACGCACTGAGAGAAAAATTGGTGATATGAGCCACCAAGTGCTCGATGTCGTCTGCGCCATATTTCTGTTCAGGGTAGAGTCGCAGGATAACTGTTCGGGCATGATGGTAATAGACGCACTGGCTCATAATACTTAACGTGCACAGGCGCACGGATTCGTCAGTCGCTGCTGAACCGAGCAATTGCCGAACGATGGACGCCACCTCTCTATGGAGGGGGCGGGCCACTTCTTCCACCAGTGCATCAAAGGCGCGGGTCGGTTCGATTATCTCTCGGGCCATGATCTTCGTGTACCAGCCCGGACGGCCCTCATCGAAGACGCGATGTAACAAGGATCGAATGTAAGCCCAGAGCCTTTGCTCGGCCCGGGCTTCAGCAGCCAAGCCCAAATCGGACGGATATTTTTCCGCTTGAGCACTCGGCACAGATCGGAGGACCGCCGTGTAGAGCCCCTCTTTGTCGCCGAAATGATAGTTGACAGCGGCTAGGTTCGCTCCGGCCTTTTCACAGATCTGCCGTACGGTAGCCGCTCGGTAGCCGTATTCCGCAAAAATCTCACCGGCGGCCTCTAGCAACCGCTTCTCAGTTTCTATACTTCGGATATTAGAAATACTTGTTGATTCTGCTTTTTTAAACATTTATTTAAATCGGTTGTATCAAACAGCTGTATGACCCATCAAGAATAACGTGTTGTTGCAAGTCGGTCAATTGCTCTGATGAAACCATCTGACTTTCTTGAAACAGCACTCCTATGAGTTGGTCATCGACCCGACTCTTTACGGTGATCGTACTGTTTGGCACGCAGCCCAGACCGTTTAGGTAGACGGTCATATCGCCGGTTCTTGCCGCCGCCGTTACCACGGGAACGCTTTGTCCAGCCGCCCCACTGCGTTGTTTGACCGCCAGCAGCGGTTGAGCGTCGTCGAAACGATCGCGCAGTAAAACGGCAACGCAATCACCGCCAAAAGTCCTACTACCCAACGCTTGTGCGATGCGCGTTGCGAACTTCTTGCGAGCAGGTCAACGGCTGGTAGTTTATTTTGCATCTCTAAGTAACGATCAAAACCTCCGGGCTTGAATCACTCCAATATCCGTTTTGGTGTGGCGTAGTTGCTTGCAATAGTGGCAAGCGTTATGCCAGCGCGGATTGTCGGGTTGCTACGATCAAATATTCGAATACGATCGATTCAGTAGCGTTTTTTCTGCGGAACTTTGTCCGCAATTTGAGGCGAGAATGCGCGAACCGGTGTGGCATTATTGCAAATGTGCGGTGAAATCCTTCCGATGGCAATTCACTTACAGTAACTGCACGAGGCGATCGGCGCCATATCCTGGGTCGAAAACTGTCGGCGAACCTTGCCGGTTCTTTCAGACGATGGCCAGCAATAATCTTGCTTTCGGTAAATACCTGATCACTGAAAACTCTAGTTTGTCGCTGGATTCTGAAATGCCGCTGTTTCTGCACGGACAACCGAACAGAGATCTTGATCTCGCAAACGCCGAGCGACTCCAGGCGCAAGCGCCGGCGCTTAACGCCTTGGGTCGATTGCCTAGACGAATTTCAAGAATTTGATTTTACCGCAGCGTTAAACTTCTTTTCCCTGAGGTTGGGATGCAGCAGCATTTCCATCGCAGCTCACTCAAATCGGTGGCTTCACTGGGAAAATTCAATTCTTCATTGGCACGCGCCGTGCTCAATTCACGTTTAGTAAATGAAGAGCGATGGAAAGAGAGGAAGTACGTCATGCAAAAATTTGTTTTATGGATGGTGCTCCTATTGGCCTTGGGTACAGTGACGCTCTCGGGATGCGTCGTACGCGATGGATATTTTCATCATCCCTATTGGCATCACTGGAGATAACATATTCGTAATCGAAGGCGCGTTACACCCGAAGCTCAAGCGGACCAACGATGTAACGCATAACAGTGATTCGGGGCGAATACGAATCGTTTATTCAAGGTCCGCGCTGCGATTTCTGTGCGCGCTACGAACGCCGCCTGAAAGAAACATCTCCAATTGTTTGGATCGAGCCAATTCCGTCGCCGAACCGTCGGGTTCAATCTCGCGCGGTCTGCGGTCGAGCACGATGTTCAACCAATCTCGACGGATGTTTTGGCGCTCTTCAGCAATCCTGAATTGATTGGCTCCATGGCGCAGATGTCGGCGTAGATTTCGGATGTCGTCGGTCAAAGTTATTTCGTCGCGTTGGAGATCGCTGTCACCCAGTTGCATTGGGTATTGCAAAAATTGAAGCGACGTTATTCGACTTATCGGATGTAGCGAAGATGCGAGAAACAGCGCATAGCAAGCAACAAGTGTGTTGATGATCCTCTTGTACACTGTCATCAAAGGCGCCCTCCTACTTTGGTCTGTGGCGCAGCTCGAAGCCCAAATTGTTTTTATCAATGAAACTTGGATTTCTTCGTGAGACATCACGTTACCCACGGGCTCTGAGCAAGTTTCGCGCCTAAGAAGCTTTCCGTCGCAGTGGCAGCAACGAAACGTGTTGTAATCCCGATGTTCGCTGTTCGGTTGAAGACTCGGCCTGTGGCCGATTGGTCGAGCAGTCACCGCGAGTGCCTCAGTGCGCGTCTCGCGTGAGACTTTGACGGATAACTTTGGCGCAACCGTTGACTCGAGCGTCCGGCACACGGCTTGCTCCCCGTGGCATTGAGCAGAATAAGAAAAACCCATGAAGGGAGGTGAATCAAAAGTGCGATTGATTAGAGCAGCAGCAACCGTGGCGCTGTTAAGCGGCTCATTGGCGGGAAGTGTTTTTGCGAGCGATGGTGTTTTGTCGAAAGACGAATTCGCGCCGCAAAGTTACTGTCACATGAAGTTCCCAGCGATACGGCCGAGAACTTTAGACACGAATCAGCCGGAACTAAAGCGCTTGGACACAGGTGACGTGATCGACTTCTATGGACCCTGCGACGAAAGTCCTACGAGCACGGATCAAGTCACCAACCAACGTGATGAAGAACAGCATCATTGGAAACAATACCAGAATCGCGGTTGAGAGATCGGCGAAACTGTACAAAAAATAGAAGGAGACAGAATCATGAAACGGATTGGGTCAGTGATATCGGCAATAGCTCTAGTGGGTTCTCTAGCCGGCAGCGCGTATGCTGTCGAAGGCGTCCTGACAAAAGATGAGGCGGCTGAAGACTACTGCCACATGAAATTTCGGGCGATACGCCCGAGGACGCTCGATACCGAAAATCCCCAGGTGAAAAGCACCACTACGGGTGACGTGATCGATTATTATGGAGCTTGTGACGAGACTCCGACCAGCCAGAGTCAAGTCCTTGAACAAAAACACGACGAAGAGTTTAGTTTTGGCCGGAATTACGAAGATGGCGACTAGGTTCCGCGTCGGATTGTAAGCTCGCACCGAGGAGAGGCAGGCGCCTCTCCTCGGTCCCACCATTGCCGTCCAGCGACGCCAACCCTCTGCCGGCGAATTTTCCAAGCGAGCGGGAGATGTTTACTGAAACCCGTACGGCCACGCTGATGAAGGTCTCATGAGCGAAAGGAAAACCAGAGCGCTCGAAGCGATGCTTCGGACTCGTGTCGTCGCGCCGGCCAGTGCGAACCTGGCGAAACAAATCATTCAAAAGGCGATGACCTTACCGCAAGTCAAAACGACACCGCCCGCCATTGCCAGTAGTATTGCACGAATAAATCCGCGGTACCGTCGTCGTGGAAGCGATCGCAGGCCATAATGGTCGATCGATTTAGTTGCGTCCAATGGACTCGCCTAAGACGCGCTCGACCACGTAAAGCAACCGGTTGGCGGTGAAAGGTTTCGACAAAAGGAAAATTCCTTTGTTCCCGGCGTAATCCTGCAAACTCTGGTCAGCGAAAGCAGAAGCCAGAATAATTTTCGCTTGGGGATGCTCCTCTCTTATAGCGTCAGCCAACTCGGTTCCCAGGACTACCGGCATGCGCACGTCGATGATGCACAGATCGTATTCCTCTTGGGTCAGCATCTCGTAGCCCGCAACACCGTCGGTTGTCCAGTTCGCGCCAATTCCCCATCCCTCGATGATTTCAACTAAGAGCCGACAAAAGATTTCGTCATCATCGATAATGAGAACTCGCATGGCATGTTCCTCTGCCCGTCTGAATAGCAAAGGCAGTGCCGTTGGAGGCAACGGTCTTTGTCGCGGCGATCTTGCGCGAAAAATTCGAGGATCGCAATCGCTGAGGCAGCGTTCCGAGGAAACTGGAGAATTGCCTCAGTCGTCTTTCAGTGCGGGGCCGATTTTGTATCGCGCCAGCATGCGGTAAAGCGAACGTCGATCGACGTTCAATACCCGGGCGGTCGCGGAAACGTTGCCTTCAGTAAGCTGCAATACATGATGCACGTAACGTTTCTTCACTTCTTCGAGGCTCGGCGCATCCGGGAAGTTGAATTGCGCGCCGGCCGTTGGATTCGGGGGAAATCGATGGGCCCGCTGCTCGAGGACTTCGCGGGGTAGATCTTCGGGCATCAACACGGGTTGGTAGGATAGCGCGACTGCCTGCTCGATGGCATGTTCGAGCTCGCGAATATTTCCCGGCCACCGATAGGTGGAAAGGAGCTCCATCGCCTTTTCGGAAATCGTCGCTACGGGTTTGTTGCTGTCCTGGCTGTAATGTTTCAAAAAATGGCGCGCCAACAAGGGGATGTCATCGGCGCGTTGACGCAGGGGTGGGAGACGGACGGCGACGACATCCAGGCGGTAGTAGAGATCTTGGCGAAATTGACCCTTGCCGACCGCTTCGGCCAAGTTCTGATTGGTGGCGGCGAGCACGCGCACGTCCACCGGGATCCAATCTCTTCCACCGACCCGGCGGATCTCGTGCTCTTGCAGGACGCGTAACAAGCGCGCCTGCAGGTTCGGGCTGATGCCGCCAATCTCGTCGAGAAAGCAGGTGCCGCCTTGGGCTTCTTCGAAGACTCCCTTCTTGTCCACGACTGCGCCGGTGAACGAACCGCGCACGTGGCCAAAAAGCTCGCTCTCGAGAAGTGTTTCCGTCAACGCCCCACAATCCACGGCGACGAAGGGCTGATTTGCCCGCGGACTATGTTCATGAATCGCCCGCGCGATGAGTTCCTTGCCGGTGCCGCTTTCGCCGAGGATCAGCACGGTGCTCTTGGTCGGTGCCACCCGCGCTACGGTCTTGTACACTTCCAGCATGGCGGGACTCTTGCCGATAATCTTGCCGAGCTGCGAAGGGTATTCGTTATCCTCCGCGACGCTTTTCTCGACTCGGCGCTGCAACGATCGCTGTGCTAGAGCGCGCGACAGGATACTTTTGAGCTCTGCAAGATTCATCGGCTTGGAGATAAAATCGAAGGCGCCTTCGTGGATGGCCTCGACCGCCGTGTCGATGGACCCGAAAGCCGTCATGACGACGATCGGCAAAGCGGGATATTTCTCGTGCACGACGCGAGTCACCTCCAGACCACTCATCCCTGGCATGCGCACGTCGATGAGCAACAAGTCGTACGGTTCACCGTGCAAGCGCGAGAGAGCAGCATCACCCGAAGTCACTTGATCGACGCTGAAACCATCCGATTCCAGAGTTTCGGCGAAAAGCTGGCAACTGACTTCGTCATCGTCTGCAATCAAGATTCGGGCGCTCATTGGTATCCTCGGTAGTCGGCGGAGCCGACGATCGTGCCTCCACCGGTAAGTAGATGCTGACAGTGGTGCCTTGCCCGACATCGCTCACGATATGGATCGTGCCGCCGTGGGCTCTAATGATCTCCTGGCAAATAACCAAACCCAGCCCGGTGCCTCTTCCCGGAGGCTTGGTGGTTACGAAAAGATCAAAAATCTTGGGCAATACCTCCGGAGCGATGCCCGCGCCGCTATCTGCGATTTCAATGGCGACTCCCGCCGCCTTGTTGGCAACTGCCGGGCATTCTGTGGTGGTAATGTGGATAGCCCCTTTTTTTTCACAGGCGTCCATTGCATTGTCCAATAAGTTGATCAGCACACGCTGGATTGAATCGCCGTTGCCGTAAACGATCAATGGTGTTTCGGTGAGGTTAGAGCTCGCTTCAATCCCCCGCTGCTGAAAAACCGGTTGCAATAATACCAGCGTGTCGCGCACGAGGTCGTTGACGATGACCGCATCTTTCGGAGCGGTGCCGCGGGTTTGCGACAGATAGTGCTGGATGATCTCGCCCATGCGATTGATTTGCGCCTCAATGATCGCCAAGCGCCGCCGCGCGCGCTCCGTCAGGTCCTCTTGCGAAAGAAGCTGGGTGTAACCGAGCACGGAATTCAGCGGCGTACCCAGATCATGGGCAATCGTTCCGGCCATTCGTCCGAGCGTCGCCAATCGCTCGACCCGTCCCAGTTCGAGCTGCAGGCGTAAAAGTTCCGTCTCGGCGCGCTTGCGCTCGGCGATTTCCGCGCGCATCGTGTCGTTGGCTTGGGCCAGTTCCGCTGTCCGTTCACGCACCCGTTGATCCAACTCGTCATGAGCTTCGCGCAAGGCCTGTTCGGCGCGCTTGCGAGCGGTGGTTAAATAACTCGTGAGGACGGCGATCGCTGTGAACACGCCCACGCGCAGCAGAGCGTGCCAATCCAGCGGAATAAAATGCTTGGATATAAAAAAATACTCCAGTACCAGTGCCGAGAGCACGGTAGAGGTGAGACCGGCTCCCAGGCCGCCGTACCACGAACCGAGCATGACCGCGATAAAAAACAGGGAGAAGTGGCTCGGGTCGGCGCGCGCGGGGATAAGTTTAGCCAAACCCAGCGCCAGACAGGGCAGAACAACGGCCACAGCGTAGCGGATGACCGCGGGGCGATCCTTAATCAACATGCGGCTGTACCAGGCCGAAGATTTTTGTTCCGTTGTCGTTAACGGTAGCGTGTCGGTGATGATGCTCAAGCGCATTTTTATGAATCAGGGAGTGAAGCGCGGCGCCACGGCTGTTCGGCAGCCGCCGCGAGATCTTCCGGATCACAACGTAAAGAGTCGAGTCTCTCATGTGAGGTTCAAATTCCATTCCAGGCTGTAAAAGCTCAATCCCATGACTATTCTCGTATATTCATCGCGCACTGCAAGCCTTAAAAGCGCAATCATGCCACATCCAGGCCGCCAAATTGCCTCATGGGTGCCAGGATCGCATCACCTGCGCCGTCGTTGGAAGCCTCGTTGAGGCGGTTTTAATTTGCCTCAGTATCTAAAAATCCAAAAATAATTAGCGACTGTTGTGCGCCGATGGTCGTTCAACGCGGAGGATCTGAATTGGCGCAGCGCGGCCTCGATCGAGGATGGCACGCCGATTGCCCCATTTAAGATCGGCATTGGTTCCGTTTCCCGTCAGATTTGCAAACGCCGGACGGAATATGGAAGTACCATGAATACATCGATACAAACCACGGTCGGCGAACTCATCGCCGCTCTCTTCGACGAAACTCAGCATCTAAACTGGCTGAAAGCTCGTGAGAAGCAGCTGCTCGTTGCTTTCATCGTCAATGATCTGGTGCAGAGTCGGTCCGCAACGCGCACCGTGGCGCCGCAACGAAGAGATCGAGGCGGTTGAATAGGCAATGATGAATTCGTCTAAGCCATCAGAGCAAAGCTGTTGGAACTTTATCTCGCGATGAACGGAAAGATAAATTCATTGAAAGTGATTGGGTTTTACGTACATCCAACCATCACTAGAGCTGGATAAACTGCGCGATTTCGGCGTGGCGTGCAAATCTTCGGATTGCGGCTGCTTAGAGCGGCGACCTAACAAAAGAGAGGGTCGAAAACAGGCGTACTCCGGTCCAAAATTCGATTTTTAGCAGGCTGGCGTGAGATTCCACGCCAACAATTCTTCCGAGCAAACCTTCGCCTGCCGCCGGGAGCGTTTTCTCTTTCGCGGCAATCGCACTGCGTGTCCAGGCACGCTTCCCTGGCTTGGATCTTTTGAAGCGGCGGGTTCCTAAGCCCACTTTGGCCAGCGCTGCCAGGGCTGAGCGTTTCACTCTCTCAAACCTCACCTCCGACTATAAGAAGAATACGTTTCATCGGAGGTTAGGTTGCGATGAAAGGAGAAGAGGCGGTCACGCTATTGATGGACCGCCCCTCTGTGAATATATAATCAGCCACTGTGATTGCCCCCGCCGAACCCCCCGATGGCCTTCTCTTAGAGTCGGAGGTGAGATTTGGCCCGACCCTGCGCTGATAAACTTGGCAAGCTCCGGTGTGTATGAGACGCTGAAATCTTATCGCCTCCTAAAAGCGACGCCATCACACTTCTCACAGCTTGATACCCCTCGGCGGCAAAGCGTTTGCGCAGAGAAATCATAAAGCGAACCGGACGGCCAAACTGCTGTGATGATTAGGCACGAGGTTCACGATCTCTGGCATTCCAAACCCATCCATTGATTCAAGACTCTGGTCGGTTGATCGCGTATCGCTGCGAGTTGGGTGCGACTATGCCAGACCGACGTGGATGAGATTGTCGGCCAAGCTTTCCGCTCGCACCCTCTAGGGGCCTCACGCCAGCGTGTCAATTGGGGCTTCGTGTTTGTGCCTTGCTCGTATGATCCTCCCAAAACCCAAACTTTGACGGAATATTGACCGAACGTTAAAAAACCTAACTTGGTCTAATATTGGACGGAATTCCCGTCGTTAACAGTTTATTAAAAATGAAAAGGGAGCAATGGAACAGGTTTACAAGCGGCACATTATCCGGTCTGGTGCAGCGGACATGCATGATAGCAGTAAATGGAAACCTATTGCACAGGTTAACTGGACCGAAGACGGGACGGAGCGCGTTAAGCTCTGGATGGAATGGTGCTTCACGCGCAGTTTTGCGACCTACAAAGATGCCGAAATGGAAGCCCACGTTTTCGCCAAAGACTGGATTGATAATAAGAACCGAATTTCCGCTTCACAAAGATCCGCACACTGCACGACGGATGCTTCGAGCCGCACGGCGGTTAAGCCGTGAAAGAACTCACCAGACGACAAACACTACACTGTCACAGTAATTCGCCACAAAAGCACGGAGAGTTTATGGAAACATTAGAAAAAAAGAATATCCTCCAGGATGTTCTAACGGAGCACGGATATTCCGGATGGTATGTGATCGAGCCGACTAAAGTAATTCCGGCAAACTGCTTCTTATTGCTCAATCCAAAGGAGAAAAAAATAGGCGAGGTTTCAATCCCTGATGACTGGCTCGATGACCCACACCGACGCAGCGCAATCGGAGAATTGCTCGCGTCAACGATCCAAACTTGCGGTTACGTTCTTCCGCGAGCGCACTTAAGTCCTTCTATTAATGGCGTCGAATATCAAAGCAGCCAGCATAATATCGAATACCAAAAAAGTGGAGGGTGATGCCAATGCATAGTGTGCTCGACGAAGAGCGTGAGCAGGAACTCTTCGACAGCGTGACGGAGGAAGAAATCATTTATCTATGGCGTTCGATTAAAGGACGTGGCATTTCCGAGAACGAAGCATGGAATGTGGTGTTGACTGGATTTGCTCTCGACATGGCATTCGCCAAGAGCAAAACGTGTAAGCAGATCGAACACTAGGCAGATCGCTACTGCTTTGGACTGACATCAAGAGCAAGGATTTATCCATTTAACATACATTCATTGTGCTTCATCATGTTCTCAGCACTACGGCGAATTTACGGCACCTGTAGAAAAGATCGATATTGATTTTTAAAAATCATTTCCTTCAGTAAAAACTCTCTAGGCGAAAGAGAATTCTCACTGATAGAATCGAGGACTTCGACAAAACCAGTTATTCAACAACCTGTCCTCAAATCAAATCATAAGGCCGTTTTTAACCCCCGCTATATATAACACACAAACCGTCTGCGCCGATTGTTTAGTTCCAGCGTGATCGAATCCAGAAGCTCGCTAAAAGCACTGTGGCCAATATCCCGGCAAGCAACCATTGAATGCCGTAACGCGGGAGGTAGTATGCCTCAATTAGGCCAATACCGTAGAGTGTCGAAATAATTGAGGTACGTCTGATTCGGTCAAGCCACTTCACTCTGTGATTCATTAGATTTTCTCCGGCTGAATTCCGCTAGCACTATTCTGAGATCAAACAAACGTGCAAATGTGCACTCTGTTATGCCCGATGCCCTTCACGCGTTCTGAATACCTCGCCAAGTAACGAGAACGGTTGGTTCGCTTGGGGCAGTCAGTTTTATACGGTTGCTTCGGCGCAGGTACATTTTGACCCAATAGTCATAGAAGTATTCGACATCGTGCCGTGCTTCAATTAGGCAACCTTGATCTGTTTGATAACGAACCATTACCCGTCTTCCCTCTAACGAGATTCCCACGTCTTTTGCGACGTTTCGGATATCCAGATAACATCCAGCCCCCCGCAGCAACTGAGAAATACTGTATGGGTCCGGCATTTTGCTTGAATCCTGGCGTCGGCTTTTCCCGCGCAAATCGAACTGCTCGATGTCCTGCGGTAAAAAGCGCAAATCGACTTGGTGATCTGCGCCGCTACGGGTCGGACGAATTGATAAAGGCCGAAGGCATTCACTAACAAATCGCGATAACGAAAAGTTTGTTGGCTCTACCGGGTTCGCTTTACCAATTACCAGATATGCACCGTCTCTGATCTCCAAGTCGAAAGCTGAGAAGCCAAATTTGTCGATTGCCTGCCCTAATGCGCGCAGTTGACGCGCAAAATCCTTGGAGTTACAGCCTGAATCCCGACTTGGATTCTCCAACATGTAACCGTCTTGTTGTACAATGATATTATTGCTCGCAGTTTCTCTTTTCATGTTTCCACTCCGAAACGTAGTGCCGTATGAATCGTTGCGATTGTGCGGATTCTTCGCCGCGGCCGAACATCGGCGTCAGCTGCAAACTCCGGCGTTCGTTCAATGCAGTAGCGCGGATAGGTTTCGACTTACGCGCTACACGAAAACGGCGACATTACGCAGTCGAGCACTTTGGCCCAGGATTTTCCCAAGCTGGCTCCGACTTGTGTATCCCGAACGCCCAGCCAAAAAACCAAAGCCACTAACATTACAACAAACGTATATTCAACAAGTCCCTGTCCGCTTTCTTCCCGGTAGAGTCTATGCAAAAGTTCCATTTTCATCCCTCCTGATTTGTTTTTGCGCCTCTAAAGATCGCCGACTTCAGTCAAAAAAAAACCGGCCACAGAATTTGTGTTGCCGGTTTCACCATTCGCTCACTGATTCCCTTGGTGACCACGTTGGGGTGTCAGTTCATCGCGTCAACGTCAGAATATGA
>WNGO01000810.1_pt1 | contig 36595 bp, 34 predicted proteins | sample 5400511 | NCBI WGS metagenome assembly WNGO01 (sample SAMN13153380, study PRJNA577476) | soil metagenome | isolation source: 20 cm soil or saprolite under Garry oak tree replicate 2 | place: USA:California | collected 2016-06-15 | reverse complement strand
CTCGCCTGCGTGACCGCGGTCGAGTGGCGCCTCGACCCGATCCCGCCCGACCAGGCGGGCGTGGCGCTGGGGTTCCGCGATCTCGCCGCGCTGGGGGAAGCCGTCCCCTACCTGGTGACACTCAACCCGTCCGCCGTGGAGCTGCTCGACCGCACGCTCCTTTCCTTTGTAGAGGATGGTGGCGGGGTGGTGACCCCCGGGCTCGCCTGCCTGCTGCTGGTCGAGTTCGAACGGGAGGCGGCCGCGGCGGCGCGGGGGGCAGTGGGCGACGCCGTGCGCGGCCTGCGCCACCTCACGGCGCACGTGGAGACGGCCGTGGACCGCGCCGGACTGGAGCGCCTGTGGGCGGTGCGGCGGCTCGCCTCGCCCGCGCTCGCCCGCCTGCCCGAGACGCAGCGTTCCCTCCAAGTGGTGGAAGACGGCTGCGTGCCGCTGGAACGGCTCGCGGAGTACGTCGCGGCGCTGCGCGCGGCCGCCGCCCGCCATGACATCCCCGTGGCGATTTTCGGGCACGCGGGCGACGGCCACGTGCACGTCAACGCCCTGCCCGACACCACGCGCCCCGGCTGGACCGACGGGCTGCGCGGCCTGTACGACGACGTCACCGCCCTGCTGTTGCAACTGCGGGGCACGCCGTCGGGCGAGCACGGCGACGGCCGGCTGCGCGCCGGCCTGTTGCCGCGGTTCTTCGGGCCGGAGCTGGTCGCGCTGTTCGGGGCGCTGAAGCGCCGCTACGACCCACAGGCGATTCTCAATCCCGGTGTTATACTTCCCGCGGCCGACTGGCAGCCGCTCACCGACTTGAAGGTGGGCGCTGCCGCCGCCCCGATTCCCGACGACATCGCCCTCCGGCTGCGGGACGTGGAGCGTTCCGGCGGCTGGGCCGTCCCGAAACCCGAGCTCGCCCGGTAATGGAAATCTTCCGCGCGCCCCGCGTCACCCTCATCGCCCGGCCCCAGTTCCTGGAGCCGGCCCATCTCGCGGTCACGTGGCGCGGCGACGCCACCGACGGCGAGAAGCTCGCCGAGTATGCCGGGCGCATCTGCTACATGAGCCAGCACAATCCGGTCAACCGCACCACAGCCGAGTATCTCGAAAACATCAAGAAGCAGGGCCACGGCTCGGTGCTGGAGCACGCCGTCTACGTCCTGCTGATCGAGGGCATCTCGCGCTCTTGCTCGCACGAGCTGGTGCGGCACCGCGCGGGCTTCGGCTACTCGCAGCTGTCGCAGCGCTACGTGGATGAGTCGCATGCGGCGTTCGTGATGCCGCCGGCGATGGTGGGCGACCCCGCGCTCGAGTCGCAGTGGCAGACGCAGATGACCGACGCGCAGGCGGCGTACGTGCACGCGGTCGACGACCTGATGAAGAAGTACGAATGGGTGGCCGACAAGGTGCACCGTCGCAAGATGGCGCGCGAAGCGGCGCGCAGCGTGCTGCCGAACGCCACCGAGGTGAAGATCGTCGTGTCGGGCAACGCGCGCGCGTGGCGGACGATGCTCGAGCTGCGCACGTCGGAGGGCGCAGAGCTGGAGATCCGTCGCCTCGCGATCGACGTACTGCGGGTGCTGCAGCAGGAAGCGCACGCGTTGTTTTCGGATTTCGAGATCTACGTCGCGGAAGACAAACAGGAAACGGCGCGCGTGATTTACCACAAGGTTTGAAAAACGAAAACGCATTTACCTATTGCGCATTCCCACCGATTCTCATATTCTCTTAGTCGACAACACGTTGCTGCTGCTCGGACCGCCCGATGGAGCGGCCTTTTTTGTAGGAGGTTACCCGAGACCACATGCGCATCGGTCTCGCGTACAACGAAAAACCCGCTCCCCGTGCCGTCGCGTCCGACGAGCCACCCAGTAGCAGCGACGCGTACGCCGAATGGGACGAGCCTTCCACCATCACCGCGGTGGAGCAAGCCCTCGGTCTCTTCGGACGCGTCGTCCGACTCGAAGCCGACTCGCTCTTTCCCCAAAAACTCGCCCTCGCCCGTCCCGACCTCGTCTTCAACATGGCGGAAGGGCTGCACGGTCCCAATCGCGAAGCCCACGTCCCCGCCATCTGCGAGTTTCTGAACGTCCCCTACACCGGCAGCGACCCGCTCACGCTCGCGATCGCGCTGCACAAGGGACGCACCAAGGAAATTCTGCGGCAGCGCGGCGTGCCCACGGCGCCGTTCGTCCTGGTCGAACGGCCGGCGGATCTCGAACGCGTGGCGCTGCCGTTCCCGCTGTTCGTGAAACCGGCCTTCGAAGGATCAGGTAAAGGCATATTCGTCAACAACTTATGTGACTCAGCCGAGCGGCTACAGGAGCGCGTCCTCTTCCTTTTAGAGAGCTACGCCCAGCCCGTCCTGGTCGAGACCTACCTGCCCGGCGACGAGTTCACCGTCGCGATCCTCGGCAATCGCGGCGAGGCGCGTTGCCTGCCGGTCGTGGGGTTCGATTTCTCCACGCTGCCGGCGGGGACAGTGCCCGTCTACGGCTACGAAGCGAAGTGGATCTGGGACACGGCCGAGCATCCCATCGAGATCTTCCAGTGCCCCGCGCGGGTCGAGCCGTCGCTCGGCCGGCTGATCGAGCAGACCGCGCTCGACGCCTATCACGCGATCGGCTGCCGTGACTGGTGCCGCGTCGACGTGCGGCTCGACCGTTTCGGCGTGCCCAACATCGTCGAGCTCAATCCGCTGCCGGGCATCATCCCCGACCCGCGGATGAACTCCTGCTTCCCCAAGGCCGCGCGGGTCGCGGGCTTCGGGTACGACGAGCTGATCCAGGAGGTCGTGCGCCTCGCGTGGCGCCGCCTCACCGGCCGCTCGCTCGGCCTGGAGCTGGAGGCCACCGGGTGAAAATCGTCATCCTGTACGACCCGGGCGCGGAGGATTGGACGGCTGAGGACATTGCCGGCGTGATGACGGCGGTGGACGAGGTGGGCCGCATCTTCGGCGCGCTGGGGCACGAGGTCAAGAAGTACCCCGTGCGCCACGACCTGCGCTGGTTCGCCGCCGGCCGCCGCGCGGACCTCGTTTATAACCTGTGCGAGGGCGTACACGGCGTCTCGGCCTGGGAAGAGCACGTCGTGGCGGCGCTCGAGTTCGCTGGCATCCCGGTGACCGGATGCGGCGTGTGGACCATCGCCGCCGCGCGGCGCAAGGCGGTGTGCAACGCGATCCTCGCGCAGGCGGGGCTCCCGGTGCCGCGCTGGCTCGTGGTTCAGGGCCGCGTGCCCGACGACTTCCCGCTCCCCGCCATCGTCAAGCCCGCCGCCGAGGATGCGAGCGCCGGTCTCGATCACGGTTCGGTGGTCACCGATCGCAAGGCGTTGCGCGCCCGCATCGCGGCGATGACGGAGCAATTCGACGACGTGCTGGTACAGGAATACATCGCCGGCCGCGAATTCAACGTCGGCTTCGTGGGCGAGCGGGTGTTGCCGATCTCGGAGATCGACTTCTCGCATTGGCCGGAGGATCGGCTGCCGATCCTCACCTACGCCGCGAAGTGGAACACCGGGTCGGCGGACGATCGCGGCAGCGTGCCGATTTGCCCGGCGCAGATCCCGCAAAAGCTCGCGGAGCGGCTGGTGCGGACGGCCGAGGCGGCGTGGCGGACGATGCAGGGCAAGGGCTACGGCCGGGTGGACCTGCGGGTGGACGCGCAGGGGCGGCCGTGGATCCTGGATGTGAATCCCAACCCCGATCTGAACGACGACGCCGGCCTCTCGCGCATGGCGCGGGCGGCGGGGTGGGACTACGCGGAGCTGGTGCGCCGCATCGCGGAAGTGGCGCTCCGCGAAGCCCAGGGCGCCAAGGCCGCCCGTGAGCTGCTCGCTGCGCCCCGTCGGGCGCGCCCAACGCGCGCGACTTGAGGCGCTGACCCGGGCGACCGGCCTCTTCCACGAGGATGAGGTCGCGACCGCGGTCGAGCTGCTGGACGAGTCGCTGGCGGGGGACGAGGACTACCGTTTCCTCGGCGCGTACGACGCCGCGACGCTCGTGGGGTGGGCGTGCTGGGGACCGACGCCGGGGACGCGCGGTACGCACGATCTGTACTGGATCGCGGTGGACCCGGAGCGGCAGGGAAAAGGTGTCGGCACGCAGTTGTTGGGGGCGGTAGAGGCGGAGCTGATGGCTGATGGCTGTCGGCTCATCGTTGTCGAAACGTCCTCGCGCGCGGCGTACGAGCCGACGCGCCGCTTTTACGAACGACGCGGCTACACCAGGGCCGCCACCCTCCCGGGTTACTATGCGCCCGGTGACGACCTGGTGATCTATCTCAAGGAACTGGCGGATGGAGACCTGGCAGGAACTACTCCGTAAGCGCAGTCTCACGTCGCTGGAGCAGCTCGCCGCGCGGTTCGGGCCGGAGCACGTGCTCGAAATCGAGAAGCTCAAGCAGGCGGCTGAGAACTTCGAGTTCCGCATCTCGCCGGCGATGGTGGACCTGATCCAGGCCCCCGACGACCCGATCTGGCGCCAATACGTGCCTACGGTCCAGGAGCTCGAGGTGCGCGACGGCATGGTGGACTCGCTCGCCGAAGACGAGCACTCGCCTGTGCCGAACATCACGCACCGCTATCCCGACCGCGCGCTGTTCCTGGTCTCGCCCGTGTGCGCGACGTACTGCCGCTTCTGCACGCGGCGCCGCAAGGTGGGGGATCCTGAGAAAATCCCGATGTCGCAGCTCGAGTCGGCGTTCCAATACCTCGAGCAACACACCGAGATCCGCGACGTGATCATGTCCGGCGGCGACCCGCTGCTGCTCTCGGACCGCCGCATCGAAGACCTGTGCAAGCGGCTGCGCGCCATCAAGCACATCGAGGTGATCCGCATCGGCAGCCGCATTCCGTGTCACCTCCCCGAGCGCATCACGCCCGAGCTGTGCGCGATCCTCAAGAAGTACCACCCGCTCTACATCAACACGCACTTCAACCACCCCGACGAGCTCACGCCCGCCGCGGTGAAGGCGCTGGGCATGCTGGCCGACGCCGGCATCCCGCTGGGCTGCCAGACCGTCCTCTTGAAGGGCGTGAACGACGATACCGCGGTGATGAAGAGTCTGATGCAGAAGCTGCTCGCCGCCCGGGTGCGGCCGTACTACATCTACATGTGCGACCAGGTGGCGGGCGCGGAGCACTTCCGGACCACCGTCGAGAAGGGTCTGGAGATCATCAAGGCGCTGCGCGGCTGGACGTCCGGTCTGGCGGTGCCGCATTTCGTGATCGACGCCCCTGGAGGCGGCGGCAAGATCCCGCTGCTCCCGGAATACGTCGAGTCGATCAACGACGACGAGGTGGTGCTGCGCAACTACGCGGGCCAGCGCTTCACCTACAAGCAGCCGCAGCAGGCCGAAGTGCCGGTCGAGTTCGAGGCGGTGTTGGTGGGGTGAAACGAGGGGCGGTCCGAGCGGACCGCCCCTGCACGTCTACAGCTGCCAGATCTCCACCCGGTTGCCCAGGAAGACCGGGATCAGGATGCGATGCCGCTTGGCGTCGTAGCCGATGTCGGCCGGGCTCCCGACGCCGGTGATGACCTTCACTTCGTGACCCGTCTCGTACATCGAGACCGTCGAATCCGTCCAGCTCGACACGTACAGCATGCCGTCCGCCAGCTCCACGCCGTCGAACCCGCCCGGCCCCGTGGCGATGACGGCCGGCGCCGCATCGCCCGGTTTCCAGCCGAATACATACGGACCGTTGTTCGCTACCACGATAAAGCGAGCGTTCTTGGCATCCCAGGTGATGCCGTTGGGGCCCTTGAGGGTGTCGCCCTGCGCGGCCACGCTGACCTTGCGATCCGGCGCGACCTTGAAGATCCGGTCCGGGCCGGGATGCGACATGTTGAACTTGGCGTCGAAGCCGATCCCCGTATCCGTGATGTACAGCGATCCGTCCGGTCCGAACGCCGGATCGTTGAGGAACACCGCGCCGGACACGGTCACGGAGGCGATCGGCGCACCGGTCGTGGCGCTGAACGCCCGCACGGCGTCGATATCGGTCACCCACAGCGTGTCGCCCCGCACCGCGAGGCCTTTGGGGGCGTTGAGCGTGACGCCGCCGCGGCCGCCCTGAATGAAGTGCAAGCTGTCGATCGCGCCGTCGGGCTTCACGCGGCTGATGAAGCCGTTGTTGTCCTTGACCGACGGATTGCCGTTGATGTTCGAGACGAAGTACATGTCGGTCGCGGCATCCCACAGCACCGACTCCGGTGTCTGCAACGAATCCACGGTGGCGACCTTGGTGGCACCGGCCGCCGCCTTGGCGGCAGGCTTGCAGGCGGCGGCCAGCGCCACGCCCAAGCCGATGATGACGATACGATTCATGCTGCGCGTCCTCCTCAGGGGAGTTGCCAGATTTCGATCCGCGTGCCGTCGACGAACGGCAACAACAGGCGGTTGCGCTTGGCGTCGTACCCGATGTCGGCGGTGCCGACGCCCGAAATGAGCCGCACTTCCTGCCCGGTCTCGTAGGCGGAGACCGTGGAGTCCTTCCAGCTCGACACGAGGATACGGCCGCGCGCGATCACTACGCCGTCGTAACTGCCGGCGCCGCTGGCGATCGCCGTCGGCGCCTTGTCGCCGGGCTTCCAGGCGAGCACGGCCTTCCCGCCCAGCGGCGCCACGATGAACCGCTTGCCGACCGCGTCGAGCGCGATGCCGTTGGGGCGCGCCAGGCTGTCGCCGCGGGCGGCGACGGTCACCTGGCGGTCGGGACCGATGCGAAAAATGCGGTCGGGGCCCGGGTGCAGCATGTTGCCGACGTCGTCGAAGCGGACGCCCGTATCCGTGACGTACACCGCGCCCGTGGGCGCCACGGCGATGTCGTTCAGGAACACGGCACCGAGCGGCGCCAGGCTGATGCTGTCGAGCGGCACGCCGGTCTTCGCGTCGAATGCCCGCAGCACGTCGATATCGGCCACCCACAGCGTATCGCCCGCGAGAGCGAGGCCCTTGGGCGCGTTGAGCGTGACGCCGTTGTGCGCGCCTTCGATGAACTTGAGGTTCTCGACGACGCCGTCCGGCCGGACGCGGCTGATGAAGCCGTTGTTGTCCTTGGCCAGGGGCCCGCCGTTGATGCTCGAGACGAAATAAATATCCTGCAACGAGTCGTGCAGCGCCGACTCGGGCGAGCGGAATCCATCGACGCTCAACACGTGCGTCGCGCCGGGCGCCGGCAGCGCCGTCGGGGCCGTGGTGGTGTCGACCGCGGAACGGTTCCTGTTCTTGTCCACCGGCACGCAAGCGGCGCCCCCGAGGGCGGCCGCGATGAGCCACGTAGTGGTTTTCATGGGTCCTCCTACACCGCTCACGATCAACTTGCCTTCGCCTCCGCCAGCTCCTTCTTACGCCCCTCCACGACCTTCTGCGCCGTATCCGGCGGGACCTGCTCGTAGGCGTGGAATTTCTGGCGATACGTGCCGCGCCCGTGGGTCAGCGAGTGCAGCGTCGTGGCGTAGCGGTCCAGCTCCGCCTCCGGCACCCGCGCTTTGACCTTGGTCAGCCGCCCGTCTTTTTCGGTGCCGAGGATCTGGCCGCGCCGCGACGACAGATCGCCCATGACCGCGCCCTGATACTCGTCCGGCGTCCACACTTCCACGTCCACGATCGGCTCCAGCAGCACCGGTTTGCAGCCGGGACTCACGTTCCGGAAGGCGAGGATGCCCGCCATTTTGAACGACATCTCGTTCGAGTCGACGTCGTGGTACGACCCGTCGTACAGCTCGACTTTGAAGTCCACGACGGGATAGCCCGCCACGGGTCCGCGCGCCGCCGCCTCGACGATGCCGCGCTCCACGGCCGGGATGTATTGCCGCGGAATCACCCCCCCCACGATCCCGTCCTCAAAGACGAATCCGCTGCCCCGAGGTAACGGCGCGATGCGGATCCAGCAGTCGCCGTACTGGCCGCGGCCGCCGGTCTGCTTCTTGTGCTTGCCCTGGCCCTCCGCCTTGCCGCGCAACGTCTCGCGGTAAGCGATCCTCGGCTTGGTGATCAGCGCGTGCACGCCGTACTTCCGCGCCAGCCGCCCGATCACGATCTCGAGGTGCCGCTCGCCCAGGCCGCGAATCAACGTCTGACCCAGCTCGGCGTTGAACTCGTGATGGAAGGTCGGGTCCTCTTCGTGCAGCTTGTGCAGCGCGGTCGAGAGTTTGTCCTCCTCGCCCCGCTGCTTCACCTCGACCGCCTCCGTGATCACCGGCTCGGGGAACGGAATCTTCGGAATGACGGTCGGGTGCTCCCTGGTCGAGAGCGAGTCGTTGGTGTGGGTGTCGCGCAGCTTGGCCACCGCGCCGATGTCGCCCGCATGCAGCTCGGCGATCTCGCTGCGATCCTTGCCCACCGCGACGCACATGTGGTTCAGCTTTTCCATCGCCTGGCGCGGTGCGTTGAAAACGTCCTGGCCGTTCTTCACCATGCCGGAGTGGATCCGGAAGTACGACACGTCGCCCACGTGCGGCTCGGAGATCGTCTTGAAGACCTGGGCCACGAACGCACTCGCGTCGTCCGGCTGCAGCAATACCTTCTCGGCGCTGCCCCATTTCTGTCCTTCGACGGGCGGCCGCTCGGCGGGCGAGGGGCACAGCTCCACCATCTTGGTGAGCAGCGCGCGGGTGCCGTAGGTCAGCTCGGCGGCGCCGCAGAACAGCGGGAACAGCTCCCCCTTGAGCATGCCCGCTTTCATGGCGGCGAGCGCTTCGTCGCGCGTGATCTCCTGGCCGCCCAGATAGTGCTCCAGCAGCGTTTCGTCGGTCTCGGCGATCGACTCGGTGAGCTCCTTGGAGTACTGCTCGAACCGCGCCTGGTATTCGGCCGGCACGTCGACCTCGTCGTACTCGCCCGCCTTGGTGCCCTTCTTGTAGAGGTGGCACTTCTTCGAGAACAGATTGATGATGCCGTGGAATTCGGGACCTTCGCCCACCGGGATCTCGACCGGAATCACCTTCGGCGTGAGACGATCCTTGATCTGCCGGTACACTTTCTCGAAGTCGGCGTGTTCCTTGTCCATCAGCGACACGAAGAAGAGGCGCGGCACCCCACGCTGCTCGGCATAGTCCCACACCTTCTCCGTGCCCACCTCGACGCCGCCGGTGGCGGACACCACCACCACGGCGCTGTCGGCCGCCCAGATGCCCGCGAGCGCTTCACCCGTGAAGTCGAGGTAGCCCGGCGTGTCGATGAGGTTGACCTTGGCATCCAGCCACTCGGCCGCGCCGAGGGCGAGGTTGATGGAGTACTTGTGCTCGATCTCGTCTGCGGTGTAGTCGGTGAGGGCGGTGCCGTCTTTTACGGACCCGTGGCGCTTGCTGGTGCCGGCCACGAACGCCAGGGCGTCGACCAGGGAGGTCTTGCCGCTCGCGCCGTGGCCCACGACGGCCACGTTGCGGAGCTCTCCTGTCTTGTACACGCGCACGCGCACCTCCTGCAGGGGGGAGGAGAATATGGGCGGCGGTTTTTGGGGGTGTCAAACCGGGCGGGGGTGATCCTCGGGGAGCCGGATCGTCGCCGTCGCTGCGACCACCATGATCAATCCGGCCGCGACGAATGCCGCCACAGGGGACACGACGTCGAACACCTGGCCCAGGACGATGGGGCCCATCAGGCGCCCCAACGCGGACAAGGCCTGCGCCGCACCCAGCACCGTGCCCTGCTCGGTGGGCTCGGCCAGGATCGACACGAGACCGGTGGCCGCGGGCACGAAGATGCTATTGGAGAACGCCAGCACGAACGTGAAGACGTACAGCACGGGCACCGTGCGTAGCGCGGGCACCACACCAATGGCGATCGCCATGCCAAACCCGCCGGCGATCACGAGCCGCCGATCACCGGTGCGCTTGGCGATGCGGCCGAACAGCCCGCCCTGCACGATCGCCGCAGTCGCCCCGATCAGCGTGAAGAACCATCCCAGCTCGCGTTCGCGCCAGCCGAATTTCGCCCCCGTCCACAGCGGCAGCGCCACCGTGTAGCCCGCGAAGGCGAACGCCGCCATGAACCACGCCAACATCAGGGGCGCGAGCTTCTCATGGCGCAGCGCCCGCGGCAGGTGCGAGAGATCGAGCAGCGGGCGCGTGGCGCGCAGGTCGGTGTGGAGCGACTCGGGCAGCACGAAATAGGCAGACACAAAGTTCAGGACCGACAGCCCGGCCGCCACGAGCGCCGGCGCTGTGGGACCGTACCAGTGCGCGGCGAACCCGCCGATGGCTGGACCCAGGACGAAGCCGATCCCGAACGCCGCGCCGATGATGCCCATGCCGCGCGAGCGCTCGGCGGGCGTCGTGATGTCGGCCACGTAGGCCTGCGCCGCGGAGATGTTGCCGCCACCGAACCCCGAGAACAGGCGCGCCACGAGCAGTACCGCGTAAGAATGCGCCGCCGCGAAGAGCAGGCACCCCACCACGTTCATCACGATCGTGGTGAGCAGGATGGGTCGCCGCCCGATGCGATCCGACAGGCGGCCGAGCACTGCGGTGGCAAAGAACTGCATCCCGGAGTAGACGCCGAACAGAACTCCGATTTCCAGACCGCCCGCGCCCATGCGCTGCGCGTAGTACGGCAGGATCGGGATGAGGATGCCGAACCCGATCAAGTCGATCAGGACCGTGAAGAAGAGAATCGCGAAGCGGAAACGGGGTGTGGCAGTCATTAGGGTGGGAATCTACGCGGCGCCGGCCCGTTCACACCCTGAAGGGTGTGCTCGGCGAAGCGCTGCCCTCACGGGCATGCGCGTCAGCACCGCGCCGTGCCGAGCGCACGCTCTAGCGTGTGAATTCAGGGCTCGGGGACCGCGACAGGCACCGCGCGCGCCGACCGCGCATGTTGCGCGATGGCGGCGAGAATGATCACGCCACCCAGCACGGCGTACGGGCCGGGCGTCTCACCGTGCACGAGCCACGCCCACAACGGATTGAGCACCGGTTCGAGCAGGAGCAGGAGCGACACCTCGATCGCGCGCACCTGTGGCACGGCGCGCGAAAAGAACACATACGCCAGGCCGAGCTGGCAGGTGCCCAGGTACAGGACGACCAGCCAATCAGCCGGGCGGCCCGGTGCGAGCGGCACCGCCACGGCGAGCCCCAGCAGGCAGGCGATCAGGTTGCCGCACACCGCCGCGCGCGCCACGGGTGCGCCCCCGGGCTCCGCCCCGCGCACCAGCCAGCGGTAGCCGATCAGCGTCAACGCCCACGTCACGGCGCACGTCGCCGCGAGCGCATTGCCGAGCCGCGGATTGGGCGCCGTCGCGAATGCGCGCGGCGTGCCCGCGAAGAACAGGGCCATGCCGATCCCCAGGGCCACCATGTACCCGATGTCCTGGCGTCTGACGTGCTCGTGCAGCAGCCACGGCGCGAGCGCGAGAATGAAAATCGGCGCGGTGTTCTGCAGGAAGATCGTGTTGGCGGCGGTGGTCAGCTTGTTGGACAAGACGTACAACAGCGTGGTCGCGGCGTAGGCGGCTCCCACGAGCACCGTGCGCCACGTCCAGCCGCGACGGGTCTCGGGCAACAGCAAGAGCAGTGTGGTGCACGCGACGCCGGCCCGCACGCCGGCGAGCTGCCACGCGCCGAACTGGCACCATTTGATCGCGGCGCCGCCGGTAGAGAACAGCAGGGCCGTGACGGCGAGACGGAGACGAGGGCTCATGGAGCGCGGGAGACTAACCAGTTGACGTCCGTTTCTGCAACCGGCAGCTTGCCGAGCCATGGAAGTGCAGATCTTCGGCGTGAAGAAGAGCGCCGACACGCGCGCTGCCCTGCGGTTCTTCGCCGAGCGGCGTATCAAAGTGCACTTCGTCGATCTGAACGAGCGCGCCGCCGCGGTGGGCGAGCTGCGGCGCTTCGCCCAGAAGTTCGGCGTGGCGGCCCTCGTGGACCGCGACGCGCGGCGCTATGCCGAGCTGGGCCTCGGTGCCGCGCGCCTCTCCGACGAGCGCTGGCTCGAAAAGCTGTCGCTCGAGCCGCACGTGCTGCGGATGCCCCTGGTGCGCTGGCACCACGAATTGACTATCGGCGCCGCGAACGATACGTGGAAAGAATGGATCCTCCGGGATAGCGAGGCCCAGCCCGGACGCTAGCTTAGCACGCATGCGCGCAACCTTCCTCGTCACACTCGCCGTCACTGCCGCCGGAGCGCTCCGCGCCCAGCGCGACTCGGGCGCCGTCGCGATCCCCGGGTTCCGGTTCGCCAGTGGCGAGACCCTGCCCGGCCTCCATCTCTTCTATCGCACGCTCGGCAAGCCACGACGCGACGCGGCCGGCGTGGTGCGCAACGCCGTGCTGATCCTCCACGGCACCGGCGGTACGGGCGCCCAGTTCTTCGCGTCGAGCTTCGTGGAGCTGTATGGACCGGGCGCGGCCCTCGATACGAGTGCGAACTACATCATCCTGCCCGACGACGTGGGCCACGGCCGCTCCAGCAAGCCCTCCGACGGCCCGCACGCCCGGTTCCCGCACTACGGCTACGCCGACATGGTGGCGCTCGAGTACCGCCTCGTGACCGAGGGACTGCACGTCACTCATCTGCGCCTGGTGATGGGCACGTCCATGGGATGCATGCACTCCTGGCTGTGGGTGGAGCGCTATCCCGACTTCATGGACGGCGCCGTGCCGCTGGCGTGCGCGCCGACGCAGATCGCCGGGCGCAACCGCATGATGCGCCAGATGATCGAGAACGACATCCGCGACGATCCCGCGTGGCACGGCGGCGAGTACACCACCCCCCCACCCGGCTTGGTGGCCGCACAACAGATGTTGTTCATGATGACGTCGTCGCCGTGGCAGCTGCAGCGTCTCGCGCCGACGCGTGATTCCGCGGAAGCCTATATCACCCGTTCGATCGCAGCGCGCGCCGCCGTGACCGACGCCAACGACATGCTGTACCAGTACGACGCGTCGCGGGACTACGATCCGAGCGCCGACCTCGAGCGCATCACCGCCCCGGTGCTCGCCATCAATTCGGCCGACGACGTCGTCAACCCGCCGGAGCTGGGCTTGATGGAGCGGCTGCTGCCGCGCGTGAAGGGCGGCCGCTACGTCTTGATTCCCATCAGCCCCGTGACGCGGGGCCACGGCACGCACACCGTGGCGGCGGCGTGGACGCAGTGGTTCACGCCCTTCGTGGCGCAGCTGCCGCAGCGGCCCGCGCGATGAGCCTGGCCATCGGGCAGCGCGCGCATCGTACGCTCACGCTCACCGCCGATCACGTCGCGACCTACGCCGGGCTCACCGGTGACTACAATCCCCTGCACTTCGACGAGCGGTTCGCCGCGGCCACGAAATTCGGCCGCCTCGTGGTGCAGGGCGGCTTGACCACGGGCCTGCTGCACGCACTCGTCGCGATGGATCTCCCCGGCCCCGGCTCGGTGTTCCTGAGCCAGGACTGGAAGTTCACGGCGCCGGTGTTCATCGGCGACACGATCACAGCCGAGGCCGAAGTGACCAGCGTGCACGAGTCGAAGCCGGTGTGCAATCTGCGGATTCGGGTCACACGCCAGACGGGCGAGACGGTGCTCGAGGGCCAGGCCTGGTGCTACACGTTCGCGGGATCGAGCGGGTGAGGCGCTGCCCGGTCTGCGGGGCAGAATTGGCGCCTGATGCGACCGTCTGCCCTTATGCCGAGTCATTCGAGCGGGCGCCCGGCATCGGCGACGTGCTGGCGATGGTGGCGGGCGAGCTGTCGGATGCCGAGCACGAGCTGGCGATTGCTCGTTGGCGCGTGCACCACCCTGACAGCGTCGGCCCGCGAGGCCTCGAGTGGGCGCGCCGCCGCCTGGCGGAAGAGGCTTAACGTGCGAGCGCTGGGAGCGTCAGGATACCGTATGCGGCCACAGGCGGGCTGGCGGGCAGGCGGTCGGGCGGTCGGAACGGTGCTGGCGGCAATCCTGCTGCCCGCCGGCCCGGCTGCCCGCCTGCCCGCCCAATCTCTCTCCCCCCGCGACTCCGCACTCCACGCCCTCAACCGCCTGGCCTACGGCCCGCGGCCCGGCGACGTCGATCGCGTCGCCGCGCTGGGCGCGCTCAAGTGGATCGACCAGCAGCTCGACCCCGGCCACCGCGACGATCGCGTCCTGGCCGAGCGCGAGCGCGCGTTCACATTGCTCGGCTTGTCCCGCGACGACCTCGCCCGCACCTATATCGACGCGCAGCGCGCGCGTCGCGAGCGCCAGCGCAACGCCGGCGCTGACTCCACCATGCGCCAGGGGCCGGACGCCGCCGACCTGACACCGGAAGCGCTGCGCGCGCGCCGCCTGGCGGGACAGCTCCAGGAGCTCGCGGTGGTGCGGGCGGCGCTGTCGGCGCGGCAGCTGGACGAGGTGATGGTCGACTTCTGGACCAACCACTTCAACGTCTTCTTCGGCAAGGGCGCGGACCGCTTCCTGCTGCCCGACTACATCGAACATGTGATTCGCCCGCACGCCCTCGGCAAGTTCGAGGACCTGCTCGTCGCCACGGCGCAAAGCCCGGCGATGATGTTCTACTTGGATAACTGGCAAAGCATAGCGCCCGGTGCGTCACCGCCGTTCCTGGCCAACAGAGCAAGACAGAACACGGGCCAGGGGGTGAGGGCCATGCCGCAAGGCATCAACGAGAACTACGCCCGCGAGCTGATGGAGCTGCACACGCTCGGCGTCGACGGCGGCTACACGCAGGCGGACGTGATCGCGGTCGCCCGCATCCTGACCGGCTGGAGCATCGCCCGGCCGCAGCAGGGGGGCGCGTTCGAGTATCACGACTGGGCGCACGACGGCGGCATGAAGGTCGTGCTGGGCGACACGTTCCCCGCGGGACACGGCCAGGACGAAGGCATGCGACTGCTGCACCTGCTGGCGCACGAGCATGCCACCATGCACCACGTGTCGCAGCAGCTGTGCGCGCGCTTCGTCGCGGACGACCCGCCCGACGGCTGCGTCGACGACGCGGTGGCCGCCTGGCAACGCACGGACGGCGACATCCGCGAAGTGCTGCGCGCCATCTTCCACGGCCCCGATTTCTGGGCGCCGCAAAACGTGGCGAATAAGGTGAAGACGCCGCTCGAATTCGTGGTGAGCGCCGTGCGCGCCACTGGTGCGGACCCCGACACCACGCCGCGGCTCGCGCAGGTGGTCGCGCGGCTGGGCGAGCCGTTGTATCAGCACGTGGCGCCCGACGGCTACGCCGAGCGCGAGGACGATTGGGTCAACTCCGGCGCGTTGTTGGCCCGCATGAACGCTGCCGTGGGCCTCGCGGCCGGCAGGTTGCCGGGCGTCGCCGTCGCACTCGACACGCTCATCCCCACGACGAGCGACGTCCCTGCATTGGTGGACGCGATCGACCGGCGCCTCCTGGGCGGCGCGATGTCGCCTCACACCCGTAGCGTGATCGAGCAGCAGCTCGCCGACGTGGCCGACCCGGTGGCACGTCGCAATCTCGCGATTGGGTTGGCGTTGGGCGGACCGGAGTTTCAGAAACAATGAGGGCGGGCGAAGGCGGTCGAGGGCGGACTAGGACGGACAAGGAGTCGCGATGACTATCACAAGACGCGTGTTCGTGAAGTCCGGTGGGATTGCGCTCTTCAGTCTGGGGATCGATCCGCTGTTCCTCGACCGGGCCGCCTACGCCCTCGCCCGCCCTCGCCCGGCCTCGCCCGACCACAAGGTTCTCGTCTGCCTCTTCCAACGCGGCGCCGTGGACGGCCTCAACATGATCGTGCCGCACGGCGAGCGGGCGTACTATGACGAGCGCCCGCGCATCGCCGTGCCGCGGAGCGACGTGATCGATCTGGACGGCCACTTCGGCCTGCACCCGGCGCTCGCACCGCTGAAGCGCTTCTGGGACGACAAGACGCTGGCCGCGATTCACGCCGTGGGCTCGCCCGATTCCACCCGCAGCCACTTCGACGCCCAGGATTACATGGAGTCGGGTACGCCGGGTGTGAAGGCCACGGCCGACGGCTGGATCAATCGCTACTGCCAGCACGACCGCGAGCACCAGACGGGCGCCTTCCGCACGGTGGCGTTCGGACCCGAGCTGCCCCGCGCGCTTGCGGGCTCCGCGCCGGCGCTGGCCATCGACGACCTGCAGGCGTTCGGCTTGCGGGCCCCGCAGGACGCCGCGCGCGACAAGCTCACCCGGGCGTTCGAAGCGCTGTACGAGGGCGCGGCGACGGGTTTGCTGGCGAGCTCGTCGCGCGAGGGGTTCGAGGCGGTGCAACAACTCAAGCAGGCCAACCCGACGCAGTACCAGCCCGCCAACGGCGCCGCGTATCCCCGCGGCAAGATCGGTCGCGCCCTGTTACAGGTGGCACAGCTGATCAAAGCCAACGTCGGGCTGCAGATCGCCTTCCTCGACGCCACCGGCTGGGACACCCACGTCAATCAGGGCGCGAGCGAGGGGCAGCTCGCGGCGCGGCTCCAGGAGTTGGGCGGTGCGCTGGCCGCGTTCGCCACGGACTTGGGAGACGGCATGCGGGACGTGGTCGTGTTGACCATGTCGGAGTTCGGCCGGACCATTCACGAGAACGGCAACAGCGGCACCGATCACGGCCACGCGACCGCGATGCTGCTGCTCGGCGGCGCGGTCAACGGCGGCAAGATGCTGGGACGCTGGCCCGGGCTCGATCCCGCCGCCCGGTTCGAAGGCCGCGACGTCGCCGTCACGACTGACTTCCGTGACTTGTTCGGCGAAGTCGTCGCGCGACATCTCGGCGGCGCCGAACTGTCGTCGATTTTCCCCGGATACGCGGTCAATCCCGCCAAATACCCCGGAGCTATTCGCACCTAGGGCTTTGCTTGACGTAGTATTGCTGTATGCCAATCGCCGAGCTGCTCGCCAAGGTGGGCGACGCAGCCACGCCCCGTGAGTACTGGGAGCGCGTCGCCGAGATCCTGAGCAGCCGCGCGGGCGGCGCGTCCATCCGCCTGCGCTATGAGGGCCTCAACGACTCCGGCGAGGTCACGGCCGGCGGGGCGGCGCGTGCCGGCGACGTCGAAACCCTCACCGTCACTGACCCCGAGGGCCGACGCGTCGAGCTCGCGATGACCGGCGCGCCCACCGGCCTGCCCCTCCCCGAGCTGCGGGCGGAGCTCGAGGTCGCGAACCAGCTCGCCGTGCTGGTGGGGCGGCGCACCGCCCTGGAGCGGGAACGCCGCCTCGGCACCTTCCTGGTCGAATTGTCGCGCTGGCTGCTGGCCGCGCCCGAGACCGAGCTGTTGCTCCGCTACACGCTGATGTCCCTCGTCAAGCTGGTCGAAGCCCAGGGCGCCTATGTCGCGCTGCGGGAGGGAGAAGAGCCACTGCGCGTCGCTACGGCCGTGGGCCGGGCGCAGGACTTGAAAAACGTCACCTTCCCGGTGGACGCGAGCACCACCGGCCGCGTCACCCGCACCGGGCAGCCGCTCGTCACGGAAGACATTACGGCGGAACCCGACTCGCATCCCGGCGCGATCGCCCTGGCATCCGACGCCCGTGCCACGATGATCGCGCCGCTGCAGACGTCGCACGGCGTGATCGGCGCGGTCGCCGTGATCCGCTACCTCGAGGCGGACAGCTCGGCCCCTCGCCCGTTCAGCCTGGCCGACCTCCACTACCTGACGGCCGTGGCGGCGCATATCGCCGGCGGGATCGAGCTGTCGCAGGCGGTGGCGGCCACGCGGGCGGCAGCGCAACGCGCGCATGCGATGGTCAGCGGCAGCCCGCTGCCGATGGCGCTCGTCGGCCCCCACGGCGACGTGCAGCAGCTCAACGAAGCGGCGCGCACGCTGTTTGGGCTGCCCGTGGGCGACGCCGGGCTCGACCGCCCGCTCGAGGCGCTCGGCCTCTCCCCCAGCCAGGTCACCGTGCGCTTGGTGCTGGCGCGCGCCCAGGAAGGTGAGCCGTGGCACGGCCGGGTGTTGGTCACCCGCCCCGACGGCGACCGCCGGCTGTGCGACTGCACCGTCACGGACCTGTCCGGTCTCGGTTCCAAGGACCTGCTGGTCGCCCTGTACGACCGCACCGACGAGCTGCGGTCCCAGCGCGAGCTCATCGCCCGCGAGAAGCTCGCCACGGTGGGTGAGATCGCGAGCGGCGTGGCCCACGAGGTCAACAATCCGCTCACCGCCATCCGCATGGAGGCCGAGCTGCTGTCGCGCAGCCGCAAGGATCCGGAGACCGACGCAGCGACGTCGCTGATCGTGCGCGAGGTGGACCGCGCCGCCCGCATCGTCCGCAGTCTGCTGCGTCTGGCGCGCCGCGCCGACACTGCGCCCGTGCGTGTACAGATCAACGACCTGGTGCGCGACGTCGGCGAGATTCGCCAGCGCGTGCTCAAGGCGGACAGCGTCGACTTGGTGGTGCAGCTCGATCAGGCGGCGCCCGCCGTCCTGGGGTTGGGCCAGGAGCTGCAGCAGGTGGTGATCAACCTGGTCACCAACGCGGAGCACGCCGTGCGCGGGCGCAAGCCCGCGGTGATCAAGCTCCAGACCTCAGCGCGGGCGGGATGGGTGCGTCTGACGGTGGAAGACTCGGGGCCGGGCGTGCCGCGCGAGATCCGCCAGCGCATTTTCGATCCGTTCTTCACGACCAAGGGGCCGGACGAAGGCTCGGGACTGGGATTGGCGATCTGTCAGCGCGTGGTGAGTGAAGTGGGCGGCAAGCTGTGGCTGGACGACTCGGAGGAGCTCGGCGGCGCGCGGTTCGTGGTCGAGCTGCCGGCCGCCCCGGAGCGGGTCGAGACGGAAGGCGTGATCGGCTAATTCATATCCTCTTCCCATCGTGATCCGCGCTTCGATATTTTGAAGCTCATGAATTCGAGACTCCCCCTGGTCCTACTCACGGTAGGCGCCCTCGGAGACTCGTTCCCTTCCTTCGCGGTCCGCGAGTTGGCCCCATTCAAGGGCGGCGTGACTGTGACGGAATGGCTGCGGGCACACCCGAAGGACACGCTCGCGACCTTCCCAACCCGCACCGACGGGGACGCGACCGAAGATTGGTGTGCCCGTGCCAGCCTCGAGCAGCACCTACCCGACAGCTCCCGCGCCGTTCGGCACGCGTATTTCTATGTGCCGCCTCTGACTCTGCGGTCCACGCTCCCCGCGGCTGCGACGCCCGATACGATCGCACGGCAGTGCGTCCTCGGAGCGATGTGGGTGGAGACCGGAGTGCCGACCGGTCTCGAGGCCGGGCGGCTCGCCGCGGCCACGACTGGAGCGCTCACCGCCGTATACGGGGGAGAGGCGCTGCCGTGGCCCTCGGGTGATCTTCCTCTGGACGCGACGTCGCAGTGGAACATCACGGCTCGCCTCTTGGCGGACTCCAGTCTGATCTTGAGCGGCGCTGAGGCCCCCTTTAGGCGACGCACTCCGCGGGTCGCGGCCCTCACCATCGCACCAGTCAGCGGGCTGAATCTCCCCGCGGAAGAGAGCCTCGCGCAGCGCTTTCAGCGGGACGCCGAATCGGTAGGGCTGGTAGCGGAGCTGGCCGGACTTGAGCAGGTCGACATCGCCCGTGTCACCCAACCAGAGCGGGCCGCGATGCGGTCCGCCGCCGTCGCCACGTTCCGGGATTGGCTGACCGCCGCTCGCAAGCTGGGACCTTCCGGACAAGCCACTGCGCTCGTAGCCGCGGATCGCCTGCTCACGATCCCGGCGGTGCAGATGTATTTCCAACGCGATTCCGAGGACAGTATTCCCGGTCGGGTCCCGCTCGAAGCGCTCGGCGCCGGGTTCGAGCACGAGCACTACAACGATGAATATGTTTACGCCCACACCTGGCTGAACCAGGCCCTGCGGCTGGATTCGGGTGGCCGAGGCGGCTCGTTGGCGTTCGTCTCGCTGATCGAGGTCGGTTTCGACACCACCGGATCGTGCGCGGCCGGCGAGGATCCGTTCCAACAGGTCATTGATCGGGGGGAAGCATTCCTGCCGACCCTCGCCGATTCGCCCCTGCAAGCGCGGTTGCACTTTGCGTTGGGGGTCGCCTACACGGAAATCGTGGGATTGGCGGCCGGAATGGGAGACTACAGCTACGGCGATCCCACGTCGTTTCGCCCGCGGGCATCGGCGGCGCGAGTGAAGGCGCTGCAGCACTTCCGGGCCGGCTTGGCGCTGGAGCGAGCATCCCCGGCGGCACGGAGCGCATGGCGCATAAGTTGGCGCCTAGCGGCCGGGCTCCCTCCGGCCAAACTGTACTTCCTCTGTATCAACGACTGATCAACACTGGATCCGCGGAGGGCCTACACCTCGACGATGGTGCGGCGGTAGGTCGCGAGGACGCCGAAGCCGTAGACGCCGATGGCGAGCAGCAATGTGCCGAGGCGCCAGTCGCCCGCGAACTTGATCGCGCCCGCGACGACGTACGCGGCGCTCGCCGCGAAGCCCAGGCCCACCACTTCTTTCCGGCCCATTAGCACGCCGAACACGTAGCCCCAGCTGAACCCGGCCCATACCAGCAACGGCACCCCGAGTCGCAGGATGTGGCCCGGATCGATCAGATTCAGGCCGCCAGCGAACGCGCAGAACAGCCCGATCAGGGTGTAGCTCGCGAGGTGCAGGGCGAGCGGCAGCGGGACGGTGTCGGTGCGGTTGGCGAACATGTTCGGTAAGATAGAACCAAGCCACGACGGATGGGAGAGGGGTGAGCAGTGAGCGGTAAGGCCGGCATGCGCGCCACACGTACCTACCTGGAAATGACCGAGCCGCGCCAGTTCCGCCCGGCGCTCGGAGAGTTTCCCGATGTCACCGTCGAGCGCGTCGCCGAGCCGGCCCCGGCGCTCTATCGCACGTGCTATCAAACCGTTGGCGCCAATTTCCATTGGCGCGACCGCTGGAATTGGACCGACGCCGAGATCGCCGCGCACCTCGCCCAGCCGGAGATCACGCTGCACGTCGCCCGCCGCGGCATCGCGCTAGTGGGCTGGTACGAGCTGCGGCAGCTGCCCGAGGAGCATTCGGTGGAGATCGCGTATTTCGGCATCGTGCCCGCGGAGTTCGGAAAGGGCTTCGGCAAGTATTTGCTGTCGTGCGCCGTGCGCGATGCCTGGGCGCTGGCATCGCGGCGCGTCTGGCTCCATACCTGCACGCTGGACCATCCCAATGCGCTGCCGAATTATGTCGCCCGCGGATTCGCCGTCTACAAGACCGAGGAATACGAAGTGGCGGAGCGCTGATGGGCGCGCACCTGCGCAGCGTGGGCCGTAAGGCCGCCGCGCAAGGCGGCGAGTTTCCGTTCACGGTGCCGGCGATCGCGTCGCTCGGCGAGCTCGACGTCGCGGCGCCCGTCACATTCTTCGTGGGGGAAAACGGCTCGGGCAAGTCGACGCTGCTCGAAGGGATCGCCATGGCGGCGGGCTTGCCCGCCGTCGGCGGCGCCGACCTGGCGCGCGATCCGACGCTCACCGCACAGGGCCGCCTCGGCCGTGCGCTGCGCCTCGTGTGGACCAAACGCGCGGTGCGCGGCTTTTTCCTGCGCGCCGAGGACTTCTTCGGATTCACCAAACGGCTGGCGCAGGAACGCGCCGACCTGTTGCAGCAGGTCGCGGAAACCGAGCGCGAATACCAGTCGGCAGACCGCTCCGAGAAGGCCCTGACCCTGGCGCAGGGACCGCTCAAGAGCTCGCTGGCCGACATGGAGCGCCGTTACGGCGTGGACCTGGACGCCAACTCACACGGCCAGAGTTTTCTCAAGCTGTTCCGTTCCCGCTTCGTCCCCGGCGGCCTGTTCTTGTTGGACGAGCCCGAAGCGCCGCTCTCGCCGCAGAGCCAGCTGGCACTCCTGGTCTTGCTGGACGACATGGTCGCCCAACAGGGGCAGTTCATCATCGCCACACACTCCCCGATCTTGCTCGCGTTCCCGGGGGCGCGGATCTACAGTTTCGACACGCCGCCGGTGCGCGCCGTCGCGTACGAAGAATTGGACCACGTGGCACTCACGCGCGACTTCCTGAATGATCCGGGCCAGTATCTGCGTCGCTTGCAGCGCGAAGGCGAAGGCCGTTAGGTTCCCACCGTGAACTTCACTGTGTCGCGCAAAGCCAAATTGATCATCGCGGCCGCGATCGTGACGCCGGTGGTGCTCTTCGTCCTGTACACGTGGTCCGCACTGAACTGGTCCTACTCCGAAGGCCAGCGCGCCGGCGTAGTGCAGAAGTTCTCCCGCAAGGGATGGATTTGCAAAACGTGGGAGGGTGAGTTGGCAATGGTGCCCGTCCCCGGCACGACCACGCCGGAACTGTTCGACTTCACCGTTCGCGACGACCTCATAGCCGAGCACCTCAACTCCTCGCTGGGTAAGCGGGTCGCCTTGACCTACCACCAGCACAAGGGCATCCCGACGAGCTGCTTTGGCGAGACTGAGTACTACGTCGTAGCCGTCAAGGTCGTGCAATGAGCAAGAACTCCTTCGGCGCCCGCGCGTCCCTGCGCGCGGGCGGCGGGACCTACGAGATCTACCGCCTCGAGGCCCTGGAGAAACGCGGGTTGTCCGTGGCGCACCTCCCGTACTCGCTGCGCATCCTGCTCGAAAACCTGCTCCGCCTGGAAGACGGCCGGACCGTCCGCACGGACGACGTCGAGAAGCTGGTGCGCTGGGACCCGAAGAAGACGCCCGACGAAGAAATCGCGTTCATGCCGGCCCGCGTGTTGATGCAGGACTTCACGGGCGTGCCGGCGGTCGTCGACCTCGCCGCGATGCGCGACGCCATGGCGCAGATGGGCGGCGACCCCACGAAGGTGAACCCGCTGCTCCCCGCCGAGCTGGTGATCGACCATTCGGTGATCGTGGATGAGTTCGGGACGGTCACCGCATTTCAGGCGAACGCCGACAAGGAATTCGAGCGCAACCGCGAGCGCTACGCCCTGCTGCGCTGGGCGCAGAAAACGTTCCAGGGGTTCCGTGTCGTCCCGCCCGACACCGGCATCGTGCACCAGGTGAACCTCGAGTATCTGGCGCGCGTCGTCTTCACGACCGACGGCAAGATGCCCCAGGCCTATCCCGACACTCTCGTGGGCACCGACTCCCACACCACGATGATCAACGGCTTGGGCGTTCTCGGCTGGGGCGTGGGCGGCATCGAGGCCGAAGCCGCGATGCTGGGGCAGCCCGTGTCGATGCTGATCCCGCAGGTGGTGGGATTCCGCCTCTCCGGCAAGCTCGCCGAGGGCGCCACCGCGACCGATCTGGTGCTCACCGTCACCCAGCTGCTGCGTCAAAAAGGCGTGGTGGGGAAGTTCGTGGAGTTCTACGGTCCGGGCGTGGCCACGCTGCCGCTGGCCGACCGCGCGACCATCGGCAACATGGCGCCCGAGTACGGCGCGACGGTCGGGATCTTCCCCGTGGATCAGGAGACGCTGCGTTATCTCGAGTTCACCGGGCGGCCGGCCGAGCAGATCGCGCTGGTCGAGGCCTACATGAAGGAACAGGGCCTGTTCCATACCGCCGGCGCGCCGGAGCCCGTGTACTCCGACACGTTGGAACTGGAGCTGGGCTCGGTGGAGCCGAGCATGGCGGGTCCGCGCCGGCCGCAGGACCGCGTGCCGCTGAACGAGGTCGGGAAGAATTTCCTGCAGAGCCTGCCTTCGCTCATGAAGGCGACGTCACCGATCGCGGCCCCGTCCAACGCCAAGCGTTGGGAGGAGGAAGGCGGCAACATCGCCGTGGCCGAGGCGCCGCCGGCGCGCAAGACGCACGTCAACCTCCGTCTCGACGACGCCGAGCACCAGCTGCGCCACGGGTCGGTGGTCATCGCGGCGATCACGAGCTGCACCAACACGTCCAATCCGTCGGTCATGATCGCCGCGGGCCTGCTCGCAAAGAAGGCCGTGGACAGAGGGCTCGCCACACAACCGTGGGTGAAAACGAGTCTCGCCCCCGGATCCAAGGTGGTGACCGAGTACCTCGATAAGGCGGGCCTGACGCAGTATCTCGACCGGCTGCGCTTCAACCTGGTTGGCTACGGCTGCACCACCTGCATCGGGAACTCGGGCCCGCTGCCCGACGCTGTGTCGGCGGCGATCACCGAGGGCGAGCTGGTGACGTGCGCGGTGCTGTCGGGCAATCGCAACTTCGAGGGCCGTATCCAGCAGGAAGTGCGCGCCAACTACCTCGCGTCGCCGCCGCTGGTGGTGGCGTACGCGCTGGCGGGGCGGATCGACATCGACTTCCATACCCAGCCGCTCGGCACGGGCAAGGACGGCAAGCCGGTGTTCTTGCGCGACGTCTGGCCGACGTCGAAAGAAGTGGCCGACATGGTCGGCCGGGCGATTCAGTCGTCCATGTTCCGGAAGTCGTACGCCGACGTCTTCGCGGGCGACGAGCGCTGGAATTCGCTGCCCGTGCCCGAGGGCGACCGCTTCGTGTGGGAGCCGGACTCCACTTATATCCGTCGCGCGCCGTATTTCGACGGCATGCCGGCGCAACCGGGCCCGATCAAGGACATCGCGGGCGCGCGCGTGCTCTGCCTGCTGGGCGACAGCATCACCACCGACCACATCTCGCCCGCCGGCTCGATCCGCAAGACAGCGCCTGCCGGGCAGTACCTGATCGAGCACGGCGTACAGCCGGTGGATTTCAACTCCTACGGTGCGCGCCGCGGCAATCATGAGGCGATGGTGCGCGGCACGTTCGCCAACGTCCGGCTCAAGAACCTGCTCGCACCGGGCACCGAGGGACCGTTCACGGTTCACCTGCCCGACGGCGCGCCCATGACGATCTTCGACGCGTCGCTCAAGTATTTCGCCGCGGGCACGCCATTGGTGGTGCTCGCCGGCAAGGAGTACGGCTCGGGCTCATCGCGCGATTGGGCGGCCAAGGGCCCGCGCCTGCTCGGCATCCGCGCGGTGATCGCCCAGAGCTACGAGCGCATCCACCGCTCCAACCTCGTGGGGATGGGCATCCTGCCGCTGCAGTTCGCCGCGGGACAGAGCGTCGAGTCGCTGGGGCTCAGCGGCACCGAACGCTACGACATCGCGGGGCTCGCGGACGTCCTGAAGGAAGGATTCCCGCGGGGCAAAGAGGTCACGGTGCACGTGTCACCGGCGACGGGGGCGGCGAAGGAGTTCCGCGCGCTGGTCCGTATCGACACGCCGCAGGAGCTGCAGTACTACCGCCACGGCGGGATCCTCGAGTACGTGCTGCGCCAGCTGGCGGGGAAGTAGCCGCGCTACCCTGCCACGAGCAGCTGCAGCCGGAACCCTTCCCCCCGCACCGTCTGAATCAAGTCGACTCCGGCCGCGTGCTTCAGCTTGCGCCGCAGGTTCCCCACGTGCACGTCCACCAGGTTGCTCGCGGCGTCCCACTCCTGATCCCACACGCCCTTGAGCAGCTCGGCCCGGTCGATCGGCTCCTCCGGTCGCACCAGGAAGTGCTCGAGTAACTGGAATTCCTTGGGTGTGAGATCGAGCTTGGCGCCGGCGACCCGCACCTTGTGGTTCAACCGCTCCATTTCGATCGGACCGTAGGTGAGCAGGTCGCGTCGGGCCGCACCGCCGCGCCGGGCCATCGCGCGCACCCGGGCCAGCAGCTCGGCCAGCTCGAACGGCTTGGTGAGGTAATCGTCGGCGCCGGCATCGAGGCCCCGCACCACGTCGGCGGTGGCATCGCGACCGGTCAACATCAGAATGGGTGTGTCGCGCCCCTCGCCTCGCAGGACAGCCGCGACTTCCGGCCCGCTCATGCCGGGAAGCTCCCAGTCGAGCACGATCACGTCGAACACCTCGCGGCGCGCCAGCGCTGCGCCCGCGTCGCCGTCCAGCGCGACTGCGACGTCGTGTCCCGCTTTGCGCAGGCCGCGCTCGACCACACCGACGACCTCGCGATCGTCCTCCACCACCAGTATTCGCATGGTGCTCGGCCGCCCGCTACTCCGGCATGGCCGTCAGCCCGCCGGGCGGTGGCGTCTCGCGCCGCACGGTGGGCGTGGCGAAGGCAGGGCGCGCCTCGACCGCGAGGCCGAGGTGCACCCGCGCGCGGTTCAGGGCGTCGTCGACGTTGCCGAGGATATTCTCCTCACCCATCTCGTACAAGAAGCCCGAGCGCTCCAACGCCACCACAGGCTGCGCGTGAACGTCAGACAGAAGGACCAACGTTCCTTCGTTCGTGCCCCGGCGCACCAGATCGCGCAGTGCGTGCAACCCGGTCGAGTCGATCGCCGGGACGTGGCGCATGCGCAGGATCAACACTTTGGGCTTCCGGGCCACCTCCGCGACCCGGGACCGGAACGTCTCCGCCGCGCCGAAGAAGAATGGGCCGCTGATTTCGTAGACCTCCACGCCCTCCGGCACCGTGCGCCGCGCCACCGCGTTGGGGTCGGTCTCGAAGTCGTCCTTGGGGTCGCCGAACTCGTGCGTCAGCACGCGAATGTTCGTCACTTCACTCATGCGTTTCATGAACAGGAACGCCGCCAGGATCATCCCGACCTCGATCGCGACAGTCAGGTCCACCAGGACAGTGAGCAGGAAGGTCGCGAGCAGCACGGCCACGTCGCTCTTGGGCGAGCGCAACTCGGAGCGGAAGGTCCGCCATTCGCTCATGTGATAGGCGACGATCACGAGAATCGCAGCGAGCGTCGCCAACGGCACCAGGCCTGCCCAGCGACCAAAGAAGAGTGTGATCAACAGGAGGGTGACGGCGTGCGTCAGACCGGCCACGGGCGTACGGCCGCCGTTCTTCACGTTGGTGGCGGTCCGCGCGATCGCCCCCGTGGCCGGCATCCCGCCGAAGATCGGCGCTGCGATATTGGCCACGCCCTGCGCCACCAGCTCCATGTTGGAGCGGTGCCGCCCACCGATCATGCCGTCCGCCACCACCGCCGAGAGCAGCGACTCGATCGCGGCCAGCAGCGCGATGGCCAACGCCGGCCGTGACAGCTCGGCGATGCGCTCGAGCGTGACGTGCGGGACGACCGGCACCGGCAGCCCCGCGTCGATGGCGCCGAAGCGCGTGGCGATCGTGTCGACGGGAAGGTGCAGCAACCGCACCAATAGCGTCGTCAGGATCAACGCGACGAACGGCCCAGGAATTCGGGCATTGATCCGGGGCCACCAGACGATGACGGCAAGCGCCAGCGCCGCGACAGCGACCGCCCACCAATTGACCACGTTGAGGTGTCGCAGCAGCGCCGCCCACTTCGGCACGAAGTCCGCGGGCAGCGTCCCCATGCGCAGGCCCAGCAGGTCCTTCACCTGGCTCGAGAAAATGATCAGCGCGATGCCGCTCGTGAATCCGATGGTGACGGGATACGGAATGAACTTGATCGCACCGCCCAGGCGGGCCAGGCCCAGGCCGATCAGGATCACGCCCGCCATGATCGTGGCGATGGTGAGCCCCTCGATGCCGTAGTGCTGCACGATCCCGGCCACGATCACCACGAACGCGCCCGTGGGCCCGCCGATCTGCACCCGCGAGCCACCCAGGAGCGAGATGATGAAGCCGCCGATGATGGCCGTGTACAGGCCCCGCTCAGGGGTCAAGCCACTCGCGATCGCGAAGGCGATGGCGAGCGGCAGCGCCACGATGCCCACGATCACCCCGGCCGTCATGTCGGCTAGGAGCTGGTCTTTGGAGTAGCCCTTGAGGGTGGTGAACAGCTTGGGAACGAGCACGGGCAATAATAGTGTAATGCGCCGCCGCACTATGATGGTGCAAAAGTGCTGCACTTGTCGCACGGTTTCTGGTGCAGTCGGCATACGATCCAGCATAGTGGCCGTCCTGCCGCACAGCGATTCGTGCAGTTTGTGCACGTTTTTCTTGACAGGCGGCACGGTGCTTGCCTATGTTGCCGCACATGAAGCTCATCACCACCATCGTTCGCCCTGAACGGCTCGCCGAGGTCAAGGCGGCGCTGTTCCGCGCCGGTGTCACCGGCATCACCCTGAGCCGCATCAGTGGGCACGGCGGCGAGCGCGAGGTGCTGAGCGAATACCGCGGCACCACAGTCGTGATGGAATTCCACGAGAAAGTGAAGATCGAGATGGCGGTCTCCGAGCCGTTCGTGGAGGCCACCATTCAGGCGATCCTCTCGGCGGCGCGGACCGGTGAAGTCGGCGACGGCAAGATCTTCGTGCAGCCGCTCGACGCCGTGATCCGTATCCGGTCGGGCGAACGCGACGTCGCAGCTCTCACCGCCGTGAACGCCGACGAAGTGCAGCAAGCCGCGCTGAGCGAAGCGCGGGCGGGCGCGCTGTGAGCCCCACCATCTCCTCCGGCGACACGGCCTGGGTGTTGATCTCGAGTGCGCTGGTCCTCCTGATGACCGTGGGCCTCGCGTTCTTCTACGGCGGGCTGGTGCGTTCCAAGAACGCCCTCAACACCATGATGATGAGCGTGGTGGCGTTAGGGCTCGTCGGTGTCCAATGGGTGCTGCTCGGCTATTCGCTCGCCTTCGCTCCGGGATCATCGTGGCTGGGCGGCCTCGCCTGGGTGGCGTTCCGCGGCGTGGGACTCGAGCCCGACGCGGCCTATGCCGCCACGATTCCGCATCAGGCGCACGCGATGTTCCAAGGCATGTTCGCCATCATCACGCCGGCGCTGATCTCGGGTGCCATCGTCGAGCGGATGCGGTTCCGGGCGTACGCACTATTCATTCTCCTGTGGGCGACATTCGTCTACGATCCGTTGGCCCACTGGGTGTGGGGCCAGGGCGGCTGGCTCGCAGGCCTTGGCACGCTCGACTTTGCGGGCGGCACCGTGGTCCACGTCTCCGCCGGCGTCTCGGCGCTCGTCGCCGCCTGGGTGCTCGGCACCCGTCGTGACTTCCGCCGCGCGCCGACGGTACCGCACAGCGTTCCCCTCACCCTGCTCGGCGCGGGGCTCCTCTGGTTCGGCTGGTTCGGCTTCAACGCCGGGTCGGCGCTGGCCGCCAACGGCGTGGCTGCGTTGGCGTTCGTGAACACCAACACGGCCGCGGCGGCCGCGCTGTGCACGTGGGCCATGCTGGACCTGCGCCGCTCGGGCCGGGCCACCGCGGTGGGTGCCGCGACGGGCGCCGTCGTGGGGCTGGTCGGGATCACGCCCGCCGCGGGCTATGTCACGCCGGCGGCGGCGATCGCGATCGGCGTGCTGTGCGCCGGCCTGAGCTACACGGCCATTCAGCTGCGCGCCGCGCGCGGCCGCATCGACGATTCGCTCGACGTGTTCTCCTGCCACGGCCTCGCCGGCATGGCGGGCGCCCTGCTCACGGGCGTGTTCGCGACCAAGCTCGCCAACCCGGCCGGTGCCGACGGCTTACTCGCGGGCCACCCCGGGCAGCTGGGCGTGCAGGCGCTCGCCGTCGCGGCGGCGGCCGGATTGTCAGGGCTAGGGACGTTCGGGATCCTCAAGTTGGTCCTCGCCATCGTGCCCACGCGGGCGGGCGTACACGAGGAGCTGCGCGGCCTGGACCTGAGCGAGCACGGCGAAGAGGCGTACTTCGGCGAGGAGCTGGGAGTGCTGGCGCGGCCGGGGGCGGGACTGGGCGAGAGCGTCGTCGTGGCCCACGCGCCGGAGCCGGTGCGGGCGGAGGCGCTGAGCTAGCCCTGAGAGGCGCCGGTCGGAATCGAACCGACGTGTAGAGGTTTTGCAGACCTCCGCCTTACCACTTGGCTACGGCGCCGGGGGGAAAGCTAAAGCGCTCACGCCCCCTTTAACAGCTTCAAGATGTCCTGGTTCCCCTTGTCGGCCGCGAGGCCGATGGCGCTCTTGCCCTCGTCATTCTGTTGCTTGGGATCGGCGCCGTGGGCCAGGAGATAACGCGTCATCTCCACGTCACCACGATTCACCGCCTCGTGCAGCGCCGCCCAGCCCTTGTCCTGTTTGGCGTTCACCGGCGCGCCGGCGTCGACCAGCATTTTCACGCTCTCGAAGCTGTTCGTCACCGCCGAATGCAGCGCCTGGATCTTCATCGGATTGCGCGCCGCCTGCCCCACGTCCGCGCCGCGGGCCAGGAGCAGCTTGACCGTTTCGGGATAGCTGAAGAACGCCGCCAGGGCGAGAGGGAAAAAGCCGTCGGCTGCGTATGCATTGAGCAGCGTCGCGTCACTATCGAGCAACTCGGCCACGCGCGCGGTCGCGCCCACCGACGCCGCGTCCCAGATGTCGAGCACCGGCCGGGCCGCCAGCAACACGGCGAGACAGTCGGCCTTGTGGTGATACTGCGCGATCAGCACGGGCGAGTAGCCCTTCTCGCTCCGTATGTTCACCACGGTGCGGTCGGCGGCAATCAAGGCGCTGAGGCGCGCCACGTCGCCCGCCCGGATGACGTCGAAGATCTGGTGATCGGCCATAGGCTAAAACTCCACGCCTTTGCGGATTGCGATAGCCCAGCGTGACCCGGAGAAGTTCGCGGGGCCGAACCGCGCGCCGATCGCGATCTCCGCCACGTCGCCACGCACCGAGCGCGTCGGCCCGAGACGCAGCGCCACGCCCACATCGCCTCCCTGGCGCGCCCGCTCGTCGGCGTACCACGCGCCGCCCCAATCCGCGAACGGTGCGAGCCCGATCCCCACCAGGCCCCAGACCTCGTCCGCTACGAGTACCCGGTTCTCCACCGCGAGCCACGACATGTGTGTGCCGGTGAACTCGTGCGCCCCGAACAACCGCGGGCCGGTCTGGTCGTTCCACAGATCGAACTCACCGCCCGGCACGGCATGCTGCGCGACGCCGCTCTCGAAGTGCACGATCCACGCCTGGCGCGGCAGGCTCTGGCTCGCCACCGTCAGCGCCAGCAGCACGCGCCCCGAGTCGAGACCCGACCCGGAGTAAACGCCGTGGCCCGACGCGCGCGCCACCGCGAAGCCGCCGCGCCACACGGCGCTGCCCTGCGCCTTCAAATCCGGCCCGAGTCCCGCGCGCGCCCCCGCGTAGCCCCACGCCCGCGGCGCCGCCCACACGCCCAGGCGCAACACCTGGGACAGGTCTTGATCCTCGCGCCGCGCGTACGAGTTGAAGTGCTCGAGCACCGTGAAGCGCGCGTGGCCCAGCTCCACGCCCGCGCCCGCCGCTCCGAACGTGGAGCGGGGGAAGGGCGACGTGGTGTCGCGCGCGTAATCTTCGCGCCGCCAAGCGGCGCCGGCCCACAGGCGCACGTAGTCCCGGGACGATGCGTACAGCGCGTACCCTGCCGTCACACCCACGCGCAGCGCGCGCCGCTGCGTCGTATCGCTGTGCAGGCCGTCGCGAAACAGCAGCAGGCGCCGGTCCGCCGCTTCGCCGTTTGTGGTGAGCGACCAGCGCGCGGACGTCTGATAAAACGGACGCCCCAGCTGCCACGTCCCCCACTTGCCGTCGGAGAAGCCCGTGTACTCCGCGCCGAGCGTCGTGCGCCGGCTGAAGAAATGCGGGCTCACGTACTGCAGATCGAGGCCCGTGCGGTCGGGGTTGTGCTGGTAGACGGCCGCGAGCGTGGTGGCGGTGCCGAGAAAGTTCTGCTCCACCATCCCCAACTCCCAGCGCACCGATCCACCGGCCGAAGAGAAGTTGGTCTGCGGTTTGGTGCTCCACCCGTCCGCGGTGAAGACTCGCACGCCGAGTCGACCGTCCAGGCGCACTGTGTCGAGCCGCACCTGGCGGAAGATCGACAGCGCCCGCAGGGCGCGCTCGCTCTCGGTGACGCGCGCCGAGTCGTAGCGGTCGCCCGCGTCGAACAACAGCGTGCGCCGAATCACGCCGCCATGTGTGGTGACGTGGAGGGTGTTGGCCAGGCGGGCCACGAAGCCCGGGCCGGTCCCCGCATCGAACACGTTGTGATTCTCGACGACGATCGTATCGATCGTCTGGGCGGTGAGGCGGTCAGGCGGATGGGCGATCAGCAGGCCCAGCACCGTCGCGACCGCCAGACTGCCCGACCGCCCGACCGCCCTCACGACTTCACTCCGTAGATCACCTGCCGCAACCGGTAGGTCGGGTGTTTGGTGGCGTCGTCCCACGCCGTGAAGTACAGCGTCGCATCGACGCGGCCGGTGATCTGGGCGAGTCCGCGGTGCGCGATGGTGAGGCTCCCGACCACGGAGTCGGGCCGCAGCGGCCGGCACAGGCAGGCGACGGTCCCCACGGCCGGCCCCGCGGGCGGCCGCGGCCCCAGCGCGATCGTCGCTCCAGAGCGCACGGCGCCCGGGTCGAGGGGGATCCCTAGGGTGATGGCGTATTCGTCGCCGTACCCGGGAGTGGGATTGAAGTCATAGCGCGTGAGCAGGACGTCGCCACCGCCCGCCACGCCGGTGTCGAGTCGCAACCGCACCAGCGTGACGTCGGAGTCGCGTACCACGACCAGGCGCGCGTGATGCACCCAGCGCGCGTCGGACTGGAGGCCGGCAGTATCGCCGGGGCGGGGGAGCACATCGCAGCCGCTCGACACGGCCAGCAGCGCGAGCGGCGCCAGGCGGAGAAAAGACACGTGGTAAATCTAGCGGGCTAATACAGCCCCAAGTACCTCTCGCGCTCCCAGTCACTCACCTGCCCGATATAGTCGTGCCACTCCCCTTCTTTGGCCTCGACGAACCGCTCGTAGATGTGCCCGCCCAGGGCGCCGCGAATGACTTCGTCCTTCGCGAGAAACTCCAGCGCTTCGTGCAGATCGCGCGGCAGCTCGTCGATGCGGAACTTACGACGCTCGCGGAAGCTCATCTCGAAAATGTTCTTGTTCACCGGGTCGGGCGGCGTGAGCTTGCGCTCGATGCCGTCGAGCCCCGCCGCGAGCTGCACGGCGAGCGCCAGGTAGGGGTTGGCCGACGGATCGGGCATGCGCAGCTCGCAGCGCGTGCCCGTGCCGCGCCGGTCGGGAATGCGGATCAGGGGCGAGCGGTTGCGCATCGACCACGCCACGTTCACCGGCGCTTCGTAGCCCGGGACCAGCCGCTTGTAGCTGTTCACCAGGGGATTGGTCACCGCGCAGAAGCCGCACGCGTGCTCCAGCAGCCCCGCGATGTAGTGCAGCGCGGTGTCCGACAGCTCCCACTTGCCCTTGGCGTCGTGGAACGCGTTCTGCCCCTTCTTGAAGAGCGACTGGTGGGTGTGCATGCCCGAGCCGTTCTGGCCGAAGATCGGCTTCGGCATGAACGTCGCGAGGAAACCGTGACGGTAGGCCACGTTGCGCACGATGAAGCGGAACGTCGCCAGGTTGTCGGCGGTCTCGAGCGCCTCGGTGTAGCGGAAGTCGATCTCGTGCTGGCCCGGCGCCACCTCGTGGTGCCCCGCCTCCACTTCGAATCCCATCGACACGAGATCCTTGATGATGAGCCGCCGGATCTCCTCTGCTTTGTCCACGGGCGTCTGATCGAAATAGCCGCCGTGATCGTGCGTGTCCGTGGTCGGATCGCCGCTGGCGTCGAGCTGGAAGATGAAGAACTCGGCCTCGACGCCGGCCATCATCTCGAAGCCCGAGGTTTGCGCCTTGGTGATCTGACGCTTCAACGCCTGGCGCGTGCACCCCGCGAACGTGGAGCCGTCGGGGTTGTAGATGTCGCAGATCACCCGCGCCACCTTGCCGCCTTCGTCGTCGTACGGCAGCACGCGGAACGTGGCGAGATCGGGCCGCAGCACCATGTCCGACTCCTCGATCCGCACGAATCCTTCGATCGAGCTGCCGTCGAACATGATGTCGCCCTCGAGCGCCTTCTCGAACTGGCTCTCGGGCACCTCGACGTTCTTGTTGATGCCGAGGATGTCGGTGAACTGCAGCCGCAGAAAGTGCACGCCGCTCTTCTTGGTGAGCTCGAGGATGTCGCGTTTGGAGGCGCCGCTGGTGGTGGGCATGGGGGCCAGAGTAATGGGCGGCAATGGGCGGCAGAAGGCGGCAAGGGGTCGCTGCCCGTTGCCGCCTTCTTGCCGCCTAGTGCCGCCCTGGTTTATACGTCGTAATACAGGAAGAACTCGTACGGATGCGGCCGCAGCGCCACCGGATCGACGTCCTTGGCGCGCTTGTAGCTCAGCCATGTCTCGATCAAGTCGGGCGTGAACACCCCGCCCTCGAGCAGGAAGGCGTGGTCCGCCTCCAATGCCGCCAGCGACTCCTGCAGGCTGCCCGGCGTGTTCTTCACGTGCTTGCGCTCTTCCGGCTCCAGCTCGTACAGATCGACGTCCATCGGCTTGGGCGGCTCGATCTTGTGCTTGATGCCGTCGAGCCCAGCCATCAACAGGGCGGCGAACGTGAGGTACGGGTTGCTCGACGGATCGGGCGCCCGGAACTCGACGCGCTTGGCCTTGGGCGACTTGGAGTACATCGGAATGCGGCAGATCGCCGAGCGGTTGCGCTGCGAGTAGATCAGGTTGATCGGCGCCTCATAGCCCGGCACCAGACGGCGATAGCTGTTGGTGGTCGGCGCCGCGAACGCGAGAATCGCGGGGGCGTGCTTGATCAGCCCGCCGATATACCAGCGTGCTTCGTCCGACAGCAACGCGTAGCCGTTGGCGTCGAAGAAGAGATTCTCGCCCTCGTTCCACAGACTCATGTGCACGTGCATGCCCGAGCCGTTGTCGCCGAACATCGGCTTCGGCATGAACGTGGCCGTGTAACCGTGCTGATGGCACACGTTCTTCACGATGTACTTGTACATCATCACCTGATCGGCCATGCGCGTCAGCGAATTGAATCGCATGTCGATTTCGGTCTGCCCCGCCGTGCCGACCTCGTGGTGGTGCACCTCGACGTCGATGCCCGCCGCCATCAGCGCCAGCATGATCTTGGAGCGCAGGTCCTGCAGCCGGTCGACCGGCGGCACCGGGAAATAGCCCTCTTTGTGCCGCGGCCGATGGCCGAGGTTGGGCGCGCCGTTGGTCCCCGAGTTCCAGATGCCTTCTTCGGAATCGATGTAGTAGTAGCCCTCGTGCGCGTTCTGGTCGAAGCGCACCGAGTTGAAGATGTAGAACTCCGCTTCCGGCCCGAAATACGCCGTCGTCGCGATGCCGCTCTTCACCAGGTAGGCCTCGGCCTTGTGCGCCACGTAACGCGGATCGCGCGAATACGACTCGCGCGTGATGGGGTCGATGATGTCGCACGTCAGCGACAGCGTCGGCACCTGCAGGCACGGATCGACGAACGCGCTGGCCGGATCCGGCAACAGCAGCATGTCGCTCTCGTTGATCGCCTGGAACCCGCGGATCGACGAGCCGTCGAACCCGAGCCCTTCGCTGAACGTGCTCTCCGACAGCTCCTTCAGCGGCAGCGAGAAGTGCTGCCACGTGCCCGGCAGATCGCAGAACTTCACGTCGACGACCTGCACGCCCGCTTCGCGGGCGCGCCGGATCACGTCGGCGGGCGACGGCGCGGTGCCTTTCTCGGCGGCGGTTTTTGCGGTGGGTTCCAGTGTCGCGGTCATGGCCTCGGTGTCCTCCAACAGTCAGGGTCGAACAGCGGCGCTCGGGCAGCCTGCCAAAGACGAGAGCCCGACACCGGGCTCGGGGGCGTCGGGCTCTCGTCGTGCATGCAACGTGCGGCAGGCATGGCGGAACGTAGCGCGGCCAAGTATTGGTGTCAAGCAAATCGTGCACGACATGCACGATTCAATTTACATGCCTGTTTCTCTGTGAGGAGTCTGGGGAAATTGATGTGGAGAACTTGCAACATGTGCAGGAATTGTGGTACAGCGGCTTAGTCGGGCAGGGCCTCCAGGAATTGCCACAGCTCCGCCGCCGAAAACTCGGCGAAGCGCTCCTGCACCTCGCGCTCCTGCCACTCCATAAAGATCCAGCTCGTCACGCGATGGCGGTCCATGCCCACAAAGTGGATCCGGCCCCGGACGGTACCCGGGAAACGAGAGACCCATGGCGGTAAACGCTACGCTCCCAGCCGGAATCCTGCCAGTTAGATTCCCCCGTCTATGACGTGTCGAGCGTGCGGTACCCAACTCTCCGATAGCGCCCGCTTTTGCCACAAGTGCGGCGCCAGCGTCGCGGCCCCGCCGGCTGCCCCAGGGGGTTGGCGCGCCGGTCTCCCCTGGGGTGTCGCCGGTGCGGCACTCGGCGCGCTGGTCACAGTGCTGCTCATGCGGCCCGGCCGCACCAGCGGCGGTACCGCGGAGGGACCCCCGTTCGCAACCCCGGGCGGCGGCGCGTCAGCCATCGACATCAGCCAGATGTCGCCCGAAGAGCGGGCCACGCGGTTGTACAACCGGGTGATGCGCCTCGCCGCGGAGGGCAAGAACGACTCTGTCCAGTTCTTCCTCCCTATGGCGCTGCAGACCTACGGCCAGCTGCCGGCCCTCGACAACGACGCGCGCTATCACATCGGCGTGCTCGATCTGGCGGGTGGCGACGCCGCGGGCGCCCTGGCGGAGGCCGACACGATCGTCCACAACACGCCGACGCATCTGTTCGCGTTCATGCTGCGGGCCCGCGGCTACCAGACCAACGGCAACACGCTGAAGGCCAGGCAGGCTTTCCGCGACTTCCTCAAGCACGAGGCAGCCGAGCGCGGCCGCAACCGACCCGAGTACACCGATCACAAGGACGCCCTCGACGCCTTCCACGGCGACGCCCTCAAGGCGACCGCCGGCCGCTAGCGGCATGCGCACCATCCACCTCGCCCACAGCCCCGACGCCGACGACGCGTTCATGTTCTGGGCGCTGGCCGCCGGGCACATCGACACCGGCGAGCGCCGCTACGTGCACGAGCTGTCCGACATCGAAACGCTGAACCGCCGCGCGTTGAAGGGTGAGCTCGAGGTGACGGCCGTGTCCCTGCACGCCTAC
>WNGO01000205.1_pt1 | contig 36684 bp, 32 predicted proteins | sample 5400511 | NCBI WGS metagenome assembly WNGO01 (sample SAMN13153380, study PRJNA577476) | soil metagenome | isolation source: 20 cm soil or saprolite under Garry oak tree replicate 2 | place: USA:California | collected 2016-06-15 | reverse complement strand
GACGCCACGGCTCGTAATCATCTGCCAGGAGCACTCGAACTTCCCGCAACCAGCCTCCTTCGTGTCAAGCGTCCCTGGCGAGCGATGGTGCAATAAAAACGTTTGACCCCGGAATACCGACTACATCAAGTGATGACGTCAGCTTCTTTAATATCTCGCTACAGGTGGGTGGAGCACAACTAGAAGAAATACGAGAGGATATTACCGGTCAATGAAGTCGGCAATTTATGGCGTGTGGCGGCGGACTGTCATCCGTTTGCTCACTACAAGTCGGCAAACCAAAGTCTTTGGGTATGAAAACACTCCCGTCATGACGCACTGGCACTAGTAACAGGTACACCGCGTTACTCGATGGCGGTAACCTTGCTCCATTCTGGAGCGACTCTTCAGGGAGGAAATCATGAACTTTGTCAGCGGAGCCCGGAATGAGCGTGAAGCAGAGGTAGTACCTCTTAGTAGTGCGGTGTTCTGCCTCGATTGCGAGGTCATTAGTCAGAGCCGGACTGACGAATGCCCCGCCTGTCACAGTCGTTCCCTTCTAAGCTTGGGTCGGATTCTCGGCGGCAGTTTGCATGATCGTAAGCCACAGGAATCGGAATGTGGATCATTCGATATTACACTCACGGTCAGTGTTCAGCGCATGCACGCAAACGAGGTCAACACCACGCTAGAGGGATTGACCACTGTGATTGGCCGTAGGCTCGCCCAAGGCAGAGCGTCATTTCACATCAACGTGCAACCGGCCGTCGGTAGTATTTCTCGAAAAGCAGCATAAAAGTGCCCCGTGAACTCCGGTGGCAATCGCAGCGGGTTTCGTCAGGGCCGAGCGCGATCAATTTTTGGCGACCTTTGAGTGTTTGCAATATCTACCGCAAGCAGTCGACGATACAGATTGACTCTCAATCTCTGTGCTCAAGACTTCTGAATCAATGAGGGATGCAATCTTGTCCCAGATTTGGGGGTCGTTTTCGATCTGGTGATGTGCCTTGTTAAAAACCCGGGAAAGCCATCGATAGTTGTCGCAATTGACCTGATGGCTTTCGTACTTCATCTGAAAGTTCCCTAAGATGTTAGTTCGTGTCGCATCGGCTGGAACAATAAGTGGCTGCCCGGGCGTGAACCCTTTTCTTTGATAGAAATTCACTGCTCTCGCCACATTCGCAGGAACCATGTGATCGTTCTGTCCGAACTTCTTCACGCTGTCGACTTGGATGGTCAGTGCGACTGGGATGCCGCGCGTTTGCAGTTCTCTTGCGAAGGAGAGCACCTGTGAAGCGCCCCAGCTGTGTCCAAAAAGGATGATCTTTGTTCGTTCCTTCTCGTCGGCCGACAAGAAACTATCCTTATTCGCGTCCAAGAACAGAGTAAGATCTTCTATCGCCTTTGTCCCTTCGTGATTTCCAAATATTCCGACATGGACGCCGGCGCCGTACCGGCTTTGGACATACTTCGCGAACAGGACTTCCGGATGCTTCATGTCATTCGGTTTAACAAAGCCACCAACGAATCCAAATATGATGGCTTCTCGAATGCGTTGATTCGTGTCTTCAACTCGCGGTCTCGAGCAGACCAGGCTCAGCGCGTCTCTCAACGCCGGGGGCAATGAGGGATCTTTGCACGGATCTGGAATCTCTTGGTCGGCACGACGATCGATACGGTCGATCGACGATACGTCTTTCGCGTGCGCTGTTCCAAGTCGACCAGGGCAGATTAGTGCCAGGACGAGCAGAAGGACGACAGAATGCATCTTACCCATACGCCAAACAATTTCTGAGCGGCCCGCACCCTCGTCCATATGCCTCAGCGCTGATCCGACGCACGGTTTCGAAGATGTGGCGTCAATCTTCGAACAACAAACTCTTGAAGTACACCCTCGAAGGCGACTTCACCCAGCCTGATCAGTGAATTTTGCACCACCAATCCGGCGCCATTGCGATCGCTGTTCGGATAATAGAGATACGAGATGCCGGCTGAAGCAAAGGCGCCGGCCACGTTCGAATAATTGGGCTGCCAGCGCATATTGTCACCTTTGCAAATCACAGGACTGGCGAGCGCGTACAACACCCGCGATCGGGTACTGCCCGTTCCTTTGTAGAAGTAACGCGGATCTTGCTTCAGTAGAGATGGTAGTACTGCGCTTCCAATAAACGTGCCAGTAAGCACGTCAGTGTAGGAGGCACCCAGTCGCTTGAAGTAGCCCTGCGCTCCTTGCCCATATCCGTCATGCGTGTTCGTGGCCTGCTCAACTCCAGCCACCGCGGCGACTCCGATGAACGTGAATGGGTCTCTCGTTGTCTTCCAGGCAAGCCTGAACTTCTGCTTCGTGTTCAGTGGCAGGGCGTCCCGGTCGTAGCTCACGTAGAAATTTGGAATGAAACCGAATACGCGTTGCTTCTCCTGTTCTCTAATCTGCAGGTCCGCAACCTGGACTGACGTGAGCGGGCTCACTTTCACATGCACTTCGGTCACAGTCTTGGCCACTGCCAGGATGATCGCGGGGACCAGAAAAGTCTGCCCGGGTCGCAGAGCTGCAAAGAATTCTCCGGTTGCGAATCCTGGCGACGTGACGGTAAGACGAAATGCCCCGGGAGAGACATTGGTGAAGAGGAATTGCCCGTTGCTGCCGGAGGCTACCTCTTGCCTCACAGTTTGGGTTTCGTCGGTGAGCCGTACCTCAGCCCCTACGCTCACTGCTCCCGACTGATCAAGAATAGTCCCGCTAATGTATCCCGGCGGTTGATAATCGGCGACCATTTTTCCCGAACTGCTCAAATAGGTTTGTTGGGGGGGAGCGGCGGCCGGTGGGTCATAAACCGAAGCTTCCGCTGCAATTGCCATGGCATCGTTGGTTTTCGACGTCTGTGCGCCAGAAAATGCGCCGACGACAAGGACCAGAAACACCCAAGCCGATGCTTCAAAAATGAAACGTTTCATGCCTGAGGACGCTCAACGTGCTTTCATCTCGCACTGTGATTTGACGTTTTACTTGGCCCGGCGAGAACTGGCAGAACTTCCAGAGCTTTACCCCAAAGATTCATGAGCCCTAGATGGATGACAAAGAAGTCTGGGCACTCGCCGCACTCACTGCGGTCAACTGGTTTGGCGAGTGCTACTGTGAAGCCGATGAAGGCAGAGCCGCGCTCCCCGAGGCGAGAGCGCCCGTGCTCGCCGATTCCTTCGGCTGCGACTCGAGCAGTTGTTTGAGTAGCGCGAGATCGCTCTCAACATCCGCGCGAGCCGTCTTCTTGGCCGCGGCGGATTTCAATTCCGCGCGAAGCCGTGTTTCCATGAGAGCTGCCGCAAATTGGGAACCCACCAGAGAACTCAAAATATTGGAACGCGTAATGCCCACCGACATGATTTCAGCACCGACGCGCGCCTGCAGGGTGGGTCCTCCGAAGTGATCGAGTGCCGGTACGGCGTCAGCGCGAAACGATGTCCAATGGCGTCCGTCTGCGTACGCGCCCGCCGCTGCGGTCTGGACCAATTCCTCAAGTCGGTTCTGCAGAACGCGACGGTCCGCGCTCGTCAGGGCTACACCCAACTGATCCTTTGAATCCAGAATCGGCGCATTCTTCCCGGGGTTGTAGTGCCAATGCCCCACGTACACGGCCACCGCAGTCCCGGCGGCAAAGGGGTGGAACAGGAATAGTGGCAACATATATTTCTTCGACGTCAGCATGACTTCCAGGACACCACGCACACGCTTCGACCGAGGTATCGTCCCTGGAACTTGTGGGATGGCAAATGTCGACGCATGCAGCTCAGGATGGCCCCGGCTGTATTTGGAAAGAGTTCTTGCCAACTGTTTCGGCGTAGTAACCCCCAAGTCGCCGATGATGCTGCGATGCACAGAGTGCGGATAGTAAAAACTGATAACCTGACGTACAAAGTCCGCGCAGTTCGCAGTAACCAGTTTCCAGCGCTGGTGATTGGCCGCGTCATTGAGAGTGCGGATCAGTTTGTCATCCTGCTCTGGACGGGTCTCGATCTCGAATGCGTAGATCGTGCGGAGATAGGAGGCTCCGATCAACTGATACCATGCCCCATCCGGCGTGCGATCATCCGGTAGATCCGGAACTACCGCCTCCAAGTGATTGCGCCGGTACTGGTCTCGCAGAAACGCAACTAGTTTTTTGTCGGCAAATAGAGGAATGTCCTCAGGTTTTTCGACTGCGTAGAGGTATGGGATGAGCGGTATTGCAATCCAGTCGTATCCTCCGATGCCGCGATAGCGGCTGAGGACAATTCCCGTCTCGCCCGGGAGACAGTGGCGCAACACAAGCGGAGATGCAGCGCAAACACCACTCAAGTAAAGCGCCGCGTGACCCGTTCCGGCGAAAGCGCCATCGTAGCTGTAAGGTTCTCCGAGGAACAAGGTCGCCCCGGCCTGCACACGAGCAATCGTGCACAAAGAGAAGAAGAGAGTGGTTGCCGCAATCCTCAATCTCAATGGACGCCTCGAATCCGGGTATGCGGTCTCAAAATGTACCCACACCCCAGTGTCACTGTTGAGAATAGGTCGCCCGCGCTAGGCGCATACTGTCATGAAGCACAGTCGCAGGAAACTAATATGTCGAGGTGCAATATGACGCGATTCGACGGTTGCACACATTTTGCGGGACTGTTTAACGATGAAAAATAGGAGTCCCGGTATTTCTTGTGCGATCGTCCAGGAGTTATGGTTTGTTCAGGTCGTCGTCTTTGTAGTACTTAGTACCCTGCAGGGTCAATTGAAGAGCGAGGCCCTTCTTGGTGATTTGATAAACCCACACACCCGGTGCGACCGAAGCCGCTCCGGAGTATGCTCCGCCAGACTTGCCACTCTTGGCTGCAGCGTCTGCCTGCGCGGAACCATCCCAACCGGAATCGAGAAAGCTCGACAAAGCCTTCTCAGTTTCGAACGCAAAAACTACCCGGTAGTCCTTCACGCCGACTCCGAGACCAGCGCCGGCGGAAATCATCTTCATAAACGTGTCTTGTTTGGTTTTCGAATTAACGGCTATGCCCGCGCCGCGGGCCGTGCTTAACAGCAACAGGTTCGTGCCTATATTGCTAAAAACAGCATACCCAGCCGATTTCTTGATGAGCTCTCGCGATGTCGGTTGGAGTTTATAGAGATCGTCCAACGTTTGAGCCGCCATTTTCCGACTCTTCTCACGTTTCTGAACCGGTGTGTCCTTCGCGCTGGCCAATCCTCCAGCCAGCAAAATCACTGCAAGGGTTGATACGAATATTCTGAATTTCATCAGTGCTCTCCCCATGACCGGCGCTCAAGGCTGTGATTAGCGCGCATCATGTTTGGCCGCTTTTCGCCGCTACCAAGTGGAACAAGTCGCAGGGAGTTTCAAATCTGTCAGGATTGTCAGCTGCCTTCACAAAATACGTGCAGCGGGGGAATAGACCTGGCTTACGTGCGGAACGAATACGTGTCAGTGAGGACAGATGTCCCGGATCGGCCCATGTTAACTGACAAGCTAGAATTCTTACTTGACCGAGTAGCCTCGGGAATCAAGACAAGCTGAGAATGCTCGCTTAAAGCTTCCAATCTGCTGATCGTACGCTGCTCTCTGTTGTGAGTATTGCTGTTGAACCTGTGCTCCCGCCTGGTTTGCCGCCTGTTCCTTGGAGCCAGCGTTGGCCTGACGCTGCTGCCTTCCGCCGCGTACCGTCCCAATGGTTGCTCCCATGGCAGCACCCTTGCCCGCGTCACCACCAATGGCCCCGAGCATGGCTCCGCCGGCTGCTCCCCGCGCTGCACCGCGCACACGGCCACCTTTTGCCTCAGGAGCCGATGCGGCGCCCTGCGCCTGCGCTGCCTGGATGTCAGCAGAAGTAGGCGGTGCAGGTGCGCCCATGTCAGGATTCACGCCAGACTGTTGCTGCGCCAAGTCGTAGCATTCCGACTCATCAATGAGCTGCTGGTCATGAGTCTGGTTTCTTCCGGGAAACACATACAGTCCCACCTTCTGAGCTGCGGAAAAGGAAGGCACTGGCTTGGCAGGAGCTCGTTCAGCAGCGGAAACTGTGTCGGACGAAGTTTCGGACTTCTTACTGCAACCAACGAGGAATACGATCAACAGGCAAGCCGTCGTTGCGATTACGAATGGAAGATTCGTCAATCTCGTACATATCATAGCCGTCTCCAGTGCTGCAGAAATATCAGCACGGGAACGCTAAGACTTGGAGATGTAGGCTACAACTAGCAGAATTGTCAGCCTCGCACCAGATGGGACCTGTCTCGCAGCCCTCTTTTACAATTGACACTGTTTCTTCTGCTTTGCGGGTCGATCTTCTACGGAGAGGCTCTTCTTATCCGGCCAGCGCTCGATGCTCCTCAGATTTAAGGGGAACGCGAGCATAGATAGTGGTTCCGGCTCCAGGTCGTGATTTTACGGAGAGTTCGCCGCGCACCAACTGCAACCTCTCGCGCATGCTGATCAACCCCAATCCATGGCGAGTGAAAGCCTCTTGTTCTTCAAAACCTTTTCCGCTATCTGATACCGTCAGCTCAAGCGACTCCGGAGTACCATAGAGTTCGACCGAGTAGTCCCGCACGCCGCTGTACTTCGTTGCGTTCTGCAGCGCCTCCTGTAAAACCCGGAACAAGCAGAGAGAGACTTCTTTGGGTAGCGTGTGCGGTATATCGGCATGTTTAAAGTGAATCTTGACATTGCTTTGTTCCGACAGCTCCCTGCAGAAGCTGGTGGCCGCCTTCGCGAGGCCCAAGTATTCGAGTTTCGAGGAATGTAGTCGGTGGGACAGGCTTTGCACATCCCGCGCGATCTGCACGATACGTTCCTGGGCATGATGGACTTGCGCACCGACTTCTTCACTGGCGTGCTGTGTCAGTCGATCCAGTTCCACCGCCAGTAGCGCCAGACGTTGGTTGATATCGTCATGAAGCTCCCTGCCGATCCAAGTGCGTTCCTCTTCGTGCGCTTCAATCAGCCTACGCCCTATGGTCGACATAGCCTCTTCCGCGAGCTTCCGTTCCGTGATGTCAAGGCTGGAGCCGATGTAGCCGGCAAAGGAACCGTCTGCGTTGAACCTGGGCACGCCGATGTCCAGCAGCCAGCGGTACTCACCATCGTGTCGACGCAGCCGATACTCCACTTCGCACACCTGTCGTTTGTCGAACGCGTCCACGTACTTTCTCAGACACTCATCGGAGTCTTCCGGGTGAACCCCTTTCACCCAGCCATGGCCGAGTTCCTCCTGCAAGGGCCGCCCAGTGAAATCAAGCCACGGTTTGTTAAAGTAATTACACAGTTTGTCCGCCCCGGACATCCAAATCATCACTGGCGCATTGTTGGCAACCAGCCGGAATCGTTCTTCGCTCTCGCGCAGGGTTGTCTCTGCCCTTAGCCGTTCCGTAATGTCCCGAATGATGACCGTAAACAATTTCTTCCCACTGTTTTCCGTCTCGGATATCGACGCCTCTATGGGAAATGGCTCACCATTGGATCGTAAGGCATACAAACTCCCAAAATGACCGTAATCTGTGCTCCCGTTCAATCCGAATTGAAAGGGGTGCGTCTTGTGTATGGGTCGGAATGGCGCCGGAATGAAACGGTCGAGAGGCGTTCCTATCGCTTCAACCGCCGAGCATTGGAACATCTTTTCTGCAGCCGTGTTGAACAGCAGTATCTGCTGCTCCTCGTCCACGCTTACGATAGCGTCCATGGCCGAGTTTACGATCGCGTTCATCCGCTCTTGGTTCTCGCGCAGCTGATCGCGAGTCTGTTTCTCTTCCGTGATGTCCTGGGAAACTCCACGGAGTTTTGTGATCACTCCCGCCTTATTGCGTGTGGTGTCAAAAGTCGTGTGTATCCACCGTTTGCTTCCATCTGGGCGTATAAGTTCCAAGTCCATGGCAGGGAAAGAGTTCGCAGCCATGGCTCGCTGCAAACAGCCCCAAGTCTCAGGTGTATACACATTGGGTAGATCTTCGAAGGCCGGTGCTGGCTTAGAGGGGTCTAGCCCATGGATGCGATAAAGCTCCTCCGACCAATGGATCGCTCCGCTGTCAATATCCCACTCCCAACTGCCGACATGAGCCAGACGTTGGGCCTCTGCCAGATCGTGTTCCTTAGCACGCAGCGCCTCTTCATTCGTCTTGCGTTCTGTGATGTCCTGAGTCGTGCCATGCAGGGAGACTACCTCCCCGGTAGAGTCGCGTACAGCATAACCACGGGTACTAACCCAGCGCCGACCCCCGTCGGGGCGCACTACTTCCAGGTCAATCTCCGGAAACGTCCCGGTCTGGATTGCGTCTTCCATAGTCTTGCGCAATTGATCCCAACTCTCGGCAGTGAAAAGGCGTGGTAACTCCTCATAGGAAGGGGGAGGGAGCTTTGGATCGAAGCCATGAATTCGCGATAGTTCTTCCGACCAATGTAGCTGGAGGCTCTTAGGATCCCACTGCCAGCTTCCCAACTGAGCCGAATGTTGGGCTTCAGCTAACTCAGCTTCCTTGCGACTCAGGGCATCTTCAGCTCGCTTGCGATCGGTGATGTCGATGATGGCCGAGAGCATGAGCGGTTCGCCTTCGATTTCGAGCAACTCCGCAGAGGCTAAACCAACTCCTTGCGATCCGTTCTTGCGACGGTAATGGACTTCGAAGTTTCTAACGCTCTTTTGATCCTCAACAAGTCTCTTGACCCGCTCCCTTTCGCCAGGGTCTATCCAGATGTTGATGTCGAATGGAGTTCGTCCGATTACCTCTTCTCGCTTCCACCCCGTCACCTGTTCGAAAGTTTCGTTGACGTCGAGATAACGATGATCGCGCATTCTGGTCACCGTCATCGTCACTGGACCGGCGCGAAACGCTTTGGAGAACTTCTCTTCCGACTTGACCAGCGCCTCGTGCGCCTTTTTGCCCTCGGTTATGTCCACCGCAATGCCCAGCATGCGAACAGGCTCGCCTTTCTTGTTGTAGTAGAACTCGCCGGAAGCCCCTACCCAACGGACCATTCCACTCTCGTGAATCGTGCGGAACTCGGTGGAGTACGGTTTGCGATTATCTCGCGCATCTGCCACTGCCTGGGAAACTCGTTCCCGATCATCCGGGTGGACATAACGATAAAAAGTCCCCATTTGTACGGTGGAGCTTTCGGCGGGAATTCCGAACATGGTCTGCAGATCGCCGAACCAGATGTCTCGTCCTGTCTTGACATCCAAGTCCCATGCGACAGACTTTCCCGAGACCAGGGCCATCCGCAGGCGTTCGTGGGACAAGCCGGACTCAGCAAGCCGGTCGCGGTTGCTGAAATGTTCGATTATCAGCAGAGTCAGCGCCACGGCCAGAGCGCCCAGGAGCCAGGCAAGGAGATGTTGCTTACGTGCTCCGCCTGAGAACAGTTCCCATAGCGCACCGGTTGACAGGACGGCGAGCGTCAGCGTCGTTGCGAGTACAGCTATTCTCCAACCAAAGCTCGAAGCTCGGGATGTGACAAGCGAGAGGAGCCGATTCGCCATGGCCATTCCTCCTCTGACCATCTGCTGCTTCTATGAGTGAAGTAACACTCCCATCCTGAGCATCCGTCACTGCACAAGCGATTTTCCCAGCTGGGACAAGAGGAACAGCCAAGGGAAGATGTGTCGTGGATTGCAGTCTGTCCGCGCTCGGGTAATCCTTTCTGGAGCGTCGAGGATTTCTTAACATCAGAGAGACAGGCTTGAATCTGTTAAAGAAGACAGTGCCTTTTCTGTTCGAGGCCTTTACTTCTGTGTCTTATAGCACAAATGTGCAAAGTCTTGAAGAGGAGAAAGATGTTCAAGCCAGACTTTTGTGGGAATCACAGTTCAGGAAGGAGGAAAGACCCAACTTAAGTCCGGCTCGCATGCCTATGACTATTCAGTCCATCACTCACAAACTTCTTTCCACTTAGAATGGCCTCCACCGCTAATAGGAGTTCCTTTCCCGCCTGCGCCTTGATTACGTATCCCCACGCGCCCAAATCAAAGGCTTCTCCAACAATCTCCGCGTCAGTTTCCTGAGTAAGAAAGAGGATTCTCGCGTCAGGTACAAGTCTGCGAATGCGGTGGGCAACTGCGATTCCATTGAGCCCGGGCAAGCCGATATCGAGCAGAATCAGGTCCGGTTGGAGGGCCTCCGCTCGCTCAACTGCGTCGATACCGTTTTGCGCCTCGCCCACAATTCGCAAATTCGGTTGTCGGTGAAGAGTGGAAGTCACAAAATTCAGGAATGATTTGTTGTCTTCCACTACGAGGATCCGAAATTCTGCAACGACTGAACCTGTTTTCACAAGCATCCTGTCCGAGGAGGACTATTAACCGCCACCGCGCCAACCCGCATGCTCATGACCTTACACCTGGTGTTTTTGGATTGGCAATGGCACCAACGGTCCATGAGATGTTCTGCTGGCGGTCGCACACACATAAAATTACATAGCTGCTTGATCCCAGGAATGCAAGCGCCAAGATGCGCCAAACCTCTATGAGGGTCGATTGACGGCAGCGCCACCGGGCGGGAGAGTTGTGCGGCCCGCCCAATTCTAGCGCGTCGGGCGAGCGCCACCCCTGGCTTTCACACCTTGGGCCTGGCCCATTCTCTCTGGGAGGGCCCTTTTTGACGAACCGGAGGACTACTAGGTCCGTGGAAGAAGATGTCAAACATCCACACGGCAACAACAACTTCCAGAAATTTTTCCAGAGGACGTGTCCATTTCAAGTTGGTCGCCTCCTAGTTCGGTATGGTCGTTCAGTATTTTTGTGAAATCCAACGATAAGGCCAATCCGGTTCTTTGTAGCCCTTCGGACCCTGTCGCTTGGGCAACGTGATTTTCTCGTGAGAGATCTTCTTCCAGGGCACAGCACTGAGCAAATGGGCAATGCAGTTCAATCGGGCTCGTTCTTTATCATCAGTCTGGACCACGTACCACGGAGATTGCGGCGTATCGGTGGCTTCGAACATTGCGTCGCGTGCGCGGGAATAGTCGTACCAGCGACGATGGGATTCCAGATCCATGGGACTTAGCTTCCAATGTCGCATGGGATCTTCAATGCGTTTCTGAAACCGCTTGTGCTGTTCCTTCTCACTCACCTCAAACCAATACTTGATTAAAAGAATGCCGTTGTTCCTGAGGAGTGATTCGAAGGCGGGGCACATGCGAAGGAATTGTTCATATTGTTTGTCAGTGCAGAATTCCATCACGTGCTCGACCAAAGCACGGTTATACCAGCTACGGTCGAAGAAAGTTGCTTCGCCGGCAGCAGGCATTTCCTTCAGATAGCGTTGTATATACAGCTGCGACTTCTCACGTTCGGTGGGGGCCGGCAACGCGACATGGCGGAAGATGCGCGGACTGACGCGCTCCATAATGCGATGAATCACTCCTCCTTTGCCCGCCGCGTCTCGCCCCTCGAACACGACGGCGATCTTGGCTCCGGTTGCTCTCACCCATTCCTGCATCTCGACCAATTTGGTCTGCAGTTTGCGCAACTCCTGCTCGTACTGCTTTTTCGTGAGCTCAGGCTTCTCCTTGGCACCGTCGTTCTTAGTTTGCTGCTGTTGTTTCGGCATTCGCTTCTCCCATGATGACCGTCGAAGGCCTCAGATGAACTGAGCCTGACGGAAATTCTGTGACGCGGTTGGTCCCGGCGGAACTGGGAATTCTGTCAGGTCAAAAGTGGCGGTCCGACTCGATCCAGTTCAGCCGTGCTGGATCGACGACGTCACTTGAAGTGATAAACGCAAGCCCCGAAGTATTTCCGACTGTAAGCAATGACAGTTCCTCGGTTCGCACCAAGCCCCTAGCATCGCAAAAGATTCCGTACGAGAGGGCGCGGAGTTAATGCACGCGCGCTCCTTGGAGCGCCTGACAACGCACCCGTAGAAGCGAATCGCAAATTAGGGACGGAGGTCCAAGATGAAAAGAGCTTTGTCGTGTCTATTGTTGGGACTCGTTATTCCAGCGGTCTCGGCTCTCAGCCAGGATGTCCGCTACAACTTTGATAAGAACACCGATTTTTCCAGGTTCAAGACGTACAAGTGGGTGGAACTGAAGGATGCCAAAAGTCCCGGTGATCTCCTTAACAAACAGATAAAGGATGTTTTCGATACTCAACTCGCCGCGAAGGGTCTGACGAAGGTTGAGGACGACTCCGCGAACCTCTACATCGGGTATCAGGTCGCTGTGGCGCAAGAAAAGGAATTTACCTCCTACAACACAGATTGGGGATATGGGGGAGGCTGGTACCGGTCGGGATGGTATGGAGGTGGGGGCAGTTCAATGACGACAGGCCAGACGTCGACAATCTACGTTGGCCAGCTAGCGCTGGATATGTACGATTCAGCGAACAAAGACCTGGTATGGCGCGGGTTGGGAAGCAAAACGATTGACCAGAAAGCTAAGCCCGAGAAACAGCAGAAGAATCTGACCAAGACCGTGACCAAGATGTTGAAAAACTATCCGCCGCCAATAAAGAAATAAGTTGTCGAACAAACGACAGTAAGTGTCCCAGGAACGAAAGCCATGCGCGCCTTAAAGCTAATTCAATTGATGAAAACAAACTCGGCCAGCATGTCTGACGAACTGGTCCGGAAGATCAGGGCTTCGGGGAAATGCGAACAGTTATTACTCAAAGTTCCCGAGAGTGAACAACGGCAATATGCAAGTCAGATTTACCAAGCCCTGATGGAGTGGCTGGCAGACGAAACGGATTCCGCCCTCGAGCACCACTATGTTGCTCTGGGTGTCCGCCGAGCCGGTCAGGGTGTGCCGCTCAGCCAAATGTTCCGGGCAGTAACTATTGCTCGCGAGCACCTCTGGGATTACGCCCAACAGGAGTGTTTTCATGAAGAACCGGTCGAATTCTTGGGCGGCGTGACGCTCCTTCGGTCACTAAATAGCTTTTTCGACCAGATTCTTTATTTTGCCCTCACCGGTTATGAAAAAGTCGGCGAAGACGAATCCGCAGCTTTTTCTTTTCTTTCGAACAGGCGGTCCGCGTGAGTGTAACGACAAATCCACAAAACGGAATGGGAGCGTACTCGGCCACACGTCTTCACGCTCCTGGCCAACTAACAAAAGCAACACTTTTCCTGCTATTGGGGACGTTATTCGCAATCGTCAATTGCCGTTGGAGCGAGGCGTCTGACCGAACGATCCAGGCGGCATCGGTGAGTTCAGATGAGGCCGTGCAGAGCGGAAACTCATCTGAGCCGAACTCGAAGCCTGCGGAACACGGTTTGTCAGCCAAGGCGGTTGAAATCGCCCGCCCCTTCGGCTTCCCGATCACCAACTCCATGCTGGTCAGCTGGGTCGTCGCAATCGGGCTGATCGTGTTAGCCCAGGCGGCGACGAGAGACATGAAACAAGTACCTGCCGGACTGCAAAACTTCGTGGAATGGCTGATTGAAGGTTTGTACAAGTTCATGGAGGGGATCATAGGTCCGCACCTGGCCCAGCGGACGTTCTGGTTTTTCGCGACCATCTTCATTTTTGTCCTCTCGGCCAACTGGGTGGGGCTTATTCCGGGAGTCGGATCCATCGGTTGGGGAAACAGCACTGATCACGGCTTCGTCATCGGCCAACCTCTATTCCGCGGCGCTAACGCGGACGTGAACATGACTTTAGCGATGGCCTTGGTCTTCTTCGCAATGTGGATCATATGGTCTTTTCGGGAAGTTGGCCCGCTCGGTTTTCTCAAGGAACTATTTGCACCCAAGGGAGACACCACAGGCGCATTAAAGGTGCTAATGGTGGTTGTATTTTTCGCGGCTGGCTGTCTGGAAGTCGTCTCGATTTTGTTTCGCCCCATCTCTCTGAGCTTTCGTCTTTACGGCAACATTTTCGCGGGTGAGAACCTGCTAGAGGCGATGAGCAAGTTAGTGCCCGGTTTTGGCTGGTTAGTACCGATCCCTTTCTATTTCCTGGAATTGTTGATGGGCTTAGTGCAGGCGCTGGTGTTTACGTTGTTGACGGCTGTGTTCACCATGCTCATGTGCCAGCACGAAGAAGAGGGATCGGCCGCTGCACATGTCTGAGCACGTGAACAATTCGAGCCCGTTCAACGATTTCTCGGCGGGCCGACGAAAAAAAGGAAAGGAAAACGTATGAGCGGAAATCTGCATGTGGGTCTGGCAGCATTAGGTGCAGCCATCGGCGTGGGCTTAATCGGCATGGCGGCGTCTGACGCTGTCGGACGTAATCCCGTTGCTTCCACCAAGATTCTGGTTCAGTCAATCCTAGCCATTGCTTTCGCAGAGGCCATTGTGTTTTACGCGTTGTTCTTGGCCAAGTAGAGACGTCTTTTTACTCTAGGTGCTGCAGAGTCGGGGGCAGAATCCACGATCTAGTCGAGAGTGACACTTATGAATGCTCTGATTTTATTGAAAGAAGCTGATCCGGGAGGGCAGATCCAGCAGATTGCTAATACCTTCGGCGTGGACTGGCCTCATCTTGCTGCTCAAATCATAAGCTTCAGCATTGTCTGTTTTCTTCTCCATCGATTTGCCTACAAACCCGTACTGGGTATGTTGGATCAGCGACGGCAGCAGATCGCTCAAGGGGTCGCTGATCAAAAACAAATCAGGGTCGAACTAGAGCAGACCGGGTCTGAACGCCTGCGAATCATGCAGCAAGCTGATGCCAAAGCAACGCAAATAATTGAGGAAGCACACGCCGCGGCTGCTCGGCTCTTGGAGAAAGAAACCCAGAAGGCGATTGCCGTGGCTGAGCAAGTCATCGAGAAGGCGAAGGAGGCTGCGTTACTGGAGCACGAGCGTATGCTCGCGGAGCTAAGACGAGAAGTTGGAATCTTGGTTATCCAGGCGACCGCCTCAATCACCCGCAAGATGCTCACACCAGAAGATCAGCGACTCATGGCCGAGGAGACGGTGACACAACTAGGCCGAGCCGCGTAGCTGTGAACTGAGGACATAATCATGCCGGCAACGACTTTGCAGATACGGCGCGGGGCGAAGCTTTTATTCCGCTGGTGTTTTGCAGATGGAAGATTGGATGAGGACCGGGCTCGGGAAGCTGTGAGACACGTGCTGCAATCCAAGCGCCGTGGATATCTGGCTGTGCTTGGCGAATTCAAACGCCTGGTGAAGCTCGATACTGCCAAGCACACCGCCTCAGTCCAGAGTGCAGTGCCGTTACAGGCTGACCTCCAAAGCCGTCTGCGGACTAACCTCGAGGCTGTTTACGGCGAGCGGATGACTGCAGAATTCGCAGAAGACCCGGATTTGATTGGTGGAATCCGTGTTCGAGTCGCTAACGATGTGTATGACGGCAGTGTGAAGGCGAGACTCGCGGCCCTCGCCAGGAGCTTCGGCATTGTGAACGAGGTAGCTGCGGTTCGGTAGATCGAATCGCAACTTCAAAATCGCATTTTCCAAAATGGAGCGAAAGCTATATGGCTGGTCTATTAGAGGAACTTGAATCCCAGATTGCAGGCATTAAAGCCGCAACGACCAAGCAGAACGTGGGTGTCATTCGGGAGGTGGGCGACGGCGTGGCTCGCGTAGAAGGTTTGAGCGATGCCATGCTCAACGAGATGCTTGACTTAGGTCATGGCATCACCGGACTTGCGCTCAACCTCGAGGAGACCGAAGTTGGAGTAATTGTCCTTGGCGATTACACCCTGCTTCAGGAGGGGGATGAAGTTCGCACCACAGGAAAGTTGCTCCAAGTACCCGTGGGTATGGGTTTGTTGGGCCGGGTTGTAAATACACTCGGAGAACCAGTCGATGGAAAAGGACCAGTTAAGAGTGATGTTTTTTATCCGGTCGAACGGATGGCGCCCGGCATCATTCGACGCAAGTCAGTGAATCAGCCTGTTCAAACCGGCATCATGGCCATCGATGCGATGATCCCTATTGGACGGGGACAAAGAGAACTGATCATCGGCGACCGATCGACCGGGAAGACAACCATCTGTATTGACACCATCATCAGTCAGGCTCGCCTCAACAGTGCGGCCCAGTCGACGAGTGATAAGGACTACCGTCCGCTGTATTGCATTTACGTCGCAATCGGCCAAAAACAGTCGAATATCGCGCGCATCATCTCTGTCCTCGAGGAAGCTGGAGCAATGCAGTACTCCATCGTCGTTGCTTCGCCAGCCTCTGATTCCGCCACAAATCAATATCTTGCGCCATTTGCCGGAGCAGCCATGGGTGAGTGGTTCATGGATCACGGAATGGATGCCCTCATCATTTATGACGATCTGTCCAAGCACGCGGTGGCCTACAGGCAAGTTTCTCTGGTGCTGAAAAGACCATCGGGGCGTGAAGCCTATCCGGGAGACGTGTTCTATCTGCACAGCCGCCTGCTTGAGCGAGCTGCGCGAGTCGGAGAGAAGTACGGTAACGGATCGCTGACAGCCCTGCCAATCATCGAAACGCAAGCCGGCGATGTTTCCGCCTACATACCAACCAACGTCATCTCGATTACAGACGGCCAGATTTATCTGGAGACAGATTTGTTTTACCAGGGAATGCGGCCTGCCATTTCTGTCGGTTTATCGGTTTCGCGAGTAGGTTCTGCGGCGCAACTTAAGGCCATGAAACAAGTCGCGGGGCAACTCAAAGGTGATCTCGCGCAGTTTCGTGAACTCGCCGCATTTGCGCAGTTTGGATCGGAACTGGACGCGAAAACTCAGGCGCAGATCGATCGCGGGAAACGGATCATGGAGGTCTTCAAGCAGCCTCAGTACAGCCCAATTCCCGTAGAAGTCCAAATTGCCGTGATCTGGGCTGTACAAAATGGATATGTGGACGACGTGCCGGTAGACCGAGTCAAGGAGTTCCAGGCGAAGTTCACAGAGTTTCTAAGTACCCGCAAGCCGGAGTTGCTGCAGAAGATCGCGGCGGAAAAGACCATCAGCGCCGCCCTGTCGGGTGAGTTGAAGGCAGCGACAGACCAGTTCAAAGAGACCTGGAAATAGGGCTGATGCTGCTCAACCCCCGACTGTTCTGGAAGGATGTCGGTTTGAAATGAGTGAGGATTCAGAATGAACAGCCCTCGCGATTTGCGTCGAAGGATCCGTTCCATTAGCGGCACCGCGCAAATCACAAAAGCGATGCAAATGGTGGCCGCGTCGAAAATGCGTCGCGCCCAACAAGCTGCGCTCGCCGGGAGGCCTTTCGTTCGGTTGCTCTACCGCATCCAGCGTGATGCGACGAGCCGCATGGGCGAATTCAAACACCCATTATTAGAAGCGCGAGAGGTCAAGAAACGCGCGGTAATCCTCATCGCAGCCGACAAGGGCTTATGCGGAGCACTAAATACAAACTTGTTCCGTCTCGCGGCTGAATTCGATCCCAAGACGACCATCTTTGTAGCTGCAGGGCGCAAGGCTGCGCAATTTGTGGCTCGGACCCACCGGCAATTGGCTGCGGAATTTACCTACGCTGACACGCCACAATTTTCGGAGGCCCGGGCGCTTTCGGGCTTCGTTCGCGACCTGTTTTTAAAAAGGGAGGTCGACGAGGTTCAGATCATCGCGACGCGTTTCGAAAACACATTGACGCAACATCCAATCTGCGTGGAGTTCTTGCCGATCGGAGAGATCAAGGGCCTGAAAATCCCCGGTGCGAGACCGGAACAAGAGTTGGCCGCTGACACCACAGAATCTTTGTTTGAGCCAAGCGCAAAAGACGTTCTGCGATACCTGTTGTCGCACTACCTTGACATTTACATCTATCAGGTAATGCTCAACGCGAAGGCGAGCGAACTGAGCGCACGCATGGTGTCCATGAAGAACGCGACGGACAATGCCGAAAGCCTGATCAAAGATCTAACACTTGAATACAACAAACTGAGACAGGGAAACATTACCAAGGAATTGCTTGAGATCGCGGGCGGACAATCCGAATGAGGCAAACTATGCTGCAGCAGACGACAGAATCAACAAATGTGCACAAAGGGACGATTGTGAAGGTGCTGGGACCGGTAGTGGACGTCGAATTTCCCGGGGCACTGCCAGGCATCTACAACGCGGTTACCTGTGAATGCAAAATCCAGGGCGTGCCGGTCACAATCATTCTTGAGGTACAGCAACATCTTGGAGATAAATGGGTTCGTGCAGTTTCGATGTCAGGTACCGAAGGCCTCAAACGCGGATTTGAAGTAATCGACACTGGCAAGCCTATCTCCATGCCCGTGGGCGACGCGGTTATGGGAAGGGTATTCGACGTGACCGGGAATCCTGTGGATGAACGAGGACCCGTTAACGCAGAGAAGTACTATCCGATCCACCGCGCCGCGCCTCCACTCGTTGAACAGTCGACCTCTCCCCAAGTTCTGCCGACCGGAATAAAAGTCATCGATCTCATCTGTCCTTTCATGAAGGGAGGAAAGGTTGGGGCATTCGGCGGTGCAGGAGTGGGTAAGACCGTAGTCATTATGGAATTGATTAACAACATCGCCAAGCTCCACGGTGGAGTGTCCGTGTTCGCGGGAGTCGGGGAACGCACGCGAGAGGGAAGTGATCTCTACCACGAGATGTCGGAAGCAGGTGTCATCCGCCAGGACGATCTTTCAAAATCGAAGATCGCTCTCGTCTACGGGCAAATGAACGAACCACCCGGAGCCCGACTTCGTGTTGCGCTCGCCGGACTTGCGATTACAGAATATTTTCGCGACGAGAAGAACCAGGATGTGTTGCTTTTCATCGACAACATTTTTCGCTTTTCTCAGGCCGGCTCTGAAGTCTCGGCATTGCTCGGTCGAACTGCAAGTGCTGTAGGATACCAGCCAACCCTCGCCGCCGAAATGGGCGCTCTCCAAGAACGTATTACGTCAACCAAAAAAGGTTCCATCACTTCGTTTCAAGCGGTATATGTCCCGGCAGACGATTTGACTGACCCGGCTCCAGCAACAACATTCGCACACTTGGACGCAACGATTGTGCTCGAGCGCTCGATTGCGGAACTGGGAATATATCCAGCAGTTGATCCGCTGGCGTCAACCTCTCGTTCGCTGACACCAGAACTTGTGGGCCAGGAGCACTATGACGTAGCGCGTGGAGTCCAGAAAGTTCTCCAGCGGTTCAAAGATCTGCAAGACATCATTGCGATCCTGGGCATGGATGAACTTTCGCCGGAGGACAAGCTAACGGTCTTCCGGGCACGGAAGATTCAGCGTTTCCTCAGTCAGCCGTTCAGTGTCGCTCAGGTGTTCACCGGCCGAGAGGGCAAACAGGTGCCTGTCGCCGAAACTGTCCGTGGCTTCAAGGAGATCCTCGAAGGCAAACACGATGATGTGCCAGAGGGTAACTTCTACATGAAGGGCGCAATTGAAGAGATCAGGCAGAGCTGAGGGCGAATCCGAAGAGACAAATGCGCTCGGAAGGTGCAGACAAAATGTCCAATACCATCAGATTGGAAATAGCGACACCCGAAGCCATGGTGTACTCCGACGACGTGGAAATGGTCACGATTCCCGGGGTGGGCGGCCAAATGGGAGTTCTGCCTCAACACACTCGATTGATGACCTACCTGGTTCCAGGAGAAATGATTGTCCGCAAAGACGGTCAAGACAGTTTCATGGCCGTAGGCGAAGGCCTGGTTGAAGTCACGAATACACGCATCTCGATCGCGACCAATATGGCGATAGCTGCCGAGAAGATCGATGAAGCCGCAGTCGAAGAAGCGCGGCAGCGCGCGGCTGCCCGTCTGCGCGAAAAGCTGTCATCGGAAGAAGTTGCGTCCGTGAATGCATCACTGACACGTGCCGTGGCACAGTTGCATGTCAAGCGCCGCCGGCGCTGAATGCATCTGGAGGGCGTCAAATGTGCGACGTTCCACACGCCACACGTGAGATTGTGGAAATGGAGGATTCTTAGCATGAACTCCACTGCCCCTGTATTGTCATCGGCCGTCCATTCTGAAGGACGGTTCCAGCCTTCCTGAGTGCCAACGCTCCAGCGAGACCCGCGGTTCAGGATTCTCCTCTCGGAGGAGAACAGCCGCGGAAGGGGCATGCCTATTGGAACGGATGTTGCGTCAAAAGCCACTGCCTTCCCAGTTCGTCGGGCCAGGCGACCATTGTCAGTCTTATGGATTCAATCCAACGATCCGAGCCCGAGATAAACATCCTTATTCGTCGTTGCCCGAGATTGCCCACCCAATTACTTGGAAGTTCTGATCTGTAAACCTTGCCAGTAGTCGGGTCTTTCGAGGCCGCTGATGATGTCTGCACAGACCCTTCACAGCATAGAACGGGGAAGAGTTGCAATGTTCGATGATCGTAGGCGTTGCGTCTGTGGGGTCTCAAAAAAGTCTTGTTGGGAGTCAGAGTTAGCTTACTCATACCTCAACAATGGAGGAACAGATGAAGATAGTAAGAGCAATCGAGGTGGTAGGGGTTGTGGCGCTTCTCGGGGTAGCAGCATGGGCGCAGGAATTCCCGAGAGCGGAGCTGGCACTCGACTACTCATTTGCGCGCTACGCTCCGAGTGCCTCTTATACCAAAGGCCACAGCTTGAACGGAGGCGGCGGCGCCATCAAAATCAACATTAACGAGTACCTCGGATTCGTGATGGATCTGCAGGGCTACGGGAGCAACAAAACCAGTTTCAACATTCCGCCGAATACCTTTTTCCCTGGCGGAGGTTCTGGCGTCGTACAAGGTAACTTGTTCACATACATGTTCGGTCCGCAGCTCAAGGTCCCAGCTCATCGAATCCACCCCTTCGGGCAGCTTCTGTTCGGAGCGGCACACTCGAATGTCTACGGCAACGCATTCAAGCAGATTTGTCAGCCAATCAGCGGGAGTTGCGCGTTCAACAAGGCACCGGCTGGCGATGCGTTTGCCATGTCGTTTGGCGGAGGAGTCGATATTCCAATAAATAAGAACTTTTCATTCAGGCCGGCCGAGGTCGACTATTTGTACACGCGCTTTACCAACCAGTTCACAAATGCAGGGCAAAACAATGTTCGTTTCTCGGCAGGTGTCGTGATTAGCTTCGCGCATACCACGTACTAGCCAGTTCGATATGAATTGTCTTCCGGAATTGCGCTTTAAAGGAATTCCCGGGGAAAAGGAGATCGACCGGATGACGGCGAGCGAGTAGGGCGGTCCGACGCGAGGTGTCACACGTTTGGCTGCCCCTCCAACCTCTCCGGCAAGAAGCTAACAGAAGCTTGGCGAGACGAGGAGAACTCGCGCTCTGGAAGCGGCAAGTGTGCCCAATGCAAAATAGTGCAAATAGGGAGAAGGCGTGGTACTATCTGTCAAGCTTGACAGGGGTGAAGCGCCGCAATGGGCCCGACTTGCAGCAAGCGGATCGCTGGAGTCACTTTCACCTTAACCTTTCTCGTTTGTTCGTCCTACCCGCTTTTGTCACAATCCAGTGATGGTTCCGAGGCGAGTTCACCACACGTGTTCGAGACAACTTTTAATAAGCCATCCACCGGCGGGGGCACCCGTCCGACCACTGTTCGAGTGTCTGCTGATCTCGTCCTTGTTCCCATTACGGTTACTGACGAACTGAACCATCCTCAGACGAACCTCGGTCGTGGGAATTTCACCGTTTTCGAAGGAGAGCAAGCGCAGGAGATCCGTTACTTTTCATCGGAAGATTCTCCGATTTCGGTGGGCCTTCTCCTGGACGTCAGCAGAAGCATGCAGGATAAGATCGACACTGAACGCTCCGCTGTCGACCAGTTCTTCAAGAATGCGAATCCGCAAGATGATTATTTCGTCATCACTTTCAACAACGAACCTCATGTTCTCTCGGACTTTACACAGTCGACGACGGGGATCGAGAACGAACTGGGTTTGGTTCAGCCGAGCGGCTCGACGGCATTGTTGGATGCGGTCTACCTTGGCATCTCTAAACTGCGCAAAGCTCAGTACTCCCGACGTGCCCTGGTCATCATTAGCGACGGCGGAGACAACGCCAGCCGCTATAAGCTGAAGGAGATTAAGAATCTCATCTCTGAGTCTGACGTGATGGTCTACGCAATTGGTATTTTTGCCTCCGGCCCATTCAAGAGTTTTGAAGAGGTAATGGGAAAGCGATGGCTGAGTACAATGACGGATATAACCGGCGGCCGAACGGCCACGGTCGAGAGCTTAGCAAAGCTCCCGGAAGAGTGCGCTCTTCTTAGCCGTGAACTTCGGAGTCAATACGTGCTTGGATACCGACCGCATGCAACGGCAGACGGAAAATGGCACAAGATCAAGATCACGGTTACGAATTCGTCCGATGCTGGCCAGTTCCGGTCGCACTACAGGAAGGGCTACTACGCATTGGAGCCCTAATATTGCGAGGGAAAACAGAAGGCCTGGCACACAACAGACGCCGAGGCGCTGTCCGTTCTTAACCTGAGCGTGAAGCACATCGAACATCAGTTCGCAGACTTTTTTGCCTTGGCAATGGAAAGATAACAGTGAATCCGCTTCCCATCGCGACGAGTACCAACTATGCTGGCAGCCTCCAGCACCGCATGATGCTGTGAGAGATTCGCTTCGGAGATTCCCAACTCGCGCAGAAGTTCAGAGACCGCGACAAGTGCGATTGTCGATCAGATCGATAATCTTTAGTCGGACTGAATTCACCGAAGCCTTGCAGGTTCCTGCCCGCCGTTCGTAGAGTTTATTTTCCAGGTTGCGACTCCTATTGCGTTTGATCATCGGCAGCTGTTGCACCCCACTCAATCGCTGGAGAGCAACGCATGCGCCCGAATGTTGACTTGTTGACTGACAGTGTTGACAGTGTTCGTAGCAGTCTCGGAACTTTACGCTGGACAGGACAGACGAAAACGCAGGGACTCACGCCAAACAAGTGAGCTGCATTTGTGAGGCATATATGCTTAGACTCTCACTCTTTCTTTTGCTGTGCATCAGTATCGTTCCAGCTCCCTGCCAAACCAGTGCGTCCAAATACCAGCCGGGAACGATCCTTCAGGTTGAACGGCATCATGTGGGAGCGTCTAATACTGACACCGAGCCAACCCAATATGACGTAAGTGTTCGGATCGACGAGACGGTTTACGTTGTGTTGTACACACCTTCATACGGGTCAAATACCGTCGAATTTTCTGAAGGCCTCGAGTTCCTGTTCTCGGTCGGCAAAGAAACACTGACTTTGGCCACTCCAGGAAAGAGTGATGGAAATACGAATTTGCCAATCCTCCGTACAACGAAACTTCCGGCCCCGCCCGCGATTGATTGGTCAAAAGCGCCCAGTCAGTATTACAGCATGAAGATGAAGAATCTCTCAACGGAACTGAACCTCAGCGATGAACAGCAGGCGAAGATTAAACCTATCGCAGAACAAGAAAGCGCTGAAGCCGGAGGCGTGATCTTCACCCAGGTGGTTCCCCGCAAGGAGAGATTAAGCCAGTGGGAAAAGATTGTTCGTCTGTCCGATCAGAAAATGAAACCTGTTCTTTCACAAGCCCAGTGGCAGAAACTGCAGGAGCTTCGCAAAGACCAGAAACGTGAGCTAAAGGATCTGATCGCGAAGAAAGACAGCGAGGGGCGTAAGTGATGGGTATGCGCACTACACGCTGGCTTGAATAAAGAAGCTTTCTTCTTCGCTTGGCGGTCCTATCATGGTTTGCTCGCCATTCAATTGGGAATAGGGAAAGAAATGATTGTCCTCTAAATATACCCACTCTCGGTGAGTGCGGCAGAGAACTGTAGCCCCGGGGTCCCAGCTGCAGGCGAAGCCCCTAGGTTCCCGGTTCCTACACGATAAGGCGTCGCGTCAGGCAACCTGCTCAGCCTCACGGCGTTCGCCGGCGCTGGCGAACAGGCGGCCTAATTTGTCTGACCCGTCCGTGGCGAGATACGTCGTCTGGGATGGGAATGCAATTCCGGCACCAGCCATGTGAACGACATCGATGATGCCGAAAAGCAACTCTTCCTGGATCTCGAGGAAATTACTCCAGTCATCGGCCGACGCGTAAGCAAAGATATCGACGTCGAGCGAGAAAGCGCCGAAACGAATAAAACGCACACGAACTGAGGACGGATCGACATTGGGGTGCCGCCGTAAAGATTCTCGGAAGTTGGATAATATTGTGCGTAGTTGCACAGGAGTCGTTTCATAGCGCAGGCCTATGACAGGATGGAACCAGAACTTGTCTCTGACGGATATGGTTTCCAGCTTCATGTTCGCGATCTGACCATTGGGCAAACTGACCAGAGTTCGCTCCAGCGTCCGGATTCGCGTCGAGCGCAAGCCAACATCTTCCACGGTGCCTTGGACATCACCCAGACTTAAGAAATCGCCCACCCGCAAGGCTTGGTCCGCAATGAGGGACACGCCACCGATGACGTTCTCGAGTGTCTTCTGTGCCGCGAGCGCAACCGCAATGCCGCCGACACCGAGTCCAGCCAGCGCGGCGGTTACGTTTATGCCGAAGTGGTACAGGACGAATAGTAAACCAGCGAACAGGAGGCTTCCATCAAGAAGCCGGCGGAAGAGGCGCAATACAGAAGCGGATCCGCTCAGACTGGGACGATATTCTAGCGCGTATCGCTCGGCCAAGCCGGTCAGCAACCAGAGCGACCAAATGCTGGCGACAATGGCGATCAACAAGGCGATAGTACTCCACAACTGGCGGGCCAAGAGCGGCAGCGTGATACTCTTGAGCAACAGCCGGATGACCAGAGCAACGAGGAGGAGGCGAACCGGGGCCGGGAAGATTTGCGCATTCTTCGCCCCGGCGTGATGCCCCAATCGGCGTCGGACCATGCCGACCCCAGAGGCAAGCGTCCGACTCAACAGTCCTGTTAGCAAATACAACAGTGGCATGCCGACGAATAGGGCAAGCCACTGGAAGATAGGAACCCCCACCAGACGAGTATGTACGATAAAGTCAGGCAAAAACTGCTCGAAGGCAGGTGTATTCAATTCCCTGAAAACGGCGGGGATCGACGCGAGAGTCTTCCTCGAGAAGAGCCAGACTTTGCCTCCCTTACCGCGATCTACACGTTCAACGATGATGTCGAGAGCGCCACTTTCGGTTTCGATGGTCCCAACCACGTCCTCATCGGGGCGGAGCGGATCCGGAACAGAACCTTCGGAGGTTTCGCTGATTTGGTTGAGGCGCGCAGGAAGCTTGCGATCCAACACCACGCCGAGCTGATGCGCTAAAGCGGAGGCTTCTCCTCCACGTAGCGGAGTGTTGAGGTAGAGAGCTGCAATCTCTGCATTGCCCTTCCGTGCAGCGCTCAGAAATCCGAGTACCGTTCCTTTTGGAGTATTGCGTCCGAGCGTGTCTTTGGGCACCTCGGGCTGGGTAGCGCTGGGCGCAGCCTTAAGATCGCCTGCCTGAGCCCAGATCTCCGCAGAGAACAAAAACAAACAAACGATAGCAATCTTGGTCTTGTGGTACGCATTGTAATTTGACGCTCTCATGGAATTTCGAGCACCTGTTGCGAAACGGTCGAAGATCGCTGGAAGAGCGACTAGTGGATTGGGAGGGTGCCTAAAACCCTTCCCAAAGTAGAAACGGTAAAAGGCAATGAGGGTTCGTAGTACTGCCAGAACTGACAGAACCTGTGCTGTGATCCAGGCGAGACAAGAGGAGTACCCCGAGCTTTCCTCTGGGAACGCCCTGTGTCTATCATATGAAGTGAATCCCCACTCACGAACCAAATCCTAACAGCCATCAAACCAGAGAACCTGCGGAAGTCCCACCTGAAGTTTTTGACAGCTGACACTGCGAGCTAATGCCAGTACCTTGACGAGTGATAGCTCTCCGAGGAGTAGCCTACAAGGCTTGGCATCCTTGCGCCCAGCCACAATTTCTCGCGATCGAGTGCTGGTTAAAGGTAACGAGCGGAAGGAGCAGCGCATGAGTCCCAAACGACTGAACGCGGAACTCCAGGTGTTTGTAGCGATCGTCTGCGCGCTTGCGCTAATGCCCGGAGATACCCTTGCATATGCTTCATTCTCTCAACAGGCGCCTGCGCCTTCGCAGACCAACCAGGGTTCCAAAGTTTCTGCTGACCAGTTGGATTCTTTGGTTGCACCCATCGCCCTCTATCCAGATCCATTGTTGGCCCAAACACTAGCGGCGGCCACTTATCCTCTAGAAATCATTCAGCTCCAGCAGTGGCTCGAGAAGAACAAGAATCTTAAGGACAAGGCCCTCGCTGATGCGGTGGCGAAACAACCATGGGATCCAAGCGTGCAGGCGTTAGCTGCACTGCCCGATGTGGTTAAGCGGTTGGCAAATGACATCCAGTGGACCGCCGACCTGGGTAATGCATTTCTGGCTCAGCAGGGTGATGTGATGGATGCCGTGCAACGCATGCGCAAGAAGGCGCAAGACAAGGGCAATCTGAAATCAAACGAACAGCAAAAGGTGGAAACACAGGTCATCGAAAGCAAAAGCGTCATTGTGGTCGAACAGGCTAATCCGCAAGTCGTATACGTACCTTCCTATGATCCGGTAGTTGTATATGGTGCGCCGATTTATCCCTATCCGCCGATTTACTATCCGGCGCCCGGGTACTACGCGGCCGGAATCGCGATTTCTTTCGGTGTTGGCGTCATGATGGGCGCCTTCTGGAGTGGCGGTTGGGGTTGGGGCTGCGGATGGGGCGGCCACAACAACGTCTATGTCAATCACAACAATAACTTTAACCGCAACACGAACATCGGCAATGGCAATCGCAACAACATTGGGAATGGAAATGGAAACAACATTGGCAGTGGAAACCGGCCTTCGAATCAGCCATCTCGTGGGAACGGCAACCGCGCGTCGACGCAACCGGTTCGTGGCAGCGGGGGACGTGATCAATGGCAGCACAACCCGGAGCACCGCGGTGGAGCCCCGTATCGTGACCGGGCAACCGCAGATAGGTTTGGGGGTACGACCCGCGGTGATTCTCTTAGCAACCGACAAGCCAGTGCTCGACAGCAGGTTGGGCGACAGGGCGGTAATCTGTCGAGCACTCGTGGCGGCGGAGCCGGAGTAAGCAATCGGGCCAGCGACGGAGGTCTTGGCAACAGATCTGCTGGAGGCGGAGCAGACCGTATCGGAAGTCGGGATCTCTCGCGCAGCGGCGGCAGCAACCGCGACGCCTTCGGAGGAGGTTCCCGGGGGTATAGCGGATCCAATGCTCGCGCCGGTAGTAGCCGAGGTTCCTCAAGTATGGGATCTCGTGGTGGTGGCGGAGGAGCCAGTCGTGGCGGTGGTGGTGGTGGGCGGCGCCGATAAACGCCCGGATCGAAAGACCTATGGGTACAGGAGCGGACAATGAAATCATCATCTGTGAACAGAGAACTACACAGACTTGCCTGGCTCTTAGGCCTGGTGGTCTGGGGTCCTTGCTGGTCCGTTAAGTCGGCCGCGCAACAAACGGTGACGAAAGAGATTTCGTCTGCCGGGACGTCTGTGTCAGACGTCAGGATGTTTGACACGCCGCAGCAGGCCGCGACGGTGCTAATTAAAGCGGCTGAAGATTTCAATGTACCCACCCTGATGCAGGTTTTTGGCCATGACGCCGAGGACGTCATATTCAGCGGTGAGTTCGCGCAAGATCGAAAGCACGCAACCGATTTCGTTGCCGAAGCCCACGAAAAGAATTCCATTTCCGTAGACCCCAAGACCGGCACCCGTGCTTTCCTACTTGTAGGCAACGAGGATTGGCCTTTTCCGGTACCAATCGTGAGAAGGGGTACTCGGTGGGCCTTTGACACAAGGGCTGGTCGCGAGGAACTCCTTTACCGCCGCATCGGAGCCAATGAGTTGGATGCAATTGCGATCTGCCATGGCTACGTCGAGGCGCAGCATGAGTACGCGCTTCAACCGCATGTTGGCTACGACGTCAACCAATACGCTCAGCAGATCATCAGCACACCTGGCAAGCAAGACGGACTCGCGTGGCAGAACGCCGATGGTACCTGGGATGGTCCTATCGGCGAAAAGATTGCCCGCGCGATCGAACAGGGCTACACCAGCCGTGCGGAACCGTACCACGGATACTTCTTTAAGGTTCTGAAAGGTCAGGGTCCGGGGGCACCGCTTGGGAGGATGGATTTTTTGGTCAATGGCGTAATGATTGGAGGGTTTGCCCTGTTGGCGGCGCCAGCTGAGTATGGCGTCACCGGACTGAAGTCCTTCATCGTGAGCCATGATGGCGTCGTCTATGAGAAGGACTTAGGCTCCGAGACTCTAGACGAGTTTCAAAGAATGGAGCTTTTCAATCCGGACAAATCCTGGGTGCCGGAAGAAAGCTAAGTCCCCAGCCGACGATAAAAACCGAAGCGAGTGGGGCCGGGAGTTCCAATTCTAGCGCCAGGGAATGCTTCATTCACTCATACTCTGCAGATCTTTGGGTTGAGGCTACCGGTTTTATGAGGGGCGCCTACAGTATTTACCAGTATTCCGTCCGGTCCCTCTGATGATGTAGTCATCAATAGATTGGCCAAAGCATCAAGCCAGTTTTGATTGACCCATATGCAGCAAGTACATCGCATACATCCAGAAGATCTGACCAAGGTTAACGTAGCGACTGAGACCGCCCTCCTCCTTAGTGTGGTGGCGATTTTCGGCTTGATGTTCGCTTTGTTGCATGTCCTGTCATGACTCGAGTCCCGGTCAGTTTGCTGGAAAGAGTAGGCGACCAAAGACAGTGTTCCAATTCTAAGAGTCAGAACTAACGAACATAAACGGCGGAGTGTTGTGCGCAAATGTTATCGAACACGTGACGTCCCATTTCATCCTGAAAACAGTACCGTGGATACGCGCACAGTAGATGTATGTTCTGTGATCTCGCGAATTCGTTCCAAAGTTGCTCGAGTCGAATCGCTGCCTTTGCATTGCCTTGTGACCACAGGAGGGCCGCACATTCTCCACAGACTGCGACACAATTGTGGTCGGCCTCAAGTGCCCTAGCTCCTGCCATGTAGACATCGCCGGCGATCTTCATGAAGCGATCTCGATCAGGCAAATTGTTAACCATAAACGTTGAGAGTAGGTCGGACGGATCGAGAGAGAGGTAGCGTCCCTGCTCCGATAGCCCAGAAATATCCAAGCCTTCTGCTTGGAGTCTCTGAAGAAGAGAGTCTCGGCGGGACCTGGCAAGGACAACTGTCGCGGCATCTCCCGCTTTGATAGCAGAAGCTATGAAGCTGGCAAAGGTATTTAGAAAGGCTGCATCATCAGAATAAAACTGAACTTCGTGGAGTCGAGGCAGTTGCAATTTCTGCGGCAGGTCTCCCTGAACTGTCGACGCAAGAGTTCGTTGATTAGCAGTTGCAGATTTGGCTGTTCTGCTGAGGAACTGCTCGCCCCGCAGAACAGCCTCTACGGCAGCGCACAGATCCCGTCCCGCATCCGTCTTTACGACATAGCCGCTCGCGCCCGGTTCGAAAGGTTCTGTCACTACCTCAGCAGAGATTTCCTGGGTGACGAAAATAATTTTCGACTTTGGAGACAGACCACTGATTTGTCGAGCCGCTTCAATGCCGTTTAGACTCGGGAGCCCGATGTCCAGCAGAATCAAATCCGGCTGCAATTCATTGGCCTTCTCAACAGCTTGTGCCCCGTCTGCAACTTCGCAGATGATTCGAATGTTCGGATTGTTTTCTAGCGTTGCAATCAGCATGTGCCGCACCGATGTAAAGTCTTCAGCTACGAGAACAGTAGTACTCAATCAACCTCCGTAAAATCTGATTGGTGTCCAATCGCACCATACCTATAGCACCACCCTGACAATCGCATGTCGAGTGCGGTTCGTCGTTGCCCGTGAGCAATCTCCTTCTCGCAGCCAAATCGATGGGGAGCCAACCGTGGAATTGTTGCCGATCTTTGAAGAATGGCAGAATCGAGGCGGGCATGTAGACTCGCAAGAAAACGAAGGGGGTGGTAGAGCTTCTTTGACTCAACGGACGATCTTTGCGATCAACAATGCCAGCAGAACCGAAGACACCGTAGCGACCATTCCAGGAAGCATGAAGCTGTGGTTCAAAACGTACTTACCAATTCGAGTCGTACCGCTCTGGTCGAAAGAGATGGCGGCAAGCAATGTCGCATACGTGGGCAAAAAGAAATAGCCGTTGACCGCGGGAAAGAGCGCGATCAAAACAGAAGGGCTAATGCCGAGTGCGATCCCCACGGGCACGAGGGTGATAATTGTCGCCGCCTGGCTTGCCAGCAAAATAGATAACGCAAACAGACCCAAAGCAAAAACCCATGGATGCTGCTGAACGACTCCAGAAATACTGCTGATAATGAAGTGCCGGTTGCCTTCGAAAAAGGAAGAGCCGAGCCAGCCCAGGCCGGCAATGGATATTAGCGCCACCATACCAGCGTTCATGATGCTTCCCTTAACCGTTGTGATAGGTGAGGCTCGAAACAGCAGCATATTCAGGCCCGCAGCGGCTAGCATGACGATCATGATTGCGGGAGCCATTTCGACCTGCTCGATATGTTCCTCTCCTGCCACCGAGACCGAGTAGCTTGGACGCATCGAGGGGAACAGTCCGAGGGCCACGACTAATAGCGCTGCTATCAGGAACACAATGACGGAACCACGGGCGCGAATGAGATCTGTGCCCCCGAGCACCGGTTGGGCCTCCGCAGCCTCTATCAGTCCTTTTGAAAGCCGCTCTTGATAAATCGGATCATCCTTCAGTTCTGGTCCCTTCCACATAACCGCGAGTGCTCCCAGTAGACTGCCGAGCAATGTGGCGGGTATCGCAATGAGCAGAATGGTTTGCAGATGTATGCCGGCGGGAGATAAGAGGCCTAACAAAGCCACAGTTGCCGCTGATATGGGAGAAGCCGTGATCGCTTGCTGCGATGCGATCGTTGAGATCGAGAGCGGACGCTCGGGACGAACGCCGGCATTACGCGATACCTCAGCGATGACCGGCAGCAGCGCATAGATAATATGACCGGTTCCAGCCGCCAACGTGAAGACGTAGGCTATGACAGGGGCGACCAGAGTAATTCCGGCGGGCCAAATCCGCAACACACGGTCTGCGATGACGACGAGGTAGTCCAGACCGCGCGCCGCCTGCATCGTAGCTGCTGCCGTGATTACTGCAAGGATCATTCCCAGCACGGTACGCGGAGGCATTCCAGGGGGAAGTCCAAAAATAAACACGAGAACGACCAGCCCAAGCGCTGCCGTTGTTCCTAGAGCGATCCCACCTAAACGAGCGCCCACAAAAATACAAATAAGGACGATCAGCAATTCCAGCCAGATCATGAGGCACCGATTTCAGTGACCGCCGGCTCCAGTCATTGCTTGTGGATCGAGCACTCTGCCGATCTGTTCTTCGGTCAGCAGTTTCTTCTCTCGCACCAGTTCAACGATGCCCTTGCCAGTCTTCATGGCCTCGGCTGCAAGCTCAGTAGCCGTTTCATACCCGAGCAATGGGTTCAGCGCGGTAACCACGCCGATGCTGTGCTCAACGTATCTGCGACACACATCTTGATTTGCAGTAATCGCCTCCACACAATGTCGCCGCAGCGTATCGGCAGCATTCACGAACATGGTTTGTGATTCCAGAATGCAGAAAGCGATGATCGGCTCCATCACGTTGAGTTGCAACTGACCTGCTTCAGCTGCTAACGTCACCGCCAGATCGTTCCCGATCGCCTTGAAGCAGACTTGGTTTACGACCTCAGGGATCACGGGGTTTACTTTGCCCGGCATAATACTGGAGCCAGGCTGCATAGGCGGAAGATTGATCTCATTCAGTCCGGTTCGAGGTCCGGACGAGAGTAGGCGTAGGTCGTTGCAGATTTTCGAAAGCTTAATCGCTAGGCTCTTCAGCGCGGACGAAAAAAGGACGAACGGCTGCGTATCCTGTGTGGCCTCTACTAGATCGACGGCCAGTTGTATAGGTTTGCCGGTAATCTTGGCCAGGTGATCGACGCAACGCTGAGCATATCCGGTGGGAGCATTCAATCCAGTCCCGATGGCCGTGCCCCCCATGTTCACCTCATAGAGCACCGTCTCAATGCGATCCAGAGCAAAGATTTCATTGTCCAGGCTCTCCGCGAATGCGTGAAATTCCTGCCCCAGCGTCATGGGCACTGCATCTTGCAGTTGAGTACGCCCCATCTTTATTACGTCCCGAAACTCTGTGCCTTTTTGATGAAAGGCCGCCACCAGATTGCGCAATTCTGCGATCAGCTTTCCGTTTAACAGAAAAATGGCAACGTGTAAGGCAGTCGGATATGCGTCATTCGTGGATTGCGAGCAGTTTACGTGGTTGTGCGGATCGCAATGCTCGTATTGGCCCTTTCTGAACCCCATGAATTCAAGCGCACGATTCGCGATCACTTCATTCGCGGCCATGTTGGTGGAAGTGCCGGCGCCGCCCTGGATGAGATCAACCTTGAACTGTTCGTGCAGGTGCCCGTCGATAATCTCCTGGCACGCACCCTCGATGCCATGCAAGACCGCCTCGTGAAATTGTTGGCATTCGAAATTTGCCCGTGCTGCGGCCAGTTTCACGATGGCAAGGGCTCGAATCAGATCCGGGTACTGCGAGATCGGAACTCCAGAAATATGAAAGTTCTCCAAAGCCCGTGCAGTCTGTACGCCGTAGTAAACCTCATCGGGAATAGCTTTCTCCCCGAGCAAGTCATGCTCGATACGCATACGTACCTCCGTCGATAGATTGGAATCTCATGACTACAACACTAAAGAGTGAGATCACAACGTCAAACTGTCATAACGCTCAGGGCTCTATCGACGCGCAAAGCATAACGAGCCAATGGAGCCATCAAAACACGGCCACCAGCTCGACGGCATGTCGCGCATAACTGGAACAAATGACAGTGTGCGAAAGGCAATTTCCTTGACACGGTTTTGTTGCTGAGAAACTGACGCGTGGTACGCCGTGGTCGATTGCAGATGCTTGTCCGCTCCCGCACGGCTTGAACATAGGAGAGTTTTATGAAACCACGATACAGAGCCGCTTCCATTCCGCTAATGCTTTTTTTACTTGTATGCGTGCAGATAAGCCTTGCGCAGAGCAAAAAGCTTCCAAATGTAGTGATCCTTGCAACCGGCGGAACGATCGCAGGTGCGGCTGCCAGCGGAACTCAGTCAGCCTACACTTCAGGTGCGGTGGGCATCGATACGATGCTGGCCGCGGTTCCCGGCGTCAAAGATCTTGCCAACATCAAAGGCGAGCAGATCTCTAACGTGGGGTCGCAGGACATGACGTTCGAGATCATGCTCACGCTTGCCAAACGTATCAATGCATTGCTTGCATCCAACGCCGTCGACGGGGTTGTCGTGACGCATGGCACTGACACCATGGAAGAAACTGCGTACTTCCTAAACCTGGTGGTAAAGAGCAAGAAGCCAGTCGTGTTGGTGGGCTCCATGCGGCCTTCCACCGCGGTGAGCGCAGATGGGCCGCTCAACCTCTTCAACGCGGTGGGTGTCGCTTCCGATCCCGCCTCGGCTGGGCGTGGCGTGCTAGTGGTGATGAACGACTGGATTCACGGCGCACACTCGCTCACCAAGACGAGCACGACAGCAATCCAAACTTTCATGTCGCCATTGCGCGGGCTGGTAGGTATTGCCAGTTATGGCAAGAACGATTACTACAACACCCCCACTTGGAAGAACACGACCGAGAGCGAGTTCGATATCGCAAGTGTCAGTCAATTGCCACGCGTCGACATCATTTATGCCTACGCTGATATGACTGGAGATCTAATTGATTCCTCCGTGGCCAACGGAGCAAAGGGAATTGTCATCGCCGGTGTTGGCAACGGAAACATGAATAAAGTTTCCCTGGAAGCCGCAGCGAGAGCAGCGAAGAAAGTTGCGGTCGTCAGAAGCAGCCGCGTCATAACTGGAACTGTGGGCCGCAATGTCGAAGTAAACGACGACGAGATGAACCTTATAGCATCGGATGAGCTTAATCCGCAGAAAGCAAGGATTCTGCTGATGCTTTCTCTACTCAAGCCCCGCACGACCGGCGAGATTCAGCAGCTGTTCTACTTGTATTGAAGCCAATCCCGGCCTGGACCGCATCTGAAAAGGCGTTCCTGCGAACGAGACAGAAAGGCGCCACCGTTATACCCTTAGAACGCCTCGCTGACACCCATATATACACCGCCACCCTGGAGCCCGACCGCATAATCGACGCGCAGATTGACATGGTTTTTCTTCGCGAGTGTGTAGCGAATTCCCGCCCCTCCCCCAGGCTTCAGATTGTCGTTGTTGAACGCCCCTAGATCGGGAGCAACTTCTCCGACACCGAAAAAAACGGCCACTCCGAAACGTTTTGGCAATTGCAGCCGATATTCAGCTTGTGTCGTTAGCATCAGCTTGTCGCGGTACTGCCCGGTTTTGTACCCGCGCACGTCGTTGTGCATACCCAACAAACACAGGTCATAGAAAGGTACGTGGCCAGAAGTTGCACAACCGAAAACCCGAAAGGCAAGAACCTGGCGCGGCGATAGGCCAGAGTACTTGTTGAACGCGAAAGTATAGGTTTGATAGGAGAAATCGCTGCCAAAAGTCCCTTGAAAGAAGTCGCCTACGACATCTGTAAGCGTGCCCATAGTTGGGTAAAACTGGCTGTCGCGAAGATCGCGCTGGAGGTGAAACCCAATTGCTGATGTAGTGGACTTCAGTTCGGTGGCATCAATGTTGAATGCCGGCGGCAAATTGTCGCCCTTTACTTGCGCATCGAGGCTGCGCCACTGATATCGAGGGCCAAGAAAGACTTTATTCTTCAGCCGAATCAGAGTCTCCAGCAGTAGTGCCTTTCCGCCCTGGTGGATCGGAACAGACGAGCCAAGGTTTCCTGCAGAGTTGCCGATTCCATATAAGTCGTAGTGTAGTTGCCCTTGGCCGTAAAAAGCAGTCACGCGGAGCCGGTCCTGCTTCAGGTAGAGCTTAGTGCCGGCTCCCCACAACCAGCTTCCATTGCTGGTGTAGAAACTGCCGCCCCCCAACATGGAGTCTGGTGACTGGTCATCCTTTTTTGAAATCGGGAATAGATACCCGCCCACCAGAACAAGCCCGGAACCGAGGGCAGGATTGGAAATTGGAAAGGGAGCAACCACAATCTCTCCCCTCTTACTATCTTTCTCATCTGGCAGATGTTGCTCTGCTTTTCCCGAAGAGCCTAGGTTTCCCCCGGTAGTCTCAATAGCGGTGGGAGTAGTCACGAGACCCGTCGGCGTAGCGTCGAAGTGAACAGGGAATGATTTCTTGGATGATCGAGCGGGGGTCTGCGGCGCAACGGTGGCCTGATCTTGTTTTGGTGTGGCGGCTTCAGCGGTCTGCGCGCTGATAGAGGGAGAGCACACGAACAAAGCGAGCGCCAGTTGCGCCCCTGCCCTCAAGAGCCCATGAAGAAGTTGCCGTTTCATGGCCGCGCTCCCTCTGGTCGGCTTATGTGGCCAGGAGGAACTGAAAGCATGCGCGATTCCTCCCATCGACCATAGCTGCTCAACCCTCGGTGACGAATAGGACTGTCACGAGGTCTACGCCTTCCTTCTCACTTTGAGGGCCATCTCTTCACTCCTACCCAAGCGAGAAGCAGTAGGGAGGCGAACGCGGTTGCGATGATCGTCACGATTTTGAAGAGAGCCCAGGAAAACTCCGAATCACTGAACGCGATCATGGGTCAACCTCATCATCGATTTCTGAACCAATAGTACGTTCTTTACCTTTTCCCTCGAAGTGGGACAACTGCCACAAGTGTCAGTGCCATAAGAAAGCCCATTTCCAGTTGCGACTCCATCGCTCATGAGAACTCAGCTGGAGTGCTCTCATTGTTGGCTCCGAGATCGAGCAGCGTGCAGATTTGCCAATAGCATGGTTGCATTGGCGGATTCTGGACTGTCGGGCGCTTCTTTGAGATATGCCTCTAATTCCCTTATCGCCGACGCCCTATCGTTCAGTCCGATGAGGACATCGGCCTTTGCCAGATGCAAGAAAGGGAAGTTCTTTGGAACGAGATTGCAGGTTCTTTGGAGTTGAATTATGGCAGCGCTGTAATCCCCTCTTCCAACCAAAGCCCTGAACATTTCATAGGCCCCCGACCAAGCATCTGGCTGGATCGCGATCGCGCGGTTCAACGTTCTCACTGCATCGTCGAATCTTCCAGATTCCGTGTAAACAGATCCCAATGCCACATATCCCAGGCCGAAGTTGGGATCGAACTCAATCGCTCTCTGTGCATCGATTAGAGCTTGTTGCAAATGGTTATTTCGTTCCAAAATTGCCCGCGTGGCGAGTGCCGTTGCGTACTGCGGGTAGAGATCGACTGCTTTGTTCGTGTCATCGATCGCTTCCTTCATTTTGTTCTTGGTCGATGCCGCCAGCCCATCTTGCAGTGCCTTACGGGCCTCAAACGGAATCCTCAGCTGGGATACCGAAATCGCAGGTTGTTCAATGTGAACGGTCTTTCGTGAAGGAATTGTCAGATTTACGATGTGCTGCCTATCTGTAACTCGCAACTTCTGCTCGGCTGTGTCGGTTGCCAAAGATGTACTCAGTACGTAATTCCCCTCCGACGCAACGAATTGGAATGTTCCGGTGGAATCGCTTGTCCCAGTGACGATGTCTCCATTGGATAGGTTCCGAAGTCTGACCTGCATTTGTGGAATCGGAACTTTGAGAGCGCTTTGCGTTACACCCTGAATGAGCGCACCCTCCGGCCTTTTGCTTGGGCTACTACTGCTACCTTGACTGCCAGCTACTGTGGTAAAGCAGCAAAGGCAAAGGAAAAGGGACGTGG
>WNGO01000204.1_pt1 | contig 36816 bp, 27 predicted proteins | sample 5400511 | NCBI WGS metagenome assembly WNGO01 (sample SAMN13153380, study PRJNA577476) | soil metagenome | isolation source: 20 cm soil or saprolite under Garry oak tree replicate 2 | place: USA:California | collected 2016-06-15 | reverse complement strand
ACCGTCAAGAAAAATCTGCGAGGATATCAAACTTTTTCTGTTTGAGTTGTAGAGCGTGTGGAAATCGCCGTCCATTGTACGCCATGAGGTGGGTCAAATCTCGCGAGCAGAACTGGTACATTTCTCGCGAGCGGTGAAGATTACGGCACACGCGAATGTCGCGCTATTGGTTTGTTGCTTGCATTGCTGCCATCGTAAGCAATGGAGGAAACAAATGAAAGCGCCGATGAAAACGTGTTTGTTGGTTCCGTTGCTTGCCGTTTCCACCTTCGCCAAAGAGACTTATGCGCCACTGCCGGAAAAACTCATGCAGGCAAAGACGGTGTACGTGGAAAACAAAACTAAGGATGCGCAGATAGCGGACGTGGTATTCCGTGAGCTTTTGAAGTGGAAACGGTATGTGCTGGTCACTGATAAATCAAAGGCGGAGCTTGTATTTGTTCTTACCGAAACTACGCATGAAGCAATCTATTCGAACGGCACGCGAGTCTCGAATCAGATCGGATCGGCAACGATAACCACCGGGGGACAAATCTACAGCTATACGGCAGGAAGCTTGACATTAGAAATTCAGGACGCAGAAGGCACGGTGTGGGCGAACACCAAGCCGTTCAGCAGAAAGGGAGCAACGAGGGATTTGATGAACGACCTGCGGCAAAGGATCGAACGGCAAGAAAAAACGGACCAGAAAGAGCGTCATTTACGTTGAGGTCTATGAATCCTGCGGGCGTTGTGGCGGTCGATAGGGGGCGCGGCTTCTTCCATTGAGCACCACGCGAACACGGCGGGCCTGCGGCACGGCGAAAGTGCAGGATGCGGCGTAGTCATTTTCCTGAGAGCTTAATCTTTGCCTCAAGCTGCCTCATCTGAAGGTAATTCATATCTCTAGGAATCAAAACCAACCCTACCAATTTGTAAGCCCTATCCAAGGCTGCAGCTTCTTCGATGGATAAATAATCATAGTTATAGGCATATATCCGGTTTGAAAAAGTCAGGGTTCTTGATGATAGTTGATCGCGATTCTTAACCTCGAATTCATTGGCTTGCTTGAGAGCATCTTTGTAGTTCGGAATGAAACCTTGTATTATGCCTGCCGTTTCTGTTGAGTGGGGGATGTAGAGCTTAATCAACTCACTACCTTCGTGAGCGATACGTGAAGTGCAGGGGCTATGGATTGGGAGGAACGGGAATTCCCAGAGCGGCGCACCGAGCGATATGAGTTTGTTTCCAACGGTCGGGAAGCCAAGCGTCGAGGTCACGAGCTGGCCAGGTCGGGAGATTCACCAGCAGTTGCATGAAATAGAGATGTGGGTCCATGTCATGCCGACGGCAGCTGCTGGTCAAGCTGGCCAGGATCGCTGCGGTCCTTCCGCCGCGAGGGTTGCCGACGAATAGGGAGTTTTTGCGATTGAGGACCACGCGCTTCATCTCTCGTTCGCTAACATTATTATCGATGGGCACGGCGCCATCGCTGGTGAACACGGTCAGCGCCTCCCATTGGCCAAGCGTGTAGTTCACGGCGTCGGCCATGAAATGCTTCGGTAACAACTGTTCTTTCCAGATCAGCAGCTTGCGATGTAGTTCCGCCAGGATCGGGACCGACTGCTTCTGTCGTAACTCCAGCCGCTCAGATACAGAAATGTCTTTCGCCTGTCTTTCCACCGCAAACAGTGCGTCCATCAGGGCGACCGCCTCGCGCGCGATCTCCGGCGCCGATTTCTCCGCCTCCACGAACTTGCGTCTCGCATGCGACCAACATCCCGCGCGAGTGATGGCGTTACCAGCCACCACCCCGTTGTAGCCACCGTAAGCGTCGGCCAACAAAACTTGGGTGTAGTCTTTCAGAAATTCCTTGGGGCCCTCTCGACTACGGTTTAGGGTGAAGTCGAACACGTTATACGGATTCGCTTCGTCGCCCACATACACCCACATGCGTGCCGGCTGCGTTTGGCCCGGGCTCAACATCGGCTGGACGGTGTCGTCGGTGGCCACCACATGCGACTTCCTGACCCGCTCGGCCATCCGCTGGTATAACGGCTCGACCACATCCGCGACATCTCCGCACCACACCGATTGTGTGGCTCGGGAAATCTCAAAGCCTTGTCGCTCGAAAATATCTTCCAGTCGATAGAGTGGGAGGTAATCGGCGAACTTACTGGTCACGATGAAAGCCAGAAGCCCTGGGCCGGCAAACCCTTTCTCGATTGCTGTTTCTGCCTTGGCGGCCACTTCGATCTGCGGGTTTTCTCCCGCACTCTCACAGCTGGGGCACGCATACTTTTTGCGTACATGCTCGAGACGCTCGAAGTGACCCGGAATGTACTCGATCTGCCAGCTCTTCTCGCCGCCGATCTCTTTACGCTCCACACCGCAACTCGGGCACGGCCGCTCTTCTACGCGCAACTCGTAGACGTATGTTTTGACCGGAAGATTCTCGAAGTTGGCCAGAGCACGCCGCCCCTTGCGCCGCTTCACCCGCCGCACCTCTGTTCCCGGTTCCGCTTCTCGGAGATCTTCCAAGTTGATGGGCTTTTGTTCCAAGGCCTCGGCAAACTCCAGAAGCATCTGGGCCAGCTGGTTCATGCTCAAACGATCCGCCCGCGGACCGTAGGTTGCCTTCTTGTAGCGCTCCAGTTCCTGCTGCAGTCGCAGGTTCTCCAAATACAGATCGTCGGCCCGCTGCCGCAACTGTTCGGCAAGCCGCTTCTCGCGCTGCTGATCTGTGCTGACGCTCTCGAGCTTCGCCAGCACCTCGCGTAGCATCGCTTTCAACGACGCGCTGTCTTCCGGTAAGTTGTTCACAGAAATTTCGTTGGTGGGCACGTTCATTTAGACGTGCCTCCATCGAACTAGTTACACACATCGCGATCTCTTTTGCAGTTTTTTGTTCTTGTCTGTTTTTTTCGCGATGGATTTTATTCGTAGCTTTCTATCGCTCGCTGGTAGCGCGGCACACGCTTCAGTTTCGAAACATCAATCCCATCCAAAATCATCGCCAGCTCACTGGCGCGCAATTCCACCGATCGCGCGCCCTGCTCCACTCGCGGTATTTTGAAAACCCCGACCTCCAGGCGCTTATACCAAAGTAGGAAGCCGTCCCGGTCCCACACCAAAATTTTCAAACGATCTCCCCGACGCGAACGGAACACAAACAGATGGCCGCTTTGGGGGTTCTCTCCAATGACCGCTCGCACACGTTCCGCCAGGCGATCGAATCCGCAGCGCATGTCCGTTACTTCGCTGGCCATCCAGATCCGCGCTCCCTGCGCACGATCCATCGCCTGCAAACTTGGCAGCCCGATCACTCCGCCCCCTCTACTACCACCAACAACGCCCGCACATGTTCGGCATCGAATCCTGGCCTCACCATCAGGCTTCGCCCATTCCTCAGTCGGATTTCAACGCTCGAATCGCCGGGCGTGCTCGGCCCATGCCCCGCCACTTGCACTTCCAGGAACTTTTTTGACGTGTCTTCCTCCAGCCGCTTCTTCCATACGAAAAAGTACGGCCGGCACAAACCGTGCTCCCGACAAAACGCTTTCACACTCTGTCCGCTACGTGACTGCTCGGAAAGCAGCCTTCGCCACTTCATCCAGGCCTTCTTTGAGCGCTTGGTCATGTCGCAACATTGCATTGCGACGTGAATCTTTACAAGATGGGGTTCGCGTAGCGCTCACCTACCTTCCGCGATATTCCAAACGACTGCCCATTCTAGGTGAGTGTTGCTGCTACGTATGGTGAGGCCCGTTTGATATTGCGCCTCGGCGGAGGGAAAATCCAAGAGAAACAAGTCATATAGGGTTAGCTTGTCAGGATCAGAATTTAGATGTTGTTTTGCTACGTCGAAGGGCGATTGAGGTGCGGGCGGCACTGGAGGAACGAAAGTCAATACGGGCGGTGACTTCAAAAGGGCAGATACCTTCTTAGCAAAACCTGTTTGAAACCGCTCCAAAGCAGTATCCAGTGCTCCATAAATGAAATAACCGCCAATCGAGAGCAGCAAAGCCAAGCCTAAATAAACCGGGGCTTGCAACTTGAGCGACCGCCCAGAAACAACCCCTGCCCTATGGAACCCCAGTAAAATGCAAAGGGCGCACATAATGAAAATGGGGGTGTAGATGAGTGCGCCCACAATTCCACCTAAGGCAAACAGCGCACCGAGCACCAATGGTTGCTCAATAAAATCAAATATTCTAGCGGTTTCAGTTGCAGAAGCTACATCTGGAAAACTACGGGACATGACAGCTTCAGTAACTTGGTCCGCCACATGCCCCTTGGCGGCTCGTTCGACTGCGCGTTGGTGGCTATTTCCTCCGCCCATAAGTACGGTCAGTATATCTCAGTATTCTACCCCCAACATCCGCGACAGACGCATGGTCGAGAAACGGGAACGGGATGAAAATGCTAGAGAGGATTGAAAATGCCTAACGGCTTGAAAAGCACCCGGAGGCGTGCAAGGTAGCCCATCCCACCGTGGGACAGGCTAGGTCAGCGGAGAGCGTAGGAATACGATTACAATTAAAGCATGATAGACGAAAAGCCCAGCCAGCCCGTAGAGCAGCATCCTCAGGCACAGACCCACGAAGTCCCACCGCTTGAAAACAACCCGTCCAGCGAAGACGCAGCACAAATACGCAGAAAGAACAATGAACACCGCATAGCAAATCTTGAGGACAGGATTAAGAGCGCCGAAAAGTGGATGATTTGGCTTACAGGGGCTATTGCCTTCTTCGCTTTGTGCCAAGTTGGTGTTGGTTGGTTTCAGTGGAAGGCGATGAATGGACAACTTGCTGAAATGACCAAGCAGTACCCCGAATTGAAGAAATCTGCGGATGCCGCCCAGGGTGCCGCTACAACTGCTGATAACACTTTGAAATCTTCTGAACAATCCTTTAGGCAAGAAGAGCGAGCCTATCTGTGGGCCACTTCCTTCAACATGTCTGACGGCCCGATTATCACGGACGCGAAGGGCGAACACGTTTGTGCGGACGTACATGTAGTGAATAGCGGCAAAACACCAGCTAACGGCGTTCATATTTGGAGGCACGCAACCTATGGACCAAATGCAGAGCGAACCATCAGGGCTTTTAGGCCTCCAGAGTATTTGACTCCTTCTGGCGATATGCTCGGAACAACCGGAGACAAATGGGGAACTGCTTTCACAGACCCGGTTGACAAGGCTAGCGAGAAAGCTCTTCTGGACGGTTCTATACCCTTGTATGTCTATGGCATCGTCCAGTACTTCGACATTTTCGGGGATTATCACGAAACTGGATTTTGTAGCCACAGAGTGTTTGGAGGCACCCCATTCATGGCTTGTGGCTTTGGCAACTGGTTCGACAAACGACCCGAAGACAAAAATCGACCAAACAACCCGAATTAGGACACTACCAGATTTTTTGCTTTATTGACTTCACTAATGAGTTTTTCGTGTGAGTTCAGGACTTCTTTTTCGGCGGCACATCACACATCGCGCGGCCTTTTTCGAGCAATTTCAAAGATTCGATTCGCAATGTCTTGGCTTGTTCGTCCACCTCGCCGCTAATTTCCACGTAGTCGCCAATGCGCTCCATCGCGGCGTCTTGGTTCGCAATCGTCAGCAGACGTTTCTGATCGGGGTCAACGAGAACGATTCTCTTCCCATTGCGCACGCATTTTTTGGCGCACTCAGGATTCGTGCTGTTGAATAGGCCTGTTTTGGCGCGTTCACCAGCACAACCCTCGTCAGAAAGCCAGCCGTGCACAACGGCCTTGCTCCCAGGTGAAGCTTGCTGCGCGGGCGGTATGAAGAAGACGAGGAGAGAAGTCACGGTGAGACGAAAGAAAATGGAGGAAAACATTTGTGGGCCTCCTACTGTGAGTTTACCAAGGGCCGCTAATTTTGCACAGCCACAGATTTTCAACCCGAAAACTCTCGCCCCATCCATTGCACGCCAGACGCGATTCACTTTTCTGACTGTGGGGCATAGAATATGTGGGCTTGAGCAAGAGGCCAAAATGGACGAAGAAACCAGAGACTATTACCGCGTGTTTGCCCCCGGTGTTCCCAATTATCGTGATGTGTCCGAGCGCTTCGCCACTGAAGCCGATGCAAGACGGCGGAAGTGGGAGATTTTAATGGCGTATCCAGCCGCAGATGTTCGGATCGAAAAAACGGATGAATCGGGCCGGGCTAAATAGGCTGGGGTTTCTCCACGTATTTGAGGAAAATCGATTGGCAGTTCTCCGCGCTGAAAGCACGCTGACATCAAAGGAAGTGGAAAAAATCCTTAAGAGCAGCAGACGCATGGTCGAGAAACGGGAACGGGATGAAAATGCTAGAGAGAATTGAAAATGCCTAACGGCTGTCGGATGTTAGCTGACCCGGAAAAATTGGAGGTAGCGGTGGGACTCGAACCCACTAAGATCGGTTTTGCAGACCGACGCCTCGACCGCTTCGGCATCGCCACCTTATACCCAAATCTATACCCAAAGCTGTACCCAAACCGCCCTCAGAACGTCTATTTACCCCCCATTTTGTCTTCGTAAACTATTGAAACCACGTCGATGAGTATGAATCCGCTGGTTTTGCAGACCATTGCCTTACCACTTGGCGACCGCGCCACCGGGCAAAGAGCGTTCAGCTATCAGTCATCAGTTCTCCGCTTAAGAAAGAGCGGTTCAAATCCCATCGCGTGAATGGAGACCTGAGGGCGAAGACGGGAGAGGAGTCTTCGCCCTTGGCCCCTACTCTTTACTTCACATGCAAACTCTTTCGATTTACTGGAAAATTCTCCTAATTAGAATCTTCAGCCGAGACGGAGCGCAGCGTGCTGCGCCCCGAAAAACGTCGGCTGCCCCGTTCATCTGAGGGGCCTGAAGACCCGTCACCACAAAAACTCGCTCAGTGCGCAGCGGCCGCCACTTCGGGTTGGGCGGCGCGAGTTTCGTTGACGATGGGGGCGCCGATGAGGTTGCCCCACTCGGTCCACGAGCCGTCATAGTTCCGAACCTGGTTGAAGCCCAGCAAATACTTGAGGACGAACCAAGTGTGCGAGCTGCGCTCACCGATACGGCAGTAGGCGATGACTTCGTCTTTCCCGGTAATGCCCTTGGACTCGTAGAGTTTTTTCAAGTCGTCGTAGGACTTGAAAGTGCCGTCTTCGTTGGAAGCCTGCGCCCAGGGAATATTTGCGGCCTTGGGAATGTGACCGGCGCGTTGGGCCGTTTCGGTCATGCCTGGAGGAGCGATAATTTTGCCGGTGAATTCGTCGACGGAACGAACGTCAACGAGCTGGCCGGGCTTGCGGCCGTCGACGATGGCGAAGACTTCTTCCTTGCGAGCGCGAATGGATTCGTCGGTGCCGGAAACACGATAGGACGCGGGAGCGACGTTAGCGGGATCCTTCGTGAGCGGACGTTTTTCCTCGAGCCATTTCTTGCGGCCGCCATTGATGAGGCGGACGTCCTTATGGCCGTAGAGCTTCAGCTGCCAGAGGGCGTACGCGGCGAACCAGTTGTTGTTGTCGCCGTAGAGAAGAATGGTGGTGTCATTGGAAATGCCGGAGGCGCTGAGAAGTCTTTCGAGCGTGGACTTGTCGATCAGGTCGCGGCGGATGTTGTCTTGGAGCTGGGTTTGCCAGTTCCAGCCGACTGCGCCGGGAATGTGCCCCTGATCGTAGGCGGTAGTGTCTACGTCGACCTCGACCAAGCGGAGATTGGGCGAATTCAGATTTTGAGCGGCCCAATCGATGGAAACTAGAACTTCGGGGTGTTTGTAGTCGGACATTGCATTCTCCTTTTTGCGTTCAGCTTTGAAACTCGTTTGCTCCCAAAACAAAAAAACCCACCTTCCAGTTTGTTTCTGGCGGTGGGTCGGAAAAGCTTTCGGGGCTAGTTTAAAACTTTAGAAGCTCAGCCCCTCCGCGCCAGAAGACACACGCATACAGCACATACAACAGATGCAGAGCGGCGCGTTCTTCTGGATAAACATCAACATAAAAAAAGTATACAGGAGTGGTTGGAGCTTGGCAATAGTACTGAAAAGAAGGTGATTAGTGACTGGTGACCGATGAGGTGCAGGCGTATCTATGCGCGGGTAAGAGCTGGGTCGGCGCGCCGGCTGGAGGCTAGGGAAGGCTTCGAGGAGAAATCGGGGAGGCGCGGCAGAGCCGCGACGAGTTTTTGGGTGTAAGCATGCTCAGGGGCGCCGAAGATTTGCGACGGGGGGCCGCACTCGACGATTTCGCCGGCGTTCAGAATAGCGATGCGGTGGCAGAGCGCGGCGACCGAGAGCAAATCGTGGGAAATGTAGAGGATGCCCATGCCGAGTTCGCGGTTGAGTTGCGCAAACAAACGCAGGATTTCGGATTGTGTGATGGTGTCCAGGGCGCTGGTGGCTTCATCGGCAATGAGGAGGGAAGGGCGATGAAGGATGGCCATGGCGATGATCACGCGCTGGGCTTGGCCGACGCTTAGCTGCCCGGGACGGCGGCGCAGAAAGTCCGCGTCGTTAGTGAGGCTCACGCTCGAAAGCGCGTTGCCGATGGCAACGGAGCACTCTGCCTGCGTGCTGGCAGCATGAGCGCGCCAGGCTTCGCTGAGTTGCGAGCCGATGCGAAGAGCTGGATTGAGAGAAGACAACGGACTCTGCAGGACGATGCTGATTTCGCGTCCGCGAAGAGAGCGCATCTGCGCTTCGGTCTTCACGGATAAGTCTGCTCCCCCGAAGAAGAGATCGCCGCGAGCTGTGCCGCCCTTCAAATGAAGGAGACGCAAAATCGCCAGCGACAAAGTGCTTTTTCCGGAACCGCTTTGCCCGACGAGGCCGACGATTTCACCCGGCTGGATTTCGAGCGAGACATCCCGCAGGACTCCAGGCTTGTTGCGGTAATCCACGGAAAGGCGAAGTGAGAGGAGTGGCGCAGCGCCGGTCACTTCTGCGCCCCCAGAGTGGGGTCGGGGCCGAGGCGGAGAACTTCCGCGTTCCAGAAAGCGTGGGGGTAGAGCACTGACGGCGCGGAGCCGACGACAGCCGGAGAAATGGCGGACATGGCATCTTTGTTCACGAGATAGATGAAAGGCTGTTGCTCGGCAACGACTTGCTGGACGCGATCCCAATCGGCTTTGCGCTTCTTGTCCGAAGTTGTGGAGGCTTGCGCGCGCATCAGGCGATCGAGCTCGGCTTCCCACGTGGTTGCAGGCTTCGATTGCTTGGGATTCCACTGATGGTTTTCCGCAGAGCTGAGCCACACGTTCATCTGGCTATTGGGGTCAAGGTCGGTGTTTACCAGGCCGAGAAGGCAAGCTTCATAGTCGTACGTGCGAGTGATGCGCTCGATGAGAGAAGGAAAATCAAGTGTGACGAGATTGACCTTTACGCCGATCTGCGAAAGATCCTGCTGAATCATGGCGACCATTTGCTCGCGGGATTTATTTCCGGAATTGGTGATGACTGTGAATTCGACGCGATTGCCTGAAGAATCGCGGAGGGTACTGCCTTCGAGACGAAAACCTGCCTGAGCAAGGAGGCGAAGCGCGCCGCCCGAATCGTACCGCGGGACGGGAAGCGATGAATTGAACCAGAAATGGCTTGCCGGCGAAACGGGGCCGAAGGCAGGGCGCGCGTGCCCGCCAAAAACGATGCGGGACAGATCATCGCGATTGATGGCCATGGAGATGGCTTTGCGGAATTCCGTGGAGCGGAACCAGGCCTTTTTGTTTTCGGCAACAGGCGCGGTGGGAACCTGGTTAAACCATACGAATTCGGAATCGAGGCCCGGGCCGGCATCGTGAGCGGTGGCTGGTGTTTCTTTCTGAAGCCGGTCGAAGTATTCAGCGTCCAGAGTGTTGATCAGATGAATTTCACCGCGGCGAAAGCGCAGCAATTCAATGTCGCGATTGCGCTGAATGTCCAGGCGAATGGAATCGAGATAAGGCAAAGGCTTTCCATCCTTGTCTTTTTTCCAGTAATTCGTGTTTCGCCGCAGAAGGACGGACGAGCCGGGGGCATAGTCCGCGACATAGAAAGGGCCCAGGACGGCCATTTCTTTCTTGGGAGAATGAGCTGAGAGAATCGCGACTTGATCGAAGAGGCGTTCGAGCCCCGCCACGGGAGCGGGGAAGGTGACAACGACTGTGTCCGCGGAAGGAGTTTGGACGCTGACCTGGCCTTCACCGGAGCGGAAAGAGTCGCCAGTGGGCGAGTGCAACTGCGGATCCATTAGCGCTTTCATTGTGTAGGCGACGTCTTCAGACGTGAACGGCGTTCCGTCGGAGAAATGCAGACCGGTGCGTAGATGAAATTTGATGGTGCGGACGTCCGCGCTGACTTTCCAGGAAATGGCCAGGCCTGGCTCAAGCGCTTGCGTTTGCCGATTCAATCGGATCAAGACGCCGCCCGTCAGGTACCGAATGCTTTCGGAAGCATCTTCCTCCACCAGCAGCGGATTGAAAGTTTTCGGTTCGCCGCGAAGACAAAAATGGAGTTCGCCGCCAGATTGGACAGCAGATTCGGCGCCGGTGAAAGCTGGCCAGCATAGAGCAAGGGCAAGGGTGACAACAATCCAAACGCGGCGTATCACTGGGCGACCTCCTGTGACGGCAGAACCAATTGAAAACACATGACCACAATCACGAGGAGGACGAGGGGCACCAGCCTCCAGGGGTTTGCCGAGAGAGTGGAAAAATCCTCGAAGCCCCGCATCAAGTTTCCCCACGAAGGCATCGGCTCCATGACGCCGAGGCCCAGGATGCTTAAATTCGCCTCGGTCAAAATGAAGAGCGGGATCGAAAGGAAGAATTGCACGTAGAAGAGCGGCCGCAGATTTGGCGCAACGTGGCGCAGGAGAAGGCGCGCAGGTTTGCAGCCAGACGAGCGCGCCAGGAGAAGGAAGTCGGAGTTCCGGACGCCCCGCGCAGCAGCGCAAATTACTCGGACGGAAGCCTGCCAGCCCAGCAGGCCCATCATCAGAAAGGCGATGACGACGGACACGAGCGGCGGAACGTCCAGGGGCAAGATTGCTCGCACGACAAGAAGAAGAAACAGCCAGGGCAAAGCGAGGGAGAGATCGGTTGCCGCGAGAACGATGCGTTCGAACCAGCCTCCCAGAAGACCGGCAACGCTTCCCAACACTGCGGCTATCAAAGTCGCAAGAAGAGCGGCCGCAGGCGCAAGGAGCAGGGAGACGCGCGTGCCGTAGAGCAATCGAGCCAAGAAATCGCGCCCCAGGGCGTCGGTGCCAAGGGGATGCGCGGGCGAAGGACCGGTGCTGGGAATATCTCTGAACTGCCGCGCATAGTGAGCAGGCAAGAGGAAAGTCGCGAGCACCATCAGCAAGAAGATCGCGCACAGGATGGAGGCGGCAACTTTCTGCAGGAGCGTCATGACGCGCTCCCCGCAATAGTGCGCCCGGCAGTATCAGCGAGTGAATTCGCCGCGAGCATTACGAGAGTAACAATCAGAGTGACATTCACGATGAGCGGCAGATCACGGCTGAGCGCCGCGTGCCAGGCAAGCTGGCCCAAACCGGGTGAATCGCAGAGCGCTTCGATAGGAATGGCGGCACCGAAGGAAATGGCGAAAGACACTCCGAGAAGAGCGACAAGCGGCGGAGCCGCTAATGGCAGGACATGACGGAACAAGATGGCGCTGCCCCCTAAACCTCTCGCACGAGCAGCGAGAACGTGGGGCTGGTCATACGCTCGAACCAAAAGACTCCGGATGTAACCGTAAAGACGCGGAAAGACGACTATGGCAATCGCAAAAAAAACGGGCGTTCGCAGATGAACTGCAAGCATGGCAACTACAGCGGAGGGTAGCGACAACAACAGACTGTTGAAGGCAGTGGTCGAGGCTTCGAAGAACCAGCCGCGGATGACAAGTCCGAACGATGCTAGCAGCGCCGCAGCCAGCCATGCCACTCCGAGTCCTCGAATGACCGAGCTGCCGGTTACCGGGAACCTTTGGCGAAGGAGTTCGCGAACCGGCCGCTTCAGCGAATCGGACTCGCCCAAATCGCCATGGGCAAGTGCTGAGAGGTAGTGGAAGTAGAACGAAGGCAGTCCTTGGCGGAGAGCTTGCTTTTGGCGCAACGCTTCGACACTGTTCGCGCTCCATCTCGGATCGAGTTCCCGTTCTTCAACGCCGTATCCCGGCGCAAAACGCACCAGGGTGGCGCTGGCGAGAGCGCCGCAGAGGCCGAGACAAACAAGGAACAGCAGGCGCCGCAGGCCAAGCCGAAACAAATTCGTGAGTTTTTTAGTCTCGATCACTTTTCGTTCACGCTAACGTGTTTGCCAGGCCTGCACGCCATCAGGAGGCCGGCTGAAGCTTCGAATAGTGCATTTCCTTGACCTGATACATGCTGCGGTCTGCTTCCGAAAGAAGTTCCTCCGCCGAAACGCCGTCGTCGGGATGGAAGGCGCTACCTACGCTGACGGAGACGATCGTGTCACCGCAAACACTGTGGCTCGCTTCGCGCACAGCGCGCGTGAGCCGTTTTTCCATCTCCGTCACAAGATCCCTGGTCACTTCGGGCAAGACAAAGACGAATTCATCTCCGCCCAACCGGCCAACCTGGTCGTATTCACGGCAGGAAGATTTGAACTTCGTGGCTACTTCCTGGAGCAACTTGTTTCCCGTCAAGTGACCGAGCTTATCGTTAACCTTTTTGAACCCGTCCAGGTCGCACAACAACACCGCGAGAGGCCCCTTAGAGCGCCGGACGCGGACGAGCTCTTTGTCAAGATGTAGGCAGATCGATCTGGCGTTTGGCAAGCCGGTAAGATAGTCGGTGCTGGCGGTGCTTTGAGCCTGTTCGAATTGCAGAGCATTTTCGACGGAGAGCCCAAGTTTGGAACTGGCCGCCAAGAGCAAGCGCAGATGATCCATCGTGAAGCCATTCTTCTCTCGATGGTAAAGCGTAAGCACGCCGGCCACACCCGCGCGGCCACGAAGAGGGACGCACACGGCCGATTGCAAGTCTGTGATGCGCGAGGAAGCGCCGAGATGAAGAGTTTCGGCGGCGGGATTGCCATTGGTTATCGGCTTTTCGTTCCGCGCGACCCAGCCGGAAAGACCCTGCCCCATGGGAATGCGCAATGAGCTGAATAGATCGTAGTCCACGCCGTGAACATATTCCGGAATCAGCATCCCGTCCTGGCAAACAAAGAAAACGATCGAGTCGTGCGGAATCATTTCCTTTAATCGGACGGCGACAACGGAGAGCGTTTCCTTCAGGCTCAACGAATTTCCGAGGGTCTGAGCAAGCTCAAACAGAAGCTGGGCCTCCTGGCGCGCCGAAATGATCGAAGACAAGAAGGAGGTGGCGCGGATTTCGGCCTCATTCGGCACTTCCGCGAAGCCGGACGAGGGGGCAACCTGACGGCCGATTTTCGGCGCGATGTCCAGACGCAGTCGTTCGGTTTCCATGGAACTCACCATCATTTCCAATTCCTGATAGCGGCGCTCCATGACCTCCACAACGCGAGGATCAAAGCTGCGTCCTTTTTCAGCGCTGAGGTTGTTCATGGCTTCTGCTGGGGTCATGGCCCGGCGATAGGGCCGCTCGGAAGCGAGCGCATCAAAGCAGTCCACAGCGGAGAGAATACGAGCTCCGATGGGGATCGCTTCGCGTTTCAGGCCATCCGGATAACCTGTGCCGTCCCATTTTTCGTGATGGGAGCGCACGATGGGAACCACTGGATACGGGAATTGGACGCGATCCAGAATTTCCGATCCGACGATCGGATGGATCTTCATTTTCTCGAACTCTTCGGGCGTGAGGCGCCCCGGCTTGGAGAGAATGTTCTCGGGAACCGCGAGCTTGCCAATGTCGTGCAGCATGGAGGCCGCACGAATGGCATTCAACTGGGAGTCGTCCACGCCGAGGTCCTTGGCAATCTCGACTGCATAAACCTGCACGCGGCGCAGATGATCGTGGGTGGTGTGATCCTTCGCCTCAATCGCGAGGGAGAGTGCTTCGATGGTGCGCAAATGAAGCGCAGCAATTTCCTCGGCATGTTTTTTCTGCGCCTCAAGGCGGGCCAAGTAGGTTTGATAGGACCGGTAGATCCAATAAACGATGGGGAAGGCCAGAAGGCCGAACTGCCAGCCGATCAGACGGTTGACGGCGCTCACTCCACAAGCGATCAGCGCGCCGAGCAAGTAATAGGGGAAGGCCCACAAATAGCATTCCTTCCAAACTTGGACGGGATTGCGCCCTTCGGTCATGGCGATAATGCCGGAGACAGAAATGGTATTGAAAGCGAAGTAGGTCGTCGCGGCTGCGGCCATCAACATTGGCCAGCGAAATCCGACGCCCGCGGCGACTTTGCTATGAAAGACCAGTTCTGCGGCGCTGATGGAAAGAGCGAGGTTCGCCAGGTTAAAGAGCCATTGAATCGGGCGCGGACGCGGTTGGGCGTGCCAAAGGGTCTGGACAAGTCCCCCGAGACAGCCCATCAGCAGTGTTTCAGAATAAGAGAGGTCAAGAATGCCGACCAGAATAAAGAGGAAATTCGCGGACATGGTAGCTTTGATGCCGGGCAAATTTACTTTGAGCACTGAAGCGCACAGGGCGACGGTCAGAAAGCAGCCGTACCGGAAAATATCATCGGAGTGCCATTTCAGGAGGGCATAAGGCAATAGCGGCAGACCTCCCACAAGCTGGGTGAGGATAAAAGTAAGCGCAGGAATTCCGAGCGACTTGGCGTCACTCCAAGTGTTGCTCCAGTAGTTTTTCGCAACAGTTGCTACCACACGCGTTCCTGCTCTCTGCCGATCGGCTCCTGCAGGGCTCTTACCTTACAAAGAGCGCCGAAGCCTCACGTGTAGACAAACCAACAAACACTCCATTCGCTAGCTAGAGTGGCCCCTTGGATTTCACCGCTCCAGCGCAACAAACAGCGCGGAACGGTTCTATATTGGAAAATTCTGATAGTTGAAGCGTGGATTGGGAATAGTACGGCCTGCGATTGTATTGTAAAGGATAATGCCTTCGAGTCCTGAACAGGACTCCGAGGTGTTATCTACAAGAATGTCACCGAGTTGCGGTCGACCGCTTGCCGGATGCCACGAAGGACAGCTGTCCCTCCGTACTAACCTTTCGACCCCAACTGTACCATGGACGCTTTGTTAGTCAGACCTGATACTCACGGCACTGACTGAAGGCAAGTAATAGCATCTCTTCTCCACGTTGATCCTTCCAGTCAGCCCGGGAGCCCAGCTCATGGCCTTTGCGCCGGAAACAAAGCAACCATCCAGCGATACCATCCTGAAAACAACGACATGGGGCGCGCGGCTCGCGCTCTTGGCCCTGATCGTAATGTTGGCAGCCGGTGCGTCCCTTGCCGACGGCAAAAAGCACAAGCTGTCCAAAGACCTCGACGCTGTCAAAGGGGGCCATAACGGCGCCACAGTCGACGTGATCATCCAATTCAACCAGACTCCGACCAATGCCCATCATCAGAAGGTGCAGAACAAGGGTGGAGCCCTAAAGACAAAACTGGACGTCATCAAAGGAGCTCACTATTCCGTCCCGACTGGCTCTCTAGAGGACTTGGAAAACGATCCCGACGTTGCCTACATCTCACCCAATCGTCCGCTCAGCGGCACTGCTACCTCAACTCTCGACTACAGTCCAGAATCAGTCAACGCGCCGACGGCTTGGAAGCAATGGGGTTTGGATGGCACGGGCATCGGAGTGGCAGTCATTGACAGCGGCGTCTCGGCCGTTGGCGATCTCTACTGGTGGAATCCGTCAAATCAGACGTACGGTTCGCGCGTTGTCTATAGCCAGAATTTCGTTCCTGGCACAACGGATACCTCAGACCTATATGGCCACGGAACGCATGTGGCCGGAATCATTGCCGGTGCAGGCTGGTTTTCCACCGGTTCGACCTTTACGCACACATTCAAGGGGATAGCGCCGAACGCAAACATCATTAACCTGCGAGTGCTGGATCAAAACGGCGCCGGTACCGACAGCAGTGTGATTGAGGCGATCCAGACGGCGATCAGCCTGAAATCTACCTACAACATTCGAGTGATCAACCTTTCGCTTGGCCGCCAGGTCTACGAGAGCTATACGGTCGATCCGCTCTGTCAGGCAGTCGAGGCTGCCTGGAATGCGGGCATCGTGGTGCTCGCAGCCGCGGGCAACCAGGGCCGCAACGACAGCGCGAGCACTGAAGGCTACGGCACTATCGCCGCTCCCGGCAACGACCCGTATGTCATCACAGTGGGCGTGATGAAGACGGCAAACACGCCGACCCACCTTGACGACACCATTGCGAGCTACAGCTCGAAAGGACCGACGGCATACGACTTTGTGGTGAAACCTGACATCGTCGCACCTGGGAATCAGGTCGTCTCCACCCTGGCGCCGAATGCGTCCCTGCTGGGTTCCCCCACGGACGTTTATCTGAGCGAGTACACCAGCTCGACGAGCACCACCACGAGCTCGGGCGGCAATACCAAGAACAATAAGAAGAACACCACGTCAAGCCTGACCGCGAACACGATCTCGACATCTTATATGCGGTTAAGCGGGACCAGCATGGCGACGCCTGTGGTCAGCGGCGCCGCTGTACTTCTGCTTCAGCAGAATCCAAACCTCACACCGGATCAGGTGAAGGCCCGGTTGATGAAGACGGCTTCCAAGACGTTCCCGGCCAGTAGCAGTGCCACGGACCCGACCACGGGTATCACCTATACCGATTATTACGACATTTTCACCATTGGCGCCGGCTACCTGGATATTGCCGCTGCACTATCCAGCAACGATCCGGCAGGCGCGTCGGCTGCGTCTCCAACTGCGGTGTATGACCCCACCACACAGAGCGTTTCCTTAGTTACTGGAACAAGCGTTGTTTGGGGAACGGACGCCGTTTGGGACAGCTCCGTGGTCTGGGGCACGAACGTATTCGTAAACGGTACATCCGTGCTTTGGGGCAGCAGTGTCTGCTGGGGCTCCAGCACGAGCGATGGCTTTAGTGTCGTCTGGGGCACGGGCGTCGTCTGGGGCAACGCAACGAACCAAACGACATCCACGGCGTTGAACATCATGATCGATGGTGAAAAGTGAGCGCTGCGACGCAGGTTGGCGGTAGGGAGAAGGCGATGGCCACTAAAGCCAAACTGTACATCGCGACGATCGCCACACTTGCCGCTGCTCTATTGACCGTCGTAGCTTATCGATGGAATCCCGTAAACTTCACCCGCTTCGTCCTGTTTTTTGCGCTGGCGATGGTGGCCTCGGCGATGAAGATTCGCCTGCCGGGCTTTAAGACCACGATCTCCACGAATTTCGTATTCATTCTCGCCGGCATCGCCTTATTCAGTTTTGGCGAGACCGTTCTGATTGGCCTCGGCGGGGCGCTCGTCCAGTCCCTCTGGAAGACACAAACGCGGCCGAAGCCCGTGCAAATGCTTTTCAATGCGGCATGTCTGACCGTTTGTACAGCCGCAGCATTCTGGACTGCGCACGCTATTTCCGTGATGCTCGCTTTGCATTCGATAGCAGTCATGATGGTCCTGGGAGCATGCGTGTATGTGACCCTGAATACCGGGCTGGTCTCGCTGGTCATTGCTTTGGCTGAGGGACGCCCCCTCAGAGAGATCTGGTCCTCCTGCTATGAATGGACATTCCCGTACTTCCTGGTGGGCTCGGCCGTAGCTGGACTGGCCAGCGCCGAGAGCTACGGCGCCAATGGCCGCAATCTGGGCGTAGCCCTGCTAGTTGTCCCGGCGATGTATTTCGTCTACGTCTACTACCGGATGCACATCTTCCGCGCCGTACTGGACAACCTTTCCAACGTGAGCCAGGAACACGAGCATGTATTAGCAGGCGCCTCGCGAGGACGTTGAATTCGCTGTTCGCATCCCGCTCGGGACTTCACCGTCAGTGCTGGCCAGTTCGCTTTGCAACGCGGGGGCATTGCCTCGTCGTGCCGTTGCGATTAGCTTGGCAATGGTCTTAAACTGAAAGAGCCGTCAGTCGTGCGCCCGTAGCTCAGTTGGACAGAGCATCTGCCTTCTAAGTGGACGCAAATTCAATCCAAGTCATTGCTCCGGTTGTGCTAACGAGTTCCGAGCCATCCTCGTGCTGCTCCAAAGTTGCTCCACAAGTCAAGTCAGAACTCGCGTTAGTCTCTGGAATAAAACCCAAGCACTCGGACAATTTCCCAACGTCGCTGAAACGGCCGTGGCAGCCCCGGTTCTCGCTTCTCGATCTAAGAAGGTAATGCGTCCACGCTTCCGATCAACTGGCACAGAATGCAATCGCCTCAAGAGCCGTCGGCCGAACTGAATGGGGACTTCTGGCCTGAGATAACATCCGGTTTGCGCGTCAACCGCCCACAAATGCAGCACCTACGGTGCAGGCCACATCTAGGACTGGATAACTATACTGATAAATGAGCAATTAGTTATATTCCGGGAGCGCATTCCGCGCATTCATAGGGTTCCGCTGGGCGTCCCCGGCAGAAACTGCTGCGGGTCATTGCCGACAAAGGATATGACTGTGACGCACTGCGAAAGAGGTTGCGACGGCGGGGCATTGTGCTGATCGCGCCCCTGCGCCTGAACCGCCGGCGGACACCACCACAAGATGGCCGCATTCTTCGGCGCTACAAACGGCGTTGGATAGTCGAGCGGACTTTCGCCTGGTTGGGGAATTTCCGACATCTGGTCGTCCGTTACGACCGCTCGCTCACGATCTACCGAGCGTTTTTCCATATCGCCTGCTTCATGATCGTCTTACGGAGGGTTGTGCAATAGCTTCTATTGTTGCGTTACCGAAGAAGGTGACACACGAATACGTTTTCTTGGGTTGCGGTACGTCCAGTGGAACGGCTGGGCGTTCCGGTTATAGAGCCGGATGTAGGTCCTGATCTTGTGCGCCAAATCCGACACCGAATGAAACACGCCACGCCGGATGCAATCTCGGGTGATCATCCCCAACCAAATCTCGATTTGGTTCAGCCAGGAGGCATAGGTGGGGGTGAAATGAAATGTCACCTTGGGGTGCTGCTTGGCCCAGGCCTGAACGACGGGAGCTTTGTGCACCGCGAGGTTATCCAGGATCACATGGATGGCCTGGCGTCGATGAGTGGCTACGGCTTCATCCAGGAAGTTCACGAACTCCTCGCTGGTGTGGCGGGGCACGCACCGTCCTACCACCTTCCCGCTGTGCACTTCCAAAGCGGCCAACAGCGAGACCGTTCCGTGCCGCACGTACTCGACGGTCTGCCGTTCCGGCCGTTTGGGCCGCAGCGGCAACGCCGGTTGCGTGCGATCCAACGCCTGAATTGCGGTCTTCTCGTCGATGCAGAAAACGGCTGTGTTCTCCGGAGGATGCAAGTACAAACCCAGGATGTCCTTGGCCTTGTCTTCAAAGTTCGGGTCCGGGCTGGCCATGTAGCGCCGCAGCCGGTGCGGTTGCAGTCCGGCCTTGTGCCATACGCGCATGACCGTGACGTTGCTCACGCCCAATCGTCGAGCCAGCCGGCGCGTGGACCAATGCGTGGTGGATCCCGGGGGATGCTCTTCGGTAGCCGCCAGGATGGCCGCCTCCTTGGCCACCGTCAGCTTCTTCGGTCGCCCCGCACGGGGGGCATCGAGCAGACCGTCCAGCCCCTTCTTCTGCCAACTCCTCTTCCAGTGCTGAATGCGCCGCGGGCTCATCCCGGTCTGCGCTTGGATCTGTCGCAGGGAGACTCCTTCGGCCAACAGCAACAACACGCGCGCTCGCCGGGCGAGCCCGGCCGAGAGCGTGGTGGTTCGCACGATCTGTTGCAGGCGATCACGTTCCTGGGGTGGCAGCTGAAACGGTTCGTAGGCAGTGAACATGAGCCTGTATAACATAAATCAGGCTATGTGTCACTTATTTATGTAACACTACACTAGCCGTAAGATAGATATCCTACAACCCTATTCTCACTCTGTTCTCACTTCTATGTCGTGCGCCGCCCAACTCTCATGTATTGCAATTTGATAGGATTTGTAAGAACATCTGCCTAGTTCGGTATTCATGGCATGCAAGGATGATTCGGAAGCTTTGGCCCTCGACATTCCACATCCCTCAGATGGCCGATGCAAGAAAAATTGCTAGTGTAGTTTCCCTTCTATTTCTCGCAGCAATCGTGGTGCCCGTGGCACGGGAACAGCCAGCCACGGCGACTTCCGTTCGAGAAGCAGATGCGCCTTGCGCGCGTTGCCATCAGCGTCTCTACGACGGTTACATGAAAACGGTCATGGCGAATGCCAGCGGACCTGCTGTGGAACGCGTCACACCCGCGACCTTTCGCCATAAGTCTTCTGCAGTGGAGTATCGCGTTTCAGTTGAGAACGGGAAGGTGTGGCTCAATTTTGACCGCCCTGGCGAATTTGAAATCGGCGGCCTCCACGGTCGGCGGCTCCTTGAATATTACATTGGCTCGGGGAACCGAGGGCGAACCTATCTCTACAGCAATGATAACTACTGGTTTGAAGTACCCATTAATTGGTACACCGCATTTGGCGGTTATGATATGCGGCCGGGGTTTCAGAACAGCATCATGGCCCCGTTCGATCTGCCTGTGGCGTCCAGATGTCTGCACTGTCATACCAGCGATGTTCAGTTGGAAATACCAGGGACGCGGAACCGTTATGTCTCACTTCCGTTCATGCACACCGGCATCACTTGTGAGGCCTGCCATGGCGATTCTACCGGGCACATAGCGAGCAGCGGCAAAGAGACAATCCTCAATCCCGCCAAACTCGATCCTTTGCGCCGTGACTCGATTTGCCAGCAATGCCACCTGGAGGGAGAAATCCTGATCGACCGTGGGGGAAAAAAGCTCGCGCAATTCCGTCCTGGGGAACTCCTGACGGACTATGCCTCTTACTTTGTTCATGCCGGCGCCCCCAAAGCCGGTTTTGGCCCGGTTACACAGGTGGAAGCACTTCCTCTGAGCAAGTGTAAGAAGGCAAGCGGTGACAAATTGACTTGCACCACTTGTCATGATCCCCATCGCAGAGTGGCGCCCGAAGAGAGATTATCCTTCTACCGCGGAAAGTGCCTGCAGTGTCACTCTGCACCCAAGTTTGTGACAGAACATCACAGCGAAAATTCTGATTGTGCCAGCTGCCACATGCCTCGTAACAACGCCGTCGACATTCCGCACCAGCAGACGACGGACCACAGAATCCCGCGCATTCCACAACCTGCGACTGCCCCGCCTCCCCTCAGCCGGGAACTTGTTTCTGTTCTGACTCCACAATCCGATGACCGCGACCTTGGACTCGCATATGCAAAATTGGCCGAAAGCGGCGATGAGTCTGCGACGGCGCGGGGCCTCCAATTGCTGCAATCGGCCCAAGCCAAGAGCCCGAATGATTCCGCACTTTTAGCGGGGCTGGCCTACTTGCTGAAAAAGCAAGGGAAAGACGATGAAGCGATCCGTATATTCAGAAAATCCTTGGAGTTTGACCCCCAGAATTCCTGGGCCGCTGCCAATCTCGGAGTCCTCTACAAAAAGACTGGAGAAACGGACCGTGCCCTTGCACTCTGGGAGGAGGTTTTCTCCCGAACGCCCTTCTATGTGGGACTGAATCTGAGTGCGCTGGACTGCTCTCTCGGCCGTCGAACGCAAGCGCTGGCGGTGCTGAACCGAATGATTGAATTTGATCCGGACTCGATCGAAATACGCCGCCGGCTCAGCGAGGTCGAGCGCTGCAGTAAGCTACCTTGATCTTTCGCAGGGAAGCGCGCAGGTGGTGTATATTATGGGCCGCCCGTGGAATCAAAATGCAAATTTTGTCTCGTTCGAAAAGTTTCCCCGGAATGGCCAAGGGAGGCGCGTAACATGCTGAGAAATCACAATGTACGACTCATTTTTGCAACGGCATTCCTTGCGCTCTGTGCCGCACCCTCGATTTTGACGCAGGAAAAAACTTCCGATTCGAACATCAAGGTCCAGGTTGCCAACGTGGTCGTAGACCTGATCGTGACGGACCGCCATGGGCATCATGTGCAGGGGCTGACCGCTGCAGATTTCAAAGTTTACGAGGATGGAGTTCTTCAAAAGATCATTGGATTTACGCCGTCAGCGGGCTCAGCTCCGGATTCTTCGTCCCCAACAGTCGCGGGTTCCGATGCAAATGTGAAACCTATTTCGCAGCCACGCACGGCCAGTTCGCAGCCCGATCCGCGCCTACTCACGGTGGTTCTGGATTTGGCGGACAACCGGCCTGCCAATACCAAGAATTCGTCCGACGCAGTGCTCCACTACTTGGACAAGACTCTAGGCATCGGTGACTATGTCGCAATCTACTACGTTGACCAAAGTCTTCACATGGCCCTGCCGTTCACGAATGACCTGCAGAAGGCGCGCGAAACGCTCCAGCAGATCGAGGCGCGCAGGCCGGCTGGGACGTTTAACGGATCTGATCGTGCGGCAACGCAAGAGGAGATTAACGATCTATACAGGCAGGCGCACCCCGAGACGCAACTCGGAGCTGTAGCGGGCGACTTGCAGGCCGTATCCGGAGGTGGCCAGGGCGCGCCGTCTCCGCCCGCTAACAACATGGCCATGATGATGGAACGCCAGATTGACACGATGCGGACCTATCTCAATATGCAGAATACCTTTCAGGCACGCGCTGTTTTTGCGGCTCTGCGTGCCATCTGTTTGGCCTACCGGGATATGCCGGGGCGCAAAAACGTGGTCTTCTTTTCGGAAGGCTTTCTGTATGCGGATGACGCCAAACCGGAAATGGAGGCAGTCGCCGACGCTGCGAATCGTGCCAATGTATCCATCTACGTAATCGATCCGCAAGGCGTCGAAATTAATCCCTATGGGGCCGGCGATAGGCCCACTGATACAATCGCATCGCGGATGGCGGCGGCCGGTGCGCCTGGTGCAAATGTGGGCCAGCATGGAGGCGAGACCAAGTTCGACAAGATTAAGTCGGTTGGAAATTTGAGCCGCGGTGACCAACTAGAATGGCTGGCCGACACGACGGGAGGGCTCATGGTCAAGCGCACCAACGACCTGGCCCCTGCGTTCGGCAAAGTATTGGACGATGGACGCGACTACTACACTTTGGCCTATTCGCCTGAAAAACGTGAATTTGACGGTAAGTTTCACAGCATAAAGGTAGAAGTTCTACAGCATGGAGATCAACTCCGTTATCGCAAGGGCTACTGGGCCACGCCTAGGGGCCAAGCTGTTGCCATGACTCCTACTGCAGCCCAACTCATTTCTGGTTTTCAAAATGGATCCCTGAAGACGTCATTGATGCCCGATGTATTTGCCGCTTTACTCTTGGCTCCAGACGGCCATTATACCGCTCCCGTGTCCGTTTCTTTTCCCGCGAATCGCATTCAACTGGAAAAGGAAGGCGAAGAATACAAGGCGGGATTGACTCTAGTCCTGGTGGCGCGCGATGCCCATCAGAATTTGTTGTCCGTCTCGCAACGCGGCTGGAGTGTCCGGCTCAGTAACAAGGAGAAGGGAGATTTTGAGAAGACGATTGTGACCGTTCGGAGCCAGCTGCCGATTACTGACTTGCAGCCTGTCTCCATCGAAGCAATTCTTCAACTGTCGAACACTGCGTTTGCGAGGGGAGGGACGGCCATTGAAGTTCCTGATCCGGCGGGTGCGGGATTCCGCCTGACGAGCATCTTGCTTTCCGATCGGGCTGAGCAAGCCACCTGTTCGGATCCTTCCGATTCGCTATGTTTCATGAATGTGAGGCTGCGTCAACCGCCCAAGTCGCGGTTCCCTTCGTCGAGCCGAGTCATCGTCTATTTTGCCGCGAATGACCTTTCCTTGGACCCGCAGACAAAAAAGCCACGAGTGGGAGTGGCATTCACCTTGAAATCCGGCAATGAAGTGGTGAAATCTGCTGCGGCGGAAAATATGCAGTCCCTGTCTGGTCCGTCTCCCAATGCGGTACTGGTTCTCGCCGAGTACGACCTGAAGTCGTTGCACGCTGGCAACTATACCATTCAGGCCCTGGTCCGCGATCTGGTCCGGAATACCTCGCTTTCGCAGCAGAGCCAGTTTGTTGTGGAATGAATCGACGCGGCTGAAGAATAACGGTTAAAGGCGTTCTTCCATGCTGGGGACTCTCCTTTGAGGGATTTTGTGGGGAGTGTGGAGAGTCTGAATTTGGCGTAGATTTTGGTCGTGGCGGGCCATCTGGTGTTCCGACTTGATACTCCGCTGCCTTCCCAAACGATCAGTCGGTGAGCAGATTAAGAGCGAATTCCTCCACGTACTCGAAACAATATGACGAGACAGTAGGATTAAGACGCGCGTCTACCAATTTTGGAATATTCACGCAACCAATGCGCGCAATTTGCGAGACGGGGCACCCTCGCGGGCTTCCCCCAAAGAATATCGTTATTTTTTGCTTGACAAGCGGTACCGTCACGGAGATATAGTGCAAAACAATTAGGGGTCCTACACTGAAAAAGTTATCTTGCCCTCGGAGGTCACAAATGCGCGGTTTGCGTAATTTATTAATTTTGGGGTTGGTTGCGTTGTCGCTGGCAGTTCTTCCTTCCGCTTTTGCTCAGATAACCGCCGGGACGATCACCGGAACGGTGACCGATGCCAGTGGCGCGGTGATGGCCGATGCGAGTGTAACGGTCACTTCGACGCAAACTGGAGCGAGCCGAAGCAGCACTACCAATGCGGATGGCTCGTTCAGCTTTCCGGATCTGAATGCGGGCACGTACACCATCAGCGTCACTAAAGCGGGATTCAAGAAGGTAACCGAGAAGAATGTCGAGTTGCACGTCACCGACGTCACCACGGTCGCGATTAAGCTGCCGATCGGCGCTGTTGCGGAATCGGTGGTGGTGGAGGCGTCCGCAGTCCAGGTAGAAACCCAGACGGGCACGGTCGGCAACATCGTGACCGGAGAGCAGGTGCGGGAGTTGCCGATGAACGGCCGCAACTTCGTGCAGTTGACGACGATGATGCCGGGCGCCGCCGTCGCGGAGAATTTCGACGCCAAGAACAAGGGGCTTCTTGCAGGTGTGGACATCTCCTTCAGTGGAGCGCCTGCCAACGCCAACCAGTGGCGCGTGGATGGGGCCAACAATAACGACATCGGGTCGCAGCGTACCATCCTCGTTTATCCCTCCATCGATGCCATTGAGGAATTCAAAATCCTCCGGAATAGCTATGGCCCGGAATTCGGCGGCGCGGGCGGCGCGCAGATCAACATCGTAACCCGTGGCGGCGGCAACGATTTGCATGGCAGCGCCTACTACTTTGGCCGCAACGATGCTCTGAATGCGAAGAACTACCTGCTCGGCCCCACGGACCAGAAGCAACTGCTCCGCCGCAATGACTATGGCTACACCATCGGCGGCCCTATTAAGAAAGACAAAATATTTTTCTTCTGGTCGGAGGAATGGAACAAGGAGAAGCGCGCACGCGTTCGCGCCTTCCAAGTTCCGACAGCTCAAGAGCTCACTGGCGACTTTCGCGATATGATGCAAACGCCAACTTTTAAAGGATGCGATGGGACCGCGGGGAGTCTTCCGAGCCAATTACCGCAAGATCCGTTTAAGATGAATGGGACGTCCACGTTTACCTCCGATGACACGTCGGGCGGTCTCAAAAACGTCATTAACCCGGCCCGATTCAGTCCTGCAGGCATGGCTTATCTTTCACAGGTACCTCTCCCCAACCGGAATAATCCTTGCGGAATTAACTGGGTGCAGGGCGTAACGATCCCGGTCGACTGGCGTGAGGAGAATGTGCGCGGGGACGTGAATATTACTAAGAATACCGTGCTGACCCTCCGCTACACCCAGGACGCGTGGAAGAACGCGTTGCATGGGGACGAGGAAGGGGGACTCTGGGGCGACCAGTTCTTCCCCGCACTTAGCGATGCGTGGGACCAGCCCGGCAAGGTCGCCATCGCCAAATTGACCACCACGATTGGCAGTTCCGCAACCAATGATTTTACGTTTTCCTGGTCCGCGAACCGCATTAATCTCGCTCTCGCTGGAGATACACCGGCGCTGAATGACACCATCAAGTCCGCCTTTCAGACCGTATTCCCGCAGAGCGGCAAGCTGCACGGCGCTGGTACGGCCGAGCCGCTTTGCTGGTGCGGCGGGCCCGCCAACTTGATGGGACACTTTGGACCTTGGGCCAACGGACAAGACCTCTATACCTGGAGGGACGACTATACCAAGGTGAAGGGCAAGCACGTCTTGAGACTTGGTATCTCTTACAGCAAGAACAAGAAGGATGAGGAAACTGGTGCCGACAATGGGGGCCTCTGGGGTCCGACGGGTACCGGTCATGGAACCTCGCAGTGGAATGGCACCACCGGGCAGCAGTACAGCGATTTCATGCTCAAGGGCATTAGCTGGGGTTACGGCGAGAACGTCCAGAATGGCAAGGCGCGGGCTCGCTGGAGCGACCTGGAATATTACGTCGGTGACAGCTGGAAAGCCCGCCCTCACTTGACCTTGGAATACGGCTTCCGCTGGTCTTTTTCGCCTCCGGTCTACGATGCTATAAACAACTACTCCAGTTTCCGGCCGGACTTGTACAATCCGGGTCCGACGGGGCAGTGGGCGGGGTTGCCTTGTAACGGCATTCTGCTGCCCAGCGGAGCTACGAATACATGCCCCGCCCGACCCGCCGGAGCTCCCCCCGAAACGGGTGGCACAATCGGTACGAACCGCTCCTTGGCGCCTAGCAACTATCACCTGATTGCCCCGCGTCTCGGGGTCGCCTGGGACGTCTTCGGCACCGGCAGGTTTGCCCTTCGTGCCGGCGTCGGGCAGTTCTTCTCCCGCGATCCCGTGGGAATTCTGGTGAGGGTGGAATCGAACAATGCCCCCGAAGCCATCGCGCCTGGCGGCGAACGACTGCTGGATTTGACCACGCGAACTGTCGGCACTGACCTCTTTGACTGGGGGTCCGGTGGCGGTCCAAAGCAGGGCATTGAATACAACAACCACGTGGCGAATAGCTGGCAATGGAACCTCACAACAGAAACGCAACTGTGGAAGAACTCGAAGCTGGAAGTCGGCTGGGTGGCCTTGCGCGGCATCCATCTCAACTCCTCCGAGGCTCTCAACCAGGTGGCGCCAGCCAATCGAGTTGCCTACATCAATGCCGGGTTCACCGGAGGAAATCAAAACTCCTTCAAGCCTTTCCCCGCTCTTTCCGCGATGCCACAGTGGAATCATCGCGGTGATTCGATCTATCACTCCTTACAGGCGACGTTCCAGACCAAGATCTCGCATAACTCGCAATTCCAGTCGAGTTACACCTGGTCGAAGAATATTTCCGACACGACGCTTGCGTATGTGGACACCAACACAGGCATCGCGGATACCTATAACCCGCGTGTTGGCCGCGGCAATTCGGATTTCGATCGCCGGCATATCTTCACTTCCAGCCTGATCTATAACCTGCCAACCTTGGAGAAGCAGAACGCGTTCGTGAAGAACTCCTTTGGAAGTTGGGAGATGGCTACGATCGTGAATATGTTCAGCGGAGCCGGACTAAAAATCGGCGGCGGCCTTAACAACACCTGCTACATGGACGCCATTGCGCACGCGGCAGGGACAACCAACGACTGCGATGGTAATACTGGCAAATACTCACTGTTCACTGGGAGTCCGTGGGGTATCGGCAACTCCGCCGTCACCTCATCCGCCCCCAACCGTGACTTCAGCCAACCCTGCCACCTTTCGGGTGGGGACCGGACTCAATGGCTAAACCCGAAGGCTTTCACGTGGACTGGGTTCAAGACGGGGGGCTATCCCAATGCCGGGCCGGGCAGTTGCAGCGGCCCGGGAGTTGCGGACGTCGATTACTCCATCAGCAAGAACTGGGGGATGCCGTTCCACGGCAACAAAGTATTCGGCGAGAAATCTCGAATTCAGTTCCGCATGGAGTTCTTCAACCTGTTCAATCACCCGATGTTCCGCAATACCGACACGGGCTTTAACGTAAATGGCGGCGTCATCAGCAATGGCGTGTACAGTTGCGCGGCCAACGGCGTTAAAGGAACCAGCGACTGTGCTCTGTCGAACACGGGTTTTGGCTTGGCCAAGACCCCGAGCAATATCGGCAACCGGGAGATTCAGTACGCTCTCAAGGTCATCTTCTAAAATCTGACTACTGCGACTACTGCAGAGATAGTTTGGCGGGGCTTGACAACAGTCAGGCCCCGCCTTTCTACTTAGTATGTTCGATTGAGGCTTCCGTGAACCATCACCGGGGTTCCCATCACGTCGTGTGTTTCAGGCGCTTCGCTGTTTCTATTCTCCCGATCTTCCTCTTCTTTCTGCCTCTGACCGGAACGGCGCAGGAGATACCCAAGACAAAACCAACTGCGCCGCACAAACAGAACCACAAGCAGCCCGGGTCGGCAACACAATCACCGAAGGATCCCGTCGAGGAACATTACCGCGCGGCAGAGACATTTCAATTGGCAGGTGACTTAAAGGCCGCCGAGACTGAGTATCGCCAAGTCATTTCGCTTTCGCTTCAGCGGTTGGCGGCCATTCGCGTCCTGGCGCAAGAAGAGCAGCAGGCGCTTATTTTGTTGCAAGCTGCCACTGCGGCTGACCCCTCCGATGTGGAAGCTCAGATGAGCCTCGCGTCTCTCTACTTCCGCTCCGGCGATCTGGTGAGTGCGAAGACGATACTTGCGGCGATCCTGGCAAAAGATGCGCAGCGGTTTCCTGCAAAGAGCCTACTGGGGAAAATTCTCTTTCTGGAGGGTGATTACTCAGCGGCAGCCGACCAGCTTCAAGCCGCACTGCCGGAAAGTTCTGACATCGATGTGGCCTACAGCCTGGCGCTCACCTATCTGAAGCTAAATCAGCTGGCGAACGCGTCGAATGTCTTCGACGAAATGCTTACTTCGCTCGGATCTTCCGCGGAACTGCACGTGCTTATTGGACGCGCCTATCAGGAGACCCGGAGGTTTGACCTTGCCGTTGCAGAGTATCGCAAGGCGCTCGAGCTGAATCCGAAGGCTGCACGCGCGCACTCCTATCTGGGCAGGATTTATCTGCTCGAGAGAGGTGACGCGGCCTTGACGGACGCGCGCCGTGAATTCGAAGCTGAAATTGCGCGCGATCCGGGCGACTTTTCGAGCCATTTTAATCTGGGAGTGATTCACTTTAAACAGCGGGAGTTCGGCCCGGCGGAGCGCGAATTTTCTGAAGCCATCCAGCTCAGGCCCGAAAGCCCTGAAGGGTATTTCTACATAGGCCAAGCGCAAATGGAGAGCGGCAACAGCCAAGCATCTGTCGCGCAGCTCAAGAAATCCATCGAACTCTATGGGAGCGCCCCAGAGGCGCAACCTGCGCATCAGGCTCTAGCCAAAGCTTTGGAGAACCTCGGAAGGCCTGCTGAGGCCCAGCAGCAAGCGGACATTGCACGCAAGTTGGCGCAGCCCGGCGGACAGCCAGGTCCTGCTGTCTTGCCAGCCGATTCCAGTTCAGGCAAGGAAATGCGCGCCATGCTTTTACCGGCCGCTCCCAAGGACAGCGCGCAGAAAATTCCCGCCGAATACGTTGCCGGATTGAAGGAGGCGCTCGGCAATGCGTATCACAACCTGGGAGTGATTCTTGCGCAGAGGGGCCAGTATGTGGAAGCAGCGAACCTCTTCGCGGAAGCCGCGAAATGGAGCACGGACATCAAGGCGCTCGATAAAAACTGGGGGACCGCCAGTTTTCGAGCGAACCAGTACAGTATGGCGATTGCTCCTCTGGAGCGGCAACTGCTTGCCGACCCCCAGGATTCAAATGCGCGGCGGATGCTGGCGCTCAGCTACTTCATGACCGAAAACTTTCCCAAAGCAGCAGAAACGTTTCGGCCGATTCTGCCAGCCTTAACCGATAATCCCAGCCTGCTTTATGCGGCTGGCATATCACTGGCAAAGAGCGGCGAGTCCAAAGGCGCAAGCGAGATTTTCCGCCGGATGTTGGTCCAAAACCCCGACGCGGCGGAGGTCCACCTTTTTCTGGGACAGGCCCATGGCGAGCAAAAGGAAGACGTCGATGCGCTAAAGGAGTTTTCCCGTGCACTAGAACTGAATCCCAAATTGCCGGAAGCGAATTATGGTTCCGGGATGATCCATCTGCGTCAGGGCAATAGAGAACAGGCGGAAAAAGATTTTAGGGCCGAACTTGCGGTAAATCCCGGCGATGCTTCAGCCGAGTACCGCCTCGGGCATATCCTGCTGGCCCAGCAGAAGCAGGCGGAGGCGATTGATATGCTTGCCGACGTCGTCCGGCAGAAACCGAATGATGCGGATGCTCATTACGGGCTGGGAAAGGCCCTTCTGGAAAAAGGCGATCTGACGCCGGCCATCGCGCGTCTGGAAACGGCCGTTCGCCTTAATCCCGAGCAGCCATATGCCTATTACCAGTTGAGTCTTGCCTACCGGCGCCAGGGCCGCGCACAAGAGGCCGAAACAACGCTGCGGCAATATGAGAAACTCAAACAAAAGAACCCTCGAGCCATCAGTGAGAGCGAATCTGGCAAACCCGAGTAATACTGGCACCACCAAATGCTCAAGTCGAATGACGCTTGGGCTGATCCTGATGGCGGCTGCAATCGCGTCCTCTGCGACCGCATTTGCGGCGCCCCAAGCAACCAACAGCTCACAAAACATAAAACGGATCCAGTACTTAATTGACCACGGGCAGGTCGACGCTGCGGAAAAGCAGCTTTGGGAAATTATCACCCGCGAGCCGGAGAATGCGCCGGCTATCGACCTGCTGGGAGCGATTAGGACGCGGCAGAAGCGGTTTCTAGAAGCGGAAGCCCTCTTCAAGCGCGTTCTGGCCATCAAGCCCGATTTTGTCCCTTCATACCGCAGTCTTGGACAGCTTTATGTTGTCCAGGGGCGACGTGAGGACGCCAAAATCGCGTACCAGAAGGTGCTTGAGCTGGAGCCGCGGGACGCGAAGACAATTCTTGCCCTGGGGACCATTTATGAGGAAACCAACGAGTTCGAGCGTTCTATCGAAACCATTAACAGTATCCCCACTGGTTTGTGGCCATCCGCGGCTTTGCCAGTTTTGGCCTCCGACTATTTCGCTCTGAAGCAACCGGACAAAGTGGCGGCTTTGACTCCGCTGGTGCGCCGTGGCGCGGCATCCGATCCCTCAGTGGTCCCGCGATTCGCCCGCGTGCTCGTGGAAAATGGATTCGTGGACGACGCCCAAGAGCTCCTGCAGACCGCAGCTCCGCATCAAAAGGTGACTCCCGAGTATCTGATGGTGCTGGCCCGTGTCCAGGAGGGGCAGGGGGACCTTGCGCTTGCCGGGCGCACACTGGCCCGTGTGGCCCAGATGGATCCTCATTCGTTCGACGCACTGTTCCAATCGGCCCGGCTCGCGTCGCTGGCGAAAGAATACAAGAAGGAGGCGGGTCTGTTAGACAAGGCGCTCGAGATTCAGCCCGACGATCTCGAGGCCCTTCGTCATCTGGTGCTTGCTTTGATGCGATCCGGAGATGCCGCGAAGGCCGTCGTGGCCGCCCGGCACCTATACTCCTTGCGGCCCGAGGACCCTGACGCTCTGTATCTGCTCGGCGCTGCCTTGGTCAATCATGGTGAATGGCACGATGCCCGGCCGATTATGGAGAGGCTAGTGTCCGTGCGTGATGACGCAGCGGCACACGTTATGTTGGGGATGACCCTGATGAATGACGGTGACATCGAAGGGGCGTCTCAACAGATTGAACGCGCACTGCAACAGAATTCGAATGAAATCGAAGCGCACTACTACAAAGGTGTAATTACCCGTCAGCGCGGTGATCTGCCTGGAGCGATCAAGGAGATGGAAATAGTCGTCGTCGCCAATCCCCAGCATGCGCTCGCTCAGGCAGAGCTCGGCACGCTGGCGCTGCAAACGGGGAATCTTGATCGCGCCCGCCAGGCCTTCGAACAAGCCGTGTCAATCAGTCCCGATATTGCAGAGAACCACTACCAATTGGGCCTTGCATACAGCCGTCTTGGCTTTCCGGATAGAGCCCGAGTCCAAATGGCAGAGTTTCAGAAACTCAAGAATGCTGCCGACCATTCCAAGGCCAACAGCGCCAGTTACAGCGAGCGTCCGGCAGAAAACAAACAGCCTTCTAAGCCCCGTTAAAGCGGGAGGAAATGTTTCGGGGTCCCTCGGGAATATTGAAACCTATTCAGGCAGACTACTTATTTATAACGGGATGCTTCTACCTTACCCGTGTTGGCCGGCATAGCTGCGGCAGTCGAGGCCGGCAAAGGCAACTGTTGAGTGTGGGTGATGCCCTGACCCTCTGTTATCGTGTAAATAGCGTCGGCAGCGATGTTGCGCAACATTTCCACGCTTCCGCTAGGCCAGCTAATCTTTACCGTGTCCATGATCTTGCTCTCGCCCAGTCCAAAATGAAGTCGGAGGTCGTTCTGAGACAGATAGCTTCCGCCACCGCGAACTTCGTTGAATTGTGTCATGCCTCCGCTGCTGATGGTGACACGCGCGCCGATCGCGGCACGATTCGAGCGTGTACCGATGAGCCGAAACAACACTCTATGTCTGGGACTTGGGACATCTTGCACGAAAAGGGAGGGAGGTTCGCCTACGTTCAGGACGAGAATGTCGATGTTGCCGTCATTCCTCACATCGCCAAATGCGGCTCCCCGCCGGCAAGCCAACGGAGCGGAGGAAAGTCCCGTCGCGCCGGTAATATCTTCAAATGTGCGGTTGCCTTTGTTTCGAAACAAAGACATCGGCTGCCGATATCCCGAGCTGTTATGGACGATGGTGTCCACTTGGGGATAAACATGGCCGCTGGCGACGAACACGTCCAGCCATCCATCGTTATCAAAATCCACCAAGCCTGTGCCCCATTTCACAAAGGGATAAACAGCCTGACTCATTTTGGAGCTCCAACCCAGGTCCACGAATCCCTGCGTTGGTCCCTCGTTGTGATATAAGTCATCTTCCTGTTCGGCGAAGTTTGTAACGGTAATGTCAAGAAGGCCGTCATGATCGACGTCACCAAAGTCCACACCCATGGAGCCTAGCTCCTGCCCTTCACCGCTCAGCGCTACACCGGAGAGAAGACCCACCTCTTCGAAAGTACCGTCGTGCTTGTTGTGATAGAGAAAATTTGGACCCGCATCATTGGCCACGTACAGATCGGGCCATCCGTCATTATCGTAGTCACCCCAAACGGCGCCCATTCCAAAACGTTTACCGGCGTCGTTCACGCCGGCTTTTTTGGAAACGTCCTCGAAGGTTCCATCGCCGCGATTATGGAATAAGAAGTCCGTTTCGCCCTCCATTCCCCAGGGTCCACACTGCACCAGGAGACCCTTGTAGCGGCAATTGTGCTGGTCGCTGCCGGGTTCAGGAAGTTTATTGATGTCCACATGAACATAGCGTGCGACGAACAAGTCGACATGACCATCTCGATCGTAATCGGCCCATGCTGCACCCGTGGTGAACCCGTCCACCTTCACTCCAGCGCGCTCGGTCACATCTTCGAATTTGCAGTTCCCCAAGTTGTGATAGAGGGCAGTCCCTCCGTACCCCGTCACAAAAAGGTCCAAGCGCCCGTCATTATCGAAGTCGGCAACCGCTACGCCCATGCCCCAGCCCTTACGGGTCAAACCTGCCTGTTGCGTGATGTCGGTGAAGTGCATATCCGCATCCTGATGGTAGAGCGTGACCAGCGGGTCGCCGCCTTGCCGGAACCGATCTACCGTGGATCCATTGACGACGACGACGTCCAGCTTGCCGTCATTGTCACAATCGAACAGGCCGACACCACCGCTCATGGATTCGAGTATGTATCGTTTCTCACCAGAAATATGGGAAACGGTCAAGCCTGACTGACGGGCAACATCCCGAAAATGGGGATAGCTCGTCTGAGAAGCTGCGGGGATAGAAAAGAGGACTGCTACACCGAAACAGAAGATCAAAAAAAGGCGCATGAGTACCCTGATTACCGTAGTTTAGTTTACGTGAAAGAATGGAGATTCAAAAGTTGTTTGCCGGACCGAATGGCCCTGATTTGAGGCTTTCCGCTTCCACCGTCTCCCCAACTCAATATGCATCTGGTAGCTCAATTCTCCGAACCATTTGCCATTCGGGTACATTAGGAGTGTGTTGAGAACAGAAAAAAGAGTGGACTTGATCGTAGGCGGCTTAGCATCCATAGCATCATTCCCACAGTCCACGCGTGCACCGGCCGGCGTAGTTGTGTACGCCTCCGAGTGAGCTGCCAGAAAGGACTCTTTGTTGATGTGAATGCCTAATCGGCCGGCTGAATTTCCGGCAGGTGTCGCGTACCTCCCGCGACACTCCGCAGGTATCGCGCTGGAGCCGGCCCCGTGGATTTGCGTACAGCCAACTCCGGTTCGATAGCAATTTCCGGAACGTATTCGCCCGCCCTTCGATCTGGTCGTCCACTGTCTGCGCCGCGATTTGCCCCATTCGAATCAGCGGCTGCCGCACAGTGGTGAGTCCCGGCTCACAAAAAGTCGCTCCCGGAATATCATCAAATCCCACGACAGAGATATCTTCCGGCACGCGTAGCCCGGCTTCCTGTATGGCCCACATCGAGCCGATCGCTGAAATATCATTGTAAGCGAAAAGTGCGGTGAACGGAATTTTCCGGGCGAGCAATTGTTTTGCAAACGGATACCCGATTGCCGGTGTTGAGTCGGTGCCTTCCAATTGAATCGTCAGTTCGGGCCGGATTCGAATGCCGAGTTCCTGCGCCGCCTCGGATATCGCGCTCCAACGCACGTGCGAATCGGAGCTGATCGTCTGCCCTTTGATGAAGGCGATATTCTCGTGCCCGAGCTGCTGCAAATGGGACAGCGCCAATCTTGCGGCGCGTTTGTGATCCAGCACGATGTTCGTCACGCCTTCGACATGCTTATGCCCCGCAACCGCCACGGTGGGCAGTCCCAGCCCTTCATCGATGGACGTGTCCATGGTGATGAACCCCTCGACGCCACGCGTCACTAGCAATTGCGCGTAGGTATGCAGCAGTTTCTGATCGTGCCGGTGAATGACCGTCAGGAAGTGACCTGCGCTCAGAGGGCGGTCGTTCGCGGTGGGTATGGGATTTTCTTCTCTCCAGTCTATGGGCAGATTCCCGATGTGGCGCAGACACTTGGCGTTCTGGACGCCAAAGGGAAACCAGTCACGGACTTGACTACTTGTTCGGCCAGCCCAAACGCCTGCTTCCGACAGATTGCGCAGATCTTTGTGCCACTAACCGGCGCACCGGGAACAAATCCTTCACTTACTTCGGCGGCTATTTTCCAGACGCTGTTTGCGCAGGGAAAGGTACAGTGTACAACCCCAGCGCCAGGAGATGCTGCTTGCATTACGCCAGCCGATCTGACGGCTCCTAATTTCCAGTGCACCACCCCGCCTGGCAATTGCATCACGATCAGCCATACGGGGCCTGTACCTCCGCTGACTGTGCTGTTCAGTGGCCAGCCAGACTACCGGAATCCATACTCTCAACAAGCGGAGCTAGGAATCGAACGGGAAATTTTGAAAGGCCTGTCTGTTTCGGGCAGCTACATCTATGTCCACACCAGCGGACTCCCGGTGGCGCTCGATATCAACCTTCTGCCAGCCCCATTTGTGCCCGCTGGGCCAGCAGGCATTCCCATCCGGCAGTGGAGTACAAGCGCCGGCTCCCCGTGTGCGGGCGCAAACGTTTTCAATTGCTTCGTAAATCCGGTGCTTCTCCAAAACAATCAATACTCATCAGCCGGAGCGGCGCTATACCACGGTGGCATTCTGGAAATCAAAAAACGCTTCAGCGATCACTTCACTTTGCTCGGAAGCTACACGTACAGCAAAGCCATTGACACTGTGACGGATTTTAATAGTGATTTTGGGCCCATGGATCAGACGAACCTGGCCGCGGAGCGCGGCCGTTCTACGTTTGATCAGAGACATAAGGTGGTCTTCGCCGCCGCGCTGGAGAGTTTTTGGAAGAACCGCTTCCTTTCTGGCTTTCAGATGGCTCACGTCGTCCGATACAACAGTTCGCATCCTTTCAATTTGCTGGCCGGCACAAACGTGAACAACGATCGGCACTCCACCAACGACCGTCCGCCGGGAGCTGGGCGCAACACGGGGATCGGTCCAGATTACGTCACCTTCGACATGCGTTTGAGCCGTCAGTTCAAACTGACAGAGAAGGCCAATGTGCAGTTGGTGGCCGAAGGTTTCAACCTCTTCAACCGTACGAACTTTGCGAGCGTCAACAATGTTGTAGGCGTCATCGCCCCGCCGTTTAACCCGAGCGGAACGGAAGCAGCGTCGCCGAGCCAGCCGCTGGGATTTACTTCGGCATTCACGAAGCGCGAGGTTCAGCTGGGAATTCTGGTCAGCTTCTGAGATTTCTTTGCTTCTTTAGAGATTTCTTCACGTAACATTGTCTTTTGATATTCTGCATAATTATGCATACTAATTAATTATGACGCTCGCCCCCTTCATTCGTCCTGAGAACTTTGCGTATGGGCGATCGAATCGAAGCTCACGTTCCAACTGCTCCAAAATGTTCGCAGACTCTTTCACAGCCTGAACTCGAAAGGCACTCGCAAGCATCCTGAAATCTTGGAGTTGCCAACGATAGCCGTTCACGGCATTTGTCTTGAGCGTCTGCAGCCATCTTCACTTCTTCACGGTCTTCACGTTGACACATTTACGTATGTGTGCCAATGTGGTTGTAGAGGGATTGATCGTAAATGGCGACTATGCACCAGCGACGAGCGCGGCTTAGCATTGACATTTCTCGTGAGGCCCGGCGACGAATTCACATCGCCGC
>WNGO01000208.1_pt1 | contig 36824 bp, 39 predicted proteins | sample 5400511 | NCBI WGS metagenome assembly WNGO01 (sample SAMN13153380, study PRJNA577476) | soil metagenome | isolation source: 20 cm soil or saprolite under Garry oak tree replicate 2 | place: USA:California | collected 2016-06-15 | reverse complement strand
CCGCATAGAATGATCGCCGCCCCCAGATGCGGGCCTCGTGGGCATCTGCAAACAGGATATCCACGACTGAGCGAGTCTCAGTTTGCGCCGTGCGGTCCACAAAGCGGGCAAGATGGTTCCGAGCGCGATCTCCGGACATGAGCACAATCGTGTCGCTCAGGCTCGCATGCAGCTTTCGCTCTGCCATCGGTGAGAGTGCTACGTTCAAGACTCTCTCTGCTGGGAGAGTGTGCTTGGGCACCGCGTAAGCACTCCTTGCTGGAGCATTGTTCGAGAAGACCGGGTGGGGACCGAAGTCGTCGGTCAGAGCGTAAGCTGTCACCTGAACGCGGGCTTTGGAGGATTCGAGGAATCCGAGTTTTTTGTTTGCCTCTGATAGTTGAGTCGTAGCATCAACAAGTTCGGACTTGGTCTGCTCCAGTTGATCACTGAGTTGGCGCACAACAGCAGCGTTTCGGGCGCTTTCGTAATTGTGAAGCCCCACGCCTGTTGCGAGCACCAAAGTAATCAGAAGTGCCATCGCCAAATTTCGAAGAGTCATAACAACCTCCCGGTGGCATGTTTCAGGTGCTTGCAATAGGCCATCCCAATCAACACGGACAGCTATGACCGAGTCGCAGGTGAAGGACGCCGTAACGTGCAGTGCGGGCGGGAGTTCCGAATCGGCTATCGGCGGCTGGCGTGCATCCCGGCGGTGTGGCGTCTCCACCCCATTCATAGTCACCTGAAAGTAACGTTGCACAATCTTGCACAAAAATCCGAATCGCTGCGACATGGCAGTCGCACCGGGTAACCCTCACTCACAATGGTTACCAACAATCCGACGCAAAAAGCGAACCGAGGGTTTTCTCGATAGTGATGGGATCAGAACACTCGACCTGCGGCGGGACGGGCCGTTGCTGGCGAGGACCGCCTCAACGATCTACTTTCCCGCGATAGCCGGTACCGCCCCACGAGCCAATATTCCGGCAGATTGCATGGCGTTTCAGCTTCGAGGCATAACAGATAGAGATAATGTCCGTATATATGTTCAGGACGAGCTTCAGGCAACAAATCGTAGTGGAGCTCCTGCCTCCGCCGCGGGACTATCCGTTTGCAACTATTGAAATCGACTCCGCAGGTCGGTTGAAGAGGAGATTGTAATCTGCCCCGGGAACGTTTGTGTGGTCCGGTGGATTCAGAGCGAAAATCTTTGTGTGCGGAAAATTAAACCTTATCACCTTTTCATAGTCGGTCATGCGGCACCGAACGAATCCTCCCAGCCGTTCTAAACCCACGGGCGGTACCGGCCGGGCCGCCCCTCTTCCAACATTGGCGTCCCGCAGTCGTGTCAGGGCTCGAGACTCCCGATTCGGCGATGTCGCTCGGGCCGCGGCGATCCCTTTCGCAACTTTCCCAGGGGGGGCCGGTGCAGGATCGCCATGCGGTATGAAAGAGTCAATCCACTCCATACTGAAGTCCGACCCATTTGAAGATAGTCTTGAGGTCCAGGGCGCGGCTTACCTCACTCGCCAAGCGATCCAAGGCCCGTTCTCGGTGCTTCCTCCAGTCACAAAAATCCGCGGCGGGCGCGAGTTTGTGGAAGGTTCGTGCCGCTCGAAGAAATTCATGACGAAAGGCGTCCTGGTCAAAAAGCCCGTGCAGGTAGGTGCCAAACGTGCGGTCATTTTCGCTCACGCAGCCATCTTGCGTTGCCTGATCCGTTCGAGGAGGCTCTCGCTTGAGACTTGCAAACGGGTGAGCACCCGGGAGATAGGTTGTCTCGCCAATGTGAATCTCATATCCGCGAAGCCTGTCGACATGGACTTTTTCCCCGAACAGTGATGGTCCCGCAAGCGTACCTTCTGCGTTCACCGTGATCTTGTCTCTCTGCATGATCGTGCGGATTGGCAGAATGCCGAGGCAAGGCGCCGATGCCTTCCCTTCCATCCCATGAGGATCAGTGATCTCAAGACCCAGCATCTGCATTCCGCCGCACAGACCAACCGTAAGTCCACGATTAGCATGTTCACGCAGAACGCGGTCGAGACCTCGTGCGCGCATCCATTCGAGATCATCCACCGTCTGCTTGCTTCCCGGAATTATGACCACATCCGCCAAGCTAAGCTCTTCTGGAGTGCAGCAGAATCGTAGTGACACGGAAGCCTCTGCCAGCAGCGGGTCGAAATCTGTGAAGTTCGAGAGAGAAGGCAGGCGAAGCACCGCGATTCGAAGTTCCCGCGAGTCTGAAGAGTCCATGCTCCACACAGCTGGCAGTCGCGCTGGCAAGCCTAGGCTGTCTTCTTCATCCAGCATGAGTTGATGCAGAAACGGAAGAACTCCAAGGCATGGCTTGTCCACACGTTGCTCGATTGAGTGGATCCCCGGCATGAGAAGATTGACATCACCACGGAACTTGTTGATTACAAACCCGCGAATCCGTGCGCGCTCTGTGGGCTCGAGCAGTTCGAGAGTTCCAAGCAGCGAGGCAAAAACGCCACCGCGATCGATATCGCCGACTAACAAGCAGTGCGCGTTGGCCAATTCGGCCATGCGCATGTTGACGATGTCGCGCGCTTTCAGATTGATCTCGGCCGGCGATCCTGCGCCTTCAAGAACAACAATGTCGTTCGGGGCGGCCAGCAATTCGTAGCTTTCACAAACTATTGGCACCAATTCTTCAACCCGAGACTGGTGGTACTCGCCGGCGGCGAGGTCACCCCAGATCTTGCCGCGCACAATTACTTGCGAATGTGCATCGCCGGCGGGCTTGATCAGGATTGGATTCATGTGAACCGTAGCGGGAATCCCCGCCGCTTCCGCCTGTAGCGCCTGAGCCCGGCCGATCTCGCCTCCGTCTAGAGTCGCCGCTGAATTGAGCGACATGTTCTGTGCTTTAAACGGAGCCACACGGTAACCCTGCTGTCGAAAGATGCGGCAGAGGGCCGCCGTCAGGAGCGACTTGCCGACGTGAGAGGCAGTTCCTAGAACCATAATGGCGCGGGCAGCTATCGCTTCTTCTCCTCGGCGCTCCAGCGTGGGTCGTATCGTTCGAACCCGAGCACTTGGTCAAGCGGAATGCGGTGCTCCCATCCAGCACGTTCGAGATCCGGCTCTGCCGCGAAGCGGCCAACGTACCCGAGACACAGGTAGGCCACCGGGACGATGTTCCCTGGAATGTGTAGGACCTTTTGAAGCATCTCCTTGTCGAGAATGCTCACCCATCCGACACCAATCCCTTCCGCGCGAGCCGCAAGCCAGAGATTCTGAACGGCACAGACCGCGGAATAAAGGACAGTTTCTGGCATGGAGTGGCGGCCGAGTCGATGTCCACGTTCACATTCTGGATTGCAGACGATGCAGAGGTTCTGAGGCGCTTCCAGAATGCCTTCGAGCTTTAGGCTGGCGTATTTCTTCGCACGGTCACCCTCGTAGGTGTCGAGTGCCTCTCGATTCGATCGCAGAAAAATGTCATGGATGGCTCTGCGGATCTCAATCGCTCGAATGAGAATGAACCGCCAAGGTTGCATCAGGCCGACGGACGGTGCGTGATGGGCGGCCTCCAAGAGTCGGCCCAGGACTTGGTCACCCAGTGGTTCCGGCAAGAAGCCAGACCGGACATCGCGGCGGTCACGAATTGCACGATAAACTCCGCGCAGCTCAGCTTCCGGAAATCCTTCGGCCCCTGGCATCACCATGCCCTCGACCAACGCGCACCGGCGTGTTGGTCATCGCGCAGTTTGGATTCGACGCCAGCGTGAAGTTCCAGCAGCCGTCCGAAGAGCCACAAAACGTCTGACAAACGGTTCAGATATGCCAGCACTTGCGAGTCCACGGGAGTACCACTCTCGACCAGCCGGACCACGTTTCGCTCTGCGCGGCGAGAGACGGTGCGTGCCATTTCGAAGGCCGCGGCCTCCGTGTGCGCCCCAGGCAAGGACCAGTCCGACAAGATCCCTTTCGTAGCCTCGATGGTATGGACCAGAGTCGTGAGTTGTTCGGCGTCGCCGGCTGTGATCGCGGGCGACGGATTCTGAGCCTCCGGCGGCGTGGCTAATGCCGACCCAAGCCGAAATAATGTCTTCTGGATTGATTCTGTCCATCCACGAATATCGGCGTTCTGGCAAATGCTGCGTGCAAACCCTAACACAGAATTCAATTCGTCAACTGACCCATAGGCTTCTACTCGCAGGTCAGCCTTAGAAATACGAACGCCCCCGACAAGCCCAGTCTGTCCGCCATCCCCTCGTTTGGTTGCGATGCTCATTTCTGTGCTCCTTAAAATGTCTCGTCGTGCAACATGCCGCTACTCAATTTCCGACCGAGCCGTCTTCCGGTCGTCATTCTCAAAACCCTCAGAGGCCATACCGCCTTGTCCGAACTACGGGAGGTTCAAATCCGCAGTCCGCAACCCCCGCCCGGTCGATATGATTTGTGTCGAGGGCGACGATGGATCCGTAGTCCTTTGTCCGATCCCAAGCTTCCTGTTCCGATATCCTGCCCCACTTCGTTAGCGCGACGCGAATGAAGCCGGCGTGTGCAACCACCGCGATCGAGGATTTTGTCGCCTCTCCCAGCAAGAAGGCAGTCTCCCGGCGAACCCGCGATTCAAATTGCTGAAAGGGCTCACCTCCGGGCGCGGTCGAATTCGGGTACATCTCCGCCCAACTCTTTGCCAGTGGGGGGTCGCGAACTTCAATTTCGCTCCAGGAAAGACCTTCCCACAGGCCAAAGTCGATTTCGCGCAGCCCAGGACGAACGCGGAGTCCCACTCCGAAATGTCTGGCAATCGCCTCAGCAGTCTGTCGGGCACGCCGCAGATCACTGGTATAGACTCGGCGGATTGCGTGTTGCGACAGCCTGTTCACCAGACCTGCGAGCTGTTGACGGCCTTGCTCATTGAGTTCCGGATCAGACTGGCCACAGAACCGGCCAGCTAGGTCGGTCTCCGCGTGGCGAACTAGGAGAAGATGTGTCACACGCTCCAGACCCCACAAAAATAAACCGCAATCTCGGTGAGTTGATTCGTGGCGCCGAAACAGTCACCTGTGATTCCGCCGATCCGGCGATAATAATAAAGGCCGCTCAACCCCGTGATCAGAAGCGCCGCAACGATCGGAATCCAGAACTCTCTTCGCAGCAGATAGAAAATGATGGCAAAAGTCAGCAGGGTACCTACGAGAAGAGATGTTGGCGAGATTTTCTGTGCGATTCTCGCCCCTTGTCCCTCACTTTCGCGCGCTGTCCGTAGGAAATAGCCCAATGGCAGGGTCGTCCAACGACAGAGGACGTGCGCGGAGACTACCAATACCGTAAAACGATTCACCGGAAGAATCGAAAGAAGCAGGAATCTGGCCAGCACAGATAGCACGAGCGCCAGGGCTCCAAAGCTTCCGATTCGGCTATCCCGTAGGATCGTGAGAACCTGCTCCCGATTCCAGCCGCCACCAAAGGCATCCGCCGTATCAGCCAGGCCGTCTTCGTGAAGTCCCCCCGTAATCAGCACCAAAAACGTCAGGAGCAACAGGGCCACGAGGGCTCGGTCGAGGTGGGGCGTAAGGACGTGCTGCAAAAGTGACGCGCCGAACCCGATGACCAGGCCGACAACGGGAAAGAACTTCGCCGACCGCGATAACGAGTCGGCTTGATAGGAAACACGCGAGATCGGCAGCCGCGTAAGAAATTGGAAAGCAACCAGCAATTCTTCCACCAATCGTTTCATTCGCTCGGCCCACTTACTCCCGCCGAAGCGAAGGTTGCCATGTCGGTATAGAGGCGCACAGCCGATTCGATGATGGGCATCGCCAAAACGGCGCCGGTGCCCTCGCCCAGCCGCATCTCAAGAGTCAGAACGGCGTCGAGTCCCAAATACTCCAGCAAAAAGCGATGGCCAGGCTCTTTCGAACAATGTCCGGCGAACAAATACTCTTTTACATGCGGCGCGACGGCGTACGCCAACGCCGCAGCCGCCGTCGAGATAAAACCATCCGTGATAACGGGGATCTGATACCGTGCCGCACCCAGGAATAATCCAACCATGGCCGCGATTTCTAATCCACCGACGCGGCGCAGAATCTCAAGGGGATGCGCGTCAGAAATTCGGAGGTCTTTGCCGAAATGCTTTTGGATGATGGCGTCGACGACACTGATCTTGTGCTCGTGTGCGCGCTTCTCCAAGCCTGTGCCCAGGCCAGTAACCAAGGCAGGAGTTTGGCGGGTAAGGATGGCTGTTATCACGCTGGCTGAAGTCGTGTTGCCGATTCCCATCTCGCCGACTGCGATCAGTGTCTGCCCCTTCTCGTGAGCGCCGGTTGCCAGTTCTAGTCCTATCTGCAAAGCTTCCAGCATTTCACCTTCGGTCATGGCCGGTTCATGAAGCATGTTGCGAGTGCCGAGCCGGACTTTTCGTCGTAGCAGACCCGAAAGATCGCCGAAATCCGCATCCACACCGACATCCACGATGGTCAACTCGGCATGGTGCAACTTTGCCAGGACGGTGATAGCCGCCCCTTCCTGGAGGAAATTAAGCACCATTTGCCAGGTGACTTCTTTGGGATACGCACTGACTCCTTCGGCCACGATGCCGTGATCGGCGGCAAACACATAAACAGCCTTGCTCAGCGGCCAGCCAGGGTCGCCTTTCCTGATCGCGACAAATCGGGCGGCGATGTCCTCAAGCCGGCCGAGACTGCCTCGTGGTTTGGTCAGATGGTCGAGATGTGCGCGCGCCTGTTGCAGGAATGTGGGATCAGGCACAGCAATCTCTTGGATGAATTCCGCCAGCATCTCAGAATTGATTGCTGTCATGATGTCTTCTCCAGCGTAGCCTGATTCTCACTAACTAACTTCGGATGGCGTCGAGGACGGCAATCGAAAGCTCTTTCCAGGATGTCAGGTCGCAAGATGTCTTGCGGACTACCTTTGCGCGCTTCCTGGTCCGGTTCCAGCAACAGAACGGATGAGAATGTGCCAGGAATCAATTGAAGGTCGTGCATCGCAGCCAAAATCGTAACCCCCTTCTTATGGAGGGCGCGGATCGAATCCAGCGATTCGAGTTGGCGACCGAGGTCGAGGTTTTGAGTGGGCTCGTCAAGGAGCAGCAAGCGAGGTTCCTGTGCCAGTCCGAGAGCAATCTTGACCCGCTGACGTTCTCCCCCGCTCAACTCATTGAAGATGCGATTCCTGAGGGAAGTGACATCGGCCAGTCCGAGAGCGCGCTCGACCGCCTGGCGATCGCGGCATTTGAAACCGGCAAATAAGCCAAGATAAGGTGTGCGCCCTTGTTCAACGATCTGCTCGACCGTGAAATCAAATGGCACTTCGAATCGTTGCGGAACCAGCGCAACCAGTCGCGCGGCCTCCCCGCGCCCGAGAGTGTGCAATCCCCGTCCTGCCAGCGAAACTGTGCCGCGCGAGCAGGCGAGAGCGCCCGCGGCCAGACGCAGCAGTGTGGTTTTCCCCACTCCGTTGGGACCAATCAGGGCTCCACATTCGCCCGCTTCCACACAGAAGCTGACATTCTCAAGGACACGGCGTTGCTCGTAAGAAAATGACACGTCAACAAACTGAAGCAATGGCGTCACAATGCGTACTCCCGTCTGGTCCGGCGCAAAAGGTAGAGGAAAAATGGACCGCCAATAAATGCGGTCAGAAGTCCCACCGGAATTTCAGAAGGAGCGAGCACGGTGCGTGCCAGGGTGTCTGCCAGGACCAGGAAAATCGAGCCCGAAATTGCTGTAACCGGCAAGAGGCGAACATGGTCTGGGCCCAGGACCAGCCTTGCCATGTGCGGAACGATCAGCCCCACGAAGCTGATCACTCCTCCTAATGACACCGCAGCAGCGGTGATAAGTGAGCCGACAAGAATGATAGCCAGATGCGTTCTTTCCACCGGCACGCCAACTTGCCGGGCGTAGTCGTCACCCAGCGCCAGGGTATTCAAGCGCCGTGCCAGGGGAAAGCAGAAAATCAAGCCGCAACCGATCATCAGAGCAGTGACCTCGAGTTGAGTCCACCGGGGCACCGCAATGACTCCGGTAAGCCAGGAGGCAAGCACCCGCGTTCGCAGGCCAAAGTTGTCGTCCAGCACGACCAGAAAATAAGTGGAGTAACTCAACATCGTGCTTACCGCGAACCCTGCGAGCAGGAGCGTGACTACGGGCACCCGCCCACCAATCCGAGCCAGCCAATAGACCAGCGCCATGGTCGCCACGGAGCCGATGAACGCCATACTGGCAGTCGCACCGAATCCGAGAAAGGAAAAATGAGGGAGCAGAAACAGTCCAATCCCAGCGCCCAGGGCCGCTCCTCCCGAAGAGCCGATCACGTACGGATCCGCCATGGGATTTCGGAAAAGTCCTTGGAACAGAAGCCCGGCTACGGAGAGCGCAGCTCCAACCAAGGCCGACGCCAACACGCGAGGAAGACGGATATCGAAGAGAATCACGGAATCCGTGCCTTGAGAACGATGCCCATGGAGCAAGGATCCGAGCACTTCCCGAACTCCGATCCTGGTTGCGCCCATCCCAGCCGAGAGGACAAGCACGACCACAAGGGCCGCGAACAAGGCCAATATAATAAGGATGAACAGCGCTCGGTCGGAGAATCCGATCCGGCGATCGGCCCGCAACGACGCTGGAGGTTCGATCTTTTCTGCTATTTCAGTTTCCACGACTCTCCTCCGAGCGTAATGCGAATGCCTGAGCGAAAAGTGAAAGGAAGCGCCGGGTAACCAAACGCCTCGTCATAGTGCTGACTCAGCATATTTTGCAAATCGGCGTAAACGCCGAGCGCGTGGTTTACCTGGTAATTGCCTCCGAGGTCGACCTTCTGGTACGCCGCGTCCAGATTGCGATTCGGCAGCAGCAGGCTTGTGCCCCCGTCTTTATCGGAGAGGAAATCGCTGTCGTCTCTCTTGCCCACAAAGGTTCCAGTTAACGAGGCCGTCCAGCGGGCATGATGATAGGTGACCGCCACGTAGCCGCTATGCGGCGCACGCCGAAACGGGCGAGTTCCGATCAGCGGCGAAAAGACACCGATGGAGATGGTTGGGAAGTTCGAAGAAGTGTTGAAGCTCGGGCCAAGCGCATCGCTGGTAAAGGAGCGCTGCACAACCGCATCCAAGTACGTATATCCTCCACGAGCGACGAGGCTGCGTCCCATCCGATATTCGAGTTCCGTCTCTGCTCCCTGGGCGCGGAACGCCTGGGAGTTCACTGTGGCTCCAAATTGGGATCCTGCGAGAAGCGAATCTGCGATGGATTGAGGGACCCCAAGCTCGATCAGCCCCTGCGTGGGAACAAATTCGATCAGATGCGTGAACTCATTGTGGAAGTAAGTGACTCCCAGTCTTGCCCGCCCACCGAAAAGGCTTTGCTCAACGCCGCCGTCATACGTCCTGGATTGCTCGGCTCCAATGGGAGCAACGTGGAACTGCGAAATGAGTTGCGCTCCATTCCCGAGTGTTTGAAGCAGGCTGAACAGAGACGTGCCGGCAGCGGAGATGCTGGGCTCCTTGATGCCTGTGCCGAAATTGGCGCGAAGCTTCGTCCCGCTGAACACTTTCGACGTATCGGGGCGCAGCAAGTAATAGGCAAGCGATGCTCGTGGCGTGCCGGCCACGCCGAACACCGCGTTTTTCTCAATGCCGCTGCCTAGCGTGTAATAAATACGGTTGGCGAGACTGCCCGCCATTTGCAAAGTGTAGCTGTAGTTGCCACGATCCGCGGGAGGCACTCCGAAATTCGGTTGGGTGGACCCGCGCTCGGCCTCGTAGCGAAATCCGAACAGCGCCGCCAACTGCGGCTTAACCTCATATTCCGTTTGGACATAGACAAAATCACGATCAGTGCTGGTTATAAACCGATTCGGATAGGGTTGAACAAACTGGAAAATCGCCTGCCCGCTTACCGCGTATCCGTTGGCTCCGCGAAGTATGACCGGCGCGCCAATGTACTCTGATCCCACAATCGGTGAGTCGTAGGGAATCCCGGTCGGGGCGTAGTCGGTAAACTGGGAGCGCAACCAAAGCGCTCCATAACGCACGAGGTTGTGCCAACGCTCAGTCGTCTGCTGCTGGAACGTAGCGCTGATGAAGAGTTGTTGGTCTTTCTGGCCCGCATCATCGGGGATCCCGAACTGTTGAACAGCGTTGGCTTCTCCGGCCGCAGTCGCCAGGCGCCGGACGGTCGCGCGGAACTCGGTGTTCGGTTTCGGAGTCCAGCCCAGGTTCCCGGCATAGGTTCCATTGTGAAAAGAACTGCGGGGAATATCATTCGCGGTGTCGAAGCGGGAAAAGTCAGAAAAATAGTCGAACTGCTTATAACCTCCTCCGAGGATACCTTCCTGGCGATAGGTCCCGAGGTTCCCACCATCAATGGAGTAAGTGAGCTCGGGCAGCGGCGTGACGCCGCGTGGAGTGGTCATGCTCACGACGCCGGCGAGCGCATCGGACCCGTACAGAGCGCTATTCGGTCCCCGCAACACTTCGATTTGAGCGATTCCAGTAGTGGCTAGTACGCCAAAATCGACCGCGCCGCCGATGTCGTTGGCGGGGATGCCATCGATGAGGACCTTATTCGCATCACTGTCGCCGCCGCGCACGAACAACTCGCCCAGTCCGCCGCGCTGACCGGTTTCGGTGATTTGCGCGCCGGGCACTAACCGCAAAGCCTCGTGCACGTCCAGTTTGTTCGCGTAGTCGTCTGCGGAAAGCAGAGTGATCGATGCGCCGACTTGGGCCGCCGGCGTCGGCGTGCCCGTCGCCGTAACCGTCACCGCCTGCGAAACTACGCCGATGGCCAGAACGAGATCAATATTGGCGTTCGCGCCTTCTCCAAGATAGAAAGGTCTGCTCGCGGTCGAATCGAACGAGGGAGCGCTGGCCCGGACTTGGTACCGGCCCGCGGGGACGTCGCGGAATTCGTATCTTCCAGTGCCGTCCGCAGTCGCCGCAATCATTTTTTGATTTGCCGTGAGTTCGATGCGCGCACCTGTGATCACGGCGCCAAGTGAGTCAGTCACGGTCCCACGAACCGTTGCGGCGTAAGCTGCCGGGCCAAACAGACCCGTAAAAAAGAGCAGGCAGAAGGATCGCAGGCGTGTTTGATTTCGCCTAAGAAATTTCATTTTTCCCCTCGGAAATTGGTTTCGGCAAAACCGGTCTCCTGACTCACGCCTCGACAAATCCGGGCAACCTTCCCGGGAACTTAGTCCCCAGTGGCTGCAAGTCATCTGCTTGCCCAGTTCTCGGCGTTCACAGTTACGGGGTAGTGGCGGATTCTCACCGCTCTTCCCGAACATTCTGCCGTTTGGTTTTTGTTCAGAATCCGAGAATCAAAAACAATCCTGCTTTCGAGCTCAGTCTCATGGATGAAACTGTTTCGCTAGATCCTCCAATGCATCGAATGCTATCGGGCTCGGATACTGAACTCGATCATCGATGTAATAAATGCGGCCCTCGCGAACCGCTTTTAAGTGTTCCCAACCAGGGCGTGCCTTCAACTCTTCAGGCGTAACGCCTGATCCACTTGCAAATAGGAGCGCGTCTGGTTGACGGCTGACAATGGTTTCTATACTCACTTCCGGCCACTCTTGTGCGATGTCATCTGTCACCGAGCGGGCGCCAGCAGCCTCAATCAGTTCGCTGATAAACGCACGCTTGCCGATGGTCATGACCGGGTCGTACCAGATCGCCATGAATACTCGCACCCTTGGTTTGCCGGAGACACGAGCTTTCACTGTGTCGACGCGCGTACGCAGCCGGGCGACCAGGGCCTTGGCATCGGGTTCTCGATTTAGCGCCCCGCCGATGCTGAGAATCGATGCATAGATTCCCTCAATCCCGTGCGGATCCACCATGAACACTGGAATGCCCAGTCTCTCGAGTTGGCCGGCGAACTCCAGGGTATTCAGGTCGCCACTGCCCAGCACAAGATCGGGGTGCAGACCGACAATGGTTTCAATCGAGGGATTGATGGGAAGTCCTATGCTTGGCTTCTGGAGCGCCTCTTTCGGGTACTTGGTGAAATCGCTGATAGCCACCACATCCGCTCCGGCGCCCAACGAGTAGACGATGTCCACTACGCTAGGGATGAGACAGGCCACACGATGAGCACGATCCGGGACCTCGACCGCCCGGCCCAGTTCGTCGTTCACCGTTCGGGTCGCGAAGCACGGCAGCGCAAGTGAAGTCAGCAGGATGATCGTGCCGAGTGGGATTCTCATCGCGCCCCCATAATGAGCCGCGCCGAATCAGCCTGTTGCAAAAAGGATGAGACCAGAGATGAATTGGACCGGAAATGCAGATGGATGTAAGTTCCGAGCACATGCCCGCGGACGAACCCTTCCTGTTCTCGTCGGTCGGAAAGGGAGTAATGAACGCGATAAGCGCAATCCAAACGATCGTGAGCAACAATGCGCGAGCAGTGGAAACTATGCCCGCGAACGGTCGTTCCCCTTTGCCCAAGCAGACAATCGTGCGTGAACTCGACATCGGCGTACCCGAAATGAACTAAGGACTTGGTCATCTCGATGGCGACCGGCAGGACACCGGCCATGGGATGGCTTTTCGCATCCAGGGTTGTCAGGGTTTCAGCCAAGAACATCAGCCCGCCACACTCGGCGTAAATTGGCCTGTTCGCTTTTGCAAAATCACGAATCTCTTGGAGCAGGCTGGCATTGGCGCTGAGTTCAGTCGCATACAACTCGGGATATCCGCCGCCGAAGTACAGAGCATGCAGGTTCTCAGGCAAGACGGAATCTTTGATCGGACTGAACTCCACGATTTCTGCGCCATTGTCGTGGAGGAGGTCGAGATTGTCCTCGTAATAAAACGAGAACGCCCGATCGCGGGCGATACCGACGCGGATGCCTTTGTACTTGGGTTCAGCGCTGCTTATGGTTGCGGTCTCAGGCCGTCGGTTGTAGACCGTCGTATTTAGCAATTGCTCGAGGTCCAGGTGATCACCCAATCCTGTGAGAGTGGAGAGGCGGGCGGTAATACTCTCGGCGGCGGTGTGCAGCCCAAGGTGTCGTTCGGGAATGACCGCGTCTGCCTCCACCGGTAGCCAGCCGAGCACCGGGACCAGGGAGGATTGACGAATCGCGGAGTCAAGCATACGAAAGTGCGCATCGCCAGCCGCGCGGTTCAAAACTATCCCTGCAAGACGCAACTCCGGGTCGAAAGTTTCGAATCCTCGAATCACAGCCGCAATGCTGCGCGCGCTGTTCCCGGCGTCCACAACCAGAACCACCGGCAAGCCAAGAAGCTTGGCAATTTCGGCCGTACTGCCTTCCTCCGTATTTCCAGCCACACCATCGAAAAGCCCCATCATTCCTTCGACGACAGCTACATCGCAGCCTGTGGAGCCGGCGGAGAAGATTTTGCGGTTGGCTTCGGCGTCGAGCATCCAGGTATCGAGGTTGCGCACGGCGCGGCTCGCGATAACCGCGAGATGGCCGCCGTCAATGAAGTCAGGGCCGCATTTGAAGGCCTTTACGCTCAAACCTCGTGACCGTAGTGCCGCGATGATGGCGAGAGCAACTGTGGTCTTGCCCACCCCGCTGGCCGTGCCTGCCACTACAAATGCGTTCACGGAAGCACCTCCGCAGTTCCTTTGAGTACGAGCGGAATTCCGGCGACCATGAGCAACACTGTGTCCGCAATGGTTGCAACCCGCTGATTGATCTCTCCCAGCAAGTCACGGTAGGTGCGTCCCTCAGGAAACGGGGGAACAATCCCGCTGCCCACTTCATTCGAGACCAGCGCGATCGAGCAGGGCACCGACCGCAGCGCCGCGTAAAACCTTTGCAGGCGCTCTTCCACGGCGAGCAGATTTCCGTGCTCGGCTTCGAGGAGATTCGCGGCGTACAGCGTAAGACAATCGACCACTATGATCCGGTGATTGGGACTCTGTTCGGCCAGCACGCTCGCTAGATCGAGCGGTTCTTCAATCGTCTTCCAGTCCTGGGGCCGGTCAGTCCGGTGGCGTTCGATCTTTCGGCGCATCTCTTCGTCTGAATCCGACGGCCGGGCAGTCGCGACAAACGCCACCGGCGTAACGCCTGCGGCGAGCGTCTGGGCGTATCGACTCTTGCCGCTCCGCACGCCACCCAGCACCAACGTGATGGCCTTCCGAGATAGGTCGTGCATGCTCACCTGGGGCACAACAGTGCCCTGACGCGAGCGGGATTCTACCGGCAGCTTTCAGACGCGGGTTGAAGGTAAATCGTCAGAACGCTCTCCGACTCTCCCATCGAAGTCGAATATGCCTTGGGTCAGCGTCTGGCCGGTCTCCTGACTTACGCTTCGTCGAAGCTGAGCAGCCTTCCCAGAAAGTTGTCTAGTGGCGTAGTTGCTCAGTTCTCAGCGAATACAGTTGCGGGGCAGTGGCGGACTCTAACCGCCTTCCCAAATACCAGACTCTGTGATTTATACCGCGAGGCAGGAGAAACGTCAAACACCAAGCCTGAGTGCGGTGCGAAGCGGCACGTCTCGCAACTTAAGTCTCATCCCGACGGCGAGCTACAAGCGGCTCCAACTGTTTCCGAACGCCTCTTGCGGCCGGTCGTCCTGCAATAGAGAGTGCATAATTTCGAGTCCGGTAACCAGGCGCGGTCCCGGACGAGAGAAGTACGCACTGGCATTCACCGCATATATCCTGCCGTTGCGTACCGCCTTCACTTGTTTCCAACCTTCGGGAAATTGCGTGGCGTCGTATTCCTTGATAGACCTTTCCAGATTATGACCGCAGGGCATGACCAGGACTGCATCGGGGTCGACGCGCAAAACCTGGTCCCAATCCATACGGTAACTGTCCTTTCCTAGCTTGCCCAGCGGATCTATGCCCCCCGCCAGGTCAATCATCTCCGGGATCCAGTGCCCTCCGTTGAACGGCGGGGACAGCCACTCCAGGCAAACCACGGTGGGTCGCTGCGTCTTTTGCATTTGGCTAACATTGGCGATCCGTTCCCGCAGAGAAGACACCAGCGCGCGAGCTTCGGTTCCTCGATCGGTAGCCTCGCCAACTCGCAAAATATCTTGCAGCACATCCTCTAGGGTATGGGGTGTCAGCGAAAGTACCTGAGGTTTCGAAGAAAGCTGATGAACCGCCTTTGCCACGTAGGATGTGCTGATGGCGCAGACGTCACACAGTTCCTGTGTGACGATGAGGTCCGGCTTGATCGCTTCGAGCTTCTGGATATCAACTCGATAGAGTCCCTCCCCGTGAGAGGAATACTGGTTTACGTCGCGGTCAATTTCGGCCGAGGTCAGATCGTGGGCAAGGTTTGTGTTTACCACCACGGTCTTTCTCGCAGCTTCCGGAGGAAAATCGCATTCGAAGGTCACACCCGAAACAGATTCTCCCAAGCCTAGCGCATACAAAATCTCGGTTGCCGAGGGCAAGAACGAGCAGATCTGCATATTAAACCTCGCTACTGCGCATGCGTTCCAAAAGATCGATTTGCTTAAAGCGGCGTTCGAGAGTATTCGTCTCGCATTGTACCCGGCCATCCTCTACTTCGGTCAAACGCGAGATTGCACCGGACTTTGCGGTCTCCAAGAATTCCCAGCATCGATTTCGAGAAAGTTGGACCCTTGAACCTCGTGGCGTTGACAATTTAAGCCATTGTCTCAGGCGGATTTACTCCGGTGCTCGCCATACACTCGAAGTCGTTCTCGCTCATCGATTGCATTTCAGTTGGAGTCGATCGGATGCAACGAAACTTCGAACCGATGCGAGAGCAGGTCGAAGCGTGGCAACTAAGTGAACTCAATGATGTCACCGCCAAGGTGGTGATCTACGAGGCGTTTTGTGGGGGGAACTGGAAGCTCCGAAACACCTTGCGCGTCGCACCGTGCATGATCCCTATTTTGACCCAGAATACGAGGAATTTTGGCCAGGAACGATCTGGAGTCTTCCCCGACTTGTCGAGATATCCCCACTTCGGATTTTGGGCGGTACTGATTCCGGGCTGGAACGGGGCAATTCCCTCCGAAAACCCGCGTGCATTTAAGGTGTTGCGCGGATCAATCACAAATTTTCCGTCGTGGTTGATGTAACCTGCACGCCTGAAGAAGTCCCAACCCTCAGTGCCGAAAATGTTCGCACCCCACGTCGTATAAACAAGAGCCAATCCGTCAGTGAACGGTTCCGCATGTACGAACTTGAAGGGAATGACAACTCGTCCAGAGATATCTACGTAGCCACATTTTCCGTGCAGCTCGACTCGAGCGAGTCCCTCGGAAAAAACATCAGCAGAGTCGAATTGCGGGGGGATAATGAAGGCACCGGTCTTGTCCTGGTAGCCCCATTTTTCCGTTCGCAGACTTCACAGCAGTGAGAACCGCAAAAGAAGCCTGTGCTGCCGCGGTTTCTTGCTGTGCTCGCTCCGAGCATTGAATGCCGATCGCGGTAGCAAGAACGAAGGCAGAAATTGCAAGTCGGTTATTTTGTGAAACCGCGAACATAGATTCCTCTTTAAGAGATCATCTGGTTTTCACAGTGAAGCGTCACTGAAGCAAGGCATTTTAACCTGTCAGCTCTAGCTGTCATAATCGAACTGTCGTAACCAAGCCTTAACGCTCAATTTCGACTGCTTTCAATTCGCTTCACACCTGAAGCGTTTGAAACCGGGCGAAAGATGAGTGCTATCGAGAGGTTTATCAACACTTCAAAACGCGTCTCACAAAAAGGGCGGTTAGCTTGAAAACCCAATTAGTTGCAACTATCTGGCAACAATTTTCACATTGACTGCCCTGGGATAGTTCGAATAGACTGCCGCGCGTTCTCTCGTGGATCCCCTGCACACCTCACCTCGAAAGGGGAATGTCTATGTCTCGTCTTGTGGCGGGCGCCGCCCTGGTCGCCGCGATCATTCTGATTGCGCGCACGACTCATACTTCAATGTTCAACAACGCAAGCGTGCGGCACAGCGCGGCAGCATCCGCCAGGTTCGGGCGCGGTACAAATCCGAAACTGCTCCCGCACTCGCTGATCCAGGAGCAGAGCCAGGAATCTGAGGAGGCTCGCGAGCACGGCCCCAAGCACATCGAGCGCGACCACCAGCGCGCCACACCCAGCTTCACGAACCTGGAAGGCCCTCGTACACTTGAATATGAGAAGGCTGCCTCGCGCGCCTACCCCGGCAGCCGACTGATGCTCGAGGGCGCTGCCATCGGACGGAGGGAATTCTCCCGGATCTCGCGCTTCCATGACTCAGACTCCGAATCGGGGCACAGCTGGTTTTCAGTCGGGCCTGTGAGTGCTATCTATCCGGCGGCGACGAGCAGGACGAACGCGCCTTACGTCGCGTCGGGGCGTATCAGCGCGCTCGCCATCGACCCGCGCTGCGGCATCAGCCACGCGACGAAATCGGACGATAGTGAAGATCGCCGATGCCGTCTTTATGTCGGCGCGGCGGGCGGAGGCATCTGGCGTACGGATCGGCCCTTCTCGAGTACTCCGCGGTGGAAGTTCACTTCCGGCGAATTTCTCACGAACGCCATCGGCACGATTGCCATTGATCCGAACAACCCCGACGTGATCTATGCGGGCACGGGGGAGCCCAATTCCTCGGCGGACTCTGCTGCTGGCCTTGGCATCTACCGCAGTTCCGATGGCGGAGAGACATGGCAGCGTTTGTCCTCCACGCTCACCTTCGCCGGACCCAGTGGTCCAGTGACGATCGCGGATGGGTTCAACGATCTCTCCATCGCGGACATCAAGTTTGATCCAAACAACTCACACACTTTCTATGTTGCGACGACTCTCGGCATTCGAGGCATCAGCGCAACCGAGGGAGGAGTCATCGCGGCGAACCTCGCCGCTCCAGGTCTCTACAAGACTACCGACGGTGGTTCGACCTTCGCCCAGATCTGGAACGGCGGCGGCGCTTCGTGCGCGCCGTTTGGCGGCGCCTGCCTGACTTCGTGGGGCGTCGACAAGGTTCAACTTGATCCCGATGACCCCTCCATCATTTACGCAGCAGCTGTCGATGTGGGCATCTGGCGAAGCTGGGCAAACGATAACGGAGGCGTGTTCACGCAAATCTTCTTCAGCATGAACCAGGCCAATGTCGGTTCCGACCGCACCGATTTGGCACTCACCAAGCTGCCTAACGGAAAGACGCGAATCTACGCCACGACCGGCGCTACCGGTGCGTTCACCGGCTTCCCTGCACCGCAAACCTCCTACAGCCAGGTGTGGCGCATTGACGACGCGAAACGTCCCGCTGCGACCCTGATTACAGAGGAAGCTGCAGTCGTTCCCGGCGGGAATCCTGCGGCACCCGGCGGCTGGAAGCCGCTGACCAGCAGTGTTCTTGGTGACCCCGGCTATGCCACCTTCAATTTCTGCACCGGCCAGTGCTGGTACGACATGGGGATTTATACCCCGGTGGGCCACCCCGACACCGTGTTGGTGCTCGGTTCCTACACTTACAACGAGCAGTATTTCGGCCCCTCCAATGCACGTGCCGTGCTGCGCTCCACGACGGCCGGCGATCCCGACCCCACTAACAATAATGTGACTTTCACTGACCTCACCTACGACGCGCTGACACCAGATCCGGCCAATCCAAACTGGCTGACGCAAACCACTAACATCCACCCCGACCAGCACGCTCTGTTGTTCTCGCCGGCCAACCCCGATATCTGGTTCGAAGGCTCTGACGGCGGCCTCATCCGCTCCAGCGGTCAGTACGTCTCCATCTCGTTTAGCTGCGCCAATCGCGGCCTCACTAGCGACGCGCTCACTACCTGCCAGCGTCTCCTGTCGGCCGTTCCAACGAAAAACATGAGCGTCAATTCAGGCCTCGTGACGCTGCAATTTCAGAATCTCTCCATCAACCCGAACAATCCGCTGGGTGAGCTTCAAGGTGGCACTCAGGACAATGGGACGCTCCAGTTCGAAGGTTCACCGAAGGTTTGGTATCAGAGTGTTGGCGGAGACGGCGGGCTGTCGGGCTTCGACGCCAGCAATCCCACCAACCGTTTCCATACCTACTTCGGCAGCACGACCGATGTGAACCTGGCTGGCGGCGATCCCTTCCACTGGTTGTTCGTCAGCGATCCGTTCCGCGCGTCGAAGGAGAACGTTCGCTTCTATATGCCGATCATCGCGGATCCCCGGGCGGATCGCGGCGGCACGATCTTCGCAGGATTGCAGTGGATCTGGCGGACCACCGACAACGGCGGCGATCCCACGTTCCTGGCGAACAACTGCAACGAGTTTGGTCCGTTCACCGGGTCGGGTAAGTGCGGCGACTGGGTACACGTGGGCAACCGGCGACTGACGGGCGGGACTGTCTCGTGGATCGCGCGCACCAAAGGCGATACCGGGACCTTGTGGGCTGGCACCGCCAGCGGGCGCGTGTACATCTTTAAGGGCGCCGACGCTACAGATCCTTCCACGGCCAGCCAGAACGAAGTCTCCGACGCGCTGGTCGCCAACAACACAACGCCGGTACGATTCATTTCCGGCATCGTCATCGATCCCTCCAATCCCAATCACGGGTGGGTGTCGTACGGTGGTTATAACTCGGTAGCTCCGACGGGCCAGACCGCGGTTCCTGGCCACGTGTTTGAAGTGACGTGGGACGGAGTCTCCGCAGTTGCCACGTTCACGCTGTTGGACGCTGCCGGAGGAGGCGCTTTGGGAGACCTGCCGATCAACTCGATGGTGAGGGACGACGCGACCGGAGATCTGTACGTGGCCACCGACTTCACCGTGCTACGCCGCAGCGCGAGGACCGGCCATTGGCACCCTGCTGGCGCAGGCTTGCCCATGGTTGAGGTTTCCAGTCTGGCCATCGATCAGTCCAAGCGCGTAATCTACGCAGCCACACACGGACGTAGCGCATGGAGGCTCGACTTGAGATAAGCACTACATTGCTCTCCATTTTTTCTCATTACGGGACTGTCACGGGGAATGCGGCAGTCCTTTCTAAATTCGAGCTCACTGGTCAAGATCTGGGATGTGATAGAGTGCGCGGGGTCATGGCTGAAAGCGATCCCGCGCGAACGCTCGCACGCTTACCTTGTCTTCCGTCGCTGTTGTCAACCACCCATTTGAGCACCTTCTGATCGACTCCGGCCTTCAGCATTTTGGCAATATCGCCATTGGTCACCTCATTTGAGGTTGACTGAGCGAAGGTAAGGGCTACACACAGTGCATAAATGATGGAGATCGAGATTCGTAGAATCATGATTCCTCCGGCCAACGAGAGGGGGAAGAACTTGTCTCTGATGTCAATATTCAAGCTTTGTCCGAAACTTCCAACCAGGCCAGTCCGGTCGATCTCCGGTGCAATGCAGTAGAGAGACCTGATCCGGTGCCCGAGCCAGAGTTCATCCTGTCGCCGAAAGGCCAGCGGTTCTTACTTCGACGCCAAAGTCGCCCCCGATTGACAAAGATACGACTGACGTTCTAGCGGACTACTCCGCGATAGTTAAACAAACCTGTCCTTGGTTGGGGAAGCGGCGAGTAGAAGCCCCCTCGGATGAGAAGCGATTAGTGTCGCTTCATCCTTCAGCTCGCCGAACGCGATCAAGATATGTATTGGATTACTGAATGTCAACAAATACTTTGTGACGAATGTTCACGGCCGCGTTTGCCATTCCGTTTTTCGTAACAGAATGTGAATTAACTTTGCGGCTTAGTCTGTTGGTGTACTATCAAGGGTTTTTCGCTGACGTTAACCTGACAGTTAGCATAGTTGAGTCGTTCTACTTGTAGACAATGCCTTACATGTCTGAAGTAAACATTGCCGGCTATCTTTCGCCCGCAGTTACATTCTCTGACAACAAGTACATGTTTTTGAGCGCGCGGAACCGCCGTTTCCTTGTCGGCGTCTGCAACACCGTATTCGCTAACTAACCATCGCCGTGTCGAGTGATCGATGAGAGCTACATTGACGGCGCTGCCATGCTTTCTGCAGAACTCTTCAAATGCCCTATCCGTGACAAACGTGTCCACAAGTTTCAGTTGCCCGGATGAAATCAGTTTCTGTACATCCACGATTTCCAGATTCAAGATCTTGGCCGCTCGTTTCCAGGAGAACGGCCCCTCGGGCAACCTGGGGCCGGCTGCAATCGCGGACGATGATGTGGAATCCGTTACCGGGCAGCGGTTCTTCGCACAGCAAGTAGCGAGTGAAGCTCGGGTGATCCGTGGATCGCGAGCTCGAAGCATGCCACTTGCAATGAGTTGCATCAGCCGCGTGCGGCTCATCCGTAATAACTTCCGCAACGCACGCTGGGACCAGCCGTCAGTGACTCTTGCGCTCATCCCAAGCGCCCCAAGTCGGAAGCGAACGGCACGCTCCGAACGCCCAAGGCGCTCAGCGATCTCATTCACCGGTTCGTAGCCGGCCAAGTCCAACAACTTGGCATCGTCCTCCGGAAGCCAAGGACGTGAAGGCGTGCGATGCGATGGGCCGTTCTCGTCAGTCTCCTTTAACTCTTGCGAAGCATCAGAGGCAAGCGCGGGTGTTCGGCGCAATTGCCGAATGCGACGCCAACAATCGCCGCGTTTCCATTCTGGTACCAGCTTAAGGATTTTGTTGATCGCTTCGTGTTTCTTGTTCGGCCCAAGCTTAATGCCGGCGATTAGTAACTGATCAATGGCTTGCAGAAAACGAGGATTGATTGCAGCTGGATTACGAACCTGCTCGACTGCACCCAACATACAGAAACCCCACAACAACTGGCCGGAAATTGCCGCCATATTGGCGCGGTCCTAATGTCGGGCGATGTGTTTTCTGTGGAATGGTCGGGATTTCGGGCACGTATTCAAAACAGAGAATTTAGGATAGTGCGCCACAAGGTGGGAGAGAGTGTTGGTGCCCGAAAAACCGTACAGGTAGCGGAATCCCGGGCGGTTTTCCAATTTCTGTTGTTGCCGGTGAGTGCCCGCACCGAGCTCAGTTGCTCTTCTGAGAATCGTATTGATGTACGTCTTCGGAAATAGCGAGAATGCAGGTTTCGCCTTCGAACTGAATTTTACTGGCGGAGTAGGCGGTGAGCTTGATCTGCCCGGATTTCGTGCGGAGGCGAGCCATCATATTCCGGATCGGTACCCCTTGGTTAAGCCGGGCAAGCATGAGTCCTCGATCGGCGGGATCTTCCCAAATCCTCAACTCTTGCACAGTGCGTCCGAGGACCTCATTGCGGGAATATCCATACCGGTGCTCGAAGGCGGCATTGACATCGAGGAAGCGCCCATCCTTCAGTGTCGTAATCGAAAAAGGAAGGGGGCACGACTCGAATACCCTCTCAAACTTCTCCTCGAAAGATCTACGGCTGTCTTCGGACCGCGCCAGGGCGGTTTCCGTGCGTTTGAGTTGGGCAAGCCGTGATTCAAGATTCTCACAATAGATGCGTGCGGTTTCGTACAACCTCGCATTTTGAATCGCGGCCGCCGCAGGGATAGCGAGCAGTTCGGCACGGCGGAGATGGTCTTGGGTGTAGAGATTAGGCTGGAGGTGGCCGACGGAAAGGCACCCGAGATACTCTCCCGAAGCCACAAGCGGAGCCGAGAGCCAGGAGCGAAGTTGCTTGTGCCCTTTGAACGTGTGCCATTTTTCCTCCGTCTTCGTGTCAGCGATCAGAACGCTCTTCTGCTCGGTCAGAATGCGATGGAAAAACGTCGACTCGTCCGCGATAAACGTCAGAGGAGAGCGGGCTCCCGGCTTCTTCGGCTGTTCAGGGCAGGTCCTTTCTCCAAGGGCGAGCATATGCGGGCCGCTCTCGGGTACCAGCACCCGAGCGCACGTGTACGGAACTAACTCTTCGAGAGACCTCAACAAGGTTTCCATGATGAAATCCATGCGCAGGTCTTGGGTGAGTGAAAGCGTGGCCTTGCGCAACGCCTCGGCTTCCTCTTCCGCTTGTTTCTGCGCAGTAATCTCAAGCGCAGTACCCACGAGCCGGCGAATCTTGCCGTCGGCATCCCGAACAGGAAACCCGCGGACCCACACCCAGCGGACCTCGTCATGGGCAGAGACGATCCGGAATCTTTCGTTGAAGTGCCCGCTCCGGGTGGCTTGGTCGAGTTTCGAGAGCACATGGACTCGGTCTTCAGTATGAATCACTTCTTCGTAAGAGGTGGGGTCATCGTGCAACGACTCGCAGGAACGGCCGGTGATGGTCTCATAAGCGGGATTCACGAAGAGAGCCTTCTTGGTTTCGGCATCGAGCATCCAAAAGATTTCCTGAATGTTGTTCGCCATCTGTTGAAAGCGTTCCTCGCTTTCGAGGAGCGACATCTGGGCCCGACGGCGTTCGGTGACGTCACGCAGAATCATTACGTGCTGGCCGGGCAGGCAGTCCGCCTTGGCTGTGTACTCAACGAAGACGGTTGACGAGCCCTCTCTTATGAGCTCTGCATCACCTTGTTGAAATTTCTGGTTGAGAAGCGTTTTCCAGCTTTCCCTGAACTGGTCGAAATTCTTGTAGAAATGGCCGATGGCGTGTCCTATGAGGGCCGAGCGGCCGCTTCCAAAGAGGGATTCGGCTGCAGGATTCGCTTCCCGACAAATGGCCAGGTCGTCCAGGATGAGAATGGCGTCGAGCGCATTTTCAACTACAGACTGGAATTTGCGCTCGGTGGTGGTGAAAGCACCTTGAAACTGGCCTCCCTCCTGCTGAGCCCAAAACAAGAATTTCGAGAACAGGACTACAACCGTTGCAAAGGAGGCGAGCAAACCCACCCATAACTCGGGGGGCAGTTCAGTTCCGCGCAACCGATACGCAACGGTTAAAGCGATGAGGCCAACCGAGACAAGGCTTACGGTGACTGAAGCCAGGCGCCAGCCGAATTGCCGGTCTTGAGAGGGAAAGAGGGCACGACGAAGTCGTGCGGCCGGCCCCAGGGGAAGACCACGCATGGGAGCTCTCGCTTCACAAGTGACAGGTATGCAACAAGCGCTCTCCTACTGCGTGTCGCACTCTGCCTGTCTCTGGCAGATGGTAGGCGGATGATGAAGCAGGGTCAAGTTTCCCCAGGGCGGGATCAATGTTATTGACCAGCTTACATTTCTGGGTCGGAAGCGATCGACGAGACAAGACCTTATATTCGCCGAGTACCGCGGCCAGGTCGGCTGCACGCTATCTTTTCTTGTTGGCGGCCCTCCATTTTGCCCACCGCGCGCGCTGCGCAGCCGCAATGCGCTTGCGAGCAGCCGCGGACATAATCCTCCGCCTCCCGCTTGTACCGCTCGGCACCGATCTTCGGCTTAAGCCGCCGACACCGCCAAGTGCCTTCAAAGCCGCGTCCAATTGCTCAAGTTTTATGCGCGTCTGGTCTCTTTCCATCTTTAACTGCCGAACTGCTGCGTTCAGATTCAGCATGGATCCTCGCAGGCACGAATTGTATCAGCGTGCCCGCATTCGGAAGGATTAGCTCCTCTTTGACTCCCAGCAAGCGGTACTTAATCCCACCGATCACGCTTTGACTGGAGCGGAATCCTTCCAGACAGACCGCGACGTCCTCTGCGTTTGGCGTTCACGGGCGCATCTTGACAGCCAAGCCATCGTCCACGCGAATGACGACCACGGAAAACGGCGTTCCGGCATCGTCGGACAACTGCGGGAGCGGGCTACCGAACTCGTTGTTGCCGAGCAGCGAGTTGTCGTAGTACGGAGCGAAAATCATCATGTGCGGATGCCAGTGGCCAATCCCCGTGCCGAGGTTCTGATCCGCCGACCACATATACGCAAACGAGACCTCATCCCTCCGCGGAAGTTGGCCCCTGGAATAGGCCGCCTCGACACTCTCGCTGATTTGGTCCGGCGTTTTTCCTTCCATTCCCAGTTTGCTTCTTAGCTCGTAATAAGGCAGTACTTCCTTGGCTGCTGGTGGATTGAAACAGATCGGGGCACGCACGGCGGCGTCATAGACCAAGTCACGGAGCTGTGCGGGAGTGTAGGTAGGCGCAGCCCATCCACGCATCACCAGGCAGATAAATCCGTTGTCCCCCTGGGCGGCAACCTTGTATCCGGAGGTTGTAAGTATCTTGACGGTGGCATGCGCCGCAACACTCTCCGGCGCCGCGCTTCTTGCCAGGGCAGTTTCGGCTCCGGGAGTCATCATATATTCGCTGATTGGCGGGTACTTGGGATTCTGCGCCAGCACGGTCGCCGCGTCTGATGCCGCAAGTAGAAACGCCAGGACTAACGTAAGGTTCTTCATTTCAGGGTCGTCTCCTTATTAAATTGCTCGCATTCGCTACTACGGTTTGCGCCGGCGCGAAGATACGCACTCAGAGTCGCCACTCAGGATGATCCGGGAAGCAGGAGCCTAGGCTCACACCTAAGCTCGTCGGCCCCCGGAATTGGCAGAGCTTCAGACAGAGGACTGTGTTGCGAGCGCTGCACGCCCAGCCGCCCGTCGCGCGTCAGTGACGTTGCCACGATGCATCGTCTGGTGCAGGGCGAGCACCAGGAAGCTCTGCCCGTAGGTCGAGAATTCTTTCTCCCGTCCTTTGGGCGGCGCCTTCGTCGGCCTGTCGAGGTCCGCCTCGCTCAGGGACTCCAGAACCTTCAGGTTCCGCTCGCGCAATTGACGATACTTCTCTCGAACTTCGGCGAAGGGTGGATATGCGCCGGCATTGGTGAGAGCTTCCGAGTTTTCGCCAAAATACGGTTGCCACTCTGCTGCGGCGTTCTTCTCTCCGAAAAGTATCTCCGGGATCATGCCCTCAACCAGAGTCAGGTGACCGAGGACCCAAAGCGGGTGGCAGCCGCCGTTCGGTGTCGGAAACGTCGTTGCAGCGCCGCTCATCTCGTCGATTACACTTAACACCGCTCCATTCGAGACGGTCAGCGCAAATTTAATAGCGTCTTTCGTTTGCATTTTCTTTCCTCCTGGAATTGGCTGCTCACTCTCTATTACGATTCCGGAGCGATCCAGGATACGTGCCCCTGGAGCATTCCTTAGGAGGGATCAGCCCCGACGACAGAGATTGCTGCTGGTAGAACCCACGGACAATGCGCGTAGTCCACGATGCGCGCGATGTGCTGATCGATCACTTCGAGTCGAGCAACAGAATCTGGCCGCCACTCATCTCCGTGCAGGCGCAGCACGACGACTGCCAGCTCGCCGTCCACTTCTGCAACTGTCAGTTGCCATGGCACTCTTTGCCGCTCGTAGTTCCCAAAATATGGCGATTCGTCGATCGGGCCGGCAAAGCGATCTGCGACGCGGAGTTGAGCGTCCGAGCTAACGAGTTCGCGGAGTCCGTCCCAATCACGCGTATTGAATCGGTCCACGTAGAGGCGCAGAAGCCGCGACAACTCTGGACTCACTTCGCGGCGTGATTTCGCTGGCTCAGGCAACGCAGCCAACTTTGCTCGGCCCCTATTGAGCGCAGCCTTGACGCCGCCCACGGTGGAACCGACTAGGTCGGCAATCTCTTCGAGCGTGTAATCAAAAACATCCTTTAGCAACACACAGGCGCGCTCCTTGGGAGGCAGGTTTATCACGAGCTGTTCGACCGCTCGACCAACACCAAGGACAGGAGAATCAGCAGGTATCACGGAGTCTGGGCCTATAGCAGTGGTTTCGGCTTCCATCCGGACGCCACGCCTGCGCAGGAAGTCGATGCATCGATTGTGCGCGATCCGGAACAGCCACGGGCCAAGAGGGCGGCTGTCGTCGTACTGTTCGAGCTTCCGATAAGCCTCGAATAATGCATCTTGAACAACGTCCTCGCCGTCCATCACAGATCCCGTCATGCGAGAGCAATAACGGTGCAGGCTGGGGCGAAGATTGGTGATCGTTTCGAGGAAGGCCAGATACCGCGCCTCGAAGGGGCCGGAGCGGTCCTTTTCGTCGTGATTGTCGGTCGCCATACCTACTTATACGCAGGCAATCGCCTTTAGGATACGCACGGAAACCGACAACGCGGAGTTGGGAGTTGCCCTCGATCGGCAACGGCCGAAGGCTTGCCGCCGAGGTTTCACGAAGCCTGCATCGAGCTGTCAGGCTGACGCATCGAAGAGATATCAGTGGGGTGTTTCAGAATGAACTACTTCGACACCTTGGAAAATGAAATCTCGTCTTGGTCGAAAGTGTCCGTCCACTCCCATCGGTTTGGTGGAAAAGAATTCCGGTTTGGATCTGCGGAAATCGGCCATATCCATCCGGGAGGAGTCGTTGACATTCCGTTTCCGCGCTCCGTTCGCGATGCTCTTTTAACGGACGGTCTTGCCGAGGAGCATCATTGGGTCCCGAATTCTGGTTGGATCACCTTCGGTGTTCGTAGCGAACAGGATATCAAGCACGCCCTCTGGCTCATGCGATATCGTATCTGCGCTACTCCCTCAAGACCGCAACTGACCCACGCAAATTGCTCGAACGGGAAGCCGACAAACTACAATTGAACTCTAAATTCAAAGATTTGCTCGAACCATTTGTGTCTAAAGCCGCCCAAGTCGTAGCTGAGCCGCTCGGAGTGTAGACGCGAGCGAAGCCCGATTAACGTGGCTGTTTCTTGAATTGCCGAAGGAGATCTCCAAAATGGAAACCATGAAAGCAGTGCGAGTGCACAATTATGGTGGGCCGGAAGTGCTCCGGTTCGAAGATGCACCACGTCCGACGCCCGGTTCAGGTGAATTACTGATCCGAGTCTGTGCGGCTTCGGTGAATCCGCTCGACTGGAAAGTCCGGGCGGGCTACATGAAGGATTACATTCCTCTCCCCTTGCCGTTCATTCCAGGCTGGGACGTCTCCGGTGTGGTCGACACAGTGGGTTCCGGTGTCACGAAATTCAAAAAGGGCGATGAAGTCTATGCCCGCCCCGATGTTACTGCCCACGGCAACGGAGCTTACGCGGAGTACGTCGTGGCGAAGGAAACAGAAACGGCGCTCAAGCCGAAGTCCATTGACCATGTTCATGCCACCACGATTCCTGTCGGGGCAGTCACGGCATGGCGAGCGCTCTTTGACGCCGCTGGGCTGAAGGAGGGCCAGAAAGTGTTGATTCATGGGGCCGCCGGAGGCGTCGGCAGCTTCGCCGTTCAACTGGCGAAGTGGAAGGGCGCGTATGTGATTGGGACGGCGTCTAGTCAGAATCAGGCGTTTCTCAAGGAATTGGGAGTGGACGAACCGATCGACTACGAGAAGACGCGATTCGAGGATGTTGTCGATGACATGGACGTGGTGTTCGATCCCATCGGGGGAGAGACACAGAAGCGTTCGTGGAAGACCTTAAAGAAAGGTGGAATCCTGGTTTCGATTGTCGCGCCACCCTCGGAAGAGGAGGCCAAAAAGTATGCTGTGCGCTCCGCCTTCTTGTCCGCTAAAGGAGGTTCATCCCTGCTGGCTGAACTCGCTACGCTCGTCGATTCTGGGAAAATCAAACCCATGGTCGAGAAGGTGCTGCCGCTCTCGGAAGCCCGGCAGGCTCACGAACTCAATGAGACCGGTCACGCGCGCGGCAAGATCGTGCTGAAGGTCGCGTAGGAGTTGGCCAGGACAGCGTGCCCGTTTAGCGAGCGGGCTTTTGAGGTTTGAATTCCAGAGGACCATCCGAAGATAAAACGGGCAGCGATCGGCTTGCGAATGCATTCTGGTTGGGGCGCTCTGGTAGTGATGTCCAACGAGGGCGCGCTCGAAGTAGTCGACCGCAGACATATCGTTGTCGCCCAGGCGACGATTCCCGGATCGAAGCAGCCCTACCATTCTGCCGAGAGACTGCAGTTGGAACAGGCGGAGAAGTACCTTGCACGCTGCTCCGCCGCATCCGCTCAACTCGCGTTGGATGCCGTTGGCGAACTCCTCCAAGGCCTTGATCGGCGCGAATATCGAGTCCAGGGCTCCGCTGTCCTGATGCACTCAGGCCGGAAGTTGCTTCGCTCGCCGGGATTCTCGCCTCTCATGCGCTCATTCACGCGGCAGAAGGGGAATTCTTTCGCTCCATCGTTCACAAAACCTGCGAAGATCTTGGAATGACGGTGACGCGGTTGCGAGAACGAGAGCTCGACGACTATGAGGCTCAACTGGAGCATGGAATGCCAGTCGGGCCGCAAGGCGATTGACAATTTCGTCGCCTCCATCATGTCGATCGTCGGAGGTGCTAAGGCCAGTACCGGTGCTTAGCGGCCTGCCGATCAGGAACCCTGACCGCATTTGCGCGACCCTTGCATGTGCTTGTCGAGCAGTACAGAAATGGAACGGCTACAACATCTTTCTCGCATGTCCTACCGAGACACAGGGCCAATCATGTTCACCAAAGTTGGAATTATCGATCTGCATACCGCAACTCATGAGCGGCTGGACCTCTTGCTGCGCCATGTTGCAACCGTGCCTGATGACCTCTGTCACAAACCGATTTCGGGATTCGGCCACGCGTCCATTTGGAAGCAACTTGTGCACGTCCTGACCTGTGAGGAAGGCTGGGTCCACGATTTGCAGAACAAGACTTTTCCCGGTTGGCACAAAGAAGATTGCCCAACCGTGGCGTCCTTGCAAGCGGCTAAAGACCGGATACGAGAAGCGACACGAGCCTATGTGAGCGATCTCACGGAGGAGCAACTCAACACGACCCTTCGACAGCGCCCCGTGGATTGGGGTGGCGAACTCCGGAGTCCTGCGTTTATCCTGCTGCACGTGATAACCCACGCATTTCACCACAAAGGCCAGATTGTTGCGATGCTGCGGATCCTCGGCTACCCAGCACCGGATACAGATCTGCAGCAGGTGTAGTTTTGTGGGTCAGGAAATCGCGCGATTGCTTCCGGCGGACACCGTTCCGCGAATAACCCCACATGAGGGGCCATTTCGTTTGCAGGTCGTTCCGGAACCTTAGCGGAAGGAATGTTCATCCAATATTCCTGGGAGGCATAACAAGGATGCATCACGTGCGGCAGGAGAACCTGCCTTTCGTTGGCAGTTCGAATGAGTTTGTCGGAGCCGAACACGGCGACACCGGTGTCTCGGTGTTCCTGTTCCACGGGAAGCCAGACTCTGGACCGGGTCCGCATCGTCATCCTTATGATGAGATCCAGTTCATCCGTGAAGGCCGGGGGGTGTGGACAGTGAACGGCAAGACCTTCGAGGGCAGCGCTGGAGACATTTTTGTGATCAAGGCGGGTGAGATTCACAGCTTCAAGGCGGTCGGTGATTCACCGCTGATACAAGTAGATGTCCACCTGAGTCCCCGCTTCGTCCAAGAGAATCTATAGCCGATCTCTCAGATGGAAGCGCCAGCATTGATCGGCTAATCGGGTTTACGGCGGTGGGGCTGCACTGCTGTCAGACTCTTTTGCCTTTGTGGTCGAAAAGCTCCCGACGCGGCGGCCCGTAGGATGCGGCGAAAGGTGGGACATTCCATGTGACTCGGCGCGCGGCAAGCTGCGGCGTGCCGCAGGCCGTCGCGCATCTCGGTTAGTTTACGAATGGTCCTGTCCAGTTCCTCCGCTTTGGCCGCCAGCATCCGCCGGTTGATGCGGGGCCGGCCGTCTGGTGCGAACATAAGCGCGATCTCAGCGAGCGAGAAACCGGCGGAACGCCCGAGGGCGATCAGCGCCAGTCGTTCCAGCACGCCGGGATCGAACACACGGTGCAGACCCCGCCTGCCGATCGAGGCGATTAACCGTTTCTCCTCATAAAACCGCAGCGTCGAGGCAGTTAGCCCAGAACGCCGCGCTACCTCTGTGATGTCCACGTTTCCCCTCTTGACCTCAAGTCGACTTGAAGTTGCAGAATAAGCCTTTGAGCTCACGACGTGCAACGAAAAGGAGATGATTCATGGATGCCGCACGCCAAATCAATCGCAAGCCAACGAATGGCGGACCAAACCCGGGCTTGCTTCGCCCCCCGATTATCTTCTTGTGCGCGATTCTGCTTGGGATCGCCCTGAGCCGAGCCTGGCCGCTGCGTTTCGTGTCACCCGGTGTTCGGTTGCTCGGTCCTGTTGTTACGGCTTGCGCCGTAGTGCTCTTCCTGCTTTCCTACCGGGAATTTGGCCGCGCTGGCACCTCTGTACGGGGATCGGAGCGCAGCACCACGATCGTGCGAACCGGTCCCTACCGGTTCAGCCGCAATCCCATCTATCTGGCTTTCATCCTGCTCGTGCTTGGATTGTCCCTTTGGCTGAACAATCTTTGGCTGCTCGTAACGCTTGTTCCAGCTGTCGGCATCCTTGCGATGGTTTTGATTCCGCGAGAGGAACGATTCCTCGAACGCAACTTCAACGACCAGTATTCGAGCTACAAGGCTCAGGTCCGCCGTTGGTTGTGAGGGCGGACTCTCCAAGCTCGCCTACCATAGATCGCAAGGTTGAAGGCGCAAACGAGCACGCCGGCCACGGTCAACGCCGTTGCGGAAATGTCGGGATAGACCAGTTTGTCCATATAGTGGAGCAGGAAACCTCCCTGGTACGGCGCAACGCCTCCCTTTTGTTCCAGCCAGTTCTCGAGGAGCGTTAACGGACAGGGCCAGGGCAGCAACTCCGTGAGGATTCCCCAGATCAGGGAAATGATATGCAGCCAGCGAAGGATGGGACGCGATCGCGTGAACAAGGCTCCGAAGACCACCCAGACGATAAATAGTGCGTGCAGAAAGAGCACAGCAGTCGCAAGAGCCGAATAGAGGTTTGGGGACGTATGCATGATTCGAACTTACTGCAATCGCAGTGACCAATCCATCTACGGCATGATCAGATTTTCCTCCGTCCTCGGTAGTATGGTTTGGGATGGTTTGGGACGATCATGCGCAAAGTCGTGCATGTGGACATGGATGCGTTCTACGCTTCGGTAGAGCAACGGGACAATCCTGACCTGCGCGGCAAGCCCGTGATTGTCGCCTGGAAGGGCAGCCGCTCGGTTGTGTGCGCCGCTTCCTATGAGGCGAGGGCTTTCGGCGTGCGTTCGGCCATGCCAGCGAAGCGCGCAGAACGGCTGTGTCCGGATGCGATCTTTGTCGCTCCGGATTTCACCAGGTATCGGTCGGTATCCGGGGATGTGCGGGAGATCTTCAAGCGCCATACAGACCTGATCGAGCCACTGTCGCTCGACGAGGCCTACCTCGATGTCACCACCAATAAAACGGGGCTGCCGACGGCAACACTTGTGGCGCGAACGATTCGGGGGCAGATCCGGCAGGAGTTGAACCTCACGGCGTCTGCGGGCGTGGCGCCGAACAGATTCCTGGCGAAACTCGCCTCCGACTGGAAAAAGCCGGATGGACTCTTTGTGATCCAGCCAGAAGAAGTGGATGCGTTTTTGCGGCCACTGCCGGTTGGACGGCTGCCGGGCGTCGGGAAAGTCAACGAAGAGAAATTGGTGAAACTCGGAATCAAGACTGCCGGCAACCTGCGAAGTTTGGAGCTAGCGAGGCTTGAGCAGGAATTTGGCCGCTACGGTGTGCGTCTCTATGAACTTGCGCGAGGGATTGACGATAACCCAGTCGTGCCGGACAGGCCGACGAAGTCCATATCCTTCGAAGATACGTTTCAAGAGGACGTTCTGCTGGCCGACACCGAACCTACGATCCGCCGCCTCGCAGAAAAGCTGTGGTCCGCATCGCGCAAGGAGCCGCGAATACCACGAACTATCGTGCTCAAGTTGAAGACGAGGGAGTTCAAGATCCTCACACGCAGCTACACCTCTGACAGTCCTCCATCGTCATGCGATGCGTTGACGGACATCGCGCTGAAGTTGCGAGATCGAGTGGACCTTGGCCCACAGCAACGCTTTCGGTTAGTAGGCGTGGGTCTCAGTAATTTTCAAGACGCAGGAGAAACGAAGTCACAGCCGACTCTTTTCGAATGAAACCACGTCAGTCTGCCGCGGCCGCACCCGCTGGCTGCTGCTTCATCATCTCCTCCATCCCTTTCTTCATCTCTTTCGCCGACGGCTCGGCTTTATGCGTGCCGACCATCCAGGAATAGCCATCGGGATCGACGACAGTACCGCAGCGGTCACCCCAGAACATGTCCATCACGGGGCCCTGGCTGGTCGCACCGAGCCTGGTCGCTTTCTCGATCACTTTGTCCACGTTTTCGACATAGAGATATAAAGTGGCCGGCGAGGCGCCGATGCTCTTAGCGGTGCGCCTGCCCATAGCTGCGCTCTCGGGACCGAGCATGAGCACTGTGCCGCGCAAGGTGAGTTCCGCGTGCATCGGCTTGCGATCGGGGCCATTCATGATGGCGCGCTTCGCGAAGCCAAACGCCTTCTGGTAAAAGCTGACAGCGGCAGGAATATCCGCAACGGTGAGCGCGGCCGAGATCGCGCCGTACGCCTTCTTGTTTAGGGGATCAATCTTCTTCTTCGCCATGGTGCTCCTTTCGTGTGGATGACATTTTAGCGAAAAGAGATGAAGGCTGCACCCGGCCCACAGAAGGCGTGGTCACGCATTGGCAGGCGGAATGAGCCTTAGAACAAGTGTGCGGATCGCTGTGGGCTCGTGCTCACCGGCCGCCGCCGAGAGAGTGTACGACCGTTCAAAGCCATTGGGGCCTTACACTCGGAGCTCCCAGTTCTCAGCCGCACGCGATCCGGCAATCGACACGCACCACTCGCCTTGTCGGCTACTGAACGCGTGCTCCAGGTACGCAGAATTGACGGCTATTCCGCGCGCAGCGAGGCGCACGGGTCGATCCTTGTCGCGCGGCGCGCGGGCAGCCATGCCGCCATCAGTCCCACCGCCATCAGCAGCAGCGTGACGATCGTGAACGCGATCGGATCGGTCGGCGTCACCCCAAACAGGAACGACTGCAGCACACGAGTCACGCCGGCGGCCCCGGCGAGGCCGACGATCAGGCCGGCGACGACGATGCGGAGCGCGCGCGTGAGCACGAGGCGGAGCACGTCGCGGCGTTCGGCGCCGAGCGCCATGCGCACGCCGATCTCGCGGCGGCGCTGCGTCACCGCGTAGGCCATCAATCCGTAGATGCCACACGTCGCGATCAGCGTCGCGGCCATCGCGAACAGCACCAGCAGCAACATCCGGAAACGCGGCGGCGCCACCGACGCCGCCACCGCTTCGTCCATCGTCATCGTGCTCTCGATCGCCAGATCGGGCGCCGCGCGGCGAATTTCCGCGCGGATGCCTTCGACCACGCTAGCGGGAGTGGCCGTGCGCGCGACGAACGACACGAACCGCAGTACGAAGAAATCGCTGCGCTCCTGCTGGAACGGCACGTAGAGCATTGGCTGCACTTCCTGATCGAGACCCATCTGTCGGATGTCCGCGACCACGCCCACCACCGTCAGCCACTCGCCGCGATCGCTCAAGCGCACGCGCCGGCCGAGCGCCTCGCCCGGACCACCCGGAAAGTATTCGCGTGCGATGCGCTCGCTGACGATCGCCACTTTCGGCGCTTCCGCTGTGTCCCGTGCGGTGAACTCGCGTCCCGCCAGCAGCGGAATGCCCATTGTCTTGAAATAGCCCACGCCGATCTTCGGCTTGCCGGCATCGAGCTTAGGCTTCGGCTGACCCTCGATGTCGAAGTCGCCGCGGATGAACATCATGCCGAACGGCGCCGAGTTGATCAGGCTCGCGGAGGTCACGCCCGGCAGGTACTGGATGCGATCGAGCACGCCGCGCGCGAACGCATGGATGCGCTCGGGATGGTCGTAGAGGCGTTCGGGCAGCGTCACCTTGACGGTCTGTACGACGCCGTCGCGCCCGCTCAACTCGAAGCCGGGCGACACCGACGTGAGACGCACGAAGCTGTGAATCAGCAGGCCCGCGCCGATCAAGAGGACGAGCGTCATCGCGATCTGCCCGGCGACCAGCAGCGTCCGCAGCCGCTCACCCTGACGGTCGCCCGTCGTGCGCGCTTCGCCGGCGTGCAGCGCGAGGCCTTCGCCAAACGCGACACCGCTGAAGCGCAGCGCCGGCACGAGGCCGATCAGCAGGGTCGAGCTGAGCGACAAGCCCAGACAGAACGCCATCACGCGCGCGTCGATCACCATGCCGCCGAGGCGTGGTAGCGCGAATTGCGGCACGAATGGCAGCGTGACGTCGATCGCGATCTTCGCGAGCAGCACGCCGAGCGACGCGCCCAGCAGCGACAATACGACCGCTTCCGTTAGCAACTGATGCACGATCCGCCGGCGTCCCGCGCCGAGGGCCATGCGTACGGACAGTTCGCCGCGGCGCGCGCTGAGGCGCGCCATCTGCAGGTTCGCGACGTTGACGCAGGCGATCAGTAGCACGAACGACACCGCCCCGAGCAGGATCAGCAGCAGCGTGCGCACCGACTCCGTGCCGTACTCCTGCAGGCCGACCGCGCGCGCGAGCGTGTGGACGTTCGGCGCGAGTACGCCCTCGGGCGCGAGTGCACCGGTGGGCATGATCGACGAATCGTTCACCAGCGCCGTCAATTCCGCTTCCGCGCGTTCCTGCGTCACGCCTGATTTCATGCGGCCCAGCAGGAAGAGGAACGCGTTCCTGCCGGTGTCGCCGGGCCAACGATTGAGCAGAAAGATGTCCGCTTCCGGCAGCGCGCCGAGGCGTGGAAGCACCGGCCTGAAGCTGAAGTCCGGCGGCAGCACGCCGACGACGGTACGGGGGAGGCCGTCGATGGTGATGGACTGTCCGACGATTGCCGGATCGGCCTTGAGCGACGTGCGCCACAGCCGATTGCTGACGATCGCGCTGCGATCGTCGTCTGCCGCCGCGGCGCCGGTGAAGAACGCGCGCCCGCGCGCGGGATTGACGCCCAGCGTGACGAAGAAATTCGGACTCACGTCGAGCCCGTGCAACTGCAGCGGCTCGCCGCGTCCGGTAAGCGGCACGTCGATCGAGTTGTAGGCTGCGAGATGCTCGAGCGTGGTGACGCGCGGGCGCAGTGCCTCGTACGATACGGGCATCCAGGTCGAGAACGTCCTGGGGCCCTTTTCGGTCTGCTGCGCTGACGAAACCATGACGAGGCGATCGGGATTGGGGTACGGCAGTGGACGCCAGAGCACGCCGTAGGCGACGGAGAAAATCGCGGTGTTGAGGCCGATGCCGAGCGCGAGTGTGGCGAGGGCGGTGAAGGTGAACGCCGGATCGCGCCGCATCAATCGGAGTGAGTGACGCACGTCCCGCGCGAACGTTTCGACCGTCGCGAAGGTCCATGGTTCGCGCGACTGTTCGCGCAGCCGCAGCGGATTGCCAATCCGCCGCCGCGCCGCAGCCCGTGCCTCGTCGCTGCTCATGCCATCCGCGTCGGCGAGGGCTTGCGCCTTCATCTCCTCGTGAAAGCGCAGCTCGTCTTCCATATCCCGATCGAACTGATTCGCCTGGAAGAAGAACAGCAGACGTCGGAACACCGAACCCACGGTACCCTCCTGAGAGTCAGGACATTACGTCGTCTTCATCACGCGCATGATCGCGCCGAACATCTGGGACAATCGCGATTCCTCGACGCCGAGCTGCTTTGGATGTGCTGCGCGATGCCGTAGCCGTGCATCGACTCGATCGACAGCGTCTTCAGAATCAACATCTCGAGCGTGCCCGGAAGCAGCTCGTTCTTGCCCTTCGTTTTAGCTTCTTTCATTAGTTTCTCTTTGCATAGACGAACTATGGAAGTGAGAAGTATCCTCCTTTTGGGGAGACGCTGTCAACTGTTGGCGTTTGGGTTGTCGGCGTTTGGGTGATCCGAAGCAGATGAGCGGGCCGCCGGCCGTGGCGACAACGACCTTGCCCTTAGCTCAGACCCAAATCGCCTGGGTTGATCGCGAGCTACCCATATCGTAAAAGCCGTAAACTCCCAGCCGTTGCTTAGGTATTCCGCGTTTGGATCGCCGCTGGTGATAGAGAATGGCAGTATTGAAGCGGCTCAAGCGAGACACTGAATCAGGCAAGATCACATCGAGCGATATCTCTTACAAAACGCGGCGCCTG
>WNGO01000280.1_pt1 | contig 36845 bp, 28 predicted proteins | sample 5400511 | NCBI WGS metagenome assembly WNGO01 (sample SAMN13153380, study PRJNA577476) | soil metagenome | isolation source: 20 cm soil or saprolite under Garry oak tree replicate 2 | place: USA:California | collected 2016-06-15 | reverse complement strand
TCCAGGGCGAGGAGCCGGATGAGCAGAAGGATCGGACGAGCCGCTCGGCCAGCGCTGCCGACAGCGTCCACATTCCCGCGGCATTACTCCCTGGTGCAACCGGCACAGGTCCGAAAGTCCGTTACCCGACGTGGGACGAGTTGACGGGACTCACGCCCGAGCAGCGGCGCATGGTCCTCGAGTACTTCCGCCGGTTGAATGAACAGAAGCCGTAGCTGGGCGATCGTCACGAGCCTGGTGCTCGTGTTGTCGGCTGACCCCGGGCGGACCGCCCGGGGTCAGGCAATAGGTCCAGGCTTCGAATTAGAACGCAGCGGCCGCTACGCCGACGCGGCCTCCGTCTATCTCACCACCGTGCGCGGCGATCCGACCAACCTGCCGGCCCTCCTCGGCCTCGAGCGTACGCTGTTCGTCCTCAATCGGATGCCCGAGCTCTTGCCGCTCGTGCAGAACGCGCGCGGGCGGCTGCCCGAGAGTGCGGCACTGCGCAGTCTCGAGCTCCGTGTGTATGCGGCGCTGAATCAGCTCGACTCCCTGGAGACGATTGCGCGTCGCTGGGCGGCGACCGCCCCGCAAAGCGAACAGCCCTATCGCGAGTGGGGACAGGCGCTCGCTGATCACCGGATGTGGGACGAAGCGCGACGGGCCTTTCTCGTCGGTCGCCGGACCCTCGGCGGCGACGGCACCCTGGCGATCGAGCTGGCACAGCTCGAGCAACGCACCGGGAATTGGGAAGCGGCCGCTGCGGAGTGGGGCCGCGCCGTAACGCGGTCCCCCGACATCGGCCCCACGGCGGAAAGCCAGCTCGCCGACGCCCCGGCCGCCGTGCACGATCGTGTGGCGCGCGTGCTGACCGCGCCCGGTGTTTCTGCGCGAGCGCGACGGCTGGGCGCGGAACTCTTGCTGACGTGGGCGCAACCGACGGCGGCCTGGGCCGCGATGGAGTCCACGCTTGGCGACAGCGAGACACCGGACGCGCTGCGGCGGTTCGCCGATCTGGCGGGGGTTTTGACGACGGCCGCAGGCCATCGCGCACGCGGAGTGGCGCTGGCGCGCTGGGCCGACCTGGTGCCCTGGCAGCAAGCGTCGCGCGCGCGCGCCGAGGCTGTCCGCGAGCTGCTCGAGGCCGGCGACAAGGTTGCGGCGCGTCGTGTGCTCGAGGGACTGACGACGGATTCCACGGCGCCCGCCGAAGCTCACGCCGTCGCCGAGGCTGCGCTGCTCCAGGTGCTGATCGCCGACGGACAGCTCGACGTCGCGGAGGAACGCCTCACGGCGGCGCGCACGTCCATCACGGCTGACGACCGCGCGGCATTGCGGCTCGCGTTGTCGCAGGCGCGCGTCGCACGCGGCGAGCTGGATCGTGCGGAGACGGTCTTGGGAGAGGACTCCAGTGTTGCGGCAGTCGCGCAGCGCGGCTGGATCGTGCTTTACCGCGGCAATCTGAGAGCGGCGCTGGAGGACTTTCGCCTTGCGGGTCCGTATGCGACCGACCGCGCCGCCGCCACGGAACGCACGGCGATGATGGCGATGCTGCAGCGCATTCCGCAGGAGTCGAGTCCCGAGCTGGGCGCGGCACTGCTCACGCTGGCGCGTGGCGACTCCGTGGCGGCGATCAACGCGCTGCGTCGTGCCGGGGGGAAGTTGCCGGAGCAGGGTGGGCGGCTCGAGGTCCTGTTGCTCGCGGGGCAGGTCGCCGCGGGTAAGGGGGGGGACCAGGCGCAGACGGCGACGGCACTCTTCGATGAAGTCGTCCGCGCCGGCGGTGAAGGGGCCGCACCCGCGGCCGCGGAGCTCGAATGGGCGCGCCTGCTCGTGCGCCGCGGCCAGAACGCCGAAGCGATTCCGCACCTCGAGCATCTGATCCTGACGTATCCGAGCAGCGCGTTTGTCCCCGAGGCTCGCCGTGTGTTGGAGCGCGCGAAGGGCGCGATCCCGAAGTCATGAAGCGGCGAGAGTTTGTGGCGACGGTAGGACGGTATGTCGGAATGACGGTAGGTGCCCGCCTATCGTCGTCCCTTCCGACGTTCCGTCCTTCCGTCATTCCGTCGCTGTTGATTCCGATGGACGACGCCCAAACCGACCACCTCAAGGCCTACGGTCTGACCTACCGAGCCATCCAGGCCGGCCTCAAGGCGGAGTGGCTGCTCAACTATCGCGGCGGATCGTTTCTGATTCCCGACCTCGACGCGCTGCGGCGCGACGCGGCCCTAAACGGCATTCGGACCGAGCCGGTCGACAGCGCGATGACGGCGGTGCGCGGCGAAATCGAAGCCAACAACATGGACGCGGTCCCGCTCGAGAAGGCGCCGAAGGTCGCCGTGTACGCGCCGCCCAATGCGGCCCCCTGGGACGATGCGGTGACGATGTCGCTGCAGTACGCCGGCATCTCGTTCACGAAAATCTGGGACGCGGAAGTCACGAACGGCTCGCTGAAGGACTTCGACTGGCTGCATTTGCACCACGAAGACTTCACCGGCCAGTACTCGAAGTTCTTCCTCATCTACTCCGGCATGTCCTGGCTCGCCGAGATGGTGCAACGCAACACGGACATGGCGCGACGGCTCGGGTTCGCGACCGTTCCCGATCTCAAGAAGGCGGTGGCGCGCGGGATCCGCGGGTACGTCGAGAATGGCGGATTCCTGTTCGCGATGTGCACGGCGACCGAGACGATCGATCTCGCGCTGGCGGCGGAGAAAGTCGATATCGCGGCGACCTTCGCCGACGGCACTCCGATCGATCCCGATGCCGATGCCAAGCTCGATTGGGCGAAGAGCTTCGCATTCACCGGCGCACATATCGAGACCAATCCGCTGGTCGCCAGTTTTTCGGACATCGACGGCCACCAGGTGAACGGCGGCGCGCGGCGCCAGCCGCTGGGCGCGTTCAAGCTCTTCAATTTCAGCGCCAAGATCGACCCGGTGCCCACCATGCTCGTGCAAAACCACCGCCAGGTGATCCCCGACTTCTACGGTCTCACGACCTCGTTTACGCGAACGCACCTGAAGCCGGGCGTGACGATCCTTGCCGACGAAGAGGGCGCGCCGTGGGTGAAGTACATCCATGGAGATCTGGGGAAGGGGACATGGACCTTCTTTGGCGGTCATGATCCCGAAGATCCGCAGCACCAGATCGGCGACCCGCCGACCGATCTCTCGCTGCATCCGCATTCGCCGGGCTATCGCCTGATCTTGAACAACGTCCTGTTTCCCGCAGCGAAGAAGAAAGAACTCAAGACGTGAGCGTCGAGCGCCTGACGGCGGCCGCGCGCACTCTGCTGCAGGAGGAGATCGCCGCGGCGCACGGGCGCGAAGTGTCGTTCGTCGTGCGCGCCGATCCCAACGGCACGCTGGCGGACGCGCGCGTCGTGGCACGCGGCACGATCGACGCGGTGCTCGCCCTGCCCGGCGTGGCTCAGAAGGGCGAGATGCTGCTCCACAATCATCCCAGCGGCTTGCTCGAGCCCTCGGGCGCCGACCTGCACGTCGCGGCGCGGCTGCACGATGAAGGCGTCGGCTTCGGGATCGTCAACAACGACGTCTCGACACTCTACGTCGTCGTCGAATGCCCCCGCGCGCGCGCCCTCCGGCGTCTCGATGCTCTCGACATCGCCAACCTGCTCACCGAATCCGGACCCGTGGCTCGCGTGCTTGGCACCGCGGCGTTCGAGGATCGCCCCGGCCAGCGTGACATGGCCGCTTACATCGCCGACGTCTACAATGACGGCGGCATTGCGCTGCTCGAAGCCGGGACCGGCGTCGGCAAGTCGTTCGCGTATCTCGTGCCCGCGATCGAGTGGGCGCGCCTCAACGGCGAGCGCACCGTCGTCTCCACGAACACGATCAATCTCCAGGAGCAGCTCGTCGGCAAAGACCTGCCGATCCTGTCGCGCGCGTTTTCGACAGGCGATCGGACAGTCACGTTTGCCCTGCTCAAGGGGTGGCGGAACTATCTCTGCCTCTCGCGCCTGGAGCAGGCGCGCGCGGGGCAGGAGTCGCTGTTTGACGACGGGCGCGGGGCCGAGCTCGAGGCGATTGCGGGCTGGGCGTCGCGCACCGCGGACGGCAGTCTGTCGGATCTGGTCGAAGAGCCGTCCAATGACGTGTGGGACGCGGTGGCGGCCGAGTCGGATTTGTGCACACGTCTCAAGTGCCCGCATTTCGATCGCTGCTTCGTGTTTGCGGCGAGACGCCGAGCTGCTGAAGCCGACGTCGTGGTCGTCAATCACCACCTGCTGGCGTCCGACCTCGCGGTGCGCATCGCCTCCGACAACTGGCAAGAAGCCGCCGTGCTGCCGCCGTACCGTCGCCTGGTGCTCGACGAAGCGCACCATCTCGAAGACGTCGCAGCGCAGCATCTCGGGATGCAGGTCAGTATGCTGGGTGTCCAGCGGTTGCTGGGCCGGCTCGAGCGCAACGGTCGCGGGCTCCTCCCAACGCTGGCGGCGGAGCTCAGCAGTCATGACGACCTGCTCGGCGCGGCGAGCCGCGACCTGCTCGGGCGCACGGTCCTCGACGCGCTGAGCGCCGCGCGCCGGTGGGCCGACGAGCTGTTCGGGCGCCTCGCGCTCCGCTTGGATGCAGAACCGGCCGCCGCGCCGGTCCTGCGACTCACCGATGCGTTTGCGGGCGACACCGTGTGGCGCGAAGGACTCGACGTCGCCCTGGACAATCTGCTCATCGCGTTCAGCAAGCTGCGCGAGGGCGTCGAAACGATCGCCGACCGGCTCTCGATCGACGATCCCGCGGAGATGCGCACCCGGCTCATCGGCGAGCTGCGCGGGGTCGTGCGACGGCTCGACAGCGCGGCGGAGGGACTGAAAGCGACGTTGCAGCCGGTCGGTTACCGGCCGCCCGCCGGAGCGGCCGTGCGCTGGATGGAACGGCGCGGTCGACGTACGCCGAACCTCACGCTGTCCGCCGTACCGCTCGATCTCGCGCCCGTGCTCAAGGAAGCGCTGTTCGATCGCGTCGAGACGGTCATCCTGACGAGCGCCACACTGGCGGCAGGCGGCGAATTCACATTCCTCGAAGAGCGGCTTGGCCTCTCGCTGCCGCCATCGCGCGTGACGATACGGGAGATCCTGCCCTCGCCGTTCGATTTCGGCGCGCAATGCGTGTTTGGGATCCCGACCGACATCCCCGAGCCGCGCGACGACGAGTCTGGCCACGGGGCAGCCGTCGCGCGGGTGCTGCTCGATCTGGCCCACGCGTCCGACGGCGGGATCTTTGCCCTGTTCACGAGCCACGGCCAGCTGCGCCGCACGGCCGACGCGATCCGTGGCGCCGTCGCTGCGCGCTGGCCGCTGTTGGTGCAAGGCGAGGGGCAACGCGACCAGCTGCTGCGCCGCTTTCGCGATGCGGGGTCGGCGATTCTGCTCGGAACGGACTCGTTCTGGGAAGGTGTGGACGTCCCCGGACGGGCGCTGCGGGTGCTGATACTGGCCAAGCTTCCTTTCAAAGTGCCCAGCGAGCCGCTAACCGCCGCCCGGCTGGAGCGTCTCACCGCAGCGGGCGTGGACGGCTTCACCCACTATCTCGTTCCGCTTGCGGCCCTCAAGTTGAAACAGGGCTTCGGCAGGCTGATACGAACCAAATCGGATGTCGGCGCGGTTGTCCTATTGGATCGGCGGGTCGTCACGAAGCGGTATGGCGCGAGCATGCTGGAAGGGCTGCCCCCCGCCTCGAGGTCCATCGGCAACTGGCCGGATGTCCGGCGCGAACTGGAGGAATTCTTCGCGATGCACAGCATCGGCACGCCGCTTTCTTGGAGCTAGATTTCCAGCCATGAGCTTTAGCCGACGCGTTGCACAATTGCCCACATATCCGATGGCCGAGTTGCCGGCGATCAAGCGCCGGCTGATCGAGCAGGGCGTGGATCTCATCGATGTCGGGGCGGGGGATGCCGATTTTCCGCCGCCCGAGGTCGCGGTCAAGGCGCTGACGCGCGCGCTGCAGGACCCGGCGATGAGCCGCTATGCATTTCAGCTCGGCCTGCCGGCGTTCCGCGAGGCTGCGGCGGCATACATGCAGCGACGCTTCGGCGTCTCGGTCGATCCCTTCAAGGAGCTGCATCCGTTGCTCGGCTCCAAGGAGGGCATCGCGCACCTTGCGACGGCGGTGCTGAATCCGGGCGACCTCGCCATTGTGCCGGTGCCAGGGTACGCCGTCTATCATGGCGGAACCGTACTCGCGGACGCCGAGCCGTATCTCTACAACCTGACGCCGCGTAGCGATTTCCTGCTCGAGCTGGACGGGATCCCGGCCGATGTATTGAAGCGCGCCAAACTCCTCTACCTGAACTATCCGAATAACCCCACTGCCGCCGTTGCGCCGCGCGAGTATTTGGAACGCGTCATCGCGGCGTGCCGAAAGCACGATCTCGTCCTCGCGTACGACAATCCGTACTGTGAGATCACGTTCGACGGCTACGTCGCGCCGTCGATTTTCGAGATCCCCGGGGCGATGGACGTCGCCGTGGAGTTTCATTCACTTTCCAAGAGCTTCTGCATGACGGGCTGGCGGCTCGGCTGGGCCGTGGGGCGTGCGGACCGGATCGCGGCGCTGGCGCGCGTCAAGAACTACGTGGACACCGGCGCGTTCCTGGCGGTGCAGGCTGCCGGCGCCGAAGTGATGAAGCAGGCCGAGCGGATCGCGTCGGGCTATGCGGCACAATTCAAAGAGCGGCGCGATGCGATTCTGCCGGCGCTGCGCGCCAATGGATTCGAGGTGGAGACCCCGCGGGCGACGCTGTACGTGTGGATACCGTTGCCGGACGGACTCGCGTCGGCTGCATTCCAGAAGCGCGCGCTTGAGGACGTCGGCGTAGTGACATTGCCGGGGAGTGCGTTTGGTGCGGGTGCGGAAGGATTTTTCCGCATCGCGTTAACCGTGCCAACGCCTCGGCTTATCGAAGCGACTGAACGACTGGGAAAGGTCCTCGCCACTGTTTGACCGTCAAGTAGCGCGCCTGCCGATCGGCCCAGCGTGGCTGATCACCGCGGCGATTCACGTGATCGCCGTCGTGCTGATCTTCACGGTTGACTGGCAGGCGCCGTGGCGCAAGACGACGTACGTCGTCATGGAGCCGGAGCCAGCTGGTAATTCGATCGTGTACCTGCCGGGCACGCGCGCAGCGCGTGCCAAGGGGCCGACGCTTCGGACGACACGGCGCGAGACTCCGGCACCGCCTGTCGCCGCCCCTTCGCCGCCCCCCGCCGCCCCTTCGCCGCCCGATACGGCACCAACCATGCCGGCGTATGATCCGAATGCGAGCCGCGTGGCGCCAGCTCCTCAGGTCGGCGACGGCCGGCTGTGGGTGAGCCCCCGGCCCGGGCTGCCGGCGGGGGTGGCGGACGCCATCTACGGCGATACCGCCGCGCAGCGCACCGCGGCGGTCCAGCGACTCAAGGCGATGGTGGATTCTCTCAATCAGATCCTCGACCAGGAGCAGCGTGAGCGCCGGCGTCCGTCGTGGACGATCGGCGGCACGCCGAACAAACCGGAGTGGGGCATCGACTCGGCGTACATCCATGTCGCGGGGGTCAAGATTCCGACGGCGGTGCTGGCGTTGCTGGGCAACATGCTGCCGCAGGGCAATTTCGATGAGGCGATGCGGCAGCGTCAGCTCGACTACATGCGCGCGGACATCATGCAGGCGGCGGCGCGCGCGCAGTCGCTGGCGCAATTCCGCCGCTACGTGCGCGAGCTGCGCGAGCGCAAGCAAGCCGAGCGCGACGCCGATGAGCGGCGCCGGGCGCAGGATACGGTCAAAGCGGTTCCTTAGGTGAAGTAGCGCTCCGACCAGCCCACCGTGAACTCTCCGCCGCACGCTTCACAGCGCATCGTCGCGACACGTTCGACCAGTGGCGCGCGGGCGCTGCACCCAGGGCACACCCCGTAGCGCGATCCCCAGCTGAACGGGATATCGACTGCGTCTCGAGGCAGCGAGACGACGGTCCACCGGTCTGGTCGAGCGGACTCGACTTGCAGCACTGCCAGCGGGACCGTGACGTCCCGGTGTTCTACTTCCACGACGGCGTCGGTGAGATTGGATCGAAGCACCCGATACCACGCGCCGCGGCGCAGGCGGTAGTTCAGGTCAGGTTTGATGCGCGCCCATTGCTCGAGCCCAGACATTGTCAGATCCTCCCGCAGGGTGGGGCGCGCTTGCCCTGCCGTACCATGTATGGGAATCTCCAACCGTCCCGTCAAGCGCCGAACCCCGCTGCCGGGAGCCAAGCCATTTCGACACAAACGTTTGCCTCCGCGGAGGCTACGAGAAAAACGTTGCGAAGACTCCTCGCCACTGTTCCGATCCTGACCCTCGTCACCGGACTCAGAGCGCAGTCCCTCGACCGCGCTGAACAGCGCCTGCGTGCGAGCATCACCGCCGCGCGTGAGCAACAAATCGGCTACCTGCAACGGGTCGTCGACGTCCCGAGCAGCACGCTGAATCTCGAGGGCGTGCGCAAAGTCGGCGCCGTGTTTCGCGTGTCGCTCGACTCGTTGGGCTTCAAGACGAGCTGGGTCGCGGTGCCCGATGCCGTCGGGCGGGCGGGCCATCTGGTCGCCGAGCATCGCGGTAAGCCCGGGGCCGTGCGGTTTCTGCTGATCGGCCATCTCGATACCGTCGTGGAGCCCACCGGCCCGAACTTCGTGCGCGAAGATTCGACCGCGCGCGCGGTGGGTGGTGCCGACATGAAGGGCGGGGACGTGGTGATTCTCTACGCCCTCAAGGCACTGCAGCAGGCGGGCATCCTGCGCGATCTCAACATCACGATCGTCTTCACCGGCGACGAGGAGCACCCCGGCGAGCCGCTCGCCGCTGCGCGCCGCGCGCTGATCGATGCCGCCAAGCAGAGCGACATCGCGCTCGCGTTTGAGGCCGGCAACCGCGCCGATGCGACTGTCGCGCGCCGCGGCGCCAGCGCGTGGCGCGTGATCGCGACCGGCCGCCAGGCGCATTCCTCCGGCGTGTTTGGAGAGGGCGCCGGGTACGGCGCGATTTACGAAGTGGCGCGGATCCTCGATGCCTTCCGCACGCAGCTCGTCGGCGAGCAGTACCTCACGTTCAACGCCGCCACGATCGTCGGCGGGACCGACGTCAGCTACGACACCGTGGCGATCAGCGGAACCGCATCGAGCAAGCTCAACATCGTGCCCTCGCACGCCGTCGCGCACGGCGATCTGCGCTTCATCTCCGACGAGCAATTGCAGCGCACCCGCGAGCGGATGCGCGCCATCGTCGCGCAGCACCTCCCCGGCACGGACGCCACCATCGTGTTCCGCGACGAGTATCCCGCGATGTCGCCCACGCCGGGCAACGCCCGGCTGCTCGCGGTCTACGACTCCGCAAGCGAGGCGCTGGGCTACGGCGCTGTGGCCGCGCTCGATCCCGGCCGGCGCGGCGCCGGAGACATTTCCTTCGTCGCGCCGTTGATCGACGGGCTCGACGGGCTCGGCGCATTGGGGAGTGGAAGCCACGCGCCGGGCGAGCGCGTGGACCTCAAGACGCTGGCGATGCAGACCGAGCGCGCCGCGCTGCTGCTGTACCGGTTGGGGAAACGGCCGGCGTCGCAATTCACGAGGACCTCGGCAGCGAGCGACAAATGATTCCGTCGGCTGAAGCCGGTCCTTCAGGACACGGGAAACGAACTCGACGAGCGCTCTTACTCGGTCTCATCACCATCGGCGCGCCGCTCTCAGCTCAGGATACTCTCGTCATCCGCGCCGCGAACGTTTTGGACGGCCGAGGCGGCACCCAGCACAACGTCGACATCGTAGTCGTGGGAAGTCGCATCGTGCGCATCGCCCCGCGCGGACCTGTGCCGGCCGGTGCGCGCCTCGTGGACCTGGGCGACCGCACCGTTGTGCCGGGACTGATCGACGCGCACGCCCACCCAGTCTGGTACTTCAACCGGAAGAACCGGCTCCATACATCTGACGACGGCGACACACCCGCACAGTCCGCGCTCGCGATGGCGGCGAACGCCTATGCCACGCTCATGGCGGGTTTCACGACGATTCAGAGCGTGGGATCGCGCAGCGATCTGGACCTGCGGGACTGGATCGCCACGCAGGGGCTGCCGGGGCCGCGTATTCTCACCTCGCTCGATCCGCTGGTCGATCGAAGCCTCAGCCCCGACTCGCTGCGCGCGCTCGTACGGCAGCGCAAAGCTCAGGGGGCCGATCTCATCAAGATCTTCGCTTCGGCGAGTATCCGCGAGGGCGGCCAGCAGACGATGTCCGACTCGCAGCTCGTCGCGATGTGCGGCGAAGCCAAAGCGCTCGGCCTCCGCACGCTGGTGCACGCCCACAGCGCGGCGGCGGTGCGCGCCGCGACGCTCGCCGGTTGCACGGAGGTCGAGCACGGCATTTTCGTGACGCAGGAGGTGCTCTCGCTCATGGCCGCGCGCGGGACGTACTTCGATCCGCAATGCGCGCTCGTGTTCCGCAACTATCTCGACAACCGCTCGCGTTACCTGGGGATCGGCAACTATACCGACTCCGGCTTCGCGGCCATGGAGCGAGCGTTGCCGCTCGCGGCGGCGGATATTCGCATGGCGCTCGCGACGCCCGGGCTGAAGGTGGTGTACGGCACTGACGCCGTCGCCGGAGCGGACGGCCATAACGCCGAGGATCTGATTTGCCGGGTCGAGCGCGCGGGTGAGGCGCCGATGCACGCGATTATGGCGGCGACGTCGCTCAACGCCGAGGCCCTGGGACTTGCGGACCGGATCGGCGCGATCGCGCCGGGGCTCGACGCCGACATCATCGCGGTGGATGGCGACCCGTTGCACGACATCACCGCGCTGCGGCGCGTGAGTTTTGTGATGAAATCAGGAAGGATCGTCCGGTATTAGCTGTAGGGGCGCAGCATGCTGCGCCCCTACCACGCCGACTACTGCTTCACCAGTTGGCCACGGATTTCGCCAGCTGGGTATTTCTTGGTGTGGATGTTCACGTAGGCTTTTCCAGCTCGCATGAGTGCGATGACGCTATCGGGTGGGATGGCGGCCCCGTTGGCGACGGTGCCCGTGAAGGCGACGCCGGTCGGGGTCGGTGACAGGTTCTGAACGACGTTACCAGCCGAGTCCGCGACACCACGGTGAATATGTCCGATGGTCACGCTGTCGATTGCGGATTTGATGTCGACCTTCCAGCTGATCTCTTTTCCCAGCACCGTGATGAGCGCCTCGGCCGTGGCGGTCGACGTCACGGGCGTCGGCCGTTCATTCGCGCCGTTGAGGGTGGCCTTGTAGACCTCCAGCCCCGCCGGAATGCCCGTGTTGTTATCACTGCAGGCGGCGCCGATCAGTGAAACGGCAAACATCGCCAGTGCTCGTGATACGTGCATATCAATCCTCCTTAGACAGTAAATTGCAGGTGATACCGCACAAAGCCTCGGAACCGAACCCGCCCTCCTCACAGGCGGCTGAGGGTTATTGGACGACGACCTTCCCAATCATGAAGGGATGCGGCGTGCAGTGATAAGGAAATGCGCCCTGCGCCGCGAATTTGTGTGAGAAGCGATCGCCCGGACTCAGCGCCGGGGAATCCCACAGCGCGTTGTCGGATGTCGTTGTGTGTGGTTCCTGCGGTGGCGTTTCACAATTGACCCATGTGACAGTCGCACCGACCGGAACAGCGAGCGAATCGGGCAGGAACGTGAAATTGTGAATCGCGACGATGTAATGCATCGAGTCGATGACGGTCACCGGGACTTGACATTCCGCCGCGGTGTTGACCGTCGGCCCCGCCCCACGGTCGGAGAAGCAGGCGACGACTACGGCGCTGCCGGTGATCGCGCCAACGAGCAGACAGAGGGCTTTACACGTTGGGGTCATGGGTCACCTCACCACCACGACGGCTTTCATGAACGGATGCGGCGTGCAGTGGAAGGCGTACTCGCCCGGCTGGGTGAACGTGTGACTCCACGTTTTACCGGGCTCGATGGCGCCGGAGTCCCACGACTTGTCGTCGGCGGTGATCGTGTGAACCAGAGGATCGCTGTTGGTCCAGACGATCGTGGTCCCTGCGGCGATTTCGATCCGGTTCGGTGCGAACGTCATCGTCCGCATCTCTGCACGGGTCGCGTTCGCCACATTCGCCGCCCCTTCGCCGCCGCCGTTCTTCGCCGCCGTCTCACCTCGCCGCCCGAAGTACCGGCTCAACGTGAACGGAATCGTGAACTCAAACCCGCCGCGCACGCGATCGATGCCGCGTGAGGCGCCCTGAAGCGTCGCCGTGTTGGTGTTGGTGACCTGCAGCGAGAACGTGTGCGGCGAATAGGGGATGGCGATCTGCAAACCAGCGCCCCAGGCGGTCTCCTCACCTGCGCGCTTGTCGAGGAGCGTCGCGACGTCGCCGGCCAGGGCGAACCAACGGTTCAGTCGCAGGACCGCGCCGCCGCCAACCGCGTAGCGGGTGGTATCGCTGTGATAGCCGTTCGAGAGCAGGCGTCCCACGGCCATGAGCCGCAGCCGGCCGACGGCGCGCGCGGCCGTCAGTTCCGCGTCGAAGCTCTCGGCCGCCTGATTGTAGCCCGCCTGGCCGGCAATACCACGCTGGCCGTAGCGCACGAATCCTTCCCACTCGTTCGGGAACGCGGCCGCCACGTCGGACGATGTCGCGTAGTTGAAACCGATGAGGAGGGGAAGGGGAAGCTGATAGGCGAGGAGGAACGTCGGCGAATTCGTGACTTTGCGGAGCGGGGCGGCGCCCACTCCGAATCGGTGCACGAAATTGAACTGCAGCGTGCCGCGTGCGCCGAGCCAGCCGCCGGAGAGATTGGGCGGCCGCTCGAGGACGGACTGGCACGAGGCTACATCGGCGACTCCAACAGACAGGGCGCAGGTGACGCACCCTGCGATCGCACCAAACAGGCGCAAGCGAGCCTCCTCATGAGAGAGACGCAGCCTCGAGGCGGTGCAGCGCCGCCTCTTTGCCGACGACCGACAGCAGCTCGTTCACAGGTTCCGACACCGTTCCACCGGTCAACGCGATCCGGATTGGTTGAAAGATTTTCCCCGCTGCCACATTGCGCTCATCCGCCAAATCGCGCAACACCTGCTCGAGACCCTGTGGCGTCCAGTGGGGTGCATTTTTCAACGCGATCACACTGGCCGCGAGCGCCGCGTGATACCCCGTCGGATCCTTGGCGATTTCTTTTTGCGCCTTCTCGTCGAGCTGCACCAACTTGCCGTCGAGCCGTACGGCGACCTGCCGGGCGACATCGAGCGTCGTGCGCGAGCGGGTCTTTACGACGGCGATCGCCTGCAGCACCGCATCCTTCTTGCCGTCGACGCCGAGCTGCGCCAGCTCGGGGTGCACGAGCGGATACAGCTCCTCGGCGGACTTCGCCGAGAGGTATTGCCCATTCATCCACTCGAGCTTTGTCGTATCGAAGACGGCCGGCTTTTTCAAAATGCCGTCGAGCGAGAAGAAGCTCAGCAATTCCTCTTTGCTCATGATCTCGCGATCGCCGCCCGGACTCCATCCAAGCAACGCGAGAAAGTTACGCATTGCCTCTGGGAGAATACCTAGGTGTTGGTAGTCTCCGACAGCGGTCGCGCCATGTCGCTTGGAGAGTTTTTTGCCGTCGGGTCCGTGGATCATCGGCACGTGACCAAAAATTGGGGTCACAGCACCGAGCGCCCGATAGACCGCGAGCTGTTTGGGGGTGTTGGAAATGTGATCGTCGCCGCGGATCACGTGCGTAACGTGCATGTCGATGTCGTCGACGACCACGGCAAAGTTGTACAACGGGGAACGATCCGACCGCAAAATCACAAAATCGCGAATATCCTCACCTTTGAAACTGATGCGCCCGTGCACCGCATCCTCCCACGACAGCTCACCCGGTGGGACGCGCAGCCGGATCGCGTCCTCCTCCATATAGGCCTTTCCTTGCTTGAGGAGCTGATCGGCGACTTGCTGGTGGCGGGCGAGGCGCGCGCCCTGGAAGATTGGGGGCTCGTCCCAATCGAGGCCGAGCCAGGTGAGGCCGTCCAGGATGACCTTGGTGTTTTCGTCGGTGGAACGCGCCTTGTCGGTATCCTCGATGCGGAGCAGGAACTTGCCGCCCTCTTTGCGGGCGAAAAGCCAGTTGAAGAGGGCAGTGCGGGCGCCGCCGACGTGGAGATAGCCGGTCGGAGATGGCGCGAAGCGGACGCGGACAGTCATACGGGAGTGTAACATACCAGCGACGGCATGGGTCGGCAGTTGGGCTGTCGCCGTGCGCAAGCGCGTGGCACCCGCCTTGCGGCCGCGTGGGCAACATGGCACGAACGCGCGCCGTCATCCTGTACGTCGCCGCCCTCTCCGCGGTGCTTTGCTCCCCGGCCGTTGGGCAGCGGGTGACGACCTACCACGCCGCGGCGTGGCCGGTCGCATCGAGCTCTCTCCCGCCTCCGTTCCCGCAGCTCCGGCTCGCCGGCACCGCGCCGCTCCGTGTGTCGTGGCGACCGAGCGAGGTCGCTTTGGCGAGTGCGTTCACCGCTGCGCTCCTGATCGACGCCGCGCAGACTCGCCGCCTCGCGGCCGGCGGCTGGCGCGACCACGTCGAGACGAATCCCATTCTCGGGCGGCGCCCGAGCGTCGGGCAGTTGAATACCTACACAGCTGTCGCGGGGCTTGCGGTGCTGGGTGTTGCGGCGGCGACGCCCAGGCGTGCGCGGCCCTGGATCCTCGGCATGGCACTCGCCGCCGAGGCGTGCGCGCTCGTCGCGGTCTCGCGTGCGGGTGTAGCGATCAGGATTCCGTAGCGGGGACGGAGAGGGGGGGATTCGAACCCCCGATAAGGTTTTAAGGCCCTATAACGGTTTAGCAAACCGCCGCCTTCAGCCACTCGGCCACCTCTCCAACATGCAGCGCCTGAACTTACCGGCTTCGATGTCGCTTTGGTACCCTACCAGCGGTTTTCTTGACTTGACCGGTCCCGTTTATAACAATGGGGCCGCTATGCAAGACCCCTTCGGCCAGACCCAACAGGAGATGTTCGACGCGACCTCCCCTCGTCCTAACGTTCCGTGGGCCCTCGTCCTGCTGATCGTCTGGTGCGCGGTCGAGGCGACGATCTTCACGGTTACGCTGCGCCCCACGATGAGCGAGCTGCTGGCGGACCTCACCGGCTTCACAGTCAACCCGATCGCGCTCGTCGTGCTGTTGTGGATTTTCCTGACGATCATCATCGCCGGCAGCTTCGCGTGCCTTCAAGTGCTGAAGGACGCGATCGCGGCGAAACAGATCGGCAACATCGCGCAGATGGTCTTGGTCCAAATCACGGTCGCGCTGTTCCAGGTGCTCTTCCTGTACCGCGAATTGATCGACCAAACCACGCCATGGCTGGCGCAAGCAGGCATCACGCTCGGCGTGGGGAGTACGCTCGGCCTCGCGTCGTTCGCATGGGTCGGCGTGCGCGGGATGACGTGGTACCTGTTCGGCCGCTCTGGCGCGCCCGCGTTGATCGCCGTGCTCAACCGCCCAGCCGGCACGCACCGCTAGATCATGGGCGCGAAGGAGCACCAGCGCCCGCAGGATTTGGAGGTGAGGCAACCCGCCCGCCGCTCAACCAGCCGGCCCTGACCCGCAGCTGCTCTGGCGTGGCGCCCGGCAACTCCTCGACATGCCACTGCGTGCTGTCTCGCACGAGCCGCAGCCCCGCCCAGCCGAGCGCCTCATCGTAATCCATGTCCTCCGTGCCGCCGACATGCCGCTCGAACCAGGCGTGCATGTTCACTCCGGCGGCGTCACTGACCGCCCGCTCCACGTCATCTTCGGTGTAGCCGCGACCCTGCAGATAGTACGACGCCTTCGGCGCGTTCCAGCTGCGCTGTTTGAGATTGTTGAACGCGTCGTCGAGTGACTTGTTGTTGCCCGTGCGATTGCGGATATAGAGGTCGAGGTACAAGGCAATGCCTGCACCGTGCGTGTAATAGTCGAAGAAGGTGTTGTCAAAGTTCACCGGCTGCCCCTGCGGCGCGCCGTCCCAGAACGGCGCCTCGAACGATGCCGTGCGCGCCGATACTTCCTTGCGACCCGGCGCCGTGAGATTCGCGCGGATCAGCGACGCCATGCGCGCATAAAACACGCTGGTGTCCTGAATCCCGGTGCGCTCGAGCGCCATCTGCCCATAGTATTGCGTCCATCCCTCGGCCACCCACAGCGACGGCTGATACTGCTCGCGCGTGTAATCGAACGGGCCGAGCGCGGCCGGTCGCACCCGCTTCACATTCCACACGTGGAAGTATTCGTGCGCCGCGGAGGAAATACCGGGCAACAGTGCCGCGGTATCGGTCCAGACTCGTGAGCTCTGGATCTGCGTGGAATACAGGTGCTCCATCCCGTCGCCGCCGGGGAATCCAATGTTGAAGATGAACGTGTACTCCTCGAGCGGCGGCGGGCCAAAGACCGCGTTCTCGTAGCGCACCAGGCGCTCGACATCGCGCACGAAACGCTCGCGCGCGCCGGGTGGCGCTGGCCCGTTGTGATGGACCATCACGCGGTACGTGCGGCTGTCAACCACGAACGAATCCAGCATGAGCGATCCTGCCGGCGCCACTTCGGTCGGCGTGTCGATCAACAGGTCGTAGTTGGGAAACTCGAAGCGCCGCTGTGCAGGCGAGGTCACCGCGCCATTCATGATGGTCCATCCATTCGGCGGCACGATATCCAATGACACGGCGTCCTGCTTGTGCCCCTCGACGTACATGAACAGCGACCCGCCGTTCCAGTTGGCATGCGCGCTATCCACGTGCGAAAACGTGCCGGACATCGGGGCATTCGCGAACACCCGGTAGCTTACGCGCACACCGTGACCGGGACCGGTGTACACGCGCCACAACGAGCCGTTGACCCGGTCCCAGCGCAGTGGCGTGCCGTCGCTCGCCGTCACGGCGAAGTCCTGGACGTTCTTCGCGAAATCCATCCGGGCGTATCGGCCCGGCGACCACACGGGCATCTGGAGATTCACGGTCCGACCCGTGACTCCGTTCACCGTGAGGGTGATCGCGTACAGGTGGGACGCCGGTTCGGGCGTGGCGACCGAATACTCAATGTGATACGCCGGCTTCGCCGCGGCCGGTGTTTGGACCACCAGAATCACTTGGTCCAGACCTCGATCACACCGCCCGCATGGCCGAGGCCGTAGCGCATCTGGGCTTCGCCGGCATTCAGGAAGCGCAGCTCGCGGACATCCTGCACGGCGATCTCGCGCAGGCGACTGACACCGCCATTCTCGACCCCGTTCAAATAGACGTCGATATCCCCTGCGGTTGGATCCATGATGCTGACGGCACCGCGTGTATGCAGCCAAGTGGGCCGGAACTCCTGAATCAGCGCATACGCGTCGAGTGCCGTCGTACGCTCGAACTCCTCTTGCGTGAGGATGCTGGAGTTGCGGACGCCCACGGCGCGACGCCTGGGATCCTGAGTCGCGCGCGCGCGCACCGGTGGTGCCGGAGGAGGAGGCGGCGGGGGCGGCGGCGGCGGCGGCGGCGTTTCCGTGGGTGGGGCGGGAGGGGACCCGCTGGCGACCCGCCGAGCCGGCACGCCCACGCCCGTGATCACGTCGATGATCCCACCCGCGTGGCCCGCGCCATACCGCATCTGCGCCTCGGCCGCGTTGAGGAAACGCACCTCGCGAATGTTGGTCGTCTGGATCTCGTGGAGCCGGCTCACGTCGCCATACTGTTGGCCGTCGAGGTAGACCTGCAGATCGCCGGCGGTCGGATTCATGATGCTGATCGGGCCGCGTTGATGCAGCCAGTTAGGACGGGACTCCTGGACGAGCGCGAACGCATCGATGGCGGTCGAGGCCTCGACTTCGTCGCGATCGATCAGCTTTGAGCTGCGGTTGCGGGCGGGTCGGGCGACATCCGGACCCGTGCTCGTCGAGTCCGGCACGGCTGTGGCAGCGGCTGGAGCCGATGGCGTCAAGTCAGGTCGCGCAATCGGCGCCGGTGGTGCGACGGCGACCGTCGGCACCGAAGGCGTGCCATACACGACTGTGCCGTCCGGCGCCCGAATGAAATCCGCGCTCCCGCCTTTTTCGTGAAATCCCGTGACCTCAACTCGGTCGGCCATGCCGAGGATTTGCGGCGTGAGCTTCGCGTACGGCATGCGGATCACCCAGTCTCGCACGATCCAGGCGCCATTTGGCAGGCGCATGAATTCGATGCGACCACCGGCGCGTGGCGAGACCACATTCTCAGGCAAACGGATGTAGTTGAACTCCATGCGCCGCAGCTCTGCCGTCTGCCGGTCGACCCAGAGCGTGCCCGTGATATCGGGCACCCGGCGGTCCCGCGCCGACGTGAACACCAGCCCGATCAGCCCCTCGGTGTCCCCGCGACCATTCTTGGTCTCGAAACAATGCGTGCGGAGGAAGGTGCCGCTCAGCAGCACATCCGCATCGGGCGCCCGATAGACCCATCCGGTGTCTGTGACGATGACGTACCCCTGCCGCTCGAGCTCCGCGTCCGTCGCGTAATTGCGGAAGGGGAGCTTCCGAAAACCCGCGTCATGCCAGGTGGAGTCCGGGATGCGCTGGCGGCCCGACACGTTCACGTCGCGCTCGAATATCGTCGTCTCGAACCAGTACGCGGGCACGCGCGACGTCCAGGACACGGCCGCCAGCGCCTCGCGAACTTCGTCCCACAGCGCGGCGACCGACGCTCCGGATTCGATATCGCACTGGCGGTCCCCGGCGACGACCACCTCACGCAACGAAATCGGAATCGGATCGACGGCCGCATTGTATGCGATCGCCTCGCCCGCACGCAGCGCCAGCGCCGGCGACACGAGTGGACGAAAGCCGATGCGCTTGGAGCGAAGCCGGTAGGTACCCGCCGTCGGGGCGTTCAATGTGAATTCGCCCGCGGCATTCGTCATGGCGCGGGCGCGCTCGGCCCCGTGATCGTCGATCAGCGTGAGGAACGCTCCCGCAATCGGGGTGCGGCTGACGCTGTCTGTCAGAAGCCCACGGACGCTCTGCGCAGCCGCGGGCGTTGCTACAACGAGTAGCAAGGCCGCTAATCTTGCTCCCACCATTTGAAGCGTTGCGGCTCGAGCCTGGCGAGCCGGTAGAGGTTCTTGGCAAATCGTCCGACGAACAGCGCCACCATCCCGGCCAACAGGATGGCGAGCGTCCAATTGGCAACGAGCGCGATCGGCCATGGCCCCTTTACCTCCCACAGCGCGGCAAGCGCCAGCGTGGTGTTCAGCGCGATGAGCAACAGCCTGACTTCCGTCGGCCCGATGCGGCCGTAGGAAATCTTGAACACGCCGAACACAGTCGATTCGAGATAGACGTTGATAGATAAGGCGAGATAGACCACCACCAGTCCCAGCGCGATGCCGAGATCCACATACGGTGACAGGCCGATTCCCAGGCCGATGACCGTGGTCGAAAACGCGTCCACGACGTGGTCGAGATAGTAGCCGTATTTGGGACGCTGCGTGCCGCGCACGCGTGCGAGGGTTCCGTCAAGGCTGTCGCCGAGCCAGTTGCCGACGAGCATCAGGCTGGCCACCCACAGCCAGCGGGGACTGTAGTTCGTCAGCGCGTAGGCGGTGCCCGCGCCGGCGGCGGCGATTGTGCCGAGGACGGTGAGGTGATTGGAGCGGATGGAGCGGGGCACCCGCGCCGCCAGACGCTGCAGCACGCGCCGCTCAACGCCGGCGAGGAGAGACGTGATCTCGCGCTGCCCGCCTGTGGTCATCCGGGGCCCCCCGCGGAGGGTGCAGTCAACGGAGGGCACAGGATTCGAACCTGTAAGGGCTTTCGCCCGCCGGTTTTCAAGACCGGTGCCTTAGCCATTCGGCCAGCCCTCCCATCGCTCTAACCTACCGCGCCAACTGCGCGTCCCAAAGCTATCTTGCGGGCTTTCTCAATTCGGGATATGTTCGGGGCCCTTGAGTTCGAACCAAAACGGGACCGACTATGTCGATTTCCCTCGTTCTTTTTCGACGTACTAGCAGAACAGATTTGGAACTCGCTTGTGACACGTCCCGTTACGCTCAGGGCTGTCGCGTCGGTTCACTTTCCCGGGACAATTCGAGCCTATGAAACTCTCAGACACCGCGATTCGCCGACCTGTGCTCGCCAGTATGCTCTCGGCGGCGCTGGTCCTCTTCGGCGTCATCGGCTACACGCGCCTGTCGGTGCGCGAGCTGCCCGACATCGATCCGCCGGTCATCTCGGTGACGACCGTGCTCCCCGGCGCGAACGCGCAGGTCGTCGAGACCGCGGTGACCGACGTGCTCGAGGAAGAGCTTTCGACCATCCAGGGCATCCGCACTCTCAGCAGCACGTCGTCGGAGCAGACCAGCAACATCACGCTCGAGTTCACGCTCGACCGGCCGGTGGACGTCGCCGCGCAGGACGTGCGCGACAAGGTGTCGCGCGTGCGCGGCCGCTTGCCGGTCGATGTGCTCGAGCCGGTGATCGCCAAGCAGTCGGCCGACGCGCAGCCGTTCTTCTGGCTGGCGCTCTCGAGCGACAACTACGACTTGATGCAGCTCTCCGATGTGGCGGACCGCCTCGTGAAGGCGCGGCTGCAGAGTCTGCCCGGCGTGGGCAGTGCCGCGATCTTTGGCGAGCGGCGCTACTCGATGCGCGTGTGGGTTGACCCCGAAGCGCTCTCGGCGCGCGGGCTCACGGTGCAGGACGTCGAGGGCGCGATCGTCTCGCGGAATGTCGAAATCCCCGCCGGCCGGATCGAATCCACGCGGCGCGAGTTCTCCGTGCGCTCGCTGGGCGAGCTCAAAACACCGCAGGAATTCGACGAAATGGTCGTGGCGAGCCAGGGCAGCCAGCTCGTCAAGCTCAAGGACGTTGCCCGGGTGGAGCTCGGCCCGGAGGACGACCGCTCGATCTTCCGCTACAACGGATCTCCGTCCGTCGCCATCGGGGTGGTACGGCAGTCGAAGGCGAACCTCATCGATGTCGCGCGGAACATTCGCAAGGAGCTCCCCGCCATCCAGCAGACCTTGCCGCTCGGCGTGACGCTGCACAGCGCGTACGACGGGTCCGTGTTCGTGACGCACTCGATCAACGACGCGCGCCTCACGCTGCTCATTGCGGCGATCCTGGTGGTCCTGATCATCTTTGTGTTCCTGCGAAACGTGCGCGCCACGATCATCCCCGGGCTCGCCATTCCGGCATCCATCATCGCGACCTTCGCGATCATGTATTTCCTCGGCTTTTCGATCAACAACTTTACGCTGCTCGCGCTGACGATCGCGATCGGCATCGTGGTGGACGACGCGATCATCGTGCTCGAGAACGCCTTCCGGCACCAGGAGGAGCTGCACGAGGAGCCGGAGGTAGCGGCGGTCAACGCGACGAATGAAATCGCCTTCGCTGTGATCGCCACCACGATTGCGCTGGTGGCGGTGTTCACGCCGCTCGCGTTCCTGACGGGCACCGCGGGCCGGTTGTTGAGCGAGTTCGGCGTCGCCGTCGCGGGCGCGGTCGTGATCTCGGGCTTCGTGGCGTTGACGCTCACGCCGATGCTCTGCGCCAAGATCCTCCGGATGCAGCACCAGCACGGCAAGGTGTTCCAGATGTTCGAAAGCGGCTTCAACGCGCTGTCGGAGCGGTACACGCAGCTGCTGCGGAAGGCCATCGATCATCGCAAGTGGGTGTTCTGGGGCACGATCGGCGGCGTGGCGCTCACGGTGTTCTTCTTGTTCGGCTGGCCGCCGGCGCGGCTACCACTCGTGGGGCGGCTACCAATCCTGACGCCGCTGCAAGGCGCGACGCAGCTGCAACGCGAGCTGATTCCGGGAGACGACCGCGGGTTCTTCCTCGTGGTCGTGCGCGGCCCGGAAGGCGCGTCGCTGCCGTACACCGACGGCTACGTGCGACAGGTCGAATCGATCATCGGGCGCACGCCCGGCGTGAACGGATACTTCACGATCGTCGGCGGGTTCGCGGGCGGCGTGAACAGCGCGTTCATCGGCGTGATCATGAAGGAAGGCAAACGCCCCAGCGTGGACCAGACGATCGGCGGTCTGTTTCCCCAGCTCATGGGAATCTCGGGCGTCTTCGCATTTCCGTACGCGCCCGGCGCAATCGGGTTCTCCCAGCCGATTCAGTACGTCGTGCAGAATCCCGATTTCGGAAAGCTCGTGGCCATGATGGGTCCGTTTGTGGGTCGCGTGTCACAGATCAAGGGTCTCGCGAACGTGCAGCCCGATCTCTTCGTCAATAAACCGGAGCTCCGGGTGACGTTCGACCGTGACCGCGCCGAAGACCTGGGCGTACCCGTCCGCGACGTCGCGGGCGCCCTACAGACATTCCTCGGTGGGCGCCGCGTGAGCACGTTCACGCGCAACGACAAGCTGTACTACGTGATGGTGCAGCTCGACCCCAAGGACCGGGCGACGCCGAGCGACATGAACGGGATCTACTTGCGGGGCAAGAATGGGCAGTTGGTGCAGCTCGATGCCCTGGCGAAGGTGGAGGAAGGGGTCGGGGCGAGGCAGATCAACCACTTCAATCGCATCCCGTCGTTCACACTGGGGGCTTCGCTGATGCCGGGGCTCGCCCAGGGCGCCGCGCTCGATTCGATCGATGCGGTCGCGAAGCAGATGCTGCCGCCCGGGACGACGACGGCGCTCGCGGGCGAGTCGCGCGAGTACAAGGAGAGCGGCAGCGCCATCTACTTTGCGTTTGTGATCGCGCTGATCGTGGTGTTCATGGTCCTCGCCTCGCAGTTCGAGTCGCTGCTGCATCCCTTGACGGTGTTGACCGCGGTGCCGCTCGCCGTGGCCGGTGCGCTCCTGACGCTCAAGTTCGCGGCGATCATCCACCGGTCGGGGGCGACACTCAACTTGTACAGTCAGATCGGCATGATTCTCCTGATCGGACTCGTGGCGAAGAACTCGATTCTGCTCGTCGAGTACACGAACCAGCTGCGGGAAAATGGACTGGACCCCGTCGCCGCCCTTCTCGAGGCGGGGCGCATCCGGTTGCGACCGATTCTCATGACCTCGGTGGCCACGATCATGGGTGCGGTGCCGGTCGCCTGGGGCATTGGCGCCGGCTCGGCCGCGCGCAAGCCGCTCGGGTATGCCATCGTCGGAGGCGTCTTCTTTTCGACGGCGCTCACGCTGTTCGTTGTCCCGGCCGCGTACCTCGTTATCCCGTCCGTGCTCCACTGGCTCCGTAGCGTGCCCGGAAGGCTGTATCGCCTGGTCGTCCGGCGCCGGCAGCCTGTTACGGCGGAGGGCGACTGATGCTGTCGCTGTTACTCGCCCTGCAGGCGGCAGTGTCGCCGGCGATGCAGGACTCGCTGCCGCGGGTCACGTTGCGGGACGCGCTGCAGCGCGCCGTGCAGCTTGACCCGAACTACGTCGCGGCGCTCGGCCAGGTCGACAACGCGGTGTGGGCGCGCCGCAGCGCGTTCTCGGTGTTCATTCTGCCGTCCATCAGTCTGGCGACGACGGCGACACGGAATAATCCGCCGTTCTTCAACTTCGGCACGCTGCGTCCCGAGAAGTACGCGGTGCAGGGGACCATCACCGCGTCGTACGACCTCTTCCTCGGCGGTCAGAAGTTCGCGGAGTTGTCGCGGTCGGGTGCCGCGCTGGCGAGCGCGCATGCCAGTGAGCTCACCCAACGCTTTGCGACCGCGTTCCTGACCGAGTCCGACTACTACGATGTGCTGGCCAATGCCGAGCTCGATCGGGTCACACGGGATCGGCTGCGGCGCGCGCGGGAGCAATTGGCGGTGGCGCGCGCGAAGGTGTCCTCAGGGGCGGCGGTCCAGACAGATTCGCTGAACCTCCGCCTGGAGTTGACGCGCGCGCAAATCGCGCAGCTGCAACAGGCCTCCAAACTGCGCGTCGCCCGCCTGGAGCTCGGCCGCCGCATCGGCGCGGCAGGTCCGGTCGATGCCGCTCCGCTCGATTCCACGCTCGCTCCGGAGCTGCCGATGTCGTTGGCGGATGCGATTACGCAGGCCGCAGCGCAGGGCCCGGAGTACCGGCGAGTCGCGGCGGACGAGCGTGCCGCCGCCGCCACCTACCGGTCGCGCCTCGGCAACTACTTGCCCCATGCCACGCTGTCGTGGACGGGGGTGGGATTCGACAACAAGTTCATGCCGACAGGCGCCAAGTTCACCCAGTTGTCGCTCGCCATTTCGTTTCCGCTGTGGGACAACATGCGGCGCGAGCTGTCGTTGTCGCAGGCGCGTGTGAGTCGTGACGTCGCCCGTGCGATTCGAGACGACATGCAGCGGGCCGTGCAGCATGACGTCACCGCGGCGTACGATACGTATGAGACGACGCGCACGTCCGTTGGGCTGTCCGCCGAGGCGCTGACGGCGGCGCGCGAGAGCTTCCGCATTCAACAGACCCGTTACCAGAGTGGGGCGACGACGATCCTCGACCTGGTCGATGCCGAAGTGAACCTGTCCCAGGCCGAGGCGGACTACGTGGCAGCGCGCTACGGAACGCGACTCGCGCTCGCCGGCCTCGAGACCATCCTGGGCAAGAGACTCTTTACCGATAAGGAACCTCAGTGATGTCGTACCGCGCCCTTGCTGTTCTGCTCCTGCTCGCGGCACCCGCCGCCTGCAAAAAGGCCAACTCCGCGGCCGGTGGCGGCCCCGGGGGTCCCGGCGGCTTCGCCATGCCCGTCGAGGTTGCTGCCGCCATCCGCGACACGGTCGTCGACGCGATCGCCGCCACCGGGCAGATCGAAGCAATCCAGTCGATCGAGTTGCGGCCCGAAGTCTCGGGACGGATCACCGATATCCTGGTGCGAGAAGGGCAGGACGTCGCTGACGGGACGCCCCTGTTCAAGGTCGATGACGCCGAGCTGAAGGCACAGACCGCGCAAGCCGACGCCGAGCGGCAGCTCGCGCGCCAGGCGCTGGAGCGCACCAAGCAGCTGATCGCCCAGAACGCGTCGTCGACCTCGGATCTCGAGCAGGCCGAGGCCCGCTCGCGCGGGGCCGATGCCAACTACGATCTGTTGAAGACCCGGCTCGACCGTACGGTGGTGCGCGCGCCGTTCGGCGGCGTCGTCGGCCGTCGGCTGGTGAGCATCGGGACCTACGTGTCGCCGCAGACGCCGCTCATCACGCTGCAGTCGGTGAGTCCGCAGTACGCGTCGTTCGACGTGCCCGAGCGCTACGCGGACCGCTTGCGCCGCGGGCAGCTCGTGAGCTTCCAGGTCGCCGCGCTGCCGGGCAACAACTTCTCGGGCGAGGTCGTATTCGTAGACCCCGTGGTCTCGCTGCCGGGCCGCACGATTCTCATCAAGGCGCGCGTCCCGAACAGCGAGCACCAGCTGCAGGCGGGGATGTTCATCGAGGCGCGGCTCGCGACCGCCATCCGGCCCAATGCCGTCGTCGTGCCCGAGGACGCGCTGCTCCCGATGCAGGGCGCGACGTTCGTGTGGGTGGTGAAGGACGGCAAAGCCAATCAGCGCCAGGTGACGGTCGGCGTTCGGACCACCGGCTGGGCTGAGGTCCAGAGTGGCGTGGAAGCCGGCGACCAGGTGGTCGTCGGCGGGCTGGAGCGGCTGTTCCCGAACGCGCCCGTCATGGCTCGCGTCGTCGAGCGGCACCGCGGCGCGCCGACGGGACAGGAGTCGACCGCCGCGACGACACGGCCGGCCGACGGGAGCGCCGCGCCGGCCGGGAAGGACTCAACGAAACACTAGCGGACCGGCCGCTCCGGCAGCGGCTGCAGCGTCGTCTCGGTGTTGCGGAAGATCGCCTGCGCGATCGCCTGCGCGCGCGCCGAGAGCGGGCTCTGCGACCCCTGCAGCTCGTTCGCCATCGTGTAATACGTCAGGCCGTAGAGCTGCAGGATGCCTTCCGATGGCTTGTCCAACCAGCCCAGCGGACGTTCGCGCGCGGCCTCGTCCGCGTGATACACGTCGAACAGCAGCCTGGTCGTGCGCGGCACGTTCACATAGCCGAGTGACTGGACGGCCCTGATGCTGTCGGACAGCGCGAGCTCTTTGGGGCGCAGCGCGCGCGCGAAGCCGTGGCCCTCCAGATGCCCCGTCAGGCCGAACTGATCGGCGTACAACCCGACCGTGCGTGAGAAATAGATCGGCCGCTTGCCGAGCTGGTCCTTGATCACCTGGAGCACGATGACGTCGGCGCGCTCGACGTAGGGGCGGCCGAGCATCTGCGGATCGAGCGTGACGCGGATCGTGTCGGCGCCCGAACCGAGCTTCACGTCGCGCTTCGACTCCAGCATATAGAACTGCTCGAGCGCGTTGAGCTGCTGGTCGCTGAAGCTCAACAGTTTGCCCGTGGGCATCGGCCACGGCCGGCCGCGATAGAGCGCCGGGGCGTTGGTCGTATCGAACGGCACGAGGGGACGATTCTGCAGCTGCCGGGTGTACCAGTCGGTATTGGCGAGCGACAGGTTGACGATCGTCACGTCCTTGCGGATGCCTTCGACCTCCTGCGCGTACCACAGCGGGAAGGTGTCGTTGTCGCCCGCCGTGACGAGCACCCCGTAGGGCTCGACCGACTGCAGCAGGTCGTACGCAAAGTCGCGGGCCAGCCGTTCGTTCTTCCGGGACGCGGCGTGGCGGTTGCCGATGAGCGGGATCAGCGCCAGGGCGAGGACCGGCGTGCCGTAGATCCAGCGGCGCGCCTCGTCCGGCTGCCGGTCGCGGAACCATTCCCCCACCCATTCGATGCCGGCCGCGAGTCCCATCGCGACCCAGATGCCCCACAGCGCGAACGACACGAGGAAGAAGTAGTCCCGCTGGCGCACCTCGTGCGACGCGAGCGGCTCCTCGGGATGCAGCGAGTAGCCGTACTTGAAGTTGAGATAGAAGATCAGCGCGACGGTGAAGGTGAACATGAGGAGCGTCATCGCGATGGCGGTACGCCGGTCCGCGCGCCAGTGCCGGATCGCTCCCGAGATGCCGAGGAACGCGAACACGACCGCCAGCACGCGCTCGACGCGGCCCGGCCAGTCGTGCGCGAATTGCCAGCTGAAGTACTGCGCGTAATTGACGAGCTGGGCCCAGTATAGCGCGGCGGTATGTCCCGTGTTCCCGAAGCCCGGCGCCTGAGTCGGATTGTCGAAGATGGACGGCTTGCCGTATTGCTGGCGCGTGAGCACCGCCCACAGCGCCTGCCAGTTGGTCGGCTCGCCTTCGTTGATCGGCGGATGGAACGCGGCGCGGATCGGCAGGAACGTGTACACCGACACGCCGACGATTGCGACCAGCAGCGCGGCGACGGCGAAGCTGACGTTGCCCGCCGAGAACGCGTACACGAGCGCCGCGGCGAACAGCACGCCGGCCGCCGCGATGGGCTGCCAGCTCTCGAGACCCAGCGAGAGCAGCAGCGCCCAGACACCGGCAAACACAAGGAACTGCGACCACTCGATCTTCTGCTCCTGGTCCGAAGCCGGCCGGTTCTTCTTGAGCGGCGGGAAGAGGAGGACCAGGACGACCGGCCCGACCAGCACCCCCATCATGTGATTGGTGGCGGTGAGCGCGAGCAGGTAGATGATCAGCAGGAGATGGTGATCGTGGGCTTCGCCCGCCGGCTGATCATCCCAGCGCACGATGAGCCACAGAATCAGCGCGATGGAGAGCAGGCTCAGCGTGTAGACCTTCTCGTTGACGACCGACTGATTCCACACGGTGAACAGGGTGGCGGAGACGAGCGCGCCGGCGAGCGCGGTGAGCCGCCGCGGCCACAGGGCCGGCACGAACGACCGCAGCCAGCGCTCGGCGACGAGGAACCAGCAGCCCGCGGAGACGGCGCTCGTGACGGCCGCGAAAAGATTGATGCGCGCCGCGTATCCGGCGGCGAACGGCAACAATCCGAACACGTGGGCGATCAGCACGAACAGCGGATTCCCGGGCGGATGCGGAATGCCGAGCGTGTAGGCCGCCGTGATGTATTCCGACGTGTCCCAGAACTGCGTCGTCGGGGCGAGCGTGAGGATGTACAAGATCAGCGCACCGAGCGAGACGCAGCCTGCCATCAGATACGGAGGTTTAACGGCGTGTAAAGGCGTGCTAACTGCGTGTGCAGGCGTGCGGCCTGTCGGAGTCGCGCGAGGCGGATAGGTCGTGGTCATAGGCCCGTGTAATCTAGTGACGGAATTGCCGCATACCGGTCAGGATCATGGCCAGATCGTGCTCATCCGCTGCCGCGATGACCTCCGCGTCCCGCACCGACCCGCCTGGCTGAATTATGGCGGCTACACCGGCGGCGGCCGCCTCGTCCACCCCGTCGCGGAACGGAAAAAAGGCGTCGCTGGCCAGCACGGCGCCGCTGGGATCGTGACCCTGCTGCCGGGCCTTGTGGACGGCCAGGAACGACGAGTCCACCCGGCTCATCTGTCCGGCGCCGATCCCGAGGGCGGCTTCGTCCTTCACGAGGATGATGGCGTTGGATTTGATCGAGCCGACGGCGGCCCAGGCGAAGCGCAGATCGTTCCATTGCGCATCGGTGGGGCGGCGGGCCGTGGCCACCTGCCACTTGGACTCGTCCGCGACGTCGCGATAACGGAATCGGTCCTGCACCAGGAATCCGCCTCGCACCCGTTTGTAGTCGAGCGCCGGCTGGTCGTCGGTTCGGGGTAGCTCCACCACGCGCAGGTTCTTCTTTTCCTTGAATACGGCGAGGGCGTCGGCGTCGAATCGCGACGCCACGACGACTTCGACGAACAGCTCGCGCATCGCCTCGGCGGCCGCGCGGTCGACGACGGTATTGAATGCGATCACCGATCCAAACGCCGAGGTGCGGTCCGTCGCCAGCGCGCGCGTGCACGCGTCGGCGGCGTTGCGGCCGAGCGCGATGCCGCACGGCGTCGTGTGCTTGATGATGACGCACGCCGCGCGCGCGTCCTTGCGCTGCCAGGGCGCAACGGCCATCGCGGCCGCATCCACGTCGAGGAGATTGTTGAACGACAGCTCCTTGCCGTGGAGCTGCTGCATGTCGCGGACGCCGGGCTCGTTGGTCACGTACAGTGCGGCGCGCTGGTGCGGGTTCTCGCCGTAGCGGAGCGGCTGTTGCCGCGCGAGCACCAGGCTGAGCGTGGGCGGGAGCGATTCCTGCGAGCGCGAGAGGTAGGCCAGGATCGCGGCGTCGTACGCGGCGGTATGCGCGAACACTTTGGCGGCGAGCGCCTGGCGCTCATTCGCCGCGACGCCACCATCCTTGAGGCGCGTGATAATGGAGGGGTAGTCGTCCGGATCGACGATCACGATCACCGATTGGTGGTTCTTCGCCGCCGAGCGGAGCATCGACGGGCCGCCGATATCGATCTGCTCGATCGCTTGCGCGAGCGTCGTCTCCGGCTTGGCGACCGTCTCCCGAAACGGATAGAGATTGACGGCGACGAGGTCGATTGGCGTGATGCCATGCTGCTGCATCGCCGCCAGGTCGCCGGAGTTATCTCTTCGTGCTAACAGTCCCCCATGTACTTTCGGGTGCAACGTCTTTACCCGTCCGTCCATCATCTCGGGGAAACCGGTGATTTGATCGATCGGGATCACCGCGATCCCGTCGCGCTGCAATGCCTCGGCCGTGCCGCCCGTGGAGACGATCTCCCAGCGGAGCTCGACGAGTTGACGGGCGAAATCCACGATGCCGCGTTTGTCTGAAACCGACAGCAGCGCTCTCACCAATCCTCCGCCACAGCCCGCACCATGTCGGCCAAGCTCACCAAGTCCTTCAAGTCCACGACCTCAGCGGGCGAATGCGAATATCTGAGCGGCCACCCCATTGGGACATCCACGACGCCAAAAGACGTAAACGTCGAGCCGTCGTTGCCGCCGTTCGTCGTCCCGATCTGCAGGGCGATGCCGCGGGCGCGGGCGATCTCCGCCAGCGAATCCACGTAGGCGGGCGGCGTGATCGCGGAGTTGTCGAGCGCGCGCGCCACGGCGCCCTGGCCGAGGCGGGTCACGGCGAAGTTCGGCAGCTCGAGCGGCGAGTCGGCCGAGACGAACGTGTCGATCGCGTGGACCCGCCTGGTCGTCGTGCCGAGTTGGCGCGCAGCGGCGTCGGCGCCCTCGAGGCCGATCTCCTCGCGCGTGCTGAAGAGAAAGATGACCGGGTGTTTGAGCTTCGTCCGATCGAGCCGGCGCAGCGCCAGAATCAGCGCCGCGCATCCCATGCGATCGTCGAACGAGCGGCCCGTGGCGCGCGTGCCGGCCAACCGCACGTACTGCTTGGGCATGGTGATCGTCTGGCCGACCTTCACGCCCAGCGACTCCGCGCCCGCGCGCGACGTCGCGCCCACACTGACGCGCAGTGGCGGCGGCGTGCGGCGCGTGAAGCCGGTGTCACGCGGCAAGAAGATGCCGGGGACAGCGGCGGCGCCGGTATGAATCAGCGCCGGCTTCGCCTCGAACAGCGACAGGATGAATCCGCCGCGATTGCGCACGCTGAGCGTGCCGTCGGCATTGATCGTGTCGATACGAAAGCCGATCTCGTCCAAGTGCGCGACGATGACGACCGGCCCGTCACCTTGTCCGGTGCGCACCCACAGATTGCCGGCGGTGTCGGTCTCCGTGCGGGCCCAGCCGGGCAGCAGACGCTGCACCGTGGCTCGCACTGGCGCTTCCATGCCTGACACGCCGTAGCTCTCAACGAGCTGGGAGAGGACGGACTGAGCTTCGGAGATTCGGCTCGAATCCTGGCCTGCAAGTCTGCACGTCGGCACGACTGCAAGCAGGCATGCAGTTCGTGCCAACGTGCCGACATGCCGACGTGTGCCTGTCATCGGGCCCCGCCAATCCATTTCACCACGTCGGCAACCAACGCATCCACATCCTTGAGCGCCACGGTCTCCACCGTGGTCTCGGTGAACTTGGACGGCACCGTCACCAAACGGGTATCCGCGAACGGCCCCTGCGTATTCACGATCGTCTTGAGACCAGCGGTGTCGGCGTAGAGGCTCTGCACCGTGAAGGCGACCACGACGGTGCCGCGTGCGCGTGGGTGCGTCAGTGCAGCGGCTGCGAGCGCAGCGCATGCGGCGCGGCGGCCGGCATTGGGTGCCGCGAGGAGTCGATCGCCGTAGCGCTGCGGACGTTTGGTGAGTGACACGGGCGTCAGGATCGAGACACCCAGCGCGAGCGCTTCGTCGCGCGAGCCGGCGCCGATATCCACGTAGGCGTTGTCCACGGTAAACGGCGGCTCATCGCGCGTCGGTCGCCCGCGCGTCAGGTGGGTCGAGCGCACCGCGACGACGCCGGGCACGGCGGCCTTCCTGCCGAACAGCGTGACGCGCTGGCCCTCGAGCTGTTGATCGAAGAGCGGCACCGCGACCGAGCGTCAGCGTGACGTTGCCTATGCGATCCCGTGTGCTCCCCGGCAGAAGGGCGAGCAACGAATCAGTCATGCCTTGTTCGTAGCCGGTTATCGCGGTCATCCCCGAGAAGCGGATTGCGAGACTTTCAGGATTCTGCAGGGCGAGAACGAGCAACAGCAGCTTCACGAAATCCTCCGAGCGAGATCGAGGACAACCTTCGGCAACAGGCGATGCTCCGCTTCCAAAACCCGCGCCGCGAGTGTTTCGGGCGTATCGTCGGGGAGGACAGGCACCCGCTCCTGCGCGATAATTTCGCCGCGGTCGAACGCTTCGTCCACGAAGTGCACCGTCACGCCCGACTCTGTCGCTCCGCTCGCGAGCACCGCTGCATGCACGTGCTGGCCGTACATCCGGGGCCCGCCGAACGCGGGCAGCAGGGCGGGATGGATGTTGATCATGCGGCCGCGAAAACGCGAGACCACGGCGGCCGGCACGAGCTTCAAGTACCCGGCCAGCACGACGAGGTTTGCGTCGCCCAGCGCCGCCAGCAGCTCGGCGGCGTTGGCCGGATCGCGGAGCACCGTGGCGGGCACCCCCGCCGCCCGCGCGCGCGCGAGCGCGCCGGCGTCGGAGCGGTTCGAGATCACGCGCGTGATGCGCGCGAATGGAGAATCCTGAAGGGCATCGAGGAGGACCTGCAGGTTCGTGCCGCCGCCCGACACGAGCACGGCGACACGAACCGGCAGCGCCGTCACTGATTGTTACGACTGCAGCGTACGACCGACTTCGGTTTCGAACCCTGCATGACGCTCAGCGTGAAGGCGCCGGTCGCGTAATGATCGGCGGTGTTCACGACGATTTCGTACTCGCCGCTCTGCGGGAACGTCGCGGTGAGACGGGCATGGCAGTTGCCGCCCGAGTCGTCGTCCTGGAAGTCGCGGCCGCCCGAAATGCCGGGCCCGCGCAGGAACAGATACGAATCGAACCCGTCGGATTCGAGGTCGATGGTGATCGTCTGGCCGGCGCGCCCCTGAATCGACCAGGGCTGCGCGTACGTGCTGTCGCTCGTGAGCAATACGTCGTTGCGACTGAGCTCCCCCTGCTGTGTCTGGCCGACCGCGATCGAGTGCTCGCCGGTGCCGGCACCGCCTCCTGGCGCGCCCGCCCGCTGGCCGCAGGCGGAATTGTCGTCATCGCGCGCCGGACTCGAGCCCGGCGTGATCGAGAGTGAGAAGCGGCCCGTCTGCCGCTGCGGCGTCGACGTCGTGTTCACCAGAACCCGGTAGGGGCCCCGGCTGGGGAACGCGCGGGACACGCGCGCCGCGCAGCCCGGTCCGCCGTCGTCGTTGATGATGGAGTTGTCGAGATCGTCCCCGCGGATGATCAAGACCGGATCGAAGTCGTCCGAGGACAGGTCGATCGTCACCGGGCCCCCCCCCGGCGGGGGGGTGAACTGATAGAACTTGAAGTAGGTGTTGTCGGGATAGAGCGAATCGCTGCTCGAGAGCGAGCCGCTGACCGTCTCGCCCACCCGGACCGTCTGGATCGTCGCGGACTGGGTGGTGGACTGGCTCGTCACGGTGCTCGTCTGCTGCTGCAGCGTCTGCGTGGTCCGGGCGACGTTGTTGAAACGGCAGTTGCCCTTCGAATCGACAGTCGACTCGCCCTCGGTCACGCGCAACGTGAAGCGCCCCGTCTGTCGCTTCGGTTGCGACGCCGTATTCACCACGATGCGGAGCGGATGACGGTCGGTTGCGGTGTACACGACCCGCGCATTGCAGCCGCCCCCGCCGTCATCATTGTCGACGATCTTGTCGCCGCGGCTCCGCGTGAGCAGGAGGTAGGCGTCGAAATCGTCCGATATCAGGTCGATCGTGAACGCCTGATTCACCTTCACCGGCAGAATCCAGCGCTCAAAGTAGGTCGAGTCGCTCGACAGCTGAGGATCGTCGGACGTGAGCGTGCCGGTGATCGTCTGTCCCACGTCGATCATTCCGGCCACGCGACCGAAGCCGCGGCACACGCTATCGCTGGCAGCCGCCGCGTGGCCGTGGGCGACAGACAGCCGGTAGTCGCCGAGCTCCGCCTGCGAGCTGGAATTCGCATAGACGCGATAATTGCCGGTGGACGGCGGCACGAACGTCAGCCGCGCGTTGCAGTTCTCGCCGCCGTCGTCGTTGAGCGCCAGCCGGTTTCCCGACGCATCAGCGAGCACCAGATTCGCGTCGAAGTCGTCCGAGGTCAGGTCGATGTTGACCGTGTCACCCTTGGTGCCGAGAAAGCCATACAACTTGTAGTGCGAGCCGTCGGGAAACTTCGCGTCGGCCTTGACGAGGCTGTCTCGAACGGTTTGCCCCACGCGAAGTGTCCGGACCTGCGAGGGAAGGGCCACGGGAGCGGCGGCGGCGGCGGCGGCGGCGAGCGCGGTCAGCAGGGGACCTAAGCGCACAAGAGCTCCTTGGCTGCGAGGAGGGGGCGCGGGGGCGCGGGGGCGCGGGGGCGCGACGGACCTAATTTATGACTTGGCACAGGGCCGCACAATTTCTGCGACCGCTGCGGCCAAATCCGCGACGACGGTCACACCGCTCGCACGCGCTTGTCCCTGATGAAGATTGGCTTCGCCGGTCGCGACCAGAATCGCCTTGCCGCCCAATGCGGCGGCCGGCTGGACGTCCGTGAGCCGATCCCCCACCCACCAGGAGCGCGTGAAGTCGATGTCGAGCGCCTGAGCGGCGTCGCGAAACAGCTTCAGTCCCGGCTTGCGACACTCGCACGGACCCGTGAAGCGCGGGTGATGCGGGCAGAAGTAGGCGCCGTCCAAGCGTGCGCCGTGCGCGGCGAGCAGCTCGCCGAGCCGCCGTTGTACCGCTGCATAGTCCGCGACGGCATAGAGGCCGCGCGCGATTCCCGATTGGTTACTCACCGTAATCGTGAGAAACCCGTGGTCGTTGAGCTGTTTGATCGCCTGCGCCGCTCCAGGGAGCAGCTTGACCTTGCCGGGCTCGTGCACATAGCCGGAGTCCTCGATGATCGTCCCGTCGCGATCGAGAAAGACCGCGGGACTAGCCACGCAGCGCCGCGATCACTGTCTCGACTTGCTCCGGGAAAATCGTCCGCGCATCCAGCAACACTCGGCTCCCCGCCACGCGCGCGATGATCGGGGGATCGTGCGAGCGCAGCTGCGTGACATAGGTGTCAGGTGCCGGGTGTCTGATGCCCACGAGCCACGTCTTCAGCTTCGCTCCGGGGAACGATCCACCCCCGACTTCCGAATCACCTTCGACGAGCTCGGCCTTGTCACCTACGCCTTGCAGAACCGCAGTCGCACGCCTCTTGACGCTGTCGGAATCCTCCGTGAGCATCCGCAGCACCGGGATTTCTCGGCGCGCCGTCGTGTGATCGCGGTACAGCGCCAGCGTCGCTTCGAGGGCTGCCAGCGTCAACTTGTCGGCGCGCACCGCGCGCGCTATGGGGTCGGCGCGGCAGGCCGCGATCGCCTTCTCCGTACCCACGAGGATGCCGGCCTGCGGTCCCCCCAGCAGCTTGTCGCCGCTGAAGACGACCAGATCGGCGCCCGCGGCCACCCCTTCGGGAACGGTCGGCTCCCCGCTGAGACCCCAGGCGGAGAGGTTGATCAACAGCCCGCTGCCGAGGTCGTAGACGCAAGAGAGCCCGTGCCCGTGCGCCATTTCCGCGAGCTCGACGACGGCGACATCGGCGGTAAAGCCTGTCACCTGAAAGTTTGAGCGGTGGACCTTGAGGAGGATCTTGGAGTCGGGAGTCAGGGCGCGTTCGTAGTCAGCGGGGTGCGTGCGATTGGTTGTCCCCACTTCCACCAGCTTCGCACCTGACCGAGCCATGATATCCGGAATGCGGAACGACCCGCCGATCTCGACCAGCTCGCCCCGCGACACGACCGCCTCGCCACCACGCGCGAGCGCGCTGAGCGCGAGGAGCAGCGCACCCGCCGCGTTATTGACCACCAGCGCATCCGCGGCCCCGGTCAGCTCGACCAGCAGGTCCCGGCAATGGGCGTGTCGCGAGCCCCGCGTGCCGCGACCCAAATCGTACTCGAGCGCGGCGTACCCTCGCGCGACGCGCGTCATGGAAGCAATCGCGGCCTCCGCGAGCGGCGCGCGGCCGAGGTTCGTGTGCAGCACGACGCCGGTCGCGTTGATCACCGGTGCGAGCGACGGTTCGGCCAACCGCAGCGCCGCGGCCCGCACCGCGGCATCCCATCCTTCCGGGGGCATCGCGCCGCCGCTCGCGCGTGCCGCCTCGACAGCCAGGCGCGCCGCTTTCACGACGAGCGCGCGCGGATGGTCTGAGAGCAGCGCCGCTACGCCTGGACCCGCCAGGAGCGCGTCGATGGATGGGAGCTGTCGTCTGAGATCTGTCATGGGCGCGTGGGGCGTGGTGCGCGGTGCGCGGTATCGGCAGGCGTGCGTGGTGCCCGGCGCGTGGTGTCGACCGGCACAGGCTTCGGCACGGTGAAGCCGACATCACCATGGCCTTTCTTGCCGAGCAAGTTCGTCGCGCCAGCGATGACCACGATGTAACGCGTCTCCGGCTTCAGCGGGTGCGCCAGCCGAATGATGATCTTATCCGACGGAATGGGGCGCTGCGCGAGCAGCCGGCGCACGAGCGCCGTGTCCACCGGTTGCCGCGGCTGCGCCCGAGCGGCGGCGCGCCTCGGGCCACGACTCGGCGGCTCGGGCGGCACAGTCGGGTGGATCTTGGGCGCCGCCGCCGTGTCGTGCTTGATCGCCGCCGCGCCTGCCGATTCCGCCTTCTGTTGCATGGTCTTCGTGAGCGAATCGTACTGCTGTTGCGTGAGCACCTGAGCGACCGCAACCGGCGTCGAGTCGGGGAGTTGCACCACCTTCACCTGCGTCGTGTCGAGCGGCGTCGTCGGGGCGAGCGCCTGGCTGAACTCGGTGCGGACCGTGATCGAATCGACGAACGTCGCGGCCCGCGGCCGCGGCGGTACGGTGTCGTGCGGGAACGCGAAGAGCGCGACGTTACTGCTCGAGTCGAGCGTCACCAGCGTCGAGTCGTAGGCTTCGCGCGGGCTGCGGCGCCGATCGCCGTTGTCGTCCGACGTCGCGTACACGATGTAGTGCCCCGGCGCGAGGTTCTGGAGGTTGAACTGGCCGCCCGAATCCGCCAGGGTCAAGTACCCGACGCTGTCGGGCAACGGCACGGCCTCGATCAGCGCGCGCACCATGATCGTTTGCTCGATCCACTTGAGCGCGATGCCGCCGATGCGGGCGTGCCCGATCGCGGGGCCCGTCGTGAACAACACGGTTTTTGCCGAGTCGCTCCGGTTGCGCCGCAGGTCCGTAAAGCCGGGCAGAATCTCGAGCCGGTAGACGCGCCGCTTCCAGCCTTCTTTCGGTTTGACCGTAACGCTGCTGCGGTGCCAGCTCACGTTCACCGGGCCCGCGACCGGTGACAGCAGCACCTGCTTCGCCAGCCCGCCGGTGGCGCCCCCACCGCCGCCCCCCCCGCCCCCCCCGCCTCCCCCGCCGGAAGCCATCTCCTCAACCGTCTCGTCGAACTGGATCACCGCGTCGC